>Ga0207933_1000193_pt1 | contig 64316 bp, 56 predicted proteins | sample NGESurdeep092012_4_FD_184488 | JGI IMG/M metagenome (GOLD analysis project Ga0207933, IMG submission 184488) | Arctic peat soil microbial communities from Barrow, Alaska - NGEE Surface sample F53-3 deep-092012 (SPAdes) | ecosystem: Environmental > Terrestrial > Soil > Wetlands > Peat ...
AGCTGAGGTCGGTGTCTTCGGTGAGGGTGTCGTGCTGCCAGCCGCCGGCTTCGTCGATGGCTTCCCTTCTCCACATGCCGGCGGTGCCGTTGAAGTTGAAGAAGACGCCGGAGCGGGAGCGGCCGCCGTGTTCGAGCACGAAGTGACCGTCGAGCAGGATGGCTTCGACCTGGGTGAGGAACGAATAGTTGCGGTTGAGGTGGGTCCAGCGGGTTTGGACCATGCCGATGCCTTCCTCGGCGAAGTGGTGGACGACGCTGTGCAACCAGCTTGGTTGGGGAACGAAGTCGGCGTCGAAGATGGCGATGAGGTCGCCCTTGGCGACGCGGAGACCCTCTTCGAGCGCTCCGGCTTTGTAGCCGTGGCGGTTGGTGCGGTGAATGTAATGGATGGGCTGCGGGGCGAGGGTTTCGCTGCCGGCGGCGTAGCTGGCGACGATGGCGCGGGCGACGTCGACGGTTTCGTCGGTGGAGTCGTCGAGGAGCTGAATTTCGAAGCGGTCGCGGGGATAGTCGAGGCGGCAGCAGGCCTCGATCAGGCGGTCGATGACGAATTGCTCGTTGTAGATGGGGAGCTGGATGGTGACGAAGGGTAGTTGGTCTTCCTCGAAGCGCGCTGTGGGGTGCGCGGAGTGGGCTTCTTTCTTGCGGTTGCGATAGTAGAGCCACACGAGCTGGTAGCGGTGGATTCCGTAGAACGCCAGGATGACCATGACGATGAAATACGGGATGAGGAGGGAGACGTCGAAGGCGTTCCAGCGATAGACGTTGCGGAATGTGTGGTCGGCGTAGTGGGTCTTCCAGTAGTGAGTGAGGCCTCGCGGAGACAGGAGGAAGAGAGCCAGGGATTGGAGGGCGTTGAGCAGAGGTGGGCTCCGGGGCGTGGGTACGGTTTGATTTTACGCGAGGGGAGCGACTGTGTCGGCTAGTCCTTGAGACGATATGCGTACAGATCGAGAAAGTCCGCCGGGCTGAGAATTTTTACATGAGAGACGGTGGCGCCATAGAGATGGCCGAAATGTTTGACGTCTCCCGTGACGAGATAGTCGACGCTTGCGAAGATCGCGGTGGCAAGGATGGGCTTGTCTTTCGCAACCAGATGCACATTCCCGGGAATGAATTGCAAAGGGCCATCGCTTACCCTCATCGTTTGCTTCAGCAATTCTTCAAAAAGAAGATGGTGTTCGTTGTGCTTGATGTTCCGCCTCACTTCATCGACCGAATACATCGACGTTACGGGAGTGACACCGTGCATCCGCCAGAACTCTCGAAACCTGCTTCGGGGACTTCGGGAAGCGGAGAACAGGACGTTCGAATCGAGCGAGACATGGATGGAGGAAAAGCTCCTACGCACTCAGCTTCTCTTTGTTTTCTTCATTTTCTTCATTTCTCGAAGCAATGGCATTGCGAATACGCGCGTCCCACTCCGCGTCTGTGGGCAGAGTGTCGCGGTGGTTGGGCGCGAGTCCCTTTATTTTGGCGGGGTCGATGCCTAGCTGAAGAACCTCAGGAAGGTTGGCGTCCCATTCTTCCTGAGTCATTGAATTGATGAGGATGAAATAGCAACGCTCTTCGTCGGACCAGACTTCCGGCTCATAGAGGTAGGCAGGCCGGATCGATATCGCTCCGTCCTTCGCCGCTACCGTCAGCATCGAGCCGTCTTCCAAGCCGAATTGTTTGCGCAGCTTCGCGGGGAGGACGAGTGTGCCGCGTTTGCCCATTTTGATGGTCATGGTTTCCATGTCGAAACCTCTGAATATCAGAATATCAGAGATATTCGGTGGTTTCTGCGATGGATGATGTTTAGCGGTAGGAAGGAGGTAGGATAGAAGTATGACTAACGTGATCGCGAAACGGCGAATTAAGAAGAGTTACAGTATTTCGGTGGAAGCGGAGAGCTTTGTTCGGAAGGTGCGCAAGGCTCGAAAGATTGCTTCCGACTCTGAGGCGTTGGATATGTTGTTGCGCGAGTCGATCGAAGTGCATCGCAAGAGCGCGGTGGATGCAGCGTATAAGGCGTATTACGATTCTGCAAGCGATCAGGAGCTTGAGGAAGAAAAGTCCTGGGCGGAGTTTGGCACGGCGCAGATGGCGGAGCTCTCCCAGTGACCAGGGCTTCCCGGTTGCCGCGACAAGGCGAAATCTGGTGGACGAATCTGCCGACCGACCCGCCGGAAAAAGGGAGACGCCCGGTGGTCATCGTGTCCACGGACGGGCGCAATCAACATCCTCGTTCCAACTCCGTGCTTGTGGTCCCGCTCTCGACTTCGGGGCATCTTTTACGGCCGGCACACCTGTTGCTGAAGATGGGAGAGACAGGGCTTAGTGCTGAATCTGCTGCTCAGGCCGACAACATCACGACGGTGGTGAGAGACTCTTTGACTGAGCCGAAGCCGGGGCAACGGGCGCTGTCGCATACGAAGGTGTGTGAGCTGGCGAAACTTGTGCGGTATGCAATGGGGTGCGAGTGACGGGATCGAAATCAGGTAGCCGATAGATCTTCGACTCAGCACGCAGACTTCTATGGCGCCTGTTTTTCCAGCGATGAGAGCTCGAGTGTGAGTGTGTTTCCCTTTGATGACTCGATCGCTTGCACTGCTCGTAACTGAAGCAGACCGGGGTGCTCCTGCATCAGGCGAGCAGCGTTTGCGAGGGAACGCAGCGCTGCGGTTTCCCCACGGGCGCGCTCGAGTGCGGCCAGACTTTCTTTTTGCGCCGTAAGTACCTGTGCATAGGCCCGTTTGATTTCACCCGGCAGAATGATATCGCGGATCTCGATGCTGATGACTTCCATGCCGAGACGCTGGGCCTTGGGAGCGAGGGATTCCAACATTCGAGCGTTGAGGACCGCGCGAGTTTCGAGAATCGACTCGAACGACTGGTTTGCGGCTGCATCGCGCAGCGCTTGCTGCGCGTCGAGATAAAGCGACGTGCCGGGAGCTGTGCTTGTGAGCAGATATCGTCCTGGGTCGGCGATGCGATACTCCCCCGCCAGGGTGATCTTCAACGACAGTCCGTCACTGGTGAGAATCTCCTGTCCGGCAATGGTCAGAGTTTGCAGGCGAACGTCGAGCACAAGGATTTGACTGGATGTTGTCGACCAGTAACGACCAGCTTCGAGCGTCTTTTTGAATGAGCCGCGCAGGAAGAGAGCTCCGCGCTGATACTCCAGGATCGTCAATCGCTTAGGTTTGACGACCCTAAGCAGGATGATTGCGAGGAGGAGGGCGAGTAAAGAGAGGATGCAGAAAAGGCCGAAGTGATCTTGCATGTTTGTGTAACCGCCTACGAACGATGATCGCTGCTGACGGGGATCCGATCCGCAGAGTCAGTTCGCGACTGCCCTGAGGGCGCACCCTTCGTAGGCGGCTACTGGTTGGAGTACCTATCCAAGTCTGGAATCGAACCAGAATCTCTTACCGTTACCGTCACGCTGACCTTACAGATCGGAGCGACGAATCGGGGAGACTGCGATGGTTATATCAGAGTCGGCTTAGTTCCGGAACATGGTGGGGTAGAGTGTGTCGCGTGGGACGGGTTTGAAGCTGTCTCATTTAGGAGGTTTGGCGTCGGAAAATGTCGGGAAAGCGGCTCCGGAACATTTCAGAAGATTCGATCAAGACGCCCAGTACCCGATGCCCGTAGTACCTGCCGAAGTGATTTTGGTCGCCGGTGATGAGAATGTCTGCTTTACAACGGGCAGCGGCGGCGAGTACCGGAACATCCTTAGCTGGCAGCATGAGCGTTTCGGGGAGGTCGTTTGCTGGGCAATCTTCAACGATTTGGGTTCGCGAGAGCCACTGATCGAGGCGCGCTCTTTGTTCCGACGAACGACAATTCCTGCGTACTTCATCGACGCAATAATCGGCGGTAACGATACGAACGTTGGAGATTGCCCACAAGCGCTCGAATAGATTTGGCGTGCGATAGCAGGTGGAGAAGAGAATGTTGGAATCGATGAAAACTATCAGCAGATCGGGCACAAGCTACTTTCTTAGTGCGGCGATTGCAATCTCCGGAAGATAGAGCGCAGGATTTTGCCAAGCCAGGTCGCGGGAGATGTGTTCGAGGCGAGTAGGATCGACGCCCAGGCGGCAGGTTTCTTCGACTGCCCAGCGGTACTCTTCCGCATCCAGCGCGTTGTTGAGCAGGAACTCTGCTTTACGCTCTGCGGTGTAGATTTCGGGTTCTGGCAAAGTCGGCATATACACCTCTTGTGCTGCTGCCAATTCTAGTTGAGGAACATGGTGCGGTAGAGGGTGTCGCGTTGGACGGGTTTGAAGCCGGCGTCGCGGATGATGCGGCGGAGCTCTTCTTCGGTGGTGCAGTTGGAGGTGCCGGCGGCGCGGACTACGTTTTCTTCCAGCATTACGGAGCCGACATCGTTGCCGCCGAAGCGGAGGCCCATCTGGAGGACTTTTAGACCCTGGGTGACCCAGCTGCTTTGCACGTTGTCGATGTTGTCGAGGAACATGCGGCTGATGGCGAGGGTTTTGAGGTACTCGACTGAGGTGGCCTCGTCCCAGCCGCGGCCGCCGAGGGCGGTGTTGCCGGGTTGGAAGCTCCAGGGGATGAAGGCTGTGAAGCCGCCGGTTTCTTCCTGCAAATTGCGGACTACTTCGAAGTGGTTTACGCGCTGCTCCATGGTTTCGCCTACGCCGAACATCATGGTCGCGGTTGTACGCATCCCCAAGGCGTGTGCCGTCCGGTGGACGGAGACCCAGTCTTCGGTGCGGCACTTCAGGCGGGCGATGCGCTTGCGGACTTCGTCGTCGAGGATCTCTGCGCCGCCGCCGGGGATGGAGTCGAGGCCGGCGTCGCGGAGGCGGGCGATCGTCTCGTGGAGGGAGATTTCGGAGTACTCGGCGATGGCGAGGATTTCGGATGCCGAGAGGCAGTGGAGCCAGATGCTCGGGAAGCGCTGCTTGATGCCGGTGAAGAGGGATTCGAACCAGTCGATTTTGAGGTCGGGGTGGATGCCGCCCTGCATCAGGACGCCGGTGCCGCCCATTTCGAGGGTCTCGCGGATCTTGTCGTAGATGGTGTCGAAGTCGAGGATGTAGCCTTCGGCGGCGAGCTTCCCCTTCAGCGGCCTATAAAAAGCGCAAAACGTGCAGTACTCGGTGCAGAAGTTCGTGTAGTTGATGTTGCGGTCGATGATGTAGCTGACCACGCCTTCGGGGTGGAGGCGGCGGCGGACCGCGTCGGCCTCCATGCCGATGCCGATGAGATCGTCGGAGGCGAAGCAGTCTAGAGCTTGCTGGCGGGTGATTCCCATACGCTCCATTTTACGCTTGTGGCTGGGAGAGGAAAGCGCTCACGCAAAGTGCGCGAAGTTGGCCAAGTTTCGCGAAGTTTAAGTAGTGAGGGTGCGGGCGGCGGTGCGGGCGGCGTGGATGAGGTCGGGGATGCCTACTCCGCGGTAGGAGTTGCCGAGGAGGGTGAGGTTGCCGAGGGCGGCTATGCGGGTTTCGAGTTCGGCGATGCGGTCGAGGTGGCCGACTTCGTATTGCGGGAGGCTGTGAGGCCAGCGGCGGACTTCGGTGTGGGTCGGGCCGGGGATGGGGCCGAGGATGTTGCGGAGCTGCGTGAGGGCGGCGTTCGCGATGGCTTCGTCCGATGCGTTGGCGAGGGCTTCGGCGGAGGCTCCGCCGAAGAAGGCGCGGAGGATGCGGGTGCCGGGTGGGGCGCGGTGAGGGAACTTCTGGTCGACGAAGGTGCAGGCGAGAAGAGAGGGTCCAGAGTCCAGGGTCCAGGGTCCAGAAGACAGTTGCGGGACGAGGAAGCCGAAGCCCTGGGGGATGGTGAGGGTGGATGCGGTTTCCGCGGGCCATGCGAACGTGACGAGGATGGCCGAACTGGATTGTTGAGGGATGAGGGTTGAGGTTTGAGGGGCGAGGGGGTGGAGGAGGGTGCGAGTGGTGTCGGCGGGGGTGGCGAGGAGGATGTGGTGGAAGTGCTTCTTGGTCTTGCCGACGCCTTTGGATGCGCGAAGGCACCAGAGGGCGCCCTCGCGCTTGAGGGACAGGGCGGGGCGGTTGAGATGTAGGCGCTCGGGGGGGAGTTGGGCGGTGAGGGACTCGGTGAGAGAGGCGGCGCCGTTGCGGAGAGTGGTGAAGATGGGTTTGTTGGCCTGGGTTTTGGATTGGAGGGCGGCGATGAGGGAGCCGTGTTCGCGCTCCATGGCGACGAAGGCGGGCAAGACGGCGCGGACGCTGAGGCGCTCTACGTCGCCGCCGAAGACTCCGCTGAGGAGAGGGGCGGCGAGGGTGCGGAGGACTTCGTCGCCGAAGTGGCGGCGGACGAAGGAGGCGATGGATTCGTCTGTATCCGGCGCCGCTTCGCGTAGTTGCGCGGCGTTGGCAAGCTCGTCGGCGTAGGCCTGTTTGGCGGAGGGGCTGAAGAGCGGGGAGTCGTCGAGGGTGGAGAGGTCTTCGGGGACCATGAGGCGCATGCGGTCGGGGATGGGTTGGAGTGCGCCGGCCATTTCTCCCGCGTTTCCGCTGTCTTTCCATATGTAGGTTTTGCGGGTGACGTCGTTGGAGTAGATGAGGTCGGATTCGAGGCCGAGCTCGATGGCGAGGTCGCGGGCCCAGGGCTTTTCGGTGACCCAGCCGTCGGGGCCGCCTTCCAGGATGAAGCCATTGTGGCGAGTGGTCTCGATGATGCCGCCTAAGCGGCTAGTGGATTCGTAGAGGCGCCAGTCGATGTCGGTGCCGCGTTTGCGGGCGAGTTCGAGCTCGTAGGCGGCGGCGAGGCCGGAGATGCCTCCGCCGATGATGGCTACCTTCATGGTGATCCAAATCCAGGTCTGAGGTGATTCCTATAGGTCGGGCCTACAGCCCTCGGTTGGTTGACTGCTACTACATGGGGCTTTGCCCCATGCTGGTATAGGACGCGCCGTTGGCGCTCAAGTGCCCTGGCGGAGCACGTGTTGTATGGCGTTGATGAGGGTTGGGGAGTCGTTGAGGCTGGGAGCGCGGTAGAGGGTTAGGCCGAGAGCGGCGGCCGTGGCGCGGAAGGAGATGTCGATGTCGTAGAGGATCTCGACGTGGTCGCAGAGGAAGCCGATGGGCTGCATGACGACGGCTTTGTGGCCTTCGGCGGCGAGGGCTTTGAGGGTGTCCTCCACCGTTGGGCCGAGCCAGGGAGCGCCGGCGATACCCTGGGATTGGAAGGCGAAGAACCAGGCGTCTTCCGGGATGTCGAGCGCGGCGGCTACGGCGGCGGCGGTTTGCTTGCACTCGATGGGGTAAGGGTCTCCGGCGTCGGCTGCGCCGTAGTTCTGGAGGTCGTCGGCGGATGGCGCGGCGCCGGGTTGAGGGCCGCTGCCTTCGGCGGCTTGCTCGGGTGTTGCGGGGCGGATTGTGCGGCAGGGAACGCTGTGGGCGGTGAAGAGGACGGGAACTTGCGTGTTGAGCGCCGTGTTGGCTTCGGTGAGGATGGGCTTGAGTTTCTCGGCGAAGGCGTCGGCGAGGAGCGGCTCGTGCGACCAGCCGGCGATGAAGTCGTAGGTGAAGGCGTTGTCGAGTGCCGCGTCGAGGGCGCGTTTATAGAGGCCGGTTGAAGTGCGCGAATTTTGTGGGGCGAGGCAGAGGATCCGGGCGTGGGTGATGCCGTCGGACTTCATGCGGGCGACCGTGTCGGCGATGTAGGGGTGCCAGTTGCGCATGCCGACGTAGACCGGGCGGCTGGTCTGGGCGGCGAGGAGTTCGGCCTGGCGGAGGGTCCAGCGGGTGAGCGGCGGGCCCTCGGGGAGGGGGGCGTTGCGGAGGCCGATCTCGGCGTAGCGGTGTTGCAATTCTTCGATGACCGCCGGGGGCATGGGGCGGCCGGCCGTGACCCTGGAGAGGTATTCGGCCATCTCGCCGAGAACGTCGGGGGTGCCGTGGGCGAGGAGGAGGATGGCTTCTTTCATCGGCTTGTCTATGCTGCCCCCTCCCCCCTTTATGCGTCCAAAGTGTCTTAAACAAAGGGTTTAGTTCCGTACCCTCTTGGCGGCGCGGATGCGAAAGCCCGGCGGGTGGGCCGGGCTTTCGGGGTCCTGCTGCTGGGTTAATTATACGGGTGGTGTCAAGGGTTGGGTTCTGGGTTGTCGGTTGTCGGTTTCGGGTACCAGCTACGAGCTTCCAGCTGCGAGCTAAAGGCAAGGAGGTTAAGAGTTACGAGTTGCCAGTTACGAGTTGCCAGTTTTTGTTAGGGGAGGGGTTCCATCATGACGTCGATGTCGATGTGGCGGGTGCTGCCGACGATGTCGATGGAACCCAGGATGACAGGCTTGCCGGTGGGGAGGAACAGGTAGCCGTCCATGACGGTCTGGCGGACGATGGGTTCGGCTTCGTTGACCGCGGACTTCTGGTCGGCGATGCTGGACTGCTCGACCTTGGTTTTGAGCATCGCGCCGTTGGCGACCCCGGTGAGCGTGGCGTCGAAATTTTCTCCGACGTCGAGATAGGTGTACTGGGTCTGGACGCCGGGGCCGGTTTTGGAGTCGGCTCCGCCAGGGCTGTAGGAGCCGGTGATGACGGGTACCTTGCTGCCTTGCTTCAGGGTGGTGCGTTGGCCGTCGACCACGTTCATGGAGAAGTGTTGTGTGCCGATGCGCTTGCCGGCGTCGGACTCCGTGATGGTGTAGGTGAGGCGGTAGGTCTGGCGAGGTGTGTCGAGAGTTTTAATGAGGGCCTGGATACGATCGATTTCTTCTGGATAGGAAGTGACGGTGATGGCGTTTTTGGTGGCTATGAGAAAAATTTTGGTCGATGGATCGAACATATTGCGAGCAGCGATGAGGATTTCATTGGCGTCATTTTGCTGGGGGGAGTTGGTGAGGAAGATGGTCCTGGTCTGCAAGTGCGCCTGGGTGCAATCGTACGTTTGGGTTCGGGTGGGCTGGTTGCGGCAGTCGGTGATTGCAGGGTCGTACGGCCTTGAGGCGTGGTGCTCGGCGGCGGGGGCTTCCGTGTCCGCAGTTTTGTCCTGCGCGAGGGCAGCGAGTGGAAGGGCCGTGAGGGTGAAGGTAAGAAGTGCGGGGAGGATGAGGCGGTGGGTTTTCATGAGGCGGCTCCGTTGTTGATATGTGGGTTAGAGATTGTATTGTGAGGCGGTAAGTGTGGGTCTAAAGCAATTAGCCGATGATGTGCCGCAACTATAGGTCGGGTCTTCAGCCCTCGAATCCTTCTCTGCCGGATACATGGGGCTACGCCCCATGCTGGTATAGCGCGGGCCTTTGGCCCTCTACATCGTCGGCGGATTTGCTCTAGTTGGGGCTGGAATCTATGTTGGGGTCCGGGTCGTTGGAGTCGGAAGCGGGAGTAGTGGGATTGAGGGCTTCCGCAGCCGCGAGTTGCTTGAGGAACTGCTGTACAACGTTCTTGACGGGGTCATCTTCTTGTGGCGCCGGTGCGGCCTGTGGTGCGTGAGCGTGGAGGGGCTCAAGCTCGGCGATTTCGATGGGGTCGTCGTGGTGGACGACGCGCTGGAGGAGACGCTCCTGGGCGGTCAAGGGCATTTCAGGAGCGAGTTGGCTGGGGGCTTGCATTTCTGCCATGGCGATGGGGTCGCAGTCGCAGAGGAGTTGGTGGGGTGGGTATGTTGGTGGCGTGGGCGCTGACGTCAGGTGCCAAGAGCCAGGGGTGGGAGCGCCGGTGGTCCCGACTGCGGGTCTCTCCGCTACGGCTGCAAAGTGCGCAGCCTCCGGTCGAGATGACAATTCTGTGGTGGGGGTATTGTGCGCGCCCACCTTAGCCGGAGATGAAGCCTCCGGCGAAGATGGGTCACCCCAGGTTTGGGCGATGGTGGACGTGGGGGTGTGCGCGCCCACCTTAGCCGGAGATGAAGCCTCCGGCGAAGATGGGTCACCCCAGAATTGCGTGGGGCTGGATGAGGAATTGTGCGGGCCCCAGGTTTGGGCGATGGTGGACGGGGGGCGACGGGTGTTGTGGGTGGTGAGGGCGATGGCGAGGACTACGGCTGCGGTCGCGAGGGCGGCGATGCTCCATTGTGTTGCCGGTGCCCAACGGACCCAGGCTGAGCGGGTGGGAGTGTGGTTCTCCAGAGCTTGGAGGATGCGGGATTCCAGGCCGACGGAAGGCTCGATGTCGCGGAGGGCGGTGAGGACCCGGTCGATGTCGTGTTCGGAAGCGTGGTTCATGCGTTTCCTCCCTTGTTGAGGCGTTCGCGGAGACGGGTTCGGGCCCGGAATAACAGGGCCCGGACTGCCGACTCGGTGCGTCCTGTGACTACTGCCATCTCTGCTGTGCTGAGTTCTTCGAGAGCGGCCAGGAGCAGGACCTGGCGTTCCTTTTTGGGCAAGCGTTCCAGTTCAAGTAAGACCAATTTCATGCGGCGGTGCTCGTCGATGGCCTGGTCGGCGGGCAGGTTGCGGCCGATGAGGGTGGCGGCGAAGAGGTCGTCCATCTGGTCGGGCCGGATGCGCTGGCGGCGGTCGAGAGCGCGGTTCCAGGCGACGCGGATGAGCCAGACGCGCATGTCGCGGACCTCCGGGAGCGACGTGCGGTTTTCGAGGACGCGGACGAAGACGTCCTGCACGACGTCCTCCGCTTCGGCGCGGTTGCGGAGGATGGAGTGGGCGACGCGGAAGAGGAGCGCGGAGTAGGTGTCCACGAGCGCCGCCAGATCGATCTCCGCGGTGGCGGGGTGCGGTATCGGTAATGCCAAGCTGAGTTCCTCGACCACGCTGCCCTTCTATGGGGACAGACGGATGGGGGGTGGGAACGCTCGGATTTATTTTTGGGGGGATAGTGGGTAGGGGATAGAGGATAGTGGGTTCGGTGGTTGAACGGGGTCAGCGGCTGGGGTGGCGTGGGCGGCTTGGCAGATCCTTCGGCTGCGCTGCGCTCCGCTCAGGATGACGAATTTGTGGGGTGTATAAGGAGAGCGGTCGGACCTTGCCCGATGCCCACCTTAGCCGCAAAAAGCGCGGCGAAGATGGGTCACCCCGGAATGGTGATCGAGGCGCCGAATTGTTTGACCAAGTTGGCTACGTTGATGACGGCTTCGACGGGGGTTTCGGGGACGATGCCGTGGCCGAGGTTGAAGATGTGGCCGGGGCGGCCGTTGGCCTGGCGGAGGATCTCTTTGATGCGGGCTTCGAGGACGTCTCCAGGGGCGAAGAGGGAGATGGGGTCGAGGTTGCCCTGCACAGCGGTGCCGTGGCCGACCGCGCGCCAGCCTTCGTCGAGCGGGATGCGCCAGTCGAGGCCGATGACGTCGGCGGTGGTCTCGCGGAAGGTGGGGAGGAGGGATGCGGTGTCCACTCCGAAGTAGATGACGGGGACGCCCAGGGCGCGGATGCGGCGGATGAGTTCGGTGGTGGGGGCGAGGCAGTATTGGCGGTAGTCCTGCACGCTGAGGGCGCCGGCCCAGGAGTCGAAGACCTGGATGACGTCGGCACCGGCTTCGACTTGTTGCTGGGCGAAGGCGGTGAGGATGGTGACCAGCTTTTCCATGAGGAGCGGCCAGGCGGCGGAGAGAGGTTGTGGGTTGTGGGTTGTGGGTTCTCGGTCCCCGGCTCCAGAGGCGTACATCATGCGCTTGGCTTCGATGTAGTTGCGGGAGCTGCCGCCTTCGATCATGTAGGAGGCTAGGGTGAAGGGGGCTCCGCAGAAGCCGATGATGCCGAGCTGGTCTCCGGAGGGGTTTGAGAGAGGCCCTTCGGGCGGGCGGGGCGGGGCGAAGTGGGCGGCGACTTTTTCGATGGCTCGGGCGACGTAGAGGAGGTCGTCGGTGCGGTCGGTGCGGAGGGCCTGGACCTGTTCGAGGGTGCGGAGAGGGGTTTTGACGACGGGGCCTTCGCCGGCGATGAAGTCGAAGTCGAGGCCCATGGGGGTGAGGGGGAGCAGGAGGTCGGCAAAAATGATGGCGGCGTCGACGCCGAGGCGCTCGGCGGCGGTGATGGTGACTTCGGCGGCGATTTCGGGGGTGCGGCAGATGTCGAGGAGGGAGTGGTGGCGGCGGACGGCCATGTACTCCGGCATGTAGCGGCCGGCCTGGCGGAGGAACCAGACGGGGGTGCGGTCGACCGGCTGGCGGAGACAGGCGCGGACGAAACGGCTGGTCGTCGACCGGGTCAGGGTGCTATCGGAATTGGTGGGGGTTGAGGCGTGATCCAAGCGGTTGTGCTCCCGGGGTTAAGGGTAGCATCGCGGGTTGTTTCGAGCAGGGGTGGGTTGGGCTGGCGGTGGTGGTGGTTCGGGGTTGGGATGAGTCGTGAGTGATGAGTCGTGAGTTGTGAGATTAGGGCGGAAAAGTGAGTGGGTAAGGTTGCTGGTAGTTATTTGAAGCCCTGGCGGGATTTGAAGGGGATGCGGTAGACGACGCCTATGGTGAATCCGGCGGGTGTGAGCGTGAAGTTGGCGTTATTCACAAGGGTCCCGTTGGGGCCGAAGTTCTCGAACTGCTGCTGGAAGTCGACTTTGGCCTGGAAGTGGCGGACGACATCGATGTCAACGCCCGCACCGTAGGAACTTGCGAAGGCCAAATCCTGGGTATAGGAGGGAACCCCAGGATTGGGCGGGATGGCGAACGTGATCGAAGTACCGCCGAAAAGAGCGTCGACATAAGGGTGGAAGCGGCGGAGGTCGGTCTGGAAGCGCGGCCCGGCAAGGAACGACTTTTCGGTGACGGTCTGGCCGGTGGTGTAGTTGGCACGGAGTTCGAAGGACGGAGCGATTCGCCAGCCGAAGTAACGTGTGTAGTCGGCGCCGAGGACACCTCCGGAATTTCTCTTCGGGCCGTAATCGGGGGCGGAGTCGGTGTAGCCACCAAAGGCTGAAATGCTTGCCCCGCGGGAGGCGCTGGCATCGGCCTGAGCGCGTGCGGCAGGAACGGAAATCAGGGCTGCCAGAGAGAACAAGGTCAGCCGAACAAGGTTCCGGCGGTAGGTAGATTCTGGCATTGTTCTCTCCAAGTAACGCAACTGAAGCATGGACTTCCGTCCTGATGTCGTGAACGCGAAATATTTCGTCCCTGTTTATTTGATGCCGCGAGCCGAAGCGACGACATCCCACAATGGGGCTAGAGAACGGGGGCCGAATGAGGCTCTTAAACCGGTGATTGTAGACTGTTAGAGCGCAGGCTTTTCCATTATCGCGATGTAGGAACAGTGAGAGTATGCCCATCGACGACAACGAGATTGCAACCCTTTTACACTTAGACGACGAAACGAGATGCAGGACCTTATGCCGAATTACCTTGAGCTGCCCGTTGGGAAGAACCCTCCCGAGTTGGTCAATTGCGTTGTCGAGATTCCGCTCGACGGCATGACGAAGTATGAGTACGACAAGCAACTGCATGTGTTTCGGCTGGATCGGAATTTGTATTCGCCGGTCCACTATCCGGGGGATTACGGGTTCATTCCGAGCACGCTGGGGGATGATGGCGATCCGCTGGATGTGCTGGTGCTGGTGGATACGCCGAGCTTTCCGGGGTGCCTGCAGAGCGTCAGGCCGATCGGGGCGCTGGACATGATCGACCAGGGCGAGGGGGATGAGAAGATCCTGTGCGTGGGGGACGGGAATCCGCGGTACGACAATGTGCTCGAATATTCGGATATTTATCCGCATATTTTGAAGGAGATTACGCACTTTTTTTCGATCTACAAGGACCTCGAAGGCAAGCGGGTGGAGGTGCGCGGTTGGCGCAATGCGGAGTGGGCTCGGGAGACGATCGTGCGGGCGCAGCAGGCGTTTATCGATAAGAAGGCGAAGGACGGGAAATAGTGTTCAGGTGCGGGTGGGGGTTTGGGTGCGGCGGTAGACTTCGGCGGCGGCATAGAAGAGGACTCCCGCGATTGCGATCGATGCGGCGAATAAAAGCGCGTTGATGCCGAGTACGGTTTCGGAGCGCGCGGCCCAGCAGGCGAAGACGATGAGGACGGTGGGGCCGAGGCCGAGGGCGATGGCTCCGGCTGTGCCGCCGGGGACGCGGAAGGGGCGGTCGAGTTCGGGCTCGCGGATGCGGAGGAGGATGAGGGCGAGGAACTCCAGAATCAATGCGCCGCCGTAGAGGACGAGGTCGATGGAAATGAGGCGCTCGAAGGTGAGGCCGAGCGCGCAGGCCCAGGCGATGGCGCAGGCCAGGACGCTGACCCAGGGAACGCCGCGGCGGTTGAGCGGGGTGAGGGATTTGGGCAGGTATCCGTCGAGCGCGAGGACGTAGGGCAGGCGCGTGAGGGTGAGGGTGAGGGCGCTGAAGGTTCCGAGGCCGTCCATTGCGCCGGTGAGGACGATGGCGAGGGCGAGCCAGCCGCCGGCGAGGAGCTTGGCGGCGTCGATCCATGCGCCGGTGGTGAAGCGGCCGGCGGGGATTCCGGCGGCCCAGACCGCGGCCAGCGGAAGCATGTAGACCAGCATCACCATGAGCGCCGAGGCGAGCATGGCGCGGGGATAATTTCGCTGGGGGTTGTCGACTTCCTGGGCGATGGTGCTGGCGTTGTCCCAGCCCATGTAGTTCCACATGGCGACGCTGATGGCTCCGCCGATGTCGCGCGTGCCCATGGAGGCGGCGGCGGCGTGGAGGCCGACTCCGCCGTGCGCGGCTCGCCAGAGCGCGAAGGCGATGAGCAGGACGAAGGGCGAGAGGGAAATGAACATCATGCCGGCGGAGCCGTCGCCGACGGCCTTTGCGCTGCGGAGGTTCCAGAGGGTTGCGGTAAGGACGATGCCGAGTTTGAGCGCGAGGCCGCGGTGGCCGCTCGTGAGGCTCGGCAACAAGTGGGAGAGATAGAGGACGAAGGTGGTGGGGTAAATCGCCATGTCGAAGACGCTGGCGGCGAGGGAGAGCCAGGCTTCCTGGAATCCCCAGAAGTTTCCGAGGGCTCGGCGGACCCAGATGTAGAAGCCGCCCTCTTGGGGGATGGCGCTGGCGAGCTCGCCGACCATGAGGGCGGTGGGGAGGCTCCAAAGCAAGGGGACGAGGGCGAGGAGCAAGAGCGCGCGGCCGTAGCCGGCCATGCCGATGATGTCTTCGAGGCCGTAGGGGCCGCCGGAGACGATGAAGTAGGTTGCGCCGATGAGGGGCAAGAGGCGCATCTTGTTTGTGCTGGCGTGTTTGGCTATTTCGAGGCCTCCGCAATGAATCTATCGCAGATGAGTCGCGCGCGGGGGCGAGGGGAGCTATAATCGAGGCTCTACCCCGCAGGAGAGTTGGCCGAGTGGCTGAAGGCGGCGGTTTGCTAAACCGTTATAGGACCAAAAGTTCTATCGGGGGTTCGAATCCCCCACTCTCCGCCATACCTTATCTCAAAGCTGCTCAGTTGCGTAGGCCCGCCTGGTGCGGTGCGTTTGCGATACAGGCTTTGTGCTGACGGGAATCGAATCAGCGGCGAGATTGTAGGTCCGCAAGAGCTTGCCCCGCGGCGTCGGAACGATGGGAATCCTCTGCGGAGATCGAGTTGGCCTGGCGCAGGATAGACCATGTCCTCAGCGCTCCCTCGTACATCGCCGCCGCGCCTTGCCGGTCGCCGGTCTCAGCCAATGCTCCCGCGAGGGCCGCTTGCGCGCGGGCCGAATCGGAACGAAAAATGGTGTTGACCGGATCGGCTTCCGACCGTTTTGAAGCGATGTCCACTGCCTTCCGGAGGGCGATGACCGCCGCTTTGGGGTTTTGTAACGCGCGGTCCGCGTTTCCGATCGCCACCAGCGCCCGGTCGCAGTTGGCGAGGCCATTTGCATCGGTTGCACCTGAGCTGACCGGGCAAAGAATTTGTTGCGCCTGCTGGGCATGATGCAAGGCTGCGCCCGCCTGACCGGTGGCCAGCAGGCCGTCGGACAGCTTTCGCTCGTCGGTGCCGACGTCGGTACGATACTGGACGCTGCCAGGGTCGCCCTTGCTGAGGGTCTGGGCCAACTGAAGGGCCCGCTCATTGTGGGTTACGGCCAGTGCCGTCTGTCCGTCGCCGCGCAGCGCCGCCGCCCATTGGGCCTCAACCACCGATTGGCCTCGGCGGAAGACGGCGTTGCCAGGGTCGGCCTCGAGCAGCTTGTGCAACAACCCGGCGGAGATGGCCAAATGGGAAATCGCACCGGTGGCGTTTCGATCGTCCAACTGCATCTGTCCCAGCCGGGATTCCGCAACCGCAAGTTCCATCTTGTCGGTGGTGTCGTCAGGTTCGGCGGCGACGATTCTCTGGATCTTCGTCAACGCTTCCTCGAGGTCCCTGGCGGCGTCTTCATGCAGCCCCATCGCGGACTCTGCCGAGGTGAGCGACAGGAGCGTCTTATAGCTCTCCTTCGTAATGTCTACGTTGGAAGGAAACTGCGCATTCAAGGCCAGGACCAGTGACTTTGCCTGCTTGTAGTAGGCGAGTCCCTCGGCGGTCTTGCCCAGGTTCCGGAACCCGTACCCCCCGTACAGATCGCCCATGTGGCGGAGACAGGTGGAGAGCGAGACCTTGTTATCGAGATCGTGAGGAGATGCCTCCGCGATTTTTTGGTAAAGACCGAGGGCACGTCGATAGGCGACGGCGGCCGCCGTCAGGTCTCCCGTTGCGTAAAGCAGATCGCCATAGGTGGAAAATGCGCTCGCCGCCGAACTCTGGGCCAGTGGCGTGCGGTCTTCCTTGAGCAGCTTTTCCGCTGCATCTACCGCTTTGCGAGCGCTGGACATGGCCGCTGCCGTATCGCCCATGTTGTTCTCGTATTCATTCCCCTGCACGTTGCTTACGTGAACATAGGCGTCGACGATCTCTCGCTGGAGGAGCGGCGTGTCGGCTTCTTTGGAGAGATTGTCGAGGTAGGTCAGCGCATCCTTTACGAGCCGCTCTCGCACCGGAGTGGCGCCGGGCAATCGATCGATGGCGTCAGCGTAGTCGAACATGACCGAATGCGCCAACTGGCGGACTTGATTGAAACGGCGCTCGGCCCGGGCGCGGGCCAGCGCGACTTCGATGAGGCCGCCGACCAGCGAGCAGAGCAGAAGGGCGGCGACCGCAACCACGACACGATTGCGGCGGATGAATTTGGCCGCGATGTAGAGCGAAGCGTCTCCGCGGGCCTGCACGGGACGGCCTTCGAGGTAACGCAGGATGTCCTCTGAAAACTGGTGGGCGGAGGCGTAGCGCTCCAGGGGAGACTTCCGCAAGGCCCGCAAGACGATGTTGTCCAGATCGCCCTTCAGCTTTCGAGCCCAGACACTCGGCTTGGCCGGCTCTTCCTCACACACGGCCTGCATAATCCGATGCGTGGGGCGATCGGCGTCTCCGTAGGGTGAATGGCCCGCCAACAATTCATACAGGATGACGCCAAGAGAATAAACGTCCGACGCCGTGGTGACGGGTTCGCCTCGCACCTGTTCGGGACTGGCGTAACGGGCAGTCAGCTTCAGCATTCCCGGTTCTGTCAGAGCTTTGGCGGAGCGCGACGGATCGGGGTTGAGGACTTTGGCAATGCCGAAATCCAGCAGCTTCGGCGTGCCATCCGCGGTGACGAGGATGTTGGCGGGCTTGAGGTCGCGGTGAATCACCATGTTCTGGTGGGCGGAATGTACGCCCGAACATATCTGTTGGAACAGCAGAAGTCGCTGCGCGGTGGAGAGGTTGTGCTGGAGGCAGTATTCGTAGGGCGAAATGCCTTCGACGTACTCCATGATGAGGTACGGCAGGCCGTCGGCGCGGGCCCCGCCGTCCAATAGCCGCGCGATGTTCGGATGATCGAGGTTGGCAAGAATCTGGCGCTCGGCGCGGAACTGTGCGATTACGTCGGACGAGTAGAACACCGCGTCGATCAACTTGACCGCCACGCACTTTTCGAACTCGGCATCGACCCGCACCGCCCGATACACCGCGCCCATGCCACCCCTGCCGATAAGTTCCACCAACCGGTAGGTGCCGATGATGTCGCCGACGCCCGGGCCTTCGGCACGGTCCGCGATAACTTCGTTATGAAGCGCGGAGCGTTGCCAGAATTCTTCGCCGGACGCATCCGCGTCGGCAGCCAGCAGGGCTTGCAGTTCCTCTTTCAGGCCCGCGTCGTCGCCGCAGGCGCCCGCGAGAAAGTGCGCTCGCTCCTGCGGAGCCAACTCGGTCGCTTGTTCGAAGAGATCGCGCAGCCTGTCCTGGTTCATTGCATCGACTTCCTCAGCCAGGCGCGGGCAAAGCGCCAATCCCGTTCGACGGTGGCGAGAGAAATGTCCATCATGCCGGCGATTTCGCGAAACTCCAGATCGCCGAAAAACCGCAACTCGACGACCTGTGCGCAGCGCGGGTAACGGTGCGACATTCGATCCAGGGCCTGGTCGACGACCAGGGTGTCGATCTGGTGGGGCTCGTGCGTCTGTGGGATTTCGGCGAGCGCGGCCGCTGCGTCGCGTTTTGCGGCGTTGCGGGCCCGCGCGCGATCCACCAGAATCTGCCGCATGATCTTGGTGACGACGGAGATGAAATGGGCCCGTCCCTTCCAATCGATCGATCGCAGGGACGACATGTGCAGATAGACTTCGTGAACCAGCGTGGTGGCCTGGCGCCGTTCCGCGTCGGACTCGGATTTGAGATGGTAGGCGGCCAGGCGGCGCAGATCCTGGTAAACGAGTGCCGTGACCCGCTCTATCGCTTCGGCGTCGCCGTCCCGCCAGAGCTCAAGCCACTTTGTAACGCTGTCCATATCGGGGCCCTTGACGAGCAGTATACGGGGGCGGTCGTTGAACTCGGGTTGGGCGGGTTGCCGGAGGAGCTCCGCGGTCCTGACGCTGTCAAGCCCCCCAGCTGTGCAAAACCACTAAACCCCGCATCAACACAGGCGGCAAGTCTTGAACTTGTACCTCGCCAGATCGACCGAAACGGCCGGCGGTTGCGGTTCGTCCCGTCTCAGGGCCCCGTCATTTTAACAACCTCCGGAATCGGCCCGACAGTGTCGTCTGGGGCGCTGCCGAAAAAATAGTTGCCTGAAGTTGCAAATTTTCTTTCCATCGTCCGCTTGTACGTGTGAGGAGGGCTGGGCTATGCCCGACGCCTCCAAATGCAGCGGAAGGAACGCCTCACCATGAACAGTGCAGCCGGCAAAGGGATCGCTCTTCGCGAGCTTCCGGGGCGACGCCTGGTTGCGGCGGTGGCCGGACTGGCTATGCTGGCGTGCAGCCCCGTGCAAGCGCAGATGGTGAAGACCGGTGCCAACGGCAGGCCGCAAAAACTTTTCATTGCGATCCTCGACGGTGAAAACGCGCTTAACGATATCCGGGAGCGCGATGCGCGCGAGCCTGTCGTCCGGGTAACAGACGAGAACCATAAGCCCGTTGCCGGGGTTGCGCTGCTTTTACTCATCCGCGACGGTGCCACGGGCGGCAGCGCCAGCTTCAGTGGAGCGTCGAGCTTCGCGACGATGACCCGGCCGGATGGGGTGGCGAAGACCACGGGGCTGGAGGTGGGACACACCGCGGGGAGCTTCACCATTCCAGTGACGGCGACGCTGGGAGCGATCGTGGGGACGGGCGTTATTCACCAGGGCAACATCATTTCCGCGCTTCACCTACCTTCGGATACGAGCAGCGGCGGTCCGTCGACAGCGGGCGCGCAGCATGAGATTTTGCCTATGGGCAAAGCGGCGAAGTATGTGGCCGGATTGGTGGCCGTTGCCGGTGGATTGATCGCGGCGGCAATCGTCACGCAGGGCGGAAAATCGACGAGCCTGACGCTTGGGTCAAGCACTGTAGGGTACCCATGATGAAGCGGAAATCTTTGCCCGACTGGGCGTTGCTGGCCTACGGTCTGACCGCGATCGTCGCGGCGGTGTGCATGGTCCTTGCGGGATGCGGCTCGGGAGTTGCGAAAAGCCTTCCGGGCGCGAGCCAACCGCCGGGGGCCGTGGGCGCAGGGGCGGTGCTCGGATATGTGTTTTCGCCGAGCGACGGAACGCTGCGTGCGATGACAGGTGTGCGGGGATCGGCGCAGATGAGCGCTTCCATCGTCCCCGCGGGTGTGTACGTTGCGGGCGAGGCGTCGGTGGCCAGCAAAACCGGCCTGCTGGAGGATGGGTCGGGCACGCTGTTCGCGTTCAGCCTTCCGCTTTCGCAACCGGTTCGTCTAGGTCTCAGACTGTCTAAAGATGTACCTTAGCCGTTACTTTCATCACTTCGGGAATGGCCTGATGGTAGAGGTATGGAAAGCTACCATGGGGTGCATGTTCATTTGACGAAGAAGGACCTGCAGCAAGATCACCTCCGTCCAGGTGACGCGGCATCAACGAGAACACCAACGGCCTGCTGCGCCAGTAGCTTCCCAAGGGCGACGACCTCAGCCTCTACTCCCAGGACGATCTGGATGCCATCGCATGGGCCCTCAACACAAGGCCACGCAAGACGCTCGGATGGAAGTGTCCAGCCGAAGTCTTTTTACCCAACTTCGACTTCGTGAAATACTGGCACCGCACCTTCAACCCCGTTGCACTTCAAACTTGAAACCGCCCGGCGACAGAAACGGCGCAATAAAACTTGCCTGCGCATTGCATGACGCAGGGGCGTTGTATGCTCTCAATCTGGAGCCGCTATGTGCCCATCTGGATTTCTCTTCAATATCGGAAACGTGGGTGCGGTTCTGCTCTGCGTATTGCTGTGCGTTCCCGGCCTTGCCGCTTCGAGCGGGCCCGTTGCCAATTCGCCGTGGGTTGCAACATGGGGTACGGCGATGGTGGATGGAAACAGCGCGAGCCCGGCGGATCTATCCGGGCAGACGGTGCGGCTGATTGTTCATACCAGCGTCGGTGGGTCCGAGACGCGGATATGGCTTTCGAACCGCTTTGGAAAGACGCCGCTGTATGTGGGAGCCGCGCATATCGCGCTCAGTGAGAAGGCACATCCTGCGCCGGATACGGACATGAGCGCGATCAGGGCCAGCTCCGACCGCACGCTGACTTTCGGGCACATGGCAATGGTCACTATTCCACCCGGCGCGACCATTGCGAGCGATGCCGTTACGCTCGATGTGGCAGCACTTTCCGACATCGCCGTGAGCCTGTACTTCCCCGACCGCACGATGGGATCGACACTCCACGGCGGTGCGCAACAAACGTCCTACGCCGCGACGGGCGATGTTACGAGTGCAGCAAATCTTGCGGGCAGCTCGTGGGCGAAGGGGTCATGGTATGTGCTGACCGGCGTGGATGTGTACGCGCCCGGAAAGTCGGCTGTGGTGGCTTTAGGCGACTCGATTACGGATGGCAACCATTCCACCGCCAGCGCAAATCATCGCTGGCCGGATTATCTGGCGACACGCCTGGCGGAGGACGAGGCAACGCGGAAGGCCGGAGTGCTGGGTGTGGTCAATACCGGGATCAGCGGAAACCGCTTGCTGCTCGATGGGGATGGGCCGAATGGGCTGGCGCGGGTGGACTGGGACGTGCTGGACCGCAGCGGCGTGCGTTACCTGATTCTGTTCCACGGCATCAACGATATTGAAGCAGTGACGCGCAATCATCAACCGTATGGAGATCTGGAGAAACGGCTGGAGTGGGCGCTGACGCAGATTGCGGAGCAGGCGCATCAGCATGGGATTCTGGTGTTCGGCGCGACGCAGATGACGGACTGCCGCAACTTTACATGCACCTGGCCCGAGGGGGAGAAGGTGCGGACGGCACTGAATCAATGGATACGGACTACCGATGTGTTCGATGGGATGATCGATTTCGATGTGGCGACGCGCGATCCGAAGTGCCCGACACAGTTGAGGCAGGAGTACAACTCCGGCGACTTCGTGCATCCCAACGACGCGGGGTATGAGGCGATGGCGCGGGCGATCGACCTGGGTTTGTTCACGAAAAAGATGGTGGCGTGGGACCCTCACCGTTAAGACGCGGCCGTTGTTAAGGTCGGAATCGATTGACTTTGATTGGGTTTCAGATTGTCTGCGATATTTCTTACGGTAAATTAGCTTGTCAGTGCCGGGGTATGCGGCCAGACTGACTTGGGTTGGCCTGATGGCGGTGCCTATGCCAGCGGACGTCCACGTCCCAATGCCCGCTTCAAGAAATCGGGCGTGTGTGCTGGCCCAATCTGACGAGGTACACAGTAAATGCAGTGGATGCGGCGCAAGTTTGTTTTGGGTCAGGGACTGTCTCGTGTCGCCAGGTATCGCGAAAGGAGTTTTGGGCTGACAGTTTTCTGCTGCCTTGGCCTGGCGCTGGTGTCGGCGTCGAGTTTGCATGCCAGCGCGTCGATCGTCGAACGTGGAGGCTATTTCACTACGGCAACGGACCTTGCCCGGTTGCGCGCGCAGGCCAGCGATCCGAGATTGCAGAGCGCCTACCAGCAGACAAAAGTCGACTCCGACAAGATGGTTGCGAAGTGGGAGAAGGTCTTTCCGGCAGACCGGCCCGCGCCGACGACGGCGGAGCTTCTGGCGTTCGGCGGCAAGAGTGTGGACCGCGATGCGGGTTACGCTTCGGTGGCGATCGAGTGCGCCCTCGATCCCACGCCACGCAACAAGAGAGTGCTGCGCGAAATGATGATTGCCGATCTCGGCTGGCGGCAGAAATTGAACTACTGGAATGGGATGGGGATCCATGATGGCGAAGCCACAACGAATTTCCTGGAGAGTTACGACATCGGCGCGCAGCTTGGCGTCTTCACGACGGAGGACCATGCGGCGATTCGCAATGTCATGCATCAGGCGGGGCACTTCTTTGAGGGATGGCTGCTCGACAACCCGTTCAGCCGCATGTACGCGGACAAGAGAGAGCAGGACTATTGCCTGAATTTTCATGTGTACTCGGCTGCCAGCCTGAGCTGGATTGCGATGCTGTATTCGGACTTTCCTGAGTCCGCAAGTTGGCTTCGCCAGAGCGAGGCAGCGTTGGTCGAGTACCTGATGAATGGATACGGCGAGGATGGAGGTTATGGTGAGGGGTCCGTGCATTACTGGGGATTGTCGACGCGCGCGCTGTTCAACTTTTTGGTCCTGAGCAAGCACCTCGGCGTCGCCGACTACCTGGCGGTTCCGGCGATTGCAGACCGCTTGCGCAGCACGCTGCATTGGCGGCTGGACCTGACGGCGCCGGATGGCAATGCGTTTGCCATTGGCGACAGCGACCGCACGAGCGATGCGCAGGCGATTCTATATACGGGCGGGGAGTTGCTGTCCGATCGGGAAGTGCTGTGGGGCGCTCGCATGATGTTCGAGCGGGCGAAGGGCTGGGAGTTGAAGGGCGAGGGGGCCAATCCGCTGTTTCTGGCGCATCTGGACATGAGCCTGATGGGGCGCGAGCCAACACATCTTTCGGCGCTGTATCCGCTTTCGGGGTATGCGACTTTTCGGTCGGGCTGGGACGACCAGACGAACGCGATGTTCTTCAAATTCGGCACATCGTTTATTGGACGGCGTGAAGCGCAGCGCGGGCCCGTCATCGCCGGCCATGCGCATGAGGATGCGCTGGAGGTGGAACTGCATTATCACGGAGTCGCCGTGGTCGCCGACGGTGGCCGCCACGGAAAGTATGAGGATTGGGCGACGTACGGAGGATTCTCGAAGGCGACAGTCGCGCACAGCACCGTCGGCCTGGGGAATGAGTGGGGGTATGACCGGCTCGATGGGCAGTACGCGAAGCACCAGGCGGAGCATGGAGCGGACTTCACGTATGAGCGTACGCAACAGAATATTGGACGCGCCGATACGCAATTGATGGCCTATGGCGATCTGGGGCAGGTTGCGTTTTCTTCGGCGCGGGTGCGGACCTACGACGCGGTGGAACACCAGCGCAGCGTGGTGTGGTTTCCCGGAGATTCGCTGACGGTCCTTGCCGACCATCTGGAGAGCAAGGAAGAGCAGCCGTATGAGTGGTACCTGACGCCGATCGGCAATCCTGTGGGCAAGGACGGAGAGCTGGTGTTCGGCGACGATGTGGCGAAGGTGCAGGTGTTGCCGGTCCTGCCGGCGGGAGAGCGCGCGACGACGATCTCGGGGGCAACGCCGAACCTGCCGCCCTACTACGTTGGCTTGAAGGGGAATGCGGCTCTCCAAAATGCCGACCGGTGGGCTACTTTCTCGCTGCTGGTGCTCGCGAAGAAGGCGAAGACTACGGACTTCCTGAATGTTCTGCTGCCGTTTTCAGCGGAGGGAAACCGGTGGAGTGTCGAGAACGTGGGCGCTTCCGCGCGGCGGCTGGTGCTGAAGGACAAGGAAGTGCTGGTATCGGGCGAGGCCGTCGGTGGACCGTTGACGGTCAACGGTCAATGCGGCGTGGTGTCGCGGCGGAACGGGCAGGACCAGACCTACGCGCTGATCGAGGGCACCGGGCTTGCGCGCAAGGGGCAGGGGCTGATTTCTTCGACATTGAAAACGCCCGTATGGGCCGACAGATATCCGGCAACGTTGAATGCGCTGGTGAGTCTGCCGGACAAGCGCGCGAGCTTCGACTTGAGGCCGTGGCCGCTGGACGATCAGTTGCTGCTGAACCCGCCGCGCGCGGTGCCGGGTCAGGAGCCTACGGCGCTGCTGCTAATTTCCGTTTCGTTCCATGTGGATGCGAAACCGGCGCGGATGGTGGTGCTGCATTCGTTCTCCGGCGACCTGAAGTTGCAGGATCCGGAGTTCGATAAAGAAGCCGCATGGCCGCGAGATTGGCACGCTGCCGTATATAAGCGCGAGGCGTTGCCGTTCACATACGATGCCGCAACCGGTATGGTGACCATAGAGCTTGAACCGGGTGAACACCAGGTTGTGTGGGAGTAGCGATGCGAACGAACGTCTGTTTTTTCGGGGCCTGCATTCTCTCTTTTGCAGGAAGTTTTCTTTGCGCGGCCCAGGCGCCGAGCAACGGCTTCAAGGTAAACCTGCGGTACGAAGACCCGATCCGCAACGAGAATTATCCGGAGTTGCTGTACTGGTTCGTTACGCCGGAAACGATTGTGCCGCCGCGCTATTCGCAGGACATTCAGCATATTGCGCACGACACCGTGTTCGACTTTCCTTTCCTGACGGCGCGGAATGGCGTGAATTTCTTCACCAGTCCCGCGGCCCACGATGCGGTCGCGGCGATCGTCAAAGAAGGCCACCAGAATGGTTTGCGCATCGGCGCAACGCTTGAGATACAGAACATCGATTCGATGCGGAAGTTCTCGTTCGACGACGAACAGACGGGCGTGAGCGATGGCGAAACGACGCTCGATGCGAACGGCCGCGGTGTCATCGAGTCGAGTCTGAAGCTGCGTTCGTCGCCCGCGCAGAAGACCGAAGTGCTGCGGGTGTTTGTGTTTCGCAAGACCGGCGATGGAGAGTATGACCCGGCGACGTTGACCGACGTGACGGCGAAGGTCGCGAGCAAATCGCCGCAGCCGGGCAGCATTTCCGTCACGGTCGACCTTGGACCGCGGTTCTCGGGCTACACCGCATTTTGCATGGCGACGACGTGGTTTCGGGCGCTCGATCTGTTCAGCGATGCGTATCGGAACTGGGTGCATGAGGCCATCGACGACTATCGCGATGTGGCCTTGGATGGAACCGCGCTGGATGAGTTCAGCTATACAAAAATCCCGATGACGCCAACTGCGCCCTATCGCGGACAGTTCGCGGGGCGGGCGTTTAGCGCGCACTTCGAACAGGCCACCGGCAGGCCGCTGACGCAGACACTCTTTGAGACTCGCTATGCGCCGGCGGGCCATCCGGAAGTTCGCATCCGCGCGATCGATGAGTACTGGGAATTCCTGCGCAAGGGGCCGCTACAGATTGAGCAGGAGTTCTACCGCTACTCGCGGCAGGTGTTCGGCGACAAAAATTTCGCGGGCATTCACGATACGTTTCACAACCACCTGACGAACGATGAGGCCTGGGCGACCGGCATCAACTGGTGGACCGTTCCGCGGCAGTACGGCATGAGCGATGAAGACCTTTCGCTTCCGCTGCGCATGGGGCTGCTCGTAGCGCATCCGGGGAATATCATGTACGACCAGTTTTACGGCTCCGACATACATCGCTTCGCGGTAAAAGCCATGAACGACGCACGTTTTGACGCGCGTCTGCACTATCACGGCTATAACGACACGGGGCGATGGGGCGCCGATCTTTCGACGGATGCGTTTCTTTCAAAACAGAATCCAGTGGAGCGAAAGATACGTTTGCTGAACCAGTTCGATCCGGCGGCGCCGGAGCTTCCGCTGCTGGTGGTGTTCGGAATGCCGTCGCTGCTCGACTGGTATCCGAATGAGAGTGCGCGGAATATTTTCGACGTGAACGGTTCGCTGCATATCGAAGAGAAGGTGCAGGCGATATGGGATGCGGGCTATCGTTGCGCCGTGGTTCCAAGCGACCTGATCGACAACGGCTCGCTGAAGCTGGATGCGAAGGACCGTCCGGTGCTGAATGGGCATACGTTCCGCGCGGTGGTTTATCTGTATCCGGAGTATGCAAAGCGGACGACGCTCGCGTTCCTCGATCGATACACGAAGCGTGGAGGCGCGCTGATGCTGGAGGGCGAGGCAACGCGCGATTTCGACGGCCAGCCCATTGGAAGTGTGTTCGCGAACATTGCGGCGCGCGCGCGCGTGAAGCAGTTCAGCGTGGAGAGGGTTGCGGAACTTGGCGTCGCGAAGTCCGCGCTCCAGGACGTTGGCGGCGAACTCGAAGACGGCAGCGTCATTCTTACCAACCTGAACTCATTGGAGACGAACCAGCCGAAGAGCTTCTCGGTTGAGGTGAACGGGCATCGCTTCAGCGGCGCGTATGTGGGCGTGTTCGCGTTGAAGGCCGCGCGCGATGGAAGCATCGAAAAAGTTGCGTGCGGCGGTTGCAGCGCTTTGTCGCGCGATGGGCATGTTGTGCTTGGTTTGCGCAACGCTGCGGACATCGTGCTGCACCGGACGGCGGCTGGCAGTTACGACGCCGTGGCCGAAGGGCATGAGGGAAGCAATGCCGTTACGCTGCATCGCTAGTCGGGGAATTTTTGGCGGATGAGGACGGTGCGGTCCAAGGCGTCGGAGACTTCGAGGACTTTGAGGCGGAGATCGGGGTCTATCTGCGCATCGGCCAGCCAATCGTGGACGGCGGCCTGGGCGGCGGGGCTGTGCTGGCCGTCGATGAAAGCGCCAAGCCATGCGCCGAGAAAGAATATCTTGCGGTGCTGCTTGATGTCGGCGAGAGAGTCGAGCGCGCGCGGCAGGTATGGCTCGGTGAGCGCAGTCTGGTTCCAACTGTTGAAGGGGCGCAGGCTTTGGGTGATCCAATCTTCCTGGCGATCGGGTGAGTGCAGATACTCGTCGAAATAGCGGGCCTTGACTGAGGCACTGGGTGTACCGGCTTCGACGGCGTAGGCGTACTTCTGGCCCTCGCCGGTGTGGTCGGCGGCCTTCTCGGCAGCGAAGAGTGAGGCCGCTTCAGGGTCGCTCATTGCGATCAGGTGGCCGATGATGTTCCAGCGGTCGAGCGGCTTCAACGACATGCCCGGAACTGCAAGAGTTCCGTTGAGCAGCGACTTCAGTTGGCCGAGGGCCTGCGGGGTTTCAGCGATGCCGCTGAAGGTGCGGAAGCTGACGATGCGCAGGCCGAGTGTTGGGGCGTGGATCATGCGGCCGGCGGCGATCACTTCGATTTGAGGAGTGAAGGCTGCCCTTCCCTTTTCGGACATGTACGCGTGCAGAGCGGTGGCGACGCGGCCGCGCTGGATGCGGGCCAGCGATTCGTCGGCCTCGGTGGGGAGGGACTTCAGTGCGAGCTCGACATAGCCGCTGGGCGGCGATTGCGCGACGTGGACGTTGTCCCACAGCGCGCCCCACAGCATGGAGTAGAGGAGCGGGTCGGATGTGCGGTTGCCGGCTTCGAGGTCCGCGGTCACGGCCTTCTCGCTGATGGGATCGAGGAGGAAGCGGCCGTAGCCGTAGTCACGGAAGTTTGCGAAAACATAGCTTGGGCAGGGCTTGCCCAGCGCTTCGGCGACATGGAACTTAGGCGTGCTCCAATCGACGCGAAGGCCGAGGCGGCCCCCGCCCGTTGTACCGAGCGCGCTGCTTCCGGTGACAGGGTATTCCAGCAAGACCTCGTTCGAGATCGGCCAGGTGTAGCCGTCATGGAGAACGTCTTGTTGTGTGAGCGTGAGGTCTGTAATTTTGTCGCGGGCGCAAGTGAACGCGGCATCGACCTGGGGCATTCCGCGTTGCAGTATCCACGCCTTCGCCCAGCCCTCGACATCCTTGTGGCCGGTGGCTTCGAAGGCGTGGATGAGATCGGCCCACTGCGCGTTGGCGTAGGCGTGCTGTTTGAGATACAGCCGCAGGCCGTCGCGGAAGTTCTCTTCGCCGAGATAGAAGTTGAGCTGTTTCAAAACGGCGGGGGCCTTTTGATAGACGATCGCACCGTAGGCGGACTTCGCGTCTTTGAGGTTGGCGATGTTCTGGAAGATGGGCGTCGTCCCCTGGGTTTCATCGATGCCGTAAGCAAGCGGCTTGATCTCTTCGTAGAAATGCTTCCAGGGATTTTGCGCGGGCTCCGATTCGGCCAGGGCTTTGTAGGCCATGTATTGCGCGAAGCCTTCCTTGAGCCAGAGGTCGTCGAACCAGCGCATCGTCACGAGGTCGCCAAACCACTGGTGGCAGGTCTCGTGCAGGACAAGGATGTTGCGGCGGAAGTAGTCGCTCTCAGTGGGCGCAGTGCGGAAGAGCACGCCGTCTTCGTTGAGGAACGTGGCGCCGGCGTGCTCCATGCCGCCGAAGGGAAAGCCGGGGATGAGGACGAGGTCGTACTTGAAAAATGGGAAGGGCTGCTCGAAGTAGGCGGAGAAATACTTGATGCCGCGCGCAGCCATCTGCTGGACCTGCGGAGCTTCGGTTTGTGCTCGCGCGAATTGCGACTTGCGGACGAAGATTGTGGGCTCGCCGGGAGCTTTGCCGTGGAGAGATTCAAAGGGGCCGGCGGCGAAGGCGAAGAGGTAGGTGCTGATGGGTTGCGTGTCGGGGAAGGTGGTGATGGTGGACTGGCCGTTTGCTACGGTGTGGGATGACGTGGTGTTGGCGATGACGGTCCAGGCTTTGGGGTGAGCAACTTGCAGGGCGAAACGGGCCTTGAGGTCGGGCTGGTCGAAGCACGGGAAGGCCATGCTGGCGTCCATGGGGACGAAGAGGGTGTAGATGTATTCGTTGTGGTCGTCGCGGTCGTCGTAGCGCGTGAAGGCCTTGCCTGCGGCTGCGATCTGGCTTGTGAAGGTCAGCTTGACTTCGTTGCGGGGCAGGAGCGCGGCGGCGGGCAGGTTGAGGTGGCCGTTGTCGAGCGCGGTGGGGATGTCCTTGCCGTTGAGCGACGCGGCGGAGATTGTGCCGTCGCGGTAGTCGAGCGCGAGGTCGGTGGTTCCGGCGTCGGTGAAGGTGAGGGTTTCGTGGCCGACGATGGTCGGGCCATGCGGCGTGAGTTGGAAGTTGAGCGCGTAATGCAGATTGGAGAGACGCGCCGCACGGGCGGTGGCTAGAGCGTGAGAGACGCCGGGGCCGGACGGCGCGGCGTGTGCGGCGATGAAAAGGAGCGTGGAGCAGATGGCGGCGACAGGCCGGAATAGTGTCATGGGGATCACTCGGACAGAGATTTATGGTAACGCGCGAGGACGTGGGTTTACGCGGACCGCCGGTGCGGCGACGGGTTTTGGACAGCGTAGAGCGTAGAGGGAAAGAGCGTAGAGGAAGAGCGATGATTTAAATCAGCCACGGGCCGCGAGCTACGAGCTACCGGAAAACGCCTAGTCGCTCAGCCGGAGTTTTTCTTGAAGCTGCTCGAGGGAGAGGCCTTTCGTTTCGGGGAAAAAGACGAGGATCACGAAGAACTGTGCGGCCATCAGCACGGCGAAAATGATGAACGGCAGCGACCGCGAAGCGTGCGCCATCGACGGAAAAACCAGCGAGATGATGCCGTTCATCACCCAGAGCGTGGTGCTGCCAAGAGCTTGGCCTTTGACGCGGACGTCGGTGGGAAATATCTCGCTCATGTAGACCCAGATGACGGCGCCCGACGAAATCGCGAACGACGCGGTGAAGCCGGCGACGAAGTAGATGAGCGCGGCGTGCCAATGGCCGGTGATGAAGACGGCGGCGACTCCGCCGAGCGAGAATGTCATGCCGACGCAGCCGATGAGCATCAGGGTCTTGCGGCCGAGCTTGTCGATGAGCGTCATGGCAATCAGCGTCACCACGAGATTGACCGCGCCAATGATGACGGCCTGGCGAGCGCCGGAGAGACGGCTGAAGCCGGCGGCGGTGAAGATGTCGTTGAGGTAGTAGAGGATCGCGTTGATGCCCGAGAGTTGATTGAAGGCTGCGAGCGAGACGGCCAGCAGGATCGGGACCCGGTACTTGCGGACGAAGAGCGGCTCCGTGCGGGAGCCGGTTTCGATGTGAATGGACGCAACGATTGTTTGCAGTTCAGCTTCGGGCTCGGGCGTGCCGATGATGGTGAGCGTCTCACGGGCTTCTTCGACTCGTCCCTTGGTGACCAGCCAGCGCGGGCTATGCGGGATGCCGAAGAGCATGATGAGGAAGAGCACGGCGGGCAGCGCGGAAACGCCGAACTCCCAGCGCCACTCGGTTGCGCCGAGATGCATGGAGGCGATGAGGAAGTTGGAGAAATAGGCCAGCAGGATTCCAACAACGATGTTGATCTGGAACATGCCGACGAGGCGGCCGCGATAGGCGGGCGGCGCGAGTTCTGCGATGTACACCGGGCCGAGCACCGAGGAGCCGCCGATGGCAATGCCGCCGATGAAACGGGCGATGAGAAAGATGGGCCAGCTCCACGCAAACGCGCAGCCGATGGCCGAAAGCACATAGAGGACGGCCATGACGCGCAGGGTGGCGCGGCTGCCCATGCGCTGTCCGATGTCGCCGGCGTAGATCGCGCCAAGCACCGTGCCCCACAGCGCGATGGATACAGTGAAGCCCAGTTGTCCGGGGGTGAGGTGGAACTGGCCGGTAAGCGCGTAGGTGGTGCCGGCGATGACCGCGGTGTCGAAGCCGAAGAGCAGGCCGCCCAATGCGCCGGTCGCCGCGCTGCGTAAGAGAAATTTGTTGAGAGCCATCGATTCACCTTTGTGTTGTGCCGACTACTAACTATAGAGTGCCGCTTGGAGCGCGTCACCGGTGATGCGCAACGCGGACTGTGAAGGGCCGGAGTTTGCAAGGTCGTCCAGCACATAGAAATTGTGGATGACGCCGAGGAACCGCATCGCGGTGACGGGCACTCCGGACTGGGTGAGACGGTGGGCATAGGCTTCGCCCTCGTCGCGGAGAACGTCGCACTCCGCGGTGATGACGAGCGCGGGAGCTACGTGTGTGAGTGCGTCAACCGAGGCGAGCAGCGGCGAAACACGCGGGTCGGAACGGAGGCTGACGTCGGGGATGTAGTGGTCCCAGAACCAGTGCATCGCGTCGCGAGTGAGGTTGAGGCCGTTGGCGAACTCTGCATAGCTGCCGCTGTCGGCGGGCGCGAGGAGGACCGGGCATAGCAAGGCTTGGAGGCGAAGTTTGGGTCCTGCCGACGCATCGTGAAGGGCGACGGCAGCGGCGAGGTTGGCGCCCGCGCTGTCGCCTGCGATGGCGAGGCGGGTGGGATCGATGGCGTGATCGGCCGCGTGCGCGCGCAGCCACTTTAGCGCGGCGATGCACTGGTCGAGTGCGACGGGGAAACGCGATTCGGGCGAGAGCGCGAAGTGCGGAAAAACCACGGCCGCATTGGAGCGGAGCGCGAGTTCGCGCACCAGGCGGGCGTGGGTGTCGATGCCGCCGAGCACCCAGCCGCCGCCGTGCATGTAGAGGACCGCCGGCAATGGTCCGGCGAGATGCGCGGGGCGAACGATGGTGAGTGTGATGCCCGCGGCCAGGGTCGTTTCGACGGCGATCGATGGATGTTCAAGCGGCGTGCGCTGGCGGTCGCGCATGAACTGGCGCGCCTCCTCGACGGAGAGCTCCTGCAACGGCTTGCCACCCGCGCGGAGAATCGTTTCCACGTAGGCGCGCGACTGCGGCTCCAGTTGATCGAGAACGCTCATGCCGATGGCTCCTTCGGGCCAGCGTCGAGAAATGCGAGCGCCCCCTTTGCGGCGAGACGCAACTGCGCACCTGATTGTCGCAGCACAATCGCGTCGGCGTCGAGGGTGATGTCTTCGATCTCCGTCCAGCCTTGCGGAAGCGTTGCGAGGAACAGAAGCCAGGGCGCGCGCAGTGTTTCGTGCGGGCCGATGCGGCGCGACACGGCGGCTCCGAGGACAGGGCCGTGCGCGTCTACAGCTTCGTTGCCGAGCGGAAACGGCGTTGTGCCGAACTCGATGCCACGCGCTTGCACCCGGCCGCACCACGGCGCATCGGGGCGTGCGCGGTTCTCTTCCCACAGGGTGAGCCACGGAAATGTTTCGGAGAGAAAGATGTAGCCCATGGCGAGTCCGGAGGCAGCGTCGCATACGGCGACGAATCCATGTTTGCGGTTTGGCGCCTGGCGTATCGCCGCGACAAAGCCGGAGTGTGGATGCGAAAGCATTTCGCGCAGGTCGACGCGTTGGCCGTTGGCGCCGGGTGCGTATGGCCATTTGAATTTTGTGTCGCGCGCGAGAAGGTTGGAGTGTTCGTAGTCGAGCGGCCATGTGAGGCCGTCGCGCACAGAGGCGGTGAAGCGCGCTCCAAGCATGTCCACGGTCGCGTGTTGCACCCAATGCAGATCGCGCGCGCTTGAACGCAAATTCCCAACGCGCTCGTCTACCCGCAGAACGGACTCACCTTCGGCAAGGTGAAACTGCCGCTCCACGCGCAGGCCCGCGACAGGAAGATCCGCGCAACCCGAGTGCGGAGACGAAAAGTTCCATGTCGCGACCGGCGCTTCGCCGTGGAGCGCGACGCCGGCGCGAAGATCGGCGAGCGAAGGCGGGCCGAAGCCGTCGAGGCAAAGCGCGTGGCCGGTGAACGAGGCGAGAAATTCTCCGGCGCCCCGCTCTCCGTATTGCGCGGCGAGCGATGCGTGCGCGGGCGTTGCGGGATCGGCTGTGGGCCACCGCGATTCCCACAGAACGTTGTTGCCTCCAACGAATCGCCACGCCGCCAGATGGCCGCCTCCCGGCAGAATCGTCGCTTCGACCACGTCGTTGGTCAGCTTAATCGTGGCGCGTCCGTGCCAGGCGGAGGTTGCGATGTTCTCTCCGTGAGAAGGCGTTGCGGTCATGCGCCGATCTCTCCGAGACCGCTGTCGACAAAGCCCATGCCGCCGGTCGGGACGAGCATGCCGCCGTCGACGACCAGGGCTGTGCCGGTGATGAAGGAGGCCCAGTCGCTGAGCAGGAACGCGATCGCGCGCGCGACTTCTTCGGGCCGGCCGATGCGGCCGAGAGGATGCATGCGCGCCCATTGCCGCAGGGCGAAGTCCGGGTCGGGCGAGGAGTCGGCTACCTTGCGCAGCATGGGCGTGTCGATGCTTCCAGGCAAGACGCAGTTGGCGCGGATGCCCTTCGCCGCATAGTCGAGCGCGACCGAGCGCACCAGTCCCATGACCGCGTGCTTGGCAGTAACATAGGCGGCGGAGTTCTGCACGGCGGTGATGGACTGCACCGAGCCGGTGACGACGATCGATCCGCCGCCGCCGCGGAGCATGGCCGGAATCGCGGCGCGCACGAGATAGAAGCAGCCCTGCACATGCACGCGCAACGTGTCGTCCCAATCTTCGAGGCCGGTGGAAACGACATTGCCGTAACGCTGAATGCCGGCGTTGCTGACGAGCAGATGGATTGCGCCGAAACGCTCTTCGACGAAACGCACGGCTTCGGTGACGGCCTCCGCCGAACCGACATCGCAGGGATAGAAAGCTGCGGAATGCGCGTGCTGCTGCATGTCCGCGACAACTTCCGTCGCGCGTGCGGCGTCGCGATCGAGCACCGCCACCGACGCGCCGAGTTCGCCGAGCAGCCGCGCTGTGGCGGCGCCGATGCCCGTCGCGCCTCCGGTGACGATCGCTACTTTTCCATCGAGGCGAAGGCTCATGGCATTTTCTCCGGTTGCGTTTCGAGGTGCATGGTGAGAATTTCGTAGGGTTTCATCTCCAGCCTCACGGAGCCGTTATCGATAGAAAGATTTCGCTCGCAGACTTCGAGAAGTGAACATTGCCGCGCGCGAATAAGTTGAAGATGTGGAAGACTGAGCCTGACCGTTTCGGAGTGTCCTGCGATTTCAGTCAGACGAAGGATGCTGCCTTCGCCGCTTTCGGCGCGCTTCCATGTTGACAACACAACGTTGGGATTGTCGAGTTTCAAAAAACTTGCGGCAACAATTGGCGATGGCGCGAAGCTGGCGGAAACGGGATCGCTTTCCAGAGGCGTCATCTGTTCCCAGCCGGTGCGCGTGAGTTGGGCGGCGTTGAACGTCGCGCCGCTGACGAATGCGTAACGGAACGTGAAGTCTCCGCCCTGCGACGACATGAAGTTGGTGCTCCAGTAGTTGCTCATCAGCCAGGAGAAGATAGTGGAAGTTTTCGGCGAGAAATCGTCGGGCCACGCGCCGCGCACGATGTCTCCGAAGGCCAGCATTGGCGCGTCAATGGGGATAATGGCGGCACTGACGGCGCTATCATGCACCGCTGCCCAATGCTGCGTGGCGTACCACTCGCGGCTGCCGCCGGCGAGTTCGTCGCGGGCGGGGTCGACCCAGCCGTTCTGCGTGTCGTACGCGAAGGAGGGATGCTCGATGGCGAGGGGGAATGCGATGTAGGCGGCTTCGCGATGCAGCGTCGCGGTCTTGTGTAGCGAGATCGAAATGTCGATGCGCTTGGCGTCGGCGGGCAGGGTGATTGTCGTGCGGATCAGAGGCGTGTTGGGGGCCGAGGATTCGAGAGTTGCGGACTCCTCGCCGGCACTGCGTTGCAACGAAACGATGCGGCCGGCCGATGCAGGATGCGACGTGAGCGTTGGCAGAGGAAGTGTCGCGCCGAACCGGTACAGGCTGTTGTTCGGCATGTCGTCCGCTCCGGTCACGTAGACGTAGCTGGCGAAGCGAAATGAGCTGTGCGGATCGACGAGTTCGCGCTTGAGGTCCTTGTCCCACACGCTGCGGATGGAGCCGCCGGCAGCGTCGAGCGTGATGCGATAAAACTTGTTCTCCAGTGTTTGACCCTGTAGTGGCGCGGGTTTGGCGGATGGTGCGGAGAGGGCGTCGGCGATCGCGAGCAGCTTGTAGCCGACCGCCGGGACGTCGTCCGCGCGATAGCGAACGCGCAGCGTGGCGCCGCCGAAGCCGGGCAGCGGCGTACCCTTCTCTACGCGCAAAATATCCTGCGGTACCGGCTGGCGCGTTTGTGGGTCGACGATCTGTTTGCCTTCCGGCAGGTCCGTTTCGAGCCAGCCGCTGCGAGTCCAGTTCAGCGCATTGAAGATGAGCAGCGAATTCTCTTTGGGGGCGAGTGTCGATTCGAGCTGCGCAAAGCTGCGATGAATGCTTTGCTCGAGGTCGTCGCGGGCGCGGATGGTCTGCGCCTGCTTGCTCTCAAACTGGCCGACCGTTTGATCGCTTTCGGGTTGCGTCGTCGCGCCGACGGAGGTCCAGGTGTGTTCGTCGAAGAGCAGCGAGTTCTGCCACGCGTCCTGCAACAGCGCCCGGTCGGGGCGCAGCGTAGGCGCAAGAAGCGATGGGACTGTCGCCATCTCCTCCGCGTTCAAGAAGCGCTGCTGGTTGGCGCGATGCGTCGCGGTGGCCTGTGCGCCGGAGGTGAAACCGTCTTCCCAATAAGGACCGAAGTCGCCGCGATACGTCGGGATCGCGCCGTCGAACTGCTTTCCGATTGCGGCCATCGCGTCGTGAAACGTGGAGAATTCAAGGCGTGGATACGCGTACTGTTTCGCCCACTCCGCGGGGAGCGTGACCTGCTCACGATCGAGGGTTGTGTTTTCGAGTTGGCTGCCGAAGACGATTACCGAGTCTGCGCGATAGTCTTTGCGCGCGTAGGCCTGCAGGAAAACAGGAAGCGCGTCGTGGACCGCTTCGACCGTCGGCGGCGTGCCAAACATCGACGCCAGTTGCAGGTAAGCGCGGGAGTACCACATCAGGACGCGGCCGCCGTCGGGGCCTTCCCAATAGAACGGCGACTTCTCGTTCCACCGGCCCTTCAACAGGATCGGCGCGCGCCACGAGTTGCTCGCCGCGGCAAAATATTGAATGCCCGCACTGTGAAGAATCGAGGCGTATGACCAGGAGTACGACGGCACGTCCGTGATGTTGGCCGCGCCGATGGGCAGCTTGTACCGGTCCGCGAGCGACTGCGAATAGTACAGCGAACGCGTGAGGCCCTCAAGCGAAGCGACGCCGCTGTGCTGGTTCGCGTACTGCGCTGGGATGATGATTTTTCCCGCGCGCACTGCGGCGAAAAACTGCTGAATGCGCTCCGGGGAACGGCCGGCGAGAAACTGCTGCGCGACCCAGCTTCCATCCATCGTCCAGCGGAATTCGGGGTGTTCGGGGAGCAGGTCGAGGACGCCGTCGATGCTCTGCGACTGGAGTTCAGCGACCTTTTCGCGGTAGTCGGTGAAGCCGATGTCGAGGTGCTCGTGCGGCACGATGAGCATCGTCCACTTTTTCTGTGCGACGAGATCGGCAGGAAATTCTTTGCCGTTGACGTGCAACGTTGCGCTCTGCGTGCCATTCCACTGCGGCACATCGAAGTCTGCACAGGCTTCGCCGAAATTTGCGGAGTGGAAATCCAGCGGAAGCGTGTCGGAGTGACCTGGGACGGCTAGCTCGATCAGCGCTGGAAGCGGATCGCCGGCACGAACATCGGCGCAGGCGCGCACTACTTCGCGCAGGCCGCTCGATGAGGCCCGGAAGAAGATGGTTGCCGTTGCCGTCGCAGCGGTTTGATTTTTTACGAAGCGTTCATCGGGAGATTGTTCAAGCGCAAGTGCGTCGTAGACGAGGCCACTTTCACCGGGTGCAATGTCGCCGAGCGAATTCTGCGGCGTGGATGGATCGTCGACCGCGGTCAGCGTGATCGTGTTGCCGCCCTGATGCAACCATGCGGCAGGCAGCGCGATGGTGCGATCGGCGTGCGAGGTCTGCGGCACAAATGTGCCCTCCCAATCACCCGCCGCATAATCGAGTTTAGGAGCGAAGGTGAAGAGGCCGCTGTGGCCGTCCAACTCCACGCGCAACGCGGAGAGACGCGGCGTTTCATACAGCATTGCGAGCTTCAGAAAATATGTTCCGCGCGGCGGTTGCGCGAGCGTGCAGTGTATGCGGAACGGATGGAGGCGACTGCCGGCCAAGCCGTTCGCGTCGCCGGGTTGAAAGCGCGGCCAGTCGGCGGCCGTGCTCTTGCCGATGATGTAGTCGACATCCGATGCCAGCTTGGTGTAGTCGATGCTGAAGCTGTCGCGGAACTCGCGCGAGGAATCGTCGAATGCGCCAATCCGCCATACGGTTTGCCGTTGCGCGCAGGCCAGCGCAGGCAGCGCCAAGAGCGCCACGCCGCACAGAAGTGCGCGCTTCACCATTTCGGCTGCACCGTGACGACGCCGGGACGAGTGGGGTCTTCGATCCACGATCCCATCTGCTGTTTGCGCGAGAGCTCATTGTACTTGGCGAGTTTGTCGCGGTCGAGTTCGACACCGAGGCCCGGGCCGGTGGGCACGCGCAAGCCTCCGTCTTCGTACTTCATCTTGCCGCCCACGATGATGTCGTCAGTGAGGTGATGATAGTGCGAGTCGGCGGCGGCGCTGAGGTTCGGCACCGACGCCAGCAGATGCAGCGCGGCCGCCTGCGAGATTCCAAATTCACCGCCGCTGTGCAGACCGACATCGAGGCCGAGAGCCTCGCAAGTGCCAGCCGCGATGCGCGCGCGGGCAATGCCGCCGTACCAGTGCGGATCGAGAAGGACGACGTCGAGCACGTTGTTGCGGGCGGCGAGAAAAATGTCCTCGAAGGCGAAGATGCTCATGTTCGACGCGAGCGTCATGTAGGGAACTTTTGCATTGACGCGCTCCATCGCGCGCTGTCCCCAGACGGGGTCTTCGTAGTATTCGACGTCGTACTCCGACAGCTTGTGCGCGACGCGCGCGGCGGTTGTGACACTCCAGGCGGCGTTGGGATCGAGTCGCAATTTGCGATCCGGAAAGGCTTTGCGCAATGCGATAAATGTTTCGATTTCTTCCGGCGGTGGCAGGACGCCGTTCTTATATTTGAGCGTCTGAAAGCCGTGCTTCGCGACGAGCCCTTTCGCAAACGCGACCATTTCATCGGCGTTGCCGATGCGGCCGTGGCCTTCTTCGTTGGCGTGGCGATAGAAAAGATAGCCCGCGTGCGGAATGACATCGCGCAGGCGGCCTCCAAGCAGATCGCACACCGGGCGGCCCGTGGCTTTGCCTTGCAGGTCAAGACAGGCGAACTCCAGTCCGGCGTATCCGAGCACGTTGCCGAAGAGTTTTTGCGCACTCGGCGACGATAGTTTCCAGCGAATGCGTTCGAGCTGGAAGGGGTCTTCGCCGATCAGCAGCGGCTTCATTTCGGCAAGCTGCCCTTCGCGGCTGGCGCCGCTGTAACACTCGCCGAGGCCGGTGAGGCCTTCATCGGTTTCGACTTCGATGACGAGGCGCGAGATGCCGGGATGCGAGCCGTAGGCGTAGCGCAAAGGCGCTTCGATAGGGATGAAAACAGGGGTCCAGTGTACGTCGGTGATCTTCATAAGCAGTCAGGTCCTCTCGGCGATTTGGTTCGCGAGCGGTTGTCCGGCCGCCGCTGCGGGAATCCGCGTGATGTGCCAGCGGCCAAGATTGGCTACGAACAGATCGGAGTTGGACGGGCCGCCGAAGACGGCGTTCGTCGGTCGCGCCAGTATCGTCCCTTCGGGGTCGAATGCGAAGAGACTGGTGTTGCCGCCGGTGTCGATGCGATAGATGCAGTCGGTGGCGTAGCAGGTGACGTAGAGGTTTTGCTGCGCGTCGAGAACGACGCCGTCAGGCACACGGGCGAGGCCGGATGCAAAAATTTCCCGTGTGCCGGCTTCGCCACTCTTGAGAATCGGGACGCGAGTCACACAGTCGCGCTGACTCTCGACGACGAAGAGCGTGTCCTGCGCGGCGTTCAGCGCCATGCCGTTGGCAAAGGCGAATGGCCCGGCGAAATGTTCGACCGCACCGCCGGCACGCAGACGATAGACGCGGCCGTTATGGGCATTCCATGCGCCGGAGTCCGAAAAGTAGAGATTGCCGTCGCCATCGAAGACGGAAAAGTTCGGCGTTTGCAGCCGCTGCTCGCCGACATGCTCGATGGTTTGCAGAATTTTGCCGCCGATGTCGATGCGTTGCAGAGCGTGCAGGCCGGGGTTGCAGACGAAGAGTTCGTCGATTGAAGAGAAGGTGAGGCCGAGGCAGAAGCCGCCGACGTTCGCGACCTGCTGCACGACACCGTCCTGCGAAATACGATAAATCTGGCCGGCCTCGCCGCCTGCCCAGAGATCGCCAGCGCTGTCGAATGCGAGGCCTTCGGGATGATCGAGACCTTCGGCGAATATCGACGTTTGCTCGCGGGAGATGATGGGTGCGACGGGTTGCGGAAAGAATTCCACCGGATGTTTCATTGAAATGTCTCGCACCAAATGTCGGACAGTTAGAGAGCATAGAACCGGCGATACAAAAGCGTCAACTGGAGGTATCGCGGGCAAATACCGTTATGTGTGGCGTAATTATGTTGGGCCCTGGAAGAATGCCGCTCTTGACAATGACGTATGAGCAGTCCTATTGTCTGACAGTTTGGAAACTACATCTCCATCCACGAGGAAGCGAAAAGTGTCTGGGACCACTGCGCGCCCCTCGACCCGGGAGACGGTGATCGAGCTTGTGGCGCGCCGGATCGAGGCTCTGCTCCGCGCTGGGAACCTGCGCCGCGGCAGCCGTTTGCCTTCGGAGCCGCGGCTTGCCGAGATGCTCGGCGTAAGCCGCGCTTCGCTGCGTGAAGCGTTGAAGGGACTGGTATTTCTCGGCTTGCTTAAAGCGCGGCCCGGCGACGGCACCTACCTTCAGCCCTCGCTGACCAGCATGGCGAGCCGGCATCTGCAATGGATGTTGCTGCTGGAGGAAATCAAGTACATGGAGTTGTATGAGCTGCGCGAAATACTCGAACCGGCCGCGGCGCAACTCGCGGCGCGGCGCGCGACCCGCGACGACCTCGAACAGATGAAGGCCGCGCTCGACGGCATGAAGCGGTCGAAGGCGGACGCGGAAACGTTTATCCGCTATGAGCTTGAGTTTCACGGCGCCATCACTCGCGCCGCGAAGAACGGCGCGATGCAGAGCACGATGCAGATGATGTACGGCGCGCTTTCCGAGGGCCGTCATCGCGTACTTCCATTCGTCCCCGATATTGCGGAGCACTGGGCACGTCACGAGCGCATCTATCAGTTGATTGCGAGCGGTGATGCTACGGGCGCGCGGCGTGCCGTGACGGCGGACGTGAAGTATGCCGAGAAGCTTCTTGAAGAAAGTCTGCAAGGGCTACAGAAGAGTGCTGTACGGAAAAGCACGAAGGCAGCCAAAGTGCCGGCGGTGACAAAGCCGGTGCGAAAGATGGCTCGCGGACCGTCAGCGACAACCAAAGTTCACAACCATTGGAGCCAATTATGAGCAACGTCATGCGTGTATGCCGCGGTGTTATCGCAATCCTGGTACTGTCTTCGGTCGGCGTCGCAGCGGCGCAACTGGATACGGGCAGCATCCAGGGAACGGTGCGCGATTCAACGGGCGCGGCGATACCGAACGCGGCGGTCGTGGTGACAAATGAGGGGACGCAACGCGCCTATCGCACGAAGTCCGATGGCAGCGGGCAGTACAACGTGCCGACGCTGCCGGCGGGCAGCTATAGCGTGAGCGCATCGTACAAGGGCTTTGGGACGTCGACACTACAGGGTGTGGCGCTGAACGCCTCGGAACTGCATCGCGCGGATGTTGTGCTGAAGCCCGGCGCCGATACGCAGCAGGTTACGGTAACCGCGAATCAGATGCAGGTGAATACGTTGAGCGCGGACCTCGGCACGACGATCGATGCGCAGCGGGTGGCGAACCTTCCGCTCAACGGGCGCGATTTCACCGACCTTCTGGCGCTGGTTCCCGGTTCGGTGACCAGCGGCCAATTCGGGCAGACCAGCCTGGGAGGCGCGGAGACGAGCTTCGCCGGGGTGAATATTCTGCTCGACGGCGCGGACGCTACGCGCATCGATACGAATGCCACGTCGATGCAACTGGGCCGCGGCGACGCTCGCCTGACACGCGCGAGCGTGGACTCGATTGCGGAGTTCCACGTGCTGCAAGGAAATTTCTCGGCGGAGTATGGGCGCTCGATCGGCGACGTAGTGAATGTGATTACGAAGTCCGGCAGCAACAATGTGCATGGCGAGGTTTTCGAGTTCCTGCGCAACGATGCGCTGGATGCGCGCAACTACTTTGCCGTACCCGGCTCGAAAACTCCGCTCCGCCTCAATCAGTTTGGTGGAAATATTGGCGGCCCGTTTGCAAAAAACAAGCTGTTCTATTTTGCGAACTATGAAGGCGTGCGCCAGACGGTCACAAACACATCCATCTTCGACGTGCTGAACGCTGCCAATCGTGCGAAGTTCATCCCTGCGATGCAGCCGGTCGTGGCGGCAATTCCGGTTGGCAACCTGGGCGCCGATCCCTTGGACGCAAGCCATAACTTCGACCTGTACAGCGCCAGCTTGCTGGATACTGTGCGAGAAGATACCGGTTCGGTCCGCATCGACTGGGACCCCAGCGACAAGAATAAATTTTATGTTCGCTACAACATTGGCGATTCATTTACCAATACGACCTATGGGCCGTCGATCGGTCAGACTGCTCCCACTCCCGCGAGGACGCAATTCCTCAAGCTGAGCAACACGCATATTTTTTCACCAACGCTATTGAATGAAGCGGGCTTTGGAATCAATTCCGACCATGTTGAGTCGCTCGGAGGGGGCGGTGCGTTCCCGGTCATTTCTTTCAGTTGCTTTTTTTGCAACTTCGGTGTCGCTCCGGGGCCGGCTACTTTCGCGAGTATTCGTCCGCAGACTTCGTATCAGTACATCGACACGCTGACAAAGGTGCTGGGGCGGGAGACATTGAAGGCCGGCCTGGATATTCGTCATAACGCGTCGGACGAGGAGTTGGGACTACAGGAATTTCTTTCCTACGGCAGCATTTCCGACTTTGAAAACAATAATGGGTTCGCGTTCGGCACGCTGGGCAATCCGATGACGCGGATTCGGAATACGAACTACGACTTTTTTGTGCAGGATGATGTACGGCTGACGCCGAAGTTCATCCTGAACCTCGGAATGCGCTACGAGTACAACACCGTACTGCATGAGCGGGACGGACAAATCGCCAACTTCAATATCGCGACGCAAACCGTAGGGGCGAAGGGTGCGCCGCTCTATAGTCCCGACTACAACAACTTTGCGCCGCGTCTTGGATTCGCGTGGGACCCGTTCGGTCGCGGCAAGAGCGTAATTCGCGGTGGGTTCGGTGTGTTCTACAACCCGCAGCTTACCGGCGCTGTATTCTCGCTGACGGACAATACCTCCGCCAATCTTTCGGTCAACGTATTTCAAGAATTATTCGGAACGGTTTCCTGCACACCGGGCTTTCCGTTGGCCTACCCGGTAACGTCGGTTCCGGTGTGCACACCGCAGGTGCGCAATGTGGATGAGTTCGATCCGAAGACGCGCGATAGTTATGCCTATCACTATAGCTTCGGCGCGCAACAGGAACTTGCTCCGAACATGGTGCTTGAAATGACCTACGCGGCGGACCGCGGGTTGAAGCTGCCCGCGGGCGCGGCTTTCGCCGGACTGCAATTCAACAATCAAAATCCGAACACAGGGAGCTTTCCTCTGAGCACGAACTTCGCGAACGAGCGGCTGCTGGGTGACTATCTGGACTCGAAGTACAACAGCATGCAAGTGGCTCTGCGCGGACATCACCGCGTTATCACGTACGACTTGAACTACACATGGGCGCACGAGTTCGACGACACCGTGAGCGTGTTCGGGGCGTTCGTGAACCCCACGAACCCGCAGAACGATTTCTCCAACGGCGATATCGATGTTCGGAATAACTTCACCGCTGACGCCTTCTACCAAGCCCCGGATATTCATGGTTTGCCGAAGATGCTGGGCAGGGGCTGGGATGTTGGCTCGATTGCGTCGGTGCGTAGCGGGCTGCCTGTGAACATCACGACGAATGTTGCCGACGACTACGGCACGCCGCAGCGTCCGAACTATGCGTTGGGAGCAAACCGGTCTTCCATCCGCGCGCAGAACTACAGCACCCCGAACAGGCAACTCAATTTGGGCGCGTTCGTCACTCCACCGTCGAGTTCGTTCGGAAACGTTCCCCGCAATGCCGGTACGGGACCGAAGTTTGCGCAGGTCGATCTGTCACTGATGAAACACACGGCGATCGGTGACAAGTGGAATGTAGAGTTCCGCGCAGACTTGTTCAACATTGCAAACCATCCAAACTTCGCCAACCCAGACGGCTTCACGAGCGATCCAAATTTCGGGCGCAGCTCTCAAACGATTGGTACTCTTGTGGGTACGGGGACTTCGCGGCAGACGCAGTTCTCCATCAAAATCATTCGCTAGCCAGGAGTCGCGGACGGCCTCGCTGAACAGCGGTGCGAGCCGTGGCTTCTTCGTCTCAAGGAGCTTGCTTTGTCTCGACAATTTAGTACAGCCTTGATTGTTCTTGCGATTGCTTCCGCTGTTCCGTGCCTGGGGCAGGCGGCGAATTGCACGCCGAGCTTTCCGCTGGAAAAAGGCAAGACGCTGGGTTGGGAAGGCGCGGATGCGGCGTACTCGATCCCGCTGCATGACGGTCGCGATGTGTGGATTTTCGGAGACACGCTGTACGGCAAAGAGCGCGTCGTCGCCGGACACGATCCGCAGCAGATGCATAACAGCCTGGGCATTTCAAGGTGTGATGCGGCGGGGAAATGGCATCTGCAATACGCGATAAAGCACGATAAAGCAGGTCGCGCCGAGAGCTACTTTTCGCCCGCCGATCCGCAACACTGGTATTGGGCGCTGGATGGTTTCAAGGCGAATGGAGACCTGTGGGTGACGCTGCTCTGCATTCGCCACGCGGCGAAGCCGAGTCCGTGGGCAATGGACTTCGAGACCTGCGGCTCCGACCTGGCGCGGGTGAGCCATCTCGATCGCGACCCGCAGGATTGGGATGTGAAAATTTCTCCGCTGGTCGCTGATGGCGTGAAGTCGTATCCGTCGGCGACGACTGTGGTTTGGGGAAAATATGCGTACCTGTTTGCTCTGTATGAGAGCGGCGGCCGGCCGTTGCAGGTGACGCGGATTCCGCTGAGCGGCTTGAACGATCCCAAGGCGCATCTGGAATATCTCGCGGAGGACGGGACGTGGAAAGCGGGTTTCGATCCGACAAAAGCCAAGGCGGTGATGAAGAATGGGAGCACCGAGCTCTCGATCCGCTACCATCCGGAACGGAAGCAGTGGGTGGCGGTGATGTTCGAGCCCGTGGGGTTTTCGTCGAAGGTATTGATGCGGACAGCGCCGGAGTTGACCGGTCCGTGGACCGAGGGCGACGTGATTTATCAGGTGCCCGAAATGAAGCCGGGGCCGGGATACGACAAGAATACGTTTTGCTACGCGGGGAAGGAACATCCGGAGTTTGAGACAGGGGACCTGGTGTTCACTTATGTTTGCAACACGATGAATGTGCCGTCGCTGGTGACCAACCCGAAGATTTACTTTCCGCAGGTTGTGCGAATGCCGATGCCGAAATAACGGTTATTTCAAATAGCCGACCGCAAGGCGTAGGTCGGAGAGAAATATTCGGGTATGGCGCTCGCGGTCTTCGTCGGTGCGGGCGCGCAGGCTTTGCCTGGCAGTCGGGACAACGCAGAGCTTTTCAGTCCCGGCGAACGTCCTATCGAAGGTGGAAGACTATGCCGGCGGAGAACGTTTGCAGAGTGTGGTTGGTGTTGTCGATCGAGGTAAGTTGGCCGGCGCCGTATTCGAGCCGCGCCGCGATCTGGCGATTTGCGAAAGGGAAGTCGGCGCCGAACTGGGCCTGGTAGGCGAAGGAGGCGGAGCGGGTGGTGCTGGTCCCGTTGTTGGTGCCGACGCCTCCTATTTCGAATTGGAAGTAGGGGACGACGGGGAGCGGCGCACCCGAGCCGTCGACGCGGAACCCAACCAGGCCGCCCAGGATTTTGTTGCCGAAGGTTGTGGAGTTCGCGCTGTTTTCGACGATGAGGCGGCCGTCGATGCCAAGATGGACGGGCCCCGGCGTGGGATAAAGGACGTAGCCGCCGAAGGTGCCGCCGAGGGCGGTCATGCCTCCGCTTTCGGTGGGGGCAGTGCTTTTGGCCACTCCCAGGCCGGAGTAATGGCCGGCGCTGAACATCGCATAGGGCGAGAAGTAGGGTGCATCGCTGCGATAGCGCGGGTAGACCGGGCGGGAGTCGGGACGCTGTGGGTAGCGGGCCGGCGGGTAGGGTGGCGGCGGATATGGCGGCGGCGGTGGCGGGTAGTATTGCGCGGCCGCGGTTATGGAGGCGGCGAGGAAAATCAAAGAGAAGCAAAAGGCGAAGGTGAGTCGACGGCGGATGGCGTGGTTCATGGTTCGCGGCCTCGGGCAGGAGTACAAATCCTGCTGCAAATAGGATGCCTGCTCGAAGCAGATGCGTTACGGCTCCTGCCCGGTGCAGCGACGCATTTCGGCGCATCTGCGTTCGCTCTTCGCGGAACTCGAAAGGGAGATATTTGTAGCGAACAGATCCGTGAGGTGCTACTGAATTTGTACGAGGCCGGCTTCGCCGTGGCCCGCGCCGCCGGGGGTGACGGTCGTGTGCTGCGGGGCGCGCCAGTGGTCGATGTAGCTGACCTGGTGTACACAGGAGATCGTGCAGTTGGGGGCGCAGGATTTTTCCGTCAGGAACTCGCGCTTGACGATCGCCGTGGTGTAGTCGGCGATGGGGATGCCGGGATAGCCGCGCTGCTGCGAGCAGTAGCTGACGATGCCGTTCTCGTCGACATACAGATAGCGCGAGCCGGCGCGGCAACGCCAGTCGTTGGGCTGGCCGTTGGCGATGGCTTCCTGAAAGCCGTTGAAGCGGGAGTAGCTGCGGCGAGTGAGGCGGCGGACTTCGTCCCACACGGCGCGCTCGCGTTCTCCAAGCGGCTTCAACTGACCGCTGCCATCATGGATGATGCCGATGGTCGAGCTGAAGCCCAACGCCAAAGCGCGCTTGGAAATCGTCAGCGCGTCGTCGGGGTTGGCGATGCCTCCGCCGACCACTGAGTTGATGTTGACGTGGAAGTCGGCGTGCTCGGCCAGCATGCGGAGCTTGGCGTCGAGGACTTTGAGGGACTTCTTCGACACGTCGTCGGGCATGACGTTGTCGATAGAGATCTGCATGTGATCGAGGCCGGCGCGGTTGAGGCGCTCGATGCGGTCGGGCATCAGCAGGTAGCCGTTGGTGATCATGCCGGCGATGGCGCCGGTTCTCCGGATCTGGCGGATGACGTCGTCGAGTTCGGGATGCAGCAGCGGCTCGCCGCCGGAGATGGTGATGACGGAAGTTCCCAATCGCCCTAAATGGTCGATTCTGCGGCGCATTTCGGCGATGTCGACGGGGTTCGAGATGTCGTCGAACTCGTTGCAGTAGGTGCAGGCGAGATTGCAGCGGCGCATGGGGATGATGTGCGCCATATACGGGTGGCTCGTGGACGCGACTGCCGAGGCGATGGAGCCCAGCTCGCGGAGCTTACGGCCTGCCGCGATGAGGCGGCGGCGGGTGGTCATACGGCGGGTGGCGGGAGCGGTGCCAGGGGCTGATTTTGTCGCGGGAGCGGGCTGGGTTTCGATGGACATGAACTGGCTTTTATTCTATCGCGCTAATGGCGTGAAGAGGCTACTGGCGCAGGTGCGAGGAGATGTGGCTAGGAGTAATCTATTGGCATGCTCAATCACTGTAGAAAAGCACTCTTGGTGCTCGCGGCGCTTGTAACCGGCTTGAGCCCCCAGTCCGCCCGTGCAGATAACTGGGCAACAGCCTTCCTTCACACAAGCGCGCCTGCGGACCAGGTGTTCAGGCAGGCAGCGATCCTCGGGGATGGAACGAAGTTGGCTTTCAGAGACACAGGCCGTATAGAGTCGGCCGACATTCATGCAGGCACCATTCAGATCGCCATCATTGCCTCAGGACAGAAACGGGGAGGCATCTATATTTCGATTAGGACAAACGGCACGGGAACTGATGTTGAAGTTGTCGCGTGGGATGTTTCTGGTTCTTTGTATAGTCCTGCAAAATTCGCTAGGAAAGTTGGAGAAACATTACAGAAAAGTTTTCCTGGCCTGAAATACGAAGTGAAGAACGGCGTAGTTCCAAACGATTTCGCTTTTGGAATCTCCCAGGTGTCTTTACCGTCTACTGCTCCAGTTGCATTGCAAGCCATGCTGGAGCACTGTTCGACAGTTCCAGCGAATTCAACCCAGTATCCCCTTCAGCAGATCGCTGACACCCTCTCTAGAAGAAGTGAGACGCCCCCTCCTACGGTGAACGTCAGGCAAACTGTAGTGGTCGAACAGAACAACAATTACCCGCTGAATCAGCAGCAGCAACTGGGCCAGTCCGAAATGCAATTGGGATTGACACTCATGTCCATAGGCTCCGAGATGCAGGCTCGCGCCGCTGTAGAAGAGCAACGAGCAAACCAAGCTATAGCAAGCCATGCAATCAACCTGTTTCAAAGCGACGCAAACCTGACCATGAACCGGTTCATGACGACGACTGGAGATAAAGAGAGCAGCCAGTTTGGCGCTACAGCGCAAGCGGTGAACAAAGCGCGTGACGATGCATACGCGACACTTAAAAACGCAGTGCAACGTGGCATGTTCAATCAAGTCACGAACGACGCCATAAATTCCTTCGGAAAGCAAATGGCCGATCACGTGAGCCAGTCCTGTACTGATTCCAGCAACCCTGAAGAGCAGCGAGTAAGAAATCTTCATTTAGCTCTCGATGCCTGGTACGCCAATGGTAAGGATTGGCAAAAGATTTCACCGAATGTGTGGAACTCACTTACTGAGCGAGATAAAGGCAGGCTGCGAGATGGGATTGATCCCGAGATAAGATGATGCCGTATGGTAGCCACTAGAGCAGTGCGCTCAGCTGACTTCTCTCGCCGTCCCGGTCAAAGTTCCTTACGTCCTCTGCTACGCGTCCGCCACTCAATCCTCGGAGGAATCCATGCTGCGAACCCATCCTGCTCTGCACTCCCGCCGTTGCAACGGTCCTGACTCTGCATGTACGTCCTCCGTGGCGGTGGAGATGCCTTCGGCCCATCCATCTGCCCTAGAAGCTAATACCGTAAGTGTCTTTGTGAGGTGACATGTCTCCTTTTATTTCAACGAACGCATGCCTCGGCTCAGTAAACTGAACTGAGGAGAGAAGCTATGCCGCGCGAGATTAATTGGAATGACACGCTGGAGATCGGGATTCGACTACAGGAGATGTTTCCGGAGCTCGATCCGTATACGGTGCGGTTTACGGACCTGCATCGGTACGTGACTTCGCTGCCGGGGTTCGTGGGCGATCCGTTGAAGTCGACCGAAGGGACGCTGGAGGCGATCCAAACGGCGTGGCACGAAGAGTACAGGGATGCGAAAGACGGCTAGGCCGATCGTGCGCGGCGAATCAGTTGCGCGGGGACGGTCGATCCCGTAAGCCGCAGCACGCCGTATCCCAGCACCGCCCAGACGATGCTGCCCGTGACCAGCAGCACAACGTCCCACACATAACCCCGGTGCAGGGGCGCAATCTTCAACATGGCGAGCACTCCTACAGCCGCGACGACAGCTGCCGTGAACGAGCGGCCAATTTCCTTGATGTCCAGACCCCACAGCGGGACGAGATAGCGCTTGTGCAGCAGCACCGCGAGCGTCACCGTGTGCATCAGGATTGCCAGGTTCGACGCCCACGCCAGTCCGATGACTCCAAAGTGCGCGTGCAGGCCCCAGTAGATCGGCAGCGAGACTACCGTGACGATGGTCCCCGCGAGCATCGGCGGAAGCGTCTGTCCGGCGGCGTAGAAAGCGCGTATGTAGATTGCCTGCGAGCTCCACAACGCCAGCGAGAGCGAGAAGATCGAGAGGAAGACCGCTGTCTCCAGTGAGTCGTGGAGGGAATAGTGGCCGCCGCGCAGCACCAGGTCGCAGAGCGGGACCGCCAGCGCGAAGATGGCCGCCGTCAGCAGCAGTCCGATGGAGAAAATGCGCGTGACCGAGCGGTTGACGGTGTTGCGGAAGTCTTCATGTTTTTCGCTGGAGTAGAGCGTCGCAAAAAATGGCAGTGAGGCCGAGCCGGCGGCCTGCCCGATGATCGCCATCGGCGCCGTGAAGAGTTTTTTGGCGTTCATCAGCCGCGATATGTCGCCGGTCGCGTGCTTGGCGAAGTATTGCAGGATTTGCGTGTCCATGAAGACGACGGTGACGCCCAGCATCATGGGCAGCGACATCTTCACCCACATGCGCAGGCCTTCGTTGTGGAAGTCGAGGACCGGCTTGTAACGCACGCCCGCGCGCTTAGCCGCGTAGGCGTTGACCAGGAACGGGCCGCAAATACTGCCCGCGAGCGCTCCCCAGGCCAGGGACGGGATGCCCAGCCAGTGCGCGCCGAGCAGGCCTCCGAAGATGATGCCGAGCGTGTAGATCAGCGGCGAAATCGCCTGATACGTGAACTGCTTTCGGACCAGCGCGACCGAAGCGAGTACGCCGCCGGCGAAAAAGAACAACTGCCCGGGCAGCAGAATGCGCGTCATGTAAATCGAGAGCGCGTCCTGCACGGGGTCGTGTTTGGAGTAGATGCGGATGTAGTACGGGACGAGAAATTCGGCGAGCAACAGCGCCGAACCCAGCACCAGCGCCATCGTGTTGAGGATGACCGAGAGCGCGACCTCGCCCTCTGCGTCGCGGCCCTGCTCGCGATAGCGGCTGAGGATGGTGACGAAGCTGATCGATGCGGCACCGCCGATCAACAGGTAGTTGATGAGGTCGGGCAGGTTGAAGGCGATGTTGTAAGCGTCGGTCGCCGCGCCCGCGCCGAAGGTGTAGGCGATGTACTTGTCGCGCACCAGGCCGATGACGCGAGACACCAATGCGAAGAAGCCAAGCAGCAGGGCCGCGGAGCTCGCCGTATGCTTATGCGAGAAGCCGAACATGCGGAAGCGGCCGGGCCGCGGCGCCTGATCGACAATGGGTGCGGGAATGAGGGGGTCCGTCGCCACGTTGCTAGCGTTCGCCCTCGTCGTGCTTGTCGCTGCGCAGCGCGGGGGATTCGTTGGCTGTAAAACTCTGCCAACTATCCTTGGAACTCTGTTTCGGCGTGTGCGGCGCGCTGGCGGCGATAATGCGCCGGGCATCCGTCAGGAAAACGTGCTGCCGCTTGCTGCAGCGCCGGCAGCGCACCGGCCAACGCAGCACCAGCAGCCACGGGACATCGGTTGCCCGCAGTCGCGACCGCCGCAACGACGACCCACCGCAGAAGTGGCAGCGCCGGAGTGTCGTTGCAGCCGTTTCGGGGTTGCCGGTCGATGTGTTCATGGATGGCACTCCGGTCCGCGCCGGTGCGGGGTCAATGGCAACCACCTTTTCGCGGGGCGCTAGCGGTTAGAATAACTCGTCGTCCAGCGAAAGCTGTCGCGAGCGCGAAGGCTCAACCGCCAGCCGCGGACGCATAGTCTGAAGTTTAGATTCTTTCATCGCGCTGGCCGGCGGCTTCGAGAGCAAGTTTAACAGCGCAACCATCTCCGCGCGAATCTCATGCAGGCGTGCGCCGCGGCGCATGTCCGCGAGCGTCGGAACAGCCGCTTCCGCCGGCGCAGCGGCAACGAGTTGCGGCGCTTTCATCTCCAGCGGCTTCATCTCCGCTGGCTTTATTTCGGCTTTGAATACCTGCCGCGCGCCGGGGATCGTGTAGCCCTGGTCATAGAGCAGCGACTTGATGCGCAGCGCCATCTCCACGTCGCGCTTGCGGTAGAGACGCTGGCCGGTGCCGCCCTTGTTGGGCTTCAGTTGCGGAAACTCCGTCTCCCAGAAGCGCAGCACGTACGCCGGCACTTCGCACAGGCGGGCCACATCGCCGATCCGGAAATAGAGCTTGTCCGGAATCTCGGGTGCGACGGTCTTGCGGATTGGCTGGTGCGATCCCATGTCGTTTCTGCCGGTTCCGCGGGCACGGTTGTGCGCTCCGTACTAGCGGAATCAGTAGTATAGGTCGGCTGGCGCACAAGAAAGAAGTGCTTTCGGCGGTTCCCCGCAGAACTTACGGCGTTGCGCGCCGCTCCACCGGCCCCGGTGCTGCGCGTTCGTACTGCTTCAGCCACGCGGCCGGATGCTTCAGTTCGAACGCCGCGCGGAGCGGCCAGTAGGGTTCGCGCAGCATCTCGCGGGCCAGCAGCACCACGTCCGCTTGTCCAGTGCGCAGGATCTGGTCGGCCTGCGCGGGCTCGGTAATCATGCCGACGGCGGCGGTCGCAATGCCGGCTTCGCGGCGAATCCGCTCCGCAAATGCCACCTGATAGCCGGGGCCGACGGGGATTTGCTGGCGCGTGTCGTTGCCGCCCGAAGACACGTCGATCAGATCGACGCCCTCGGCCTTCAGCAGGCGCGAGAACTCGACTGTGTCGTCGATGGTGAGACCGCCGTCGACCCAGTCGGTTGCGGAAATCCGCACCCACATCGGCAGGTCCTCGGGCCACGCCGCACGCGCCGCACGGACAATCTCCAGCGGAAAGCGCGTCCGGTTGGCGAGCGGGCCGCCGTACTCGTCGGTGCGGAGGTTGGAGAGCGGCGACACAAACTCATGCGCCAGATAGCCGTGCGCTGCATGGATTTCGACGAGCTGAAACCCTGCGGCGGCGGCGCGTTTGGTGGCGGCGGACATGTCGGCGAGCACCTTGTCCATGGCCGCGCGGTCCATCTCATGGGGCTTTGCATAAGTCGCGGAATAAGGCTCGGAGGACGGCCCGACGACGTTCTCCCAGCCACCTTCGCTGGGCGGAATGTTGCGCGGCTTCTCCCACGCCGGCGCCATGCTGGCCTTGCGTCCGGCGTGCGCGAGTTGGATCGCCGGAACGCTGGCCTGCTCGCGGACGAAGCGGGTGACGCGCGCGAGCGGCCCGATGTGCTCGTCCTTCCAGATGCCGAGGTCCTGTGGGCTAATGCGTCCCTCGGGGCTGATCGCGGCGGCCTCGGTGAAGACCAGCCCCGCGCCGCCCACCGCGCGGCCGCCCAGATGCACCAGGTGCCAGTCGCCGGCAAAGCCGTCCTCGGAGCTGTACTGGCACATCGGCGAAACGGCGATGCGGTTCGGCAGCGTGACGCCGCGCTGCGTGAGGGGCGAGAAGAGGTGGGTTGCGGCAGGGATTGCGGAAGACATGATGCAAGGTTAGATGAAGTCGGCGGTGTCGGCGAACCGGCCATCCGCATCCTCGCCTCGTGCGATCATTCGCAGAGATCAAACCGCCTCGGTTTGCAGCTTTGGGCTTCTGTCGAATATTACCTGTTCAACAAAACGTGGCTTTGCCGTCGCCGCCTATATGCTGGCAGGAGAACAAAGATGCCTCTATACGCAAACGCTTTGAATTTGATTCGCGCGAACCTTGAGATAGCGGCTAAGGGGCAGAAACCTCCGCTCATTCGCATCGGCGAGTTAAGCGCGGACCAACTCGCAACAGTCAATGCTCAACGGCTGGAAGAGGATCTGTTGCCGGTAGTGTCGCAGGTCCTGTTCGACGGCAGGCACCTGTTTAACAGCCGGTGCGTTGAGGACGGATATACCATCGACGACGTGTTGGCTCAAATATCGAGCGCCTTCAACGATGCGTCGGCAGTATCTCCCGGCTGGTCGACTGTCCTGATAAGCAGAATCCCCAGGATTGATCGTTCTGGAAGAGTCATTCGCGATGAGGCTGTTTTCGAGTGCCACGGACGCCTGCCGCACCCGGAACTGCTATCAGTCGTTCCCAGGGGAGATGGAAAAGATCACTCAAAAAAGAAGAAGGCCACTCGTTAGAGTGGCCTCTTCAATGAATTGAGCAGCCTTGCCCGGGTAGCGTGATAATCCGGCGCCTCAGCTACTCGATAATCAGTATACCGGACGTGTCAAGCCTAAGTCGAATTCTGTCACACGGCCCGCGGCAGGTTTGTAAACACTACATATCCACCGCCGTCTACTAGAATAGAAAGTAGTGATGTCCGCCACAGTTTTATCGCCCGAACCCGTTGCACCACCCACGATCCACAGTTGTCCCGCGTGCAGCCACTGGCTGCCGGAGGGCACGCTGGCCTGCCCCGATTGCCATACGTTGACGTACGGCCAGCACCTCGGCATGCTCGCCGGAGCGGCGCAGCAGCTGGAGCAGGAACAGAAGTGGGCGGAGGCGCGCGACAGTTGGCGGTCGGCACTGAAGTGGCTGCCGGAAAATACCCAGCAGGCGGCCAGCATCCAGCAGCACATCGCGGCCATCGATCAGCGCTTGCAGACCGAGCAAAGCCGCAAGGCGCGCTGGACCAAGCGGCTCGGCCCGTTCGCTCCCGTGGTGTTTTTCCTGCTCAAGGTGAAGTCGTTCCTCTTCATCATTCTGAAGCTGAAGTTCTTGTTGAGCCTCGCGGTTTTCTTCGGACTTTACTGGGCGATCTTCGGCTGGCAATTTGCGCTCGGTTTCACGCTGACGATCCTCATCCACGAGCTTGGGCACTTCGTCGCCGCAAAACGCCGCGGCCTGAAAGTGGACCTGCCGATGTTTCTCCCCGGCCTCGGCGCGTATGTGCGCTGGTACGGCATGGGCGTCTCGCGCGAAGACCTCGCCGGAATCGCGCTGGCCGGGCCGCTGTTCGGCCTGCTCGCCGCGCTGGCTTGCTGGGGATTGTACTGGCGGACGCACCTCGATATTTTTCTGGTGCTGGCCAACGTGACCGCGTGGCTCAACATCCTCAACATGATCGCGGTGATCTGGCTGGACGGGGCCAAGGCGACCTTCGCGCTGTCGCGCATACAACGGGTGATGGCAGCGCTGACATGCGTCATTTTCTTCGGGCTCACCAGCGCCCGCGACCCGCTCGACTACAACAACATCAACAACCACTACATTTTTCTTCTGGTCGCCGCGACCATGGGCTGGCGCTGCTTTACCAACGACGCGCCCGAAGAGCCGCACACGTTCACGCTGGTCTATTACATTGGATTGTTCCTGGTGCTCGGCCTGGTGCTGCACATGACGGGCATAAGGCTGTCGCAAATCCCGGGGCTCAACTCTCCCATCACGCCCCAGTGAATGCGATCTTCTCTTTCATGCGGTGTCTCTCACGGGCCTGGGCTGAAGCCCATTCTTTCGGTGAGCCTTTTCCGCGGGCTGAAGCCCGCTGCTACTCCGGCACGGCAGGCACAAAGAGGTTCTATGTGCCATCTGGGAATTCGCTCTAAGAAATGCGCTGCGAATGGAGGTGCGCTACGAATAGACCACTTTGCGCTCGCCCTTGGCGACGCGGCCCATTACAAAGAACCGTTCGTTCATGCGGTTCAGGACGAGCCGCGCCCGGGCCAGTTTTTCCGCGGGAACCACGGCGATCATCCCAACGCCCATGTTGAAGGTGCGCAGCATCTCGTCGCGATCGACAGAGCCGATTTGCTGGAGGTGAGTAAATATCTGTGGCGGCTCCCACTTCGATAGCTCGACGTGCGCGCAGATGCCCCGGGGCAGAACGCGGGGCAGGTTTTCCGTAATGCCGCCGCCGGTGATGTGCGCGAAGCCGCTGGCGACTTCCGCCTGGATCAGCTTTTTGATCGGAGAAAGATAGCTGCGATGCCCGCGCATCAGCGCCGCGCCGACTTTGTCCTTCAACTCGTTGACGTATTGGTCGTGCGTGTAACCGGCGACGTCGAACAGCAGCCTGCGCGCCAGCGTGTAGCCGTTGGTGTGCAGGCCGTTCGAGGGCAGGCCGATCAAGATGTCGCCGGCCTTGATCGTCTCACCGGTGACGAGCCGCGGACGGCTGACCACGCCGACGATGAAGCCGACCAGGTCGTACTCCGCGCCCACATACACGCCCGGAAGCTCGGCCGTTTCGCCGCCCAGCAGGGCGCAACCGTTGGCCTTGCAAGCGTCCACGATGCCGCTGACCACGCGCTCCACGACCTCCGGATCGATCTTGCCGCTGGCGAAGGAGTCGAGGAAAAACAGCGGCGTCGCTCCCTGCACCGCGATGTCGTTGACGCAGTGATTGACCAGGTCCGAGCCGACGCTCTGATGCAGCCCCATGGCCGCCGCGATCTTCAGCTTGGTGCCGACGCCGTCGGTGCTGGAGACCAGCACGGGGTCGGAATAGCGTTCCGCATCGAGCGCAAACAGGCCGTTGAAGCCGCCGATTTCGCTCAGCACATTGCGGTTGAAGCTGCGCCGCGCGATGCGCGCAATACGCTCCTTGGCCAGCGTCGCGGAGTCGCGGTCGACGCCGGCATCGGCGTAAGGAGTCGCGGCGCGGGTGCGCTTCGCCGTCGCGGAGTTGACGGGGTGCGAGAGCTTCGCAACGATCCCGGGCTCAAATGGGCCGGGTTCAGGGGCGTCCGGTTCGCTGTGTTTTGGGTCGTCCTCTGTGCCACTCAAATTAGGACAGCCTCCTGGCGCGGCTTGTGGGTATGGTTGGAGTTTACCAGCCGCAAATGGGGGAACTCCTATACTTGAGCTATGGCGTTGAATTTAACTCAATCCAAAGTCCTACAGGAGTGCGCCGAGCGGCTTCTTCCTGGCGGTGTCGACTCCCCGGTGCGCGCGTTTCGCGCTGTCGGAGGCCATCCTCCGTTCGTCTCCAGCGCCCGCGGCGCGTGGCTCACCGATGCCGACGGCAACCGCTACATCGACCTCTTCGGCTCGTGGGGGCCGATGCTGCTGGGCCACGCGTTTCCTCCCGCGGTGCGCGCTATCCAGCAGGCCGCCGAGCGCAGTGCCAGCTTCGGCGCCAGCACCGCGTCGGAGGCGCAGCTTGCCGGGCTCGTCCAGCAATGTTTTCCGTCGATCGAAAAGCTGCGCTTCGTTTCTTCGGGTACGGAAGCCTGCATGTCGGCGGTCCGGCTGGCGCGCGGCTTTACCGGGCGTCCGTTCATCATCAAGTTCGAAGGCTGCTACCACGGCCACGCGGACGCTCTGCTGGTAAAGGCGGGCAGCGGCGTGGCGACGTTCGGCATTCCCGGCTCGGCGGGCGTGCCGAATGAGACCGCGATGCATACCCTCGCGCTTCCGTATAACGATCTCGTCGCGGTGGAAGCGGCGTTCGCGAGCCATCCCGACCTGATCGCCTGCGTCATTCTTGAGCCCGTCGTCGGCAATGCCGGAACCATCGCGCCCGTCCCGGGATTTCTCTCGGGTCTGCGTAAAATCACGCGCGACAATGGCGCTCTGCTGATCTTCGACGAGGTGATGACCGGCTTCCGCCTCGCGGCCGGCGGAGCGCAGGAATTGTTTGCGGACGAACTCGGCGGTCTGCCCGACCTGACCACGCTCGGCAAGATTGTCGGCGGCGGCCTGCCCGTCGGCGCCTTCGGCGGACGGGCCGACGTGATGGACTTCCTCGCGCCCCTCGGCCCCGTCTACCAGGCCGGAACGCTCTCCGGAAACCCGCTGGCGATGGCCGCCGGCATTGCGACACTCGAATACATTCTCCGCAACAAATCCACAATTTATCCGCAGCTTGAGGCCACAACCGCGGCCATTGCCGGCGGTGTCGCGCTGATGGCCGCCGAGCACGGTATCGCGCTTACCACTAACCGCGTCGGCAGCATGTTTACGTGGTTCTTCACTCCGAATGACGTAACCGATTTCGCCGGGGCCAGCACGTCCGACACAGCGGCGTTTGCCCGCTTCCATCGCGCCATGCTGGAGCGCGGCGTGTGGCTGCCGCCCAGCCAGTACGAGGCCGCGTTCGTCTCCACCGCGCACGGCCAGGAGGAGATCGACGCAATCGTTGCAGCCGCCAATGACGCCTTCAGGGAAGTGACGAAGTAGCGATTGCTGTATAGACTTTCCGCATGGATGAAAAATACATATCGTTGAGCGGCCCCATTCAGAGTGAGGGCGACAAACTGGTTTTCCGAGTTCCTCTGAACGCTGGGGGAGCAAAACTCAACCTCGTCGCCAGCGGCATCTCGGTCATCGACGGCAATGACCTGGTCATCATCGTCCCACCGTGGCTGGCTGAGAAGCTGCAAATTGTCGAGGGCACCGACGTTTCCATCAACGACCGCTCGGGCATCTTCAACATCCATAAAACTGAATAGCCGCGCATATTCGCTATGCGGCGGGGCTGGGATGTTCTTCCGGCTCCATCCACAGCTTGCCTATGGCGATCAGCACCGCCAGCATGATTGTGCAAATCAGGAAGACTCGCCGCACGCTGGTGTGGTTCGCGAGAATGCCGCTCAGGACCAGGCCGGCGATCTGCGCACTGAAGACCAGCGACATGACGGTTGAGCCGACGCGGCCGAGCGTCGCGGGTGGGGTCTCCTCCTGGATCATCGTCTGCGACGGAATGATGATGCCGCCGGCGGCGAAGCCGATGGTGAAGCAGCCGAGCAGCGTAAGGACGACATCGATAGGGATGGCGTGATGGCCGAGCCTGTAGACGATGTGCGGCGCCATCGCCATCAGCAGGGTGCCGACGGCGATGCCGCCGAGGCCGAAGTAGACCAGTGAAGTGTTTTTCACGCGTTTGGCTGCAATGTTGAGCACTGCGATGCCGATAAACAATCCGACGCCGATCATGGCACTGGCGGCGGCGAAGATGTTGTCGGTGGCGTGCAGGGTGTCGCGTACGAAGATGGCGATCAGGGGGCCGAAGCAGCCCATGACGAACATGCCGGCCGCAAGCGCGAGGATGACGAACAGCAGCGCGGCATGGTGAAAGATGAAACTCGCGCCCTCCTTCATATCGGCCAGAATGCGCGCGATGCCTGTCTTCTCAATCTTCTCGGAGGTGACGACGACGGCGCTCTTGCCTTCCACCTCCAGGACCACCGCGCTCTTCGCCGGAAGGACGATGGCGAGTGAAGCGATCAGCGTGCCCGAAGCCACAAAGCTGGCGGAGTCGAGAAGATAGCAGGCGTGCTGGCCGAGCCGATTCACGATGACGACGGCAATCGGGCCGCCGACGATGCGCATAATGAAGAGGACTTGCTGCATCAGCGAGTTTGCCGAACGCAGGCCGTGTATCGGAACGGCGGAGCGGATCGCGACCCCCTGGGCGGGGCTGAAGAAGCTCGAAAAAACGCTGATCGCCGCGAGCACTGCATAGAATCCGATTGCATTGTGGACCAGCAACAGCAGCAGACACAGGCCCGCGCGCACATAGTCACTCGATACCAAGGTGATTTTTACAGGCCAGCGGTCGACGAAAACCCCGCTGACAATGCCCAGCAGCGCGATGGGAAGCAGGTATGCGATCTGGATTCCGGTGACCTGCTGCGGGGTTGCGTGCAGTTGGTAGGTCATCACGGTGATTACTGCGAAGAGTGCAAGAAAGTCGCCGAAGGTCGAGACGATCTGCGCGTACCAAAGCCGTCGCATCGTCACCACGCGCAGCACCGCGCCCATGCTCATCGGCTCGGGTGCGTTGGGTGCGGGCAGGGGCAGGGCTTCGGTGGTGGAATTTTCTTCGGTCATTCTCGGTCTCTCAAAGGCATCGGCCCACTTCTATACTTGGACAACAGTGAGAATATGAGATTCTTACACACAGAGGTGTGTCGCATGCGCTCCAACATTCAAGTCGATGATGAGCTTATAAGTCAGGTAATGCATAGTTTTGATGCGCCCACTAAAGACGCAGCGGTCGAGATGGCTCTGAAGATTGCTTTGAAAATTCAAGGACAGGCTTCCATTCGCGAGTTGTTCGGCAAAGTGGAGTGGGAAGGCGACCTCGAACAGTCTCGTCTCGGGCGCAACGTCGGGTAGGGGCCGAGAATGGTTATCATAGACACCACCGTATGGGTCGATTATTTCCGTGGAACACCTAGTCCCGAAGCACTATGGGTCAACCGGAATCTGGACGTCAGTTGGATGGGTCTCACCGACGTTATCTTGTGCGAAGTCTTGCAGGGAGTCAACGGCAATGCGCGCTTTGTCGAAGTTCGGGAGCATCTATCGAAATTCGAATTGTTTGATGGTGTCGGCGAAAATATCGCAGTCGCGTCAGCCGAGAACTATCGTCTCTTGCGCGATCGGGGCATAACGGTCCGCAAGACCATCGATTGCTTCATCGCAACCTTCTGCATCCATCACGATCATTCTCTGTTGCACCACGACAGAGACTTCGACCCATTCGAGAAACATTTGGGACTTAGGGTCGTCCACCCGTAGCGTCAGTCCGCCAACTCCACCAGCAGCACCTGCTCGTCGCCGTCGATCTCCTGCAGCTTCACTTCGATAATCTCCCGTCGCGACGTGGGAATAATTCTCCCGATAAACTTGGCTTCGATCGGCAGTTCGCGGTGTCCGCGGTCGATCAGCACCAGCAGTTGCACGCTCTTCGGGCGGCCGTGGTCGAACAGCGCATCGAGCGCCGCGCGAATCGTCCGCCCCGTGTACAGCACGTCGTCCATCAGGATGACGTCGCGGCCGTTGACGTCGAACCCAAGCTCGCCCGGTTCAACGACGGGCCGCACATCGCGCGTGCTCAGGTCGTCGCGGTAGAAGCTGATGTCGAGCACGCCGGTATCGACCGGCTCCTTCTCGATGACCTCGATCATCCGCGCGATGCGCTGCGCCAGCGGGACGCCGCGGCGCTTGATGCCGACCAGTCCCAGATTTTTGCTGCCGTTGTTGCGTTCGACGATTTCGTGGGCCAGGCGCACCAGTGTCCGCTCGATTTCGGACGCGGACATCAGCCGCCCCTTCTCGCGGATCTTCGGCGACTTCGGCGTGCTGGCTTCTGTGGGAGATGAAGGGTTTTGGCTATCGCTCATCATGTTTCGAATGATAGCAGCGCCGCCTCTGTGACGTTCGCTAAACTCCGGCCTTGACGCGCGACCGCACAAATCCCGCGAACGCTCCGCCCGCCGTCGTAATCGCCAGCAACATGGCAATCGCGAAACCCATGGAGGCGAGGATGATCCCGGCGCGGAACTCCGGCACATCCAGCGCGCGCGCAAAGGGCTGGGCAGCCGCCCCGAACTGGGCGGTCCAACTGGCCTGCTGCTGTGCGAACAGGCCATTCCACATGTTGTCGAACTCGGCCATGCCGCGCCCGTGCATGGCAAAACGCCGCACCGACAACTCGATCGCGTCGGCGACGCTGAGGACCACCGCGACGACCAGACCGGTCACCAACCCCAGCCGCGCGCCAAAGCCGGTTGTGATGGGGACCAGCGGAAAGCGCGACTGGAAAAGGCCGATCACCACCACCGGGCTGATGATCGCCCACAACACTGTCAGCAGTTCGACCGCCGGCACCACCGCCGAAAGCCCCGCCAGCACCGCCGCTACCGCCCCCGCCAGGCCGATGCACCGCAGCGCTCCGGCCCACACCATCGAAGCGGGCTCGCGCATGATCGGGCCCACCGCGCCCTCTTCCGCGGCCTTGGCCTGCGCCTCGACCTGGGTCAGCAACTCTTCCGACAGCACCACCTGCGGAGCGCCGCACTGGGTGCAGAAGATCAACGTTCCTTCGTCGTGGGCCGGCAACTCCGCCTGGCAGCGATGGCAAAATCTGTACGTCACACTTTTGAAGCTACCCTAGCCGCGAGACGCGAGCAAACCGGAGATAATTTCCACCCGTCGCCGCGCGATTCGCCAGTCGGCTAGTCGCTCTCTTTTTCCTTGCCCTTGTGGTCGGAGAGGCCGTTCGGCAGGTCCAGCGATACCAGGCCGATCTTGGTCGCGCCGTCCTTGGTCTGGACGGCGACGATGTGCTGGTGCTGCTTGCTCCCGGTGCGGAGTTCGGTGGCCTTGTCGACATCGGTGTCCCAACTGATGTGGCCGCCGCTGTTGTCGTCGAAGTCGCAGGTCAGGCCCTCGGCGGTGCGGTCCGGACCGTCTACCGAATGTTTGCCATTGCACTCCAGCACGACGCCGTATTTTCCGAGGTCCTTCTTGTAAAACGAGAGCACCTTGTCCGGAGCGTCGTCCGTGGTGTAGCTCACCGCCTTCACGCCGAGGTGGAAGCTGCCAAAGCTCATATTCACGTCGGCGGCGCCGTTGTCCTTGTCCTTTTTCACCATCTGCGCGCCGGGATACGGCGTTATGCCCAGCCCCGAGGCTTCCACATTGTCGTTGGTCTTCACCTGCATCGAGCCGAAGGGAGTGCCGATGCTGACGTTGTCGCTGTCCCCATTCTTGTGGGATGTGATGCGGCAGCCGGAAAGCACTGTCACCAGCAAAAGCGAGGGAACAGCCAAAGCAGAGAGCAGACGCATGATCGAAATCTCCTTCGGAATAACGGGCGCGGATTTATATGGCCAGCATGACTCCGGTGAAGGTAGGATACGCTTCAACACAGCCGTTAGTTCCGCAAATTTCGACTTTCCGCACCTTGCGATTTCCGCGTCTTTCCGGAAGATGCGGGTTTACACCCTGAGGGGCCGCCGGTAAAAGATGGAGGTATAGCCCCTTTCTGCGCTCGAATTGCCACGCCTGGAAAGCGGCAGGGCATCAGGAGCGGGTAGCCCCCCCGTCACCCCTCCCCTATTTGCCGCAAAGTCCCTTATCGAAAGGATTTAACTCCGGACCTCTGTTTTGTCCGCAGGATCCCGCCCGGTGGAAGCGACGAAGTCCGGCGGGTGGCCGGACTGTGGCGGTTCTCTGTCTTTATTGTACTTGGGGTGTCAAGCGATTGTCCGGATTGGGAAGAGGGAATGGGGTGACGGTAGTTCGCCTGCTTTACCAAGCTGGAATTCCCTAGGGAAGCTCTGCGCAGGATTCGAGGATTCAACGGGAGAGTTTGTAGCGGGCGCTTTCGGACGATGGGAACCCGACGCTGGATAAGCTGTTAGCTGTGCTGGCGGCGGTGGGTTTGAAGATTTCGATTGCGACGGTCGGCGAGGGTGATTCAACCTCTCCCACTCATGCGCGATGAACAATGAAGCCCCGCATCAATGAGATACCCGGCCCCGGCGACCGGGCACAATATCGCTTGCGATTAACCGGCTTCCGGCTCCTCAGCTTCGGCGGCTATTTGAATGACCGGACCGTACGTGTCGCTGTCCTCTTCGCGCACGTCTTTACTGAATTCTTCGTCATAACGATTCTTGCTCCACAGTGTTGTGCCGCTACTACTACCAATCATCGACTCAATGAATCCCTCCATCGTCGGCTTCCTCTTGATGAAGGGAATCTTCCTCGCCAACTTGAGGTCGAAATAGGTCGTTGAGGTTCGTCCGCCGCTTTCGACGAGATGAAGGCGTACTCGGTCTTTAGAAAAATAGAGCTTATCTAAATAACCGCTTATCTCACCCCTAGAGCGATCAGTTCCACCAAAGCGACGACGTCCGTTTACAGAGGACTCATAAGTCTTTTCTGTCGTTCCCCGGATCACGGGACCCTCCTGCCACAAAATTGCCTCATACTTCAAACTCATTCCTTGGAACGAGTTTCGAGCAGAATCCTTGATGTTCACCTGTAGATACCATCGGCCATTTACTCTCTGCAACGGAAACACCTTCTCGCGTAGCCAAAAAAGCGCGACAGCAAGACTTCCCCCACCTGCGAAAGCCGACAGAGAATCCGTTAGTACTTTCGAAATCCAGTCTCGAGACATCGATGCTCCTTGGTGCGAGTATATTCGCGCATCCTGTATATCAATGTATATCCGCGCTCAATCAGAGTTCTTGTTACCATGAGTGAGCAGGAGGCTGAAATGCAAACGCAACGTGATCTCGAAGAATCTTATGGAGAAGCGGCTAAGAAGGCGAATCGTGATCTGCAATCGTTCCTTACACAGCTGTACGAGGCGTATCTGGGGGAAAATGAAATAGTTGCCGCTCTTCGAGATGCAAGTAGCGCATTCGACACTTATCGGGCTAGCCAAATCGACCTCATCTCGGCGAGCACGGATGGTAGTGTCGCCGGAGCCTTGAGAAATGCTTCCTACGAACAGATCACAATGCAACGTTTGGAAGTCCTTCGAGCTTTCGTCCGTGATACTCGGCCAGATTTAGCTATTGCAGGGTCTGATTCACCTTCCGCGTGACGGTCCGATGACTCTAAGCAGTTTTCCAAATTTTGAGTTCACCTGGCGAAGGATGACTCGCCGTTCAGACCGCGATGCACTTGTCAGAATCAATGAGTTCGCGCTTGAGGCCGCCGAAGCGCTCGATCTTCCGATACATTTTTTGCAACTTTTTCTTTTGATAGAAGACAAGCGTTTTCCAGTCCATCCCGGCATTGACATCTTTGGGATGATGCGCGCGATCCGTTTCAATCTTATAGGTGGACGATACCGACAAGGCGCGAGTACTTTGCCGCAACAGCTCTATGAAATTCGAATCACAACGAGTGGTGGAACATACAGACGCACCTTTCCTACTAAATTTCGGCAGGTATTGTTTGGTGTCTGGGTCAGTAGGCGGCTTACAAAGATAGAAATAGTGGCCGAATATCTGAAAACTGTCTACTGGGGCGGAGCGGTCTATGGTCTTGACGACGCTGCGAAGAAAATCTTCAACAAAAGGCGCAATGAACTTTCCGTTGAGGAAAGCTTCTACCTCGTCGAACGCCTCGCATCCCCTAACAGAAATTCCGCGAGTCGCCTGAAGGTTATGACGAATCGGGTCGCGATTGTGGGTCTCTTAGAGCAAGCGCAATCGTCCGTACAAACTTTGATGAGTTTCTATGAAGAAATGAAGGGATGACCCGGTAAGCTCAAGCAGGAAGCTCTAACTGCTCGCTTCCGTGTTCGTCCGTAAAGGGCGAGAAGTGGGTGCGGCAGCGGGCTTCGTACATGCCGGCGGCGCCTACGACGACCAGTTCCTGCGACTGGCCGAGGCGCTGGGTGTGGATCGCCGCCTGGCCGCAGACCATGCAGACGGCGGAGAGCTTGGTCACCTTGTCGGCGAGGGCCATGAGGGCGGGGACGGGGCCGAAGGGTTCGTTGGCGAAGGTGGTGTCGAGGCCGGCCATCAGGACGCGCTTGCCGAGGGCGACGAGTTCGAGGGCCAGTGGGATGATGGCGGGGTCGAGGAACTGGGCCACCCACACCCGCAAGGCCATGGTGGGCCACTTTGGAGAAAAGCATGGAGATTGGTTATGGCGACGCTTCACCGTTCACCACACCCCCAGGCACGGAAGCTGGTTGAACCAGGCGGAGATCGAGATCGGCATCTTCA
>Ga0207933_1000194_pt1 | contig 64141 bp, 73 predicted proteins | sample NGESurdeep092012_4_FD_184488 | JGI IMG/M metagenome (GOLD analysis project Ga0207933, IMG submission 184488) | Arctic peat soil microbial communities from Barrow, Alaska - NGEE Surface sample F53-3 deep-092012 (SPAdes) | ecosystem: Environmental > Terrestrial > Soil > Wetlands > Peat ...
GATAATTTGTAATTTTATCCATATTAATTATGTTGGTGGTACAACAAGATTAATAAAAAGGGGTGGATTTTTCCCACCCCCTTTACTTAAATTTTATCTCGGACAACAATATTTCAAAAATTTAAAATTTTATTTCATAATAGATATATTTTTAAAACTATTTCAGATAGGACGCACACAAATTTTATTCCCATAAATACCAAATTTCTCCATGAATAAAAACTTTAACTTCCTAAAGAAATATGTTATATAAAACAGACGCTACAACTATTGAAAACGAATTATGCAAATCAAATATCTTCAGCATTTAAACAAAACATAACAAAAACAAAAACGCCGGATCTCTTTTGAGACCCGGCGTTTAATAATAATTATTTTAAAGAATTATTTTCCGTTTGGAGGAGTTGCTTTCTGCTGCAATTCCTTCTGACGTTGTTGCATTTGTTCCTGCATCATTTCGCGCTGCATTTGCATCTGCATTTGTTGCTTCCTCATTTCCTGCTGATATTGTTGTTGGCCTACCACATCAACAACTTTTATATCAAAAATCAGGTTTTCATTGGGGCCAATCTTTGGCAGGCGTCCGGCTGCGCCATAGCCCAGGTAAGAAGGGATTAGGATTTTTCCTTTAGTACCTTTTTGCATCATTTTCAATCCGTCAATCCATCCTGGTATAATACCACGGTATTCACTCATATCTACATAGTAGGGTTCTACATGATTGAATCTTATCTGAGTATTAGAATCGAACGTACTATCATTAAAAGTGCGGCCAGAGTAATTTACAACTGCCACATCATTTGACGAAAGATTAGGCCCGGTACCTGCAGAATCAATTACTACATAAGTTCCCCACGTTGTTTTTGTTCCGGTAAGATGGTTTTTAGCCATATAATCTTTAATTTCTGCATCATCTTTACTTACCAATGCCGGGTCAGAAGATATTTCTTTTTGTATAGCTTCCTCGGCTTTCTTTGCAGTGATTATTTTTGCTGCTGCTTCAAAAGGTTTGGCAGCGCTGTCAGACGCTGCTTTTGTAGAAAATAATTTTACTATTTTAAAAGTTTGGATAATATATTCTCCCCTTTGCATCCAGGGCGCACCGGGACCATGTTTTAAAATTGAATCTGTTGATTGACGAATAATAAGGCTATCGCCTTCGTGTACTTCTTTGAAATAAGGAGGCATTTGAACAGTATCATAAGGAATGAAACGCGGAGAGCTGTAAACCACGCTGCTATAAAGAACGCTATCCTTATATTTGGCCAGGGTATTTATTTCCATATAATCTCCTGCTATGGCCAGCTTACCATCTGAAGCCCGGATAATTTTATATTCTGTTCCGTCTTTGTCTTTTTTAAATCTTTGTTCAGTACATCCCGAAGCCAGGATAAGTATTATCATGGCTGCCAGGCAAAGTGATTTGTTCATGTTTTGTTTTTTTTATAATTGTTAAGTTGTTAATTGTTCTTTATTTTCTTTGATAGCTATTTTGAATTTTTTTATTACTTCTTCTAATGGTTCCGTATTTTTCCCGCCGGCTGCATTAAAATGACCTCCCCCATTAAAATATTTCCTGGCAAAAGTATTTACATCGAATCCCCCTTTACTTCTGAAAGAACTTTTTCTTTCATCGCCCCTGTCTATGATAACTGCGGCTAATTTAATTCCTTTTATACTTAATGGAAAATTGACCAGGCCTTCTGTATCGCCCGTTTTTACATTGTATTTTATAAGGTCAATTTGTGGTATTGAAATCAACGCGGTATTATATTCATAAAAAATTTCCATCCGGTTCAAAAGGGTATTCCCAAAAAAACGAAATCTTCCTTCCAAAAAATTATCAAACAAATTTTCATGCACCCGGCTATGATCGAATCCTGTTTCTTTTAAGCGGGCCACCATTCTATGAACATCAGCAGAAGTAGAATTAAAACGAAATGAACCTGTATCCGTCATTACACCGGCATAAAGACATTCGGCAACATCCTTATTTATTTTTTCGGAATGCCCACTATCTATGATCAAATCATAAACCATTTCTGCGGTAGAGCTTTTATCAGCATCGCTTATTCCGTAATCAAAAACTTCCGTTTGCGGTTGTTGATGATGATCTATTAATATTTTAGTGCACTTTAATTTATTGATCACCGGCTCCATATTTTTTGTACGGTTCAGTACATTAAAATCGAGGCAAAAAAGCCATTGAGCTTCATTCAGCGCTTTCAATGATTTTTCATTTTGCATTTCAAAATCCAATACTTTTTTTGCCCCTGGCATCCAGCTTAAAAACGCTGCCCAATTGGTGGGAGAAATTACCGTTACAGTATGGCCAAATTGAATTAGAAAATTATACAGACCCAATCCTGAACCCATGGCATCTGCATCAGGCTTTTGGTGAAAGGTAATCACTATATTTTTCGGCTCCCCCAATAATGGAAATATTTTGCTGACAGGTTTCATAAAAGGTTGCAAAAGTATTGATTAATTGATAAATGGTTCAATTGTTTTTTAGCGGGGAGCAATAGTGGTTTTTCATTAGGTATAAATGAAAAAAGCCAACCGCATTAAAAATGCGATTGGCTTTGTAAAACTGGATACTCTGTTGAATTTAGAAATGTTCAAAATTATTTATACAAATAGTTCTAAAACTATTATGGATTAGGATTTGTCCAGGTATTGTTATTCTCATCAATGTCTGGGAAAACGTGATCAGGGTCTATAGTAACTGATTTCAATTTTTCCTGGGTATCTAATTTCTGGATCCAGGTATTTCCATTCTGCCACACTTCAACGGGAATTTTTAACATACCGGTTTTGCCACTTTCAGTGACATATTGCAAATAGACAGGCATTGCCATTTTATCAAGATTTACTATAGTTACCAATGCTCCTTTAGTAGAATCATCATCTACATATTTCACATCAGTAATAGCCTGATCGAGATTGTAATTATAAATAAACATTTCCTTCCAAAACCATTCCAAATCTTCACCGCCCACATTTTCCATTGTTCTGAAAAAATCCCAGGGAGTTGGATGTTTGTAAGCCCATCTTTTAATATACATCCTGAAAGCATAATCAAATCTTTCCGGCCCGAGAATTTCATTTCTCAACAGGTCAAGGGCATAGCCAGGCTTAGAATATAAAGCATTCCCAATGTTAGCTTCTTTTAATGCATCCGGTTCACTCATCACTGTTTCACTGTTTTCATTGAACATGCGCTTGTACATTGGACTTTTGTCTCTTGGTTTACGCACATATTCTCCATTATTAAAATCCTGCGTAGAAATTCCATTCATAAATGTATTAAATCCTTCATCCATCCATCCATATTTTCTTTCATTACTGCCTACAACCATCGGAAACCAGGTATGCCCAAATTCATGATCCGTTACACCCCAAAGACCTGCTCCTTTTGATTTTGCATTACAAAATACAATACTGGGATATTCCATTCCATTGATATTACATGCTACATTAGTTGCATTATTATATGGATATTCAAACCATCTTTTTGAATATCCTTCCAATGCACCTTTTATATATTCCGTTGATCTTCCCCATGCATCGTTGCCTGCCGCTTCTACAGGATACACGCTTTGTGCAAGGCCTTTTCGGCCGGAAGGGAAATTAATTCTCGCTGCATCCCATATAAATGCTGTCGAAGCCGCCCATGAAACATCTCTTGCATCTTTTATTTTGAAATGCCACGTGATATCTCCTTTTTGTGGGCGTGAAGAAGGTTGGGTTACTTCGTCCGCTGTGCGTATCATAACTGTATTGTCACTTTTTCCCGCTTCGTCCAATCTTTTTATTTCTGTGGCAGTCAATACTTCTTTTGGATTTTGAAGATCTCCCGAACCTACTACTATCATGTTTGCAGGTGCCGTAATAGAATAATCATAATCACCATAATCTAAATAAAATTCACCTGCCCCGAGATAGGGTAATGTGTTCCATCCTTCTATATCATCATATACGCACATTCTTGGATACCACTGTGCTATTGCATATATTTTTCCGTTTTGGGTTTCAAGTACGCCCGTACGATCACTTCCGTCTTTTGGAATCAGGTAGGAATAATCAATTTTAATTTCAACAGTAGCGCCATGAGCAAGTTCTTTAGGCAGCCTGATTTGCATTCTTGTATCAGAAATTAAATTTTTAACATCAGAAGAAGTTGTTTTTCCTTTTTCTGTTGATACAAGCTTTACAGATTTTATATTAAATCCTCCATCAAACACGGTACCTACATTTGTGTAGCGGCTTCTTCTTGTTGCCGGAGCTTTTGCCTGCCCGCGTGAATCGGGATTGAAAAGATTTTGGTCCAAATAAAGCCATAAGTAAGGTAATTCTTCAGGGCTGTTGTTGGTGTAATAAATTATTACACTTCCCGTAATAGCATCTTTTACATCATCCAGGGTAGCATCAATTTTATAACTGGCTCTGTTGGTCCAGTATTTTGGTCCCGGCTCTCCATCTGCAGCGCGATATTCATTTACAGAAGGAGGATAAAAATTAGGATTAAAAAGATCATGATGATCATAAACTGATTTTTCAGTTTGCCCAAAAGAAAACGACGTTACAAACACAAAAGAAAAAATGAAGAGAAATCTGATTTTGTTCATGGAAAAATAATTTTAGTTTTTAGGTAAAATAATTATATAGCTGTCAAAGGTATATATTTAGAGAACAGAGAAAATTCTCAAAACATTATTCACAATTAAATTATATAAACGGTAAGCAGATGAAGGCCTAAAAGTACCTGAAGTAAAAAGATCATTACTAATTGGCGAAGTATTAGCGAATAGAAATACACCATATTTGCTTGTTTACTGAAATGTGTTTTTAGAACCCTCCTTTGGAGGGCAGGGAGGCCGATTCTAAAATTCCTTATGCCAGCTAACAGCGGCTGAGCCTTGCATTCCTTCTACCGGCGGATGTAATTTTTTTATAGAAATAGAAATTGATTTGAGATAAGGAAATTCCTGGTGAATCTCAGCGCCTGTTTCCATCACTACTGTTTCAAGAAGTTGAGTAGGAATGCTCATTCTTTTTTTTATAATTTCATACACAATGGTATAATTGATGGTGTCATTAATATGTGAAATCACATCCTCTTTTTCATGAAATTCCATTGATACATCCACGATATATTCATTCCCTAAAACTTTTTCTTCTTCAAATATTCCATGATAAGCAATGAATAAGAGATTATGTAATTGAACGGTAACCATAAAGAATTAGGAATTAGGAATTAAGAATTGGGAATTGGGAATTAAGAATTATGTTCTGATGAAATGGAATGTTCCATCATGCCAAGGTATCTTTCTGCATCAAGGGCTGCCATACAGCCAGAGCTTGCTGCTGTTACCGCCTGCCGGTAAATTTTGTCCTGTAAATCACCCGCAGCAAATACGCCCTCAATATTTGTTTTGGTACTTCCCGGTAATGTTTTAATATACCCGGTTTCATCCATATCCAGCCAACCTTTAAATATTTCTGAATTGGGCTGATGGCCAATAGCTACAAAATATGCACTTACCGGGATAGTCTTCCTCTCTCCTGTTTTTTTATTTATTATTTTCACAGCTTCTGTCTTTTCTTCTCCCATTATTTCCTCTACCTCTGTATCCCAATACACTTTTATGTTTTTAGTTTCTAACACTCTTTGCTGCATTATTTTACTTGCGCGCATTTCTTCTCTTCTTACAAACATGTGTACAAAACTGCAAACTTTACTCAGGTACAATGCTTCTTCTGCGGCAGTATCGCCGGCACCTACTATACAAACTTCTTTTCCTTTAAAGAAAAATCCATCACAAACCGCACACGCGCTTACGCCATAACCATTCAACCTTTTTTCGCTTTCCAAACCAAGCCATTTAGCGCTTGCCCCTGTGGCTAAAATAACAGAATCGGCACTAATCCATATTTCTTCATCTATCAAAACCTTTAATGGCGATGCAGAAAAATCTACTTCAGTAGCCATACCATACCGAATGTCTGTTCCCATTCTTTTTGCCTGCTTTTCAAAATCTACCATCATATCCGGTCCCTGAATTCCGCCGGGATAGCCCGGATAATTTTCTACTTCTGTAGTGATGGTAAGCTGCCCTCCGGGTTGAATTCCCTGGTATAAAACCGGTTTCAGGTTAGCTCGTGCCGCATAGATGGCCGCCGTATATCCCGCAGGCCCTGAACCAATAATTAAACACTGAACATGTTCTGTCTTTGTCTCCATATTTTCTTTTAAATAATATTTTCAAAATTAACCAATTTAGGAATCTAAAATGCAAAGGCAAAACGACAAGAAATTTTTGAGTAAAAAATGATACGCTAATGCTCCCTATTTATTCAATACGGTGTTGCCCTATTCTAATATTACGACCTAAAGTGCTACGGGATAACAAGAATCCCGTTTATTTGTTCCCTTGCTGTGTAAGTACATTTCCAAATTAAACAACCGTTCAATGCGCCGAAAAAAGCGTCCCGGAAGATTCATTAACTTTAAAGCATCAACATCTACCGAATTTAATTTTGGCTTACATTTTTTACCAACTTATTTTTGCCTAAATTAAATGAATATAAAATATGAAAAAGATAATAATGCTTACGGCTATCGCATTTACAATTAGTTCTGTCGCGACGGCACAAAGAGAAGGTAAAACATGGTTTAGTGTTGGCCCCGAAATAGGATTAGTTACAGGTGATGCAAGCAGTGGATGGGGACTCGGAATAGGTGCAAGCGTAGATGCACAACATTTTTTTCAGCAAAACCTTACGGGAGATGTATCTTTAGGTGTTGTCACCTACGCGGGTAAATCGGCAGGTGCTGGAGTAAAATTCAAGAATTATGTTACAATTCCTATCAAAGTGGGAGGACGATATTTTTTAGGTGACAACTTTCATATAGGCGCTCAAATAGGCGTTGGAATTAATCGAGTTGGAGGAGCAGGGTATACCCAATTTGCATATTCTCCGCAGATAGGCTACAATTTTAAAAACAAAAACGGTAAGCCTCTGGATCTTACCTTTAAATATGACGGGTTCGCCGGAAATGGTAACTTTAGCGCTCTTGATCTGAGGCTTTCATTAATTCTGTAATTAAATTTTCTGGAAAGAATTTTATTTTTTTCAAAAATTTGATAAAGGAATATTCAATACAAAATGTTCAAATTAAAACTATTAAAATAAACTAAATGAAATTACTAAAGATCTGTTTCGTTTCCTTATTGTTAGCTACTGTTTTTTCGGCATGCGAAGTACAAGACGTCTGGACAGTTAAAGATGTGGTAGCCGGTACACCCAGCAATGCGGATACTGTATTGCCTCACAAATTTAAAAAATATCAAAAAGAAGATTCTGTAAAAGTGCACGAGGAAAATGTAGCCCCGGTTTTCAAACGTTAAAATCAGTTTTATCTTAATTCTTTTCCAATAAAAAAGCCGCTCCCAAAAGAGCGGCTTTTAAAAAATTTGTCTTAAAATCTAGCCTAAATAAGCTTTAAGTGCGCTGCTGTATCGTGCTTTTTGAAGACGTTTAATAGCTCTTTCTTTAATCTGGCGAATACGTTCTTTTGTCAAATCATATTTTTGCCCGATTTGTTCAATGGTAACACCATTTTCGCCATCAAGGCCAAAATAGGCATTTACGATTTCAGCTTCGCGCGGACTAAGAGATTTCAATACACGACGGATTTCATTTTTCAATGAATCGTGCATTACATCTTCATCAGTTTCGCCGCCGCCTTTTAAAAGATCGCCCATGGCAACATCTTCTGCTTCATGTACCGGCGCATCCAAAGAAGTATGCCTGGTATTGCTTTGGAAAATGTTGTTGATCTCAGTTTCGCTCATCTCAAGAATTTCTGAAAGCTCTTCGGTAGATGGTTCTCTTTCATGTTCCTGCTCAAAAGCCATATAGGCTTTATTCGCTTTGTTGTAAGTGCCAATTTTGTTTTGTGGCAAGCGGACTAATCTGCCCTGCTCTGCCAATGCCTGTAGTATAGATTGGCGAATCCACCACACAGCATAAGAAATAAATTTAAAACCTTTTGTTTCATCAAAGCGTTGTGCCGCTTTAATTAAGCCGAGGTTGCCCTCGTTGATTAGATCACTCAATGATAAACCCTGGTGCTGGTACTGTTTTGCAACTGAAACTACGAAACGTAGGTTGGCTGTTGTGAGACGCTCTAAAGCTCTCTGGTCGCCCATTTTTATTTTCTGTGCTAAAATAGTTTCCTCTTCCGGAGTGATCATCCCAATTTTAGAAATTTCCTGCAGATATTTTTCAACCGCTTGTGAATCACGATTGGTAATCTGCGTAGCAATTTTAAGTTGCCTCATTTTTGTTTATAATTAATAGTGATTAGACAATTTTTATCGGGGAATTGTTACAAATGATTTGTTAAGTTTCTCAAATCTTTAGAACATTTGCAAAGTTACAATTCAATATTGAAATTTCATAGCCTTCTTCATAAATAAATCTTTGTTATTGAATATTTTATGATAAATGGTATTTTATATTGGCTACTTCCAGTAATCTTTTTATTAACCATTCAATATAATAAATACTTTTGCTGCATGATAGAATACAGATCTGATACTTTTACCAAACCCACTCCTGCCATGCTGGAAGCGATGTTCAGCGCTTCTGTCGGCGACGATGTTTTTAATGAAGATCCAACCGTAAATCAATTACAATCCATGTTGGCCGAAAAATTCGGTATGGAAGCGGGCATCTTTTGCGCAAGCGGCACCATGACTAACCAGGTAGCTATAAAATGCCATACCCAACCTGGCGGTGAAGTCATCTGTGATAAAATGAGCCATGTTTATATTTACGAAGGTGGGGGAATTGCTTTTAATTCAGGTTGCCAGGTAAAAACCATAGAAGGATACCGCGGAAGAGTCAAAGCCGCGCAGGTATTGGAATCTATTAACCCAAATGATATTCACAAGGCCAAAACTCAATTGGTAAGCCTGGAAAATACGGCCAACAGAGGTGGCGGCAGTTGTTACGAAATGGCTGATATAAAAGAGATTAAAGAGGTTTGTTTACAGAATAACCTGAAGCTGCACCTGGATGGCGCCCGGTTGTTCAATGCGCTGGTAGCAAAGCATGAAACGCCCAAAGAATATGGCGATATTTTTGATAGCATTTCTATCTGTCTCAGCAAAGGTTTAGGCGCTCCGATAGGAAGTGTATTGTTAGGTAAAAAGGATTTTATAGAAAAGGCTCGACGCGTAAGGAAGGTCTTCGGCGGAGGGATGAGGCAGGCCGGTTACCTGGCCGCTGCAGGAATTTTTGCTTTGGAAAATAATATTGACCGGCTGGCGATTGACCATCTTCATGCGAAACAAATAACAGAAGCATTATCGAAAAAAGAATTTACCGGAGAAATAATGCCTGTAGAAACCAATATCATCATTTTTGAAGTAAAAGGAAATTATACAGCAAAATCATTAGCAGAAGAATTTAAGAAAAAAGATATTTTGGTAAGTGCTATCTCTCCTTCGCAAATACGGATAGTTTTGCATTTGGATGTAAGTGGGGAGATGGTGAAGGAAACGATAAATATAATAGAAAGTTTATAAATTAATTCATAATTATTTACATAAAATAAAAATCAATGTTCCCAAAAGTAAACCCCACAAAAACCATCTCATGGAAAAAATTGCAGGATCATTTTAAAGAAATGAAACATGTACAAATTAAAGATCTGTTTATGGACGATGCAGACCGGTACAAAAAATTTTCTTATGCTTTGCCGTACATCATATGTGATTTTTCAAAAAATATTATAAATGAAACTACAAGGCAATTACTGCTTGACCTGGCATATGAATGCGAATTACAAAAAGCAATAAAAGCAATGTTTAGCGGAGAAATCATTAATGGAACTGAAGGGCGCTCGGTGTTACATACTGCGTTAAGAAATTTTTCGGGCAAACCTGTTTATTCTGAAGGAAAAGATGTGATGCCTGAAGTAAAAAAAGAACTGGAGCATATGAAAAATTTCTGCAGCAAAATTCACAAAGGTGAATGGAAAGGATACAATGGGAAAAAAATAAAATACATTGTAAACATAGGAATTGGCGGTAGTGATCTTGGCCCTGTAATGGTAACGGAAGCATTAAAACCTTATTGGATAAAAGGTATCCAGCCCTATTTTGTAAGCAATATAGACGGTACTGATCTTGCAGAAGTTTTAAAAAAGATTACGCCGGATGAAACACTCTTTTTAATTGCTTCCAAAACTTTTACTACGCAGGAAACCATGACCAATGCTCACTCTGCAAGAGATTGGTTTTTGAAAAGCGCGAAAGATACAAAGGCTGTTGCCAAACATTTTGTAGCATTAAGCACCAACGAAAAAGGTGTAGAAGAATTTGGAATAGATAAAACCAATATGTTTGTTTTTTGGGATTGGGTTGGTGGACGTTATAGCCTTTGGAGCGCGATTGGTTTATCAATTGCATTAACCATCGGCTATGATAATTTTGAACAATTGCTAAAAGGCGGTTATGAAACTGATAAACATTTCAAAGAAAAATCATTTGAAAAAAATATTCCTGTTTTGTTGGGTTTAATAAGTCTTTGGTACATTAATTTTTTTGGCGCGCAATCAGAAGCGATACTTCCCTACGACCAATATATGCATCGCTTCCCTGCCTATTTTCAACAGGGAAATATGGAAAGTAATGGCAAGCATGTAGATCGTAATGGGAAAAAAGTTACTTACTCCACAGGCCCTGTAATTTGGGGCGAGCCTGGAACCAACGGCCAGCATGCTTTCTATCAATTGCTACACCAGGGAACTCCAATGATCCCCTGCGATTTTATTGCACCTGCCATAAGCCACAATCCAATGGGCAAACATCATAAAATTTTACTGTCTAATTTCTTTGCTCAAACCGAAGCGCTGATGAATGGAAAGACAAGGCAGCAACTGAAAGCAGAAAAAGTTCCGGAAAAATTAATTCCATTTAAAGAATTTGAAGGCAATAAGCCTACCAATTCATTCCTTATCACAGAGATCACTCCTTTTACTTTAGGAGAAATGATTGCCATGTATGAACATAAAATATTTGTACAAGGCGTTATCTGGAACATTTACAGTTTCGATCAATGGGGGGTGGAATTAGGTAAACAATTAGCTAAAACTATTTTGCCTGAACTGGAAAATAATGAAAAGATCACTTCGCATGATTCATCTACCAATGGATTGATAAACGCATATAAGAAACTATCAAATGAGTAATTCTGGTTGTTTCTACGCGTCAGATCATGAACTACTTTTTTAGAGCAGCAATTTTCTTTGATAAAGTCTATCGCTTTTTATTGAAGGAAGTATGTTTAATATTTTATCGTATAAAAAAATTAATATTAATTATTGAAAAAGGAGATGGAGAGTTGTGGGGGCGAACACAATATAAAGATCATCTGATTGTTGAAAATGCCGATACAATAGAGTCTATCGAGAAAACATTAAAAAAACTTTTAAAAAAACAGTGCAATCTTGATAATGTTGAATTCGAACTGCAGTATGATCTACAAACATTTTTTGAAGAGCATGATTACTTAAAAGTGTCTTCTATCGCAAAGTATGCGGGACTTAATCCTGGCCTGGTGAGGCAATATACTTCAGGAGTAAAACATCCTTCAGAAGAACAGGCAAAAAAAATTGAATCAGCCATTCACAAGTTAGCAGCCGAATTGCAGTCAGTTTCATTGTTTGCGTAATTGATAGCCTCGTTAATTCTTCATATAAATTTTCAAAAAAATCGTAAATTGTAGGCAAATTCATCAGCAATGAAAAAGCTATTACTTCTTCCGCTTATAATTTTCATTTCTATTTCAGTAAACGGACAGCAACTTCAAGGGAAAATAGAAAATCTGAAAATGGTGAAAGAGCTGGGAATGGTGTATGCATTTAATTATCCCAATGCAAAATTGCTTTACGAAACAGGTGAAGGAAAAGTATATCAATTACCACCTGATAACATGCGTTGCCTTGCTCCCAATTACCGATCAAATATGCCATATGTTAAAATACATCCTGAAGGCTGGCACCTAAATGGCCAAAAAATAAACCCTCAACTATTACCAAATCTATTGCCGCGGCTAAAAATAATTCCAAATTCAAGGCCGGATTTAATACCACAAGGAAAAATAATTCCTTTGCAGGTGGTACCGGAACCGCTAACATTTTCAAATAATTCAACCGGGGTAAAGACAATTCCTTTTCTGATAAATTTCGGAAAGTAAAGCCTGAAAGGCTTTCCACATAACGAAATCCGAATTTTAATTATTTCTTCGTTTGCTGTATTCCTAAAAACATTCGTACATATTCATGAAATTCATGGCTTTGTCTCAAAAAAAATCCTCCCAAAAAATTGAGAGGACTTTTTAATTAAATAATATTAAATCTATTCTACCATTTATCTACTTCTTCATGCTGTGTTGGATTGACAGGTTCGTCCGGCTCGTCCGGGGCCTTTGTTTCCTGAGATTCAACACGAGGAGTACTATTAGTAACTGATGTAGTTTCGGTTTCAGGTTTTTCGGAAACCGGAGATTCATCTACTTTTTCCTCAGTTGCAGATCCGGTATCTTCATGTTCTTTTTTTACCTGGGGATTGCTTTCGTAATTTTCTGAATTCTCATGATTAAAAGCATCAAAGTCGAAATCAGGCATTAGTTCGGTTTTTACATAATCTATTGCCTCAGTCATCCCTTTCAAAAACTTGTTAAAATCTTCTTTGTATAAAAAAATCTTATGCCTGTCGTAGCCATCTTCATTAAATTTTTTACGGCTTTCGGTTATGGTTAAATAATAATCATTACCACGTGTTTCCCTTATATCAAAGAAATAAGTCCTGCGCTTACCTGCCCTGATGCGCTGGCTGTAAACACTTTCCATTTTTTTGTCATTATTTTCGTACGCCACTTTTTTATTTTTTTATCTTTTTAAAAAATACTTTAATAGGGGCAAAGATAAAATTGTTTTTGAATTGACAAAATAAATAGGGTGCATTTCAAATTGTTACCGGTTGATGAAGGCACCAACCGGCGCGGGGCGCCGTGGGCGGTGTCTCACCGCCCACCATCAGCAAAGCTATATCTTGTCCTAAAATAGGTTTACACCTTATCAGCGGTGTATTTTTCTTTCCTGCTCCTGCTGATGACGATACATTTCGGCATATACTCCATTTAGTTCAAGCAACGTATTATGAGTACCCTGTTCAGCAATCGCTCCATCTTTCAATACAATTATTTTATCAAAATTAAACAATGAAAAAATCCTGTGCGTAATAATGATGGCGGTTCTTTCATGGAGATACTCATAAAGATTCAAAATAATTTCGTTCTCCGTTTTTGCATCCACAGCACTCAGGCAATCGTCAAATACAGTGATCTCATGATCTTTTATCAATGCACGGGCAATGGATATTCTTTGTTTTTGACCACCGCTTAATGTAACACCCCGTTCTCCTATCATTGTTTGATAATTTCCGGGAAATGTGTCAATTTCCCGTGCCACAGCGGCACTTTTTGCAGCATCCATTACTTTATTCTTTTCCACTTTTTGCAATGCAAATCCAATATTATTTTCAACAGAATCGCTAAATAAAAATACATCCTGCGGCACATAACTTATCTGCGATCGCAAGGATTTCAAATCAATTTTCTTTATGTTGACACCATCATAAAATATAGAACCGCTTTGCGGATCATACATCCTCAGCATTAGCTGCGCGATAGTAGATTTGCCCGAACCTGTTTTTCCTATGATTGCCACCTTTTCGCCCTTATGAATTTTTAATGAAAAATCTTTTACTGCGTGAATGCCCGTATGCGGATAAACAAAGTCCACTTTTCTGAATTCTATATTTCCCTTCAGTATCACTTCTTTTGCATTGTTTTCATTTCTTACAGAAGGGGTTGTGTGCAAAAATTCGTTTATGCGTCGCTGTGATGTTGCGGCTCTCTGTATCATACTGGCCGTCCAGCCAATAGCGCTCACAGGAAATGTAAGTAATAATACATACATAATAAATTCGCCGATCACACCAATGCTGATACTTCCGTTTATTACATAAATTCCTCCGATCATAATGGTGAGCAAAGTACTCAGGCCAATCAGTAAACCCATTGAAGGGAAATAAATGGCTTCGGTCTTTGCAAGTGAAATAGAATGCGTCCTGTAATCTTCACTGTTGGCATCAAAAAAACCAAGCATCGCTTTTTCCTGCACGAAAGATTTTATAACCCTTATTCCTGAATAAGATTCCTGCGCGTTGGTAGTAAGATCAGACAATAATCGTTGTATTTTATCGGCTTTACGATTAATGATCGTATTTACATAATAGATGGTAAATGCCAGTATGGGTAAGGGTGCCAGCACATACAAAGTAAGTTCCTTATTTTCATTGATCATGTAAGTAACCGAGAATCCAATAGTAGCGGCAAGGTTGATCACATACATTACAGCCGGACCAACGTAACTTCTTACACGGCTCACATCTTCTGATATCCGGTTCATCAGGTCGCCCGTGTTATGCGTTTTAAAAAAATGGGTATCTAATTTTTGGTAGTGTTTGAATATTTCATTCTTTTGTTCATACTCAATATGACGGCTCATTACAATAATCGTTTGACGCATCAAAAACATGAACAACCCACTGATAAGAGCAAGAATTAAAAGTGTAATTCCGGAATAAAGAATTTTCGTTTTGTAAGAAGCATCATCTTTATTTAATTTTTGAATAAAAAGATTTACCAGGGGATCGTAATGAGCTGCATTCTTTTTAATAACAGCTGCATTATTATGGCTTAAGCTGATCTCCACTGTATTCAGCACATACTTGGTAACCTGTGGTGCAAGTATCCTGAAATAATTGGATATTACAATAAATACCATCCCAAGAAAAAACAGCCACCTGAATTTCCAAAAATATTTATTTAAAGATTGAAGAGATTTCATTTTTTTAAATAGCTGATTTGATAATTAGCTAAAGTGCTGATTTGCTGATGTGCTAATGTGGCCAAACAGGAATCAAACTATTATTGATGATTTTTTTTATCCAAAATTAATCCTATGCAAGAAACATTCAAAAGAAAATTAGTTGATTAGCCGATTGGTTAATTAGCTAATTAGCCAATGTAATAATGTGGCTGGCTCATTGCAATGACGTTCGAATTAATGGGCTATGTAAATTCATTATAAACCTTAGCTCCCAAATACTTTTCAAAAGTCTTAATGGATTTTGAATCGGTTAATACATTCAGGTGATTGAAATGATGAAGATCGCTGCCGACAAAATCAGCGAGATTATTTTCAAGAATATATTTTGCTGCTTTGGTTACATTTTTTCCATAATAGCCTGTGAGGGAAAGAAGATTTACCTGGAGTAAGAATCCCAGTTCCTTTAACCTTGTATAAGCTTCATAATTCCGGTGATAATAAGAATACCGCTCAGGGTGGGCCATTAAAGGAATATAATTATTGATATTGATCTCAAAAGAAATTTCTTCCAGCCTTGTGGGAGGTGTAGAATAAGAAAGTTCCGTAAGGATGTAATTTTTTGTAAGTCTCATCAGTGGTTCTTTTTTGCGCAACAGTTCCATAAAATGATCATCGAGCATATATTCCGCCGCTGCGCTAATTTCAACCTGTAACCCATTTTGGTGAACTGCTTTTTTTAACCTGGCTAAAGCATCGTTAATGGTTTGAGGATTATTATGGTACATATCCCCTATTACATGAGGTGTGCAGATAAACTTGCTGATACCTGCATCAGACAAGGATTGTAACAATTGAAGGGATGTCTCTATATCAGGAGATCCGTCGTCAATTCCGGGCAAAATATGCGAATGGATATCTTGCGCAAGCCATGAAAACCCGGGGTAAGCAGGAACGTTTTTACTCGATTGAAACATACTCATTCTACAAATCTATGAATTTATCTATCGGCAGGGAAATAGGAAAGCGGCGCACTAAAGATTTTCTCTTCCTTATTTTCAATTGAAAGTTGTTTTGCGTAAGAACTATTATACTGAGGAAGTTTTAGGAGAGGTTTGAGTATAGAAACGATAAAAGCGAAAGGAATCTTATTTTTTTTCATAGCAAGAAAATCGCGGCGGTTAGCACGAAACCTGCTTTTAAAATTACCATTACTTATTCCGCCATTACGCATTTTCACAAGCATGGCGTCAATATACCGGGAACTCACTTTGTGCAAGAAAAGATACCGCGCCATAAATTCATAATCGGCGGCAGTATAATAATGATTTTCATACAATCCATATTGATTGATCAACTTTCTGCGAATGTAGAACGTAGGATGCGCGGGCATCCAGCCATAGCGGAAACGATAACGTTTATAAGAAATTCCTCTCCAGTAACGGATTATTCTGTGGGTATTTTTTGGATCCACATATACGAGATCACCATAAATGGAATCTGTATCCGAAGTTTCAAAACCATCAACAATGCTTCTCACAGCATCGGCAGAAGCAAACATATCATCACTGTTTAGAATACCAACAATATCACCTGTGGCTACTTCCAGGCCTTTATTAATGGCGTCATACATACCTCTGTCCGTTTCTGAAATCCAATAAGAAATATATTCCAGGTTGTTTTGTATGATCTCTAAAGTACCATCAGTTGATTTACCATCAATAATAATATGCTCAATATCTTTATAGTTTTGTTTTCTAACAGATTCAATACAATCTGAAAGATGTTTTGCAGAATTTTTCGTTACTGTAATGATGGAAACTTTCATGAAGGCAGTTAGGGTGAAATGTAAATTTAGATGTAAAGTAATTTAGGTACTCTATTTTATTTTCAATTTTCCAAAATCTGGGCTAAAGATAATATTTTATAGCAATTTTCCTAATTATTTTACATTATTTATTTACGGGATATCTTGTCGCAGGTTGAGGGAGACGCCGGATGATGCGATTAGTTCAATTATGGAAGATGGATGGGGTTATTTCCTGGAAACTAAAATATTTTCCATCACCAGCATATCCATTTCCGTTCTTAAATAGCAGCTTAGGGCATCCCCGGGCGAATTTACTATTGGTTCATTTTCGTTAAAAGAGGTATTTAACAAAATTGGAATGCCGGTTTTCTTAAAGAATGTATCAATGAGCTGATAATATCGGGGGGAAATATTTTTATCCACAGTTTGTAATCTGCCGCTGCCGTCAACGTGTGTTACTGCCGGAATCTGGTCTCTTTTTGAGGGCTTTATGAGAAATACTTTTTCCATGAAAGGCACTTCGTCTGTCTGCTCAAAATATTCCGACACATATTCTTTCAAAATGGAAGGTGCAAAAGGGCGAAAGCTTTCTCTTTTTTTTATTTTACAATTCAGGATCTCTTTGGCATCCGTTCTCCTGGGATCCGCTATTATCGAACGGCCACCCAGGGCTCTCGGACCAAATTCTGCACGCCCTGTAAACCACCCCACCACTCCACCTTTGATGATACAATCCGTAATTTTATCAAACAAAATTTCATCTTCATATTCTTCAAATTTTATTTTTTGAGAATACAGTAGGAATTTTATTTCTTCGTTGCTGAAATGGCTTCCTGTATATGCGCTGAGATTGGCAGGCATCCTTTCGTGCTTTAATAATTGATGCTGCACATATAAAGCAGCTCCCATGGCTATACCCGCATCGTGGCCTGCTGCAGGTATATAAATATTCCGGAAAGAAGTATTGGTTTTTATTTTACCATTGACAACACTATTCTGCGCTACTCCTCCGGCCACGCAAAGATTTTCCAGTCCTGTTCTTTTTTGCAGAGATTCAATAATATGAAAAACGGTTTGTTCAGTAATTCTTTGTACAGATGCTGCCAGGTCTTTATGATATTGAGTTAGCGCATCTTCTCTTTTTCGTGGTGGCCCAAATAGTTCAATCATCTCATTACTGTACATCGGCTGCACTACAGGTAGATGATCTTCTCCATAAGAGATCACTCCTTCAGTTCCCTTTCTGAAATATTTTAAATTCAGACTGAACAATCCATTTTTTTGCAGATAAATAACGTCTTCCAGTTTATCTATATATTTTGGCTCGCCATAAGGTGCCATGCCCATCACTTTATATTCATCACCATAATGAGGAAAGCCCAATAATTGAGTAAAAGCGGTATAAAAAATTCCTATTGAATTTGGAAAATCTACAGACTCCAAAACCTCAATTTCGTTTCCTTTACCAATAGCGATCATGGTTGTGGTAAAATCTCCTGATCCATCTATTGAAACACATGCCGCTTCCTCAAAGGGAGATGCAAAAAATGCCGATGCAATATGGCTGCGGTGATGCTCTACCTGCCTTATCTTATTTTTAAAAATATCCGGTGCTAAACCGGATATTTTTGACAATTCATTCTCGAGTGTAGCCACTTTCTTTGCGTTTTCCAGTCGGTTTTTTACGGCAGAAAAACTTCCTGATGGATTTTTAATAAGATACAAAAGCTTCCTGAAAAATTTTGCTTTGGGATCGCGGCCAATGGCGAAATGATCCACGTTCTCAAAACCAATTCCTGCTTCTTTCAAACAAAACAAAACAGATTGTTCAGGAAATCCGGCCCAGTGTTTTATTCTTCTGAATCTTTCTTCCTCAATAGCTGCAACGAGTTTGCCATCTACAAAAATAGCCGCAGACGAATCGGCGTGATAAGCATTAATTCCTAAAATAACCATAGATAGTTTTTTATTTCCAACACTCGCCCCGCCCGTTGCCGTTCGGGCAGGCATTCATCTTTTTCATCTTTTCACCTTTACCCGAAACGACCTGTCATACAACCAGATCATAATAAATATCAGTAGATACGCAAAAATATTAAACCAGGTATGATGGTCAATTCCAAGAGGCATTGGCCATCCTTTGTTGATGGAAGTTAAAAATAAAGTAATTCTTATTACATTTATGAACCAAAGGGCGAGCACACCAAATACAATCCATAAAGTCTTTTTTAGAAATTTCCCTTTGTTGGCTGCCACAAATGCAATCCAGAAACTATAAACACCGTATCCCACACAATCCATCGCAATAAAGACGCCTCTTCCGCCGACAAACCTAATCGAAAATCCGGGTTCTGTTTTTGTTGGTATATGAAACAGGGATAAAATAAATCCGGTCGTATTGATTAACGAATATTTTAACCAACTCACATAATCCAGGTACTTTGCTATAAAAGGACTGTAATATCCGCCAGGCGCTGCAAGGCCTATTACTGCCAGTGTCCCGAAATACAGAATGCAAAAGATAGCTCCAAATTTCAGAAGGTAAATGAGGAAGGGGTTTATTGGCGGTTTGGTGTCCATAATTTATATTCCTCATTGCGAGGAACGAAGCAATCTCGTTTAATGAATTAGAAGCCACTCTTTGTTCGTCATTGCGAGGAACGAAGCAATCTCATTTAAGGAATTGAAAGTCTCTCTATGTCCGTCATTGCGAGGAACGAAGCAATCTCGTTTAAGGAATTGAAAGTCTCTCTATGTCCGTCATTGCGAGGAACGAAGCAATCTCCCTTCCTACGATGAGATTGCCACGAAAACATTGATGATCCATTTAAACAATAAACATTAATTACCGTTTTCTCGCAATGACGTTCCAGCAGGGGCAATGGCATCGCAGTAGATACGAAGCAATCTTTTTAATGAATTAGAAGCCACTCTTTGTTCGTCATTGCGAGGAACGAAGCAATCTCCCTTCCTACGATGAGATTGCCACGAAAATATTGATAATCCATTTAAACAATAAACATTAATTACCGTTTTCTCGCAATGACGTTCCAGAAGGGGAATGACGTTCCAGCACGGGCAATGACATCGCAGTAGATACGAAGCAATCTCATTTAATGAATTAGAAGCCACTCTTTGTCCGTCATTGCGAGGAACGAAGCAATCTCGTTTAAGGAATTGAAAGTCTCTCTATGTTCGTCATTGCGAGGAACGAAGCAATCTCATCCTTAGGAAAAAGATTGCCACGAAAACATTGATGATCCATTTAAACAATAAACATTAATTACCGTTTTCTCGCAATGACGTTCCAGAAGGGGGAATGACGTTCCAGCAGGGGCAATGGCATCGCAGTAGATACGAAGCAATCTCATTTAATGAATTAGAAGCCATTCTGTGTTCGTCATTGCGAGGTACGAAGCAATCTCGTTTAAGGAATTGAAAGTCTCTCTATGTTCGTCATTGCGAGGAACGAAGCAATCTCGTTTAAGGAATTGAAAGTCTCTCTATGTTCGTCATTGCGAGGAACGAAGCAATCTCATTTAATGAATTAGAAGCCACTCTTTGTTCGTCATTGCGAGGAACGAAGCAATCTCATCCTTAGGAAAAAGATTGCCACGAAAACATTGATAATCCATTTAAACATCCTGCTAAAAATGGTCGGTGACACCGACCACGGCGGACCGCCGCCATTCGTGTCCACGAACAGCTTAAATGGCGAATAAAATTTCTATTTCTATACAGCTTCTTAATTCAATTAATGAAAATTTTATTTTTTATAAAGTTGGCCGGTGTAAAAACTGCTAAATCACTATTTTTATAATCTTTAAAATTACGTGTTATAATAATATCAACCTTATTGCTTTTTATTGCTGAAAAATTTTGTAACGCATCTTCGAAATCCCCGAACTCCGAATTTAGTGCCTGCACTACTATTGCTTTATCAATAACCAGAACATCAATTATTGAAATTAATTGTTTCAATTTTTCAATAACTTTTTCATGTGTAGAATTTTTTCTTAATAAATAATAACAGTTACTAAAAATAACCGGAGTAACAAACCCTTGCACTTCTCTAACTTCACACCATGTCAAGATCTTTGCTGAATCTTCTGAGAAAGGTTTCCGGTCAAAAAAAAAGTCAAGAATCACATCTGTATCTATCAGAATTTTATCCATTAGCTATTATATTTTTTTGATAGTTCGCTCTGTAGCTCTTTTTTATAATCAAAATCAGCAGGAGCCTTAAACGATCCTTTTAATGATTTGACTATTGGTGTTAGTCCGGTTTTTTTATTTTTTAAAGTACTTTTTGTGACAGCCTTCAAATAATTTTCAACAAGATTAGAAAGGCTGTCGCCAGTACTCATTGCATAATCTTTAGCTTTAAGGATCACATCTTCTTCAATAGTTAAAGTGAGTTTTGTATTCATGATTAAGTAATTTTAAAGGCTAAAATAAGATGATTATTTAACACGTGCAAATTTATTAATAATGATACGTGTTACATAAAATTCATTCAATTTGATATCAACGTTGCTTTCAGTTATACCTATTCTTTCCCAATTTAATCAAATGGTATCATCGCCCTAACATCTCCCTATATTCACCCTTTATTTTCTCCACATCCACCGCCCTTTCAGAGTAATTATATGCACCCTCACTCCATTTTTCCATTTCATCCTGGTCCATTGATGCAAAAAAACCAATTGCATCCGCCAATTCAATGTCATTTTCAATAGAAACATTTATCCCCGCATTCGATTCATTTAAATGATTCCAGGGAGTGTTGTTACTGGTAATTACCGGCCTGCCCGCTGACAAGGCCTCAAAAACAGCATGTCCAAAATTTTCGCTTTTACTCGGTAAAACAAATACATGAGCATTTGCCAGGACATCTTTTATTTTTGAAGGTTCTATTTCTTTATGGAAGATGACACTTATGCTTCCTTGTAGCTTTTTGATCTGTTGCTTGCACAGATCATAGTAATCTTCATCTTTTATTGGCCCGTAAATATCGTATTGAATATTACCCGTTGATTTTTCCAGCGCCTGTAATACCCATAAAATATTTTTCATCGGGCTGATGAGTGCAACACTTATTAATTTTAATTTACCTGCTTCTTTTTGTATCACAGGTAGCAAGGAAACTTTATTGGGAAAATTCCCTGCTATAAATACATGCGCAGGCTTCCCAAAATAACTGTGGATATAATTTGCTTCTTCCTCATCGGTAGCATGAAAACTAACTTTGTAGTGGTATTCAAATAATCTAAAGAGTTGCAGGTAAATTTTCTTCTTCCATTTTTTTTGAGACAGGGCGCCCGGGTGCAACATGCCTCTTGTAGAAAGAATTTTTGTAGTTCCCTTGCAAAACATCATGGGAACCATATTGTAATGCCAGGAGAACAACCCAATAATAAAAAGCAAATCCGGTTTGAGCACTTCTACCTGCTTTACAAGCGTATCACTTATTTTCTCCGGCCCTGCATACCAAACCAATGTCTGTTCATTAAAACGTGTCCATTTATTGGTTTCAATATTTCCCAATTCAGCGCCATTGAGATCCGTATCGCCGCAGAAGATATAATACTCCACTTCTTCCCGGAATTCTTTCACCAGGTTAGCAATAGATTGCACTGGACCTCCTGCGCGAAAGGCTGGAAGAAACCAGGGTATAGTTATAAATATTTTTTTTGTTGGCACGAATTACACGGATATTTTTTTGAGACACGCCTGCCCGAATGCCCACCTGGCCGCCCGGATGACCCGGTCGGACGGGGATGACCCAGTTCGGACAGGAAGACGTTCAGGCGGGAATTACACGGATTAAACGAATTACACGGATTTGCACGGGGTATATTGCCCGAATTGACACGAATAAAACCAAATAAGTGAAAACAGGAATCCTCACTTTTTGTTGTTTTACTGTTACGGACGGAGATGAATTGCTTTAAAAAAGGTTCTTTTATATTTGATGCACTATCCATGCTTTATCCATGCTTTATCCATGCCTTTGCTATGGAGTATCTATGGAGTATGTATAGCTGATTTTTTTGTATATAAAGAAATCACAATAACTATCTTTGGGATTACTCTTTATTATTTGTAATAGCTGAAATGAAGGAAAATAACTGGCTATCCATTCAGAGAATTTGCGATGGCGTACATGGTACTTTCTTCCCTCGTCCACATCCCATGCATAAATGATCACATATCTGGAGGATATAGAAAATAAACGATGCATATAAGTTTCAAACACCTTGTCTTCTACCAAATGATAAATTACATCAAGGGATAAGGTCAATTCTGCAATTAATAAATCTTTATTATTTACAAAAACATCCTGGTCGTATAGTAAGAATCTTTTTGATTGATCATTTTCAAATATTTTGATACATTTTCGGATTGCAGTTTCAGAAACATCCAACCCGATATAAGAAGGAAACCGGAATTGTTTTAATTGATTCCCATCACCGCAACCCAATTCTATTACTGTTGAAATATTATTTTCTGCAACAAATTGATTCAATATAGTTGCTTTATAATCTGCGTTTTTACCATAAGAGCCGTTTCCAGAATTGCCATTTTTGTGATAGCGGTTTTCCCAATAAGCTGTAGAACCCGGGAAAGATATATTCAAACCTTTATTTACCAGGTAATCTCCCAATTTGTTATTTGTCAATATGCGGTACGCAATTTTTTTAAAAGTTCCCAACTACTTTACGAATGAAAAAAATCTGTAAAAAAAATAATAAATAGATTATTAAGAAGCTGTCTGGAAGTGATTATTTTAATTTTTTATCCGGATAAAAGTGGTCGGTGACACGAACGGCTTAATTGATGAATAAAATTTCTATTTTTAACAGCTTCTAAGAAGCCGCCACTTCTCTCCTATTCACTAAAAATTTAGTCCTCCAAACCTGTATCATTACAAAAATCAAAAAACAAGATTTTACCACATGCCCGAGAATGGTTTGTAACTCACAATCCGGGCGTATTGGATAATAAAAAACCAATGGTACAAATAAAATGAGCACAGGGTAAATGGCACTTTCCTTTTGAAAAATCTTGAGTATCTCACTGTAGAAAAGGCCAAGTATAAACATAAAAATAACGCCTCCCCAGGTTCCATAATTTACGTACGCATCTCCTAAAGAACTAAGCCCCATAGAAGTACCTGCCGCCACGGGAATGCCAGAATATTTTACAAAGATACCCCTGTCACCCGCCTTTAACTTATTCGGAGCTAAAAACCGTGGCATAATGGCTGCCTCCAGTATTTCATTCATTTCTTCTCCATGAGCAAACGGTACCATGTCAGGTACGGTTGTCATTATATTGGTAATAATAAATCCCTGGTTGATACGGACGTTGGCTAGTGCCAGGCTTTGAAAACTAAAAACTCCGCCTTCATCGTTTTTCTGATCATATACACTTACAAAGGATTCAAGGTCTTTCTTACCACTCAGGTTCCTGAAGCTGCCCTTTAAAATCTGTATGGTCAATGCAATAAAAATAAAAGCGGAAAGCCCGATCATTTTAATTTTAAAATTAAACTTGTATTTTATTCCAAATACGGCAGCCGAAAATACGACCCAGGTAAGAAGGTCGTGAAACATGCCACTCCCTAAAGAGGAAGAAATGATAGAACCTATTACAAACACTAAAGGCCATACCTTAATTTGTTTTGAACCTAATACAAGGAGAAATAAACCGATGAATTTAAAACTTCCTAATAAATAAAATACAAAAGCCAATTCAGAAGAAAAAAAACCAGACAAAATACTTGCAAAAAAACCTAACACTATAAAAGTATAAGGAAGTCCCGGGTTTTTCTTTACAAATAATTCTACACCTTTTCTATCTACTATCTCACCCTTGTATTTCCCTGCAGAGATGTGAAGCCCGATTATAAAAAATAATACAGCAGGTATTGCATAAGCAAAATATTGGGATTCAGGTATCCTCATCTGGTACTTAAAATACTGGTACTTGTCCAAACCGTTATAGGCAAATGTGGGCCCTACAAAAAACTGGACACACATAAAACTTCCCAGTAGGTAACGCGTAGGTATAATGTGCCCTATACTTTCAAACAGTAAGCTAAACTCGTAAATAGATATTAGTATAGCAATAAAAGAAAGGATACTGATATTAAAAAATATTACCCTGATAATGATAGCCACTATTGCAAATACCCCCCAGTTATAAGATGGTGGAAATAATGTTCTCACAATAATTTTAATTTCAAATTCATATTATTGATGTTTCTATTGCTTTGCAAACTTCTTCAAAATTCCATTTAGAAATGATTCTTTGGGATTGCGTCCCCATGCTTTTTACTAAACTTTCATCGCCAATCAATTGTAGAATACATTCTGAAAAGCTACTTTTATCAAAAGCATTAAATACAAATCCATTAATGCAATTTCTTACCAGGTCTGGTGCACAACCACAATTTTCGTTTACCATGATAACCCGGCCGCTCGCCATCGCTTCATTGATAGAAAGCCCCCAGGTTTCACTATGAGAGCATAAAATAAAGACGGATCCTAATCTATAAACAACAGGCATCTGCTGTTGATTTTGGAAATCAATAAATATAAATCTTGAGTCCACGGATGCTTTTTCTTTTAATTCTTTCTCCAAAGGGCCATTACCAATCAACAAAATCTTTACAGGTAATGAATTTAATTCTTTTATTGTTTCAATGAGCCATCCCAGGTTTTTTATGGGTTCCAGTTTACCCGCATACACCAAAACCAGATCATCCGGATGGATCCCTAATTTCTTGCGCCATTCAACGGCCCGCTGCTGATATACTCCTCTTTCATCAGCAAACCTTTCATTATCCACTACATGCGGCGCAAAAATAAGTTGATGCTCTTTTAATCCATTTTGTAAATAATAGCGCTTATTATGTGTTCCTACATAGAATGCCTTATCAACATGACGGTAAACCCATCGTAAAAAATATTTTCTTGCTGCAAATTTTAAATTTTGTCTCTTTCCCAACGTGGTGGAATCGCCCCTGAAAAAAACAGGTATTCTTCCATGAAAATAACGCAGTGCCTTTAAATGACTTTTAAAAGCCCAGCCATAAACCAAAATGGCATCCGCCTTCCATTTTTCAATATCGTTAATTAATGACGGATTATCAATTCCCTTAAAATGATGGGAACCCGGATCAACAGAAACGTTTTTTATAAAAGTATATTCATATCCATTCAGAAGGGGAATATCCCATGAAATATTTTTACCAAATCCCGGATCATATTTATCTTTCAATACCGATTCCCCCCATGTATAAAAAACTTTTACCTGAACTTTACCTCTTTTCGAGAGTAAAGCAAACATAGGTGCATTGTATTGTATAGGGTGAGTTGTAATAATCGCCAGCTTCTTCAATTTGTAGTTCTTTCCAAATTATATAAATTAAACTCCTTTCGAATATTGGCCGAAATGAGCTTACCTCTCACAATTTTCTTTACAATATTTTTAAAAGTAACTGCTTTCGTCAATTTTAAAATATTTGAATAATTATTTTTATGAACTATATAAATCAGTCCGGGGTATGGATAATCATCCAGTAGTTCATGATGAAAATCCCTGATCCTGTAATACGTATAACCATGCGCCTCAAATAAATTATAATTCCAAAATAGGTTAGTTGAAAAATCGGGTATGGTTATCAGGTCGTACCTGATAATGTGTGTCCCACCATTAATATTTTGGATATTATGTTGCTTAATCAATATCCTTGATCCCTCTTCATAAATAAAGCCTTTTTTAATTCGCCAGCCTGCTTTGTTAGCTCTGCTATTTTTATTCACGAAGGCTGCAATTTTGTTACTAATGAGATCATCACTATCAATACCCATCATATATTTGCATCCTGCCTCCAATGCTATTTTGCAACCGTAATGAATCTTTTTCCCTTTATCCATCATTTTTTCGGCATACTCCTCAGAATAATATTTAAGTACATAATCTAAATCCTCAATATCATTCACCCTAACAGGGGAAAAAGGATAATGAACAAAAATTATATTTGGATGTGCGAAATTAATTTGCGGAAAGTCATTATACACGATCACTAACCTGAAAGCCTGGTCCGTTTGAGCACAAATAGATTTCGCTGTTCGTTCCAATAACAGGTTATCATAGGTCCAATCTTTTGAAACGCCTTTTGGTTTTACCGGTACTATAAATCCGATCATTTATTCTCCGGCATTATTTTTCCTGTAAAAAAAATGATATTCTCCTGCGGGTTTTTCAATGAACCCTTCACTTAATGCTAACGTTACTATTGACTGAGCATCGGCATGAAGATGTGGATGAATTTCAACAATAATATTTTGCGTCTTTTTAAGCCATCCTTCATAATTTTTCTCAAACACATCTTTTTCACTTCACTCTATATCCAGTTTTAGTACATCCAAAGAGCCAATTTTAAATTGATTCATGATATCCCCTATTGTAATAGCATTGATGACATTTTCACCAACTTCAGTTTCAGCCAATTCTTTTGTAATAAAGGAAGCGTTTCCATCTCCGTTATCTATTATTTGCAAACGACATTTCTTATTCCAAATACCATAATTCAAACAGGAAATATCGGGATAATCTTTTGTATTCTTTTTCAGCAATTCAAAATTGGAATGTTCAGGTTCTACTGCAATTATTTTTGCATTTGGGTATTTATTTTTCAGATATAATGTAGCCAAACCAATGTTTGCTCCCCCATCAATAATAATTTCAGGATCGTTTTTAAAATAAATATCCAATTCACCCCGCATGAAAATCTGTGTGAACACCTGGGTATCAAACTGGTCATTTCGCATGTAAATAATCAGTTTTGTGTTTTTAATTTTTGCAGATAAAAGTTTCTTTCTCTTGTATAATCTTTGAATGATATAGCTGATTGCATTAACATAACCCATTTTATTGCAATGAAGCGCACCCACCTTTAATTTCCTTGAAAACTTTTTAATCATTCAAACTATTTAGAAGATTCGCTAAATATTCGGTAACATTTTTTGCTGAATATATCTCAAATATTTTTTTGTTTATCTGATTTGAATTGTAATTTTTTATCCAATTAATGTAACTCTCAAAAAAAGCGCTGAATGAAGTTTCCATGAATTCGATCCCTTCTTGACCGTCAAATTCCAATACAATTCCAGCTCCGGATTCTTTTATAACTTTTACAGCCGTACTCTCCTTATGCAATACTGCCAGGATCGGTTTACCTGATAATACACCCTGGTAAGCTTTCGAAGGTGCATAATGTGGTTCCGTACTTCCCAAAATAAAAATACCGTCCGCATTTTGCAAATGAATCAATACATCTAAGTAAGGAATTCTTTTCGGGTACTCATATATGATAGTTTGCCACAATCCGTATTTTTGGGCCAAAGGTTTTATATTATAACTTGTGTCATCATTAGGCCTGCTTCCTGTACCAATAAAATGAAATTCCACATTCTCAAATATTCCCGCCTGAACGTCGGGCATGTCTTTGTTTGCTGCAATAGATTTAAAAACAGATTCCAGCGGGGTGTATGCTTTAGGAAGCATAGCTCCTGCATACACCAATTGAATTTTATTTTTTTTCTTTTCAAAAAGATAAGGCTTTAGACTCAGTTGATTCAAAAAAATATGATCCTGTTCCTCGCCGCCATAAGGCATAGCACCCGTAATTGCAGTCTTTTTTAAATGCGGATTTCTTTCCAATACCGGCGAGTAATATCCTTCTGCAACACCAGTAATCAGTGACACTTTTTTAACCGCGATGGGTTCCAATAAAGTAGCCATTTTTTTACTAAGCCAGGAGCGGGAAAATATTTTATTACTTCCGGGAAAATCATGTACCCATGGATCTATATAATCAATGCCGTATTTGATGCCAGTACTGTGGTTCAACATGCGACCCAGTAAAGCGCAATAAAAAGAAGGAATGGGAATATATACAAAATCGAAATGCTCGTTTTCAATTAATTGTTTGGCTCTTTTGTATAATTGAAAAAAAGCACGTAAACCAATATCGCCTATCAACCTAGGGCGTGTTATTTTAAATGCATTTACTTTTTCTATTCTCAGCCCGGGAGGTAACAATTGATGCAGGTTCCAATCTAATGGCTCTTCGTAATATTTTTCATGCACGGTTAGTATGACAGGTTCCCATCCGAACTCAGGTAAATGCTGTGCAAATAATCTCGGGCGATGCACACCGGCCAGGTTGCTTGGTGGAAAATGAGGATATATTATGAGAATTTTTTTCAACTAATCTTTATCCCGGTTTATGGGCCTGCATTCAATATGACCATCAATAACTAATCGGATGCACTTCGGATTTTAAGGTTGCCAACCTTGTATATGGGTATTCTCAAGCTAAAACGAACTTATTGAAGGTTGGCAACCTTGCGACACCCTAACTAATCTCTTATTCGTGACTTATGTAAAAGGGCTTCTACCAGGATAAAATCTTCATGAATAGAAATTGCAATTAACCACTCATTAAAATAAATACAATGGAGATTTAATTTATGGAAGACAGCATTTTTACAGAGGCTTAAACGTTTTAAATTGATCAATTCTTTTGTAAGAAATTCTTCATAACGGTCAAGCCACCGAAGGCCGGCGCCTTGAGTATTTTTACTTTCAATAAAATTTATGAGAGAGGTCAAAGATGCAAATGCATCTATAGTATATTTAATCTGCATTAAAAGCTTTTCTTAAAATATCATGTGCATCCTGCATGGTAACCTTACCGCTGTTCCTGCTTTTTTTTATCAGTTTTGATAATTCTTCATTGCTCAAAAGCTTTCCAGGAAGGTAATGATTTTCATCCTGGCCATCTACTAACTCTAATTTAAGGTCATGATCTTTTGCAAAATCTAACAATCTATTTATATTTTTCCTGCTTGTATTTTCCAATTGAAGTAACATAGTATATATATTTAATAAAACGAATTGCCCACCCTGCGAACAATCCAATTTGATTGCTTTTTCAAATTTACAATTATTTTTTTTATATCCCCTGCCCCGGTTCGTGTACCACGAATCGGAATTGCCAAATAATTAAAGTAGATTTTCCCACATCCTGGTCAGCTTTTCCGATTCGTGTTCCCAACCATATTTTTTAGCAGTCTCATATCGTGCATCTGAGCACGCTCTTAATGATTGCTTTTGATCAAGAAGTTTTTGAATAGTTTGCTTTAAATCTTCAGATGACAAAGAGGTTAACATACCGTGTTCAGGATGTTCTGTGATAAACCTTTCCTGCGCTTTGGTATTACTTGCCAAAATATAAAGCCCGGATTGAAAATAAGCCAACATCTTGTTCGATACAGCTAATTCATTATTCAAATCCTTTCCTGGTTCTATGGCCAATCCTATATCATAGTATGCGAACCGGTGATGCAATTCGGATTGTGGCAAAGAAGGATACCATTGTATATTGCTACTATCAGAAAGCCATTTATCCCGAAAGGTTTCATTACAATTTCCAAAAAGATGCAATTCGACCTGGTTATTATTTCTAATGGCAGGTATCAGTTGTTCCAGGCCCCTGTGAAATGATATATTTTGTGAAAACCAAACCAGCATCAGCTTTTCAGATGTTTTATTCACAGGATTGGTAAACTCTGTAGAAGGAAAATAATTGAATATTACTTCTTTATTTTTCAAAGGAAGGGAAAGATCCGCTTCTGAATATTCAAGAATCAATGGTGAAGCACCAGTAATATAATCAGCATTTGGAAGAACTGCTCTGTTCAATTTTTGAGAAAATACAGTTGTTTTTCCGTCATTACTTTCTCCCGGGTGGTAATCCTCAAGGTCTATTCCAAATGGAATTTTATTTTTTTGTGCAAATAGTTGCGCAGGATAAAAGCTGCCGGGATTATGAGCTACGATAAGATCATATTTTTCATTCATTTTTTCTAATTCTTTCAATAACAACCAGGATCTTTTGTTGCTTCGCAGTGAAAGCAGGAAAGCATTAGCAGGTGAAAAAAATAATAAAAGTTTTGATACTTCAAAAAGCCAGGAACTCATTAACCACGCTCCAAAAGGTTTTCTGTTTCCAGGAATACCGTGATAGTCAATTTTAGAGATAAGGCGGTTTTTTATTGTTTCATTCAACGGCTTACTCCAATTATCAAATTCAAAACAAATTACACTCACTGTGTAATTATTTAGCAAAGCCAGTTCTATCTCCTTTATAAGCCGTGGATTGGTAGCAAGATTGTGAGTGGAAAGAAAAAGGATTCTCAATGCGCTTTATAATTCTGAATGATGGAATCATATAATTTCAAATGATGATTCGCTACGTTCTCAAAAGTGTTTACACCGGGCAAATGCTTTTTTGTTTTTGCAATCAATGAAGGATCATCCACCAAAATTTTTAGTTTATTGCGAAGGTCTTCAGAATCATTAAACCTGAATAACCAACCATTGAATCCATCTTTTATTTGCTCTGCATTTCCATATACATCAGAAGCCAACACCGGGATTCCCGCAGCAAAAGCTTCCTGTATTACCAGCGGGCTCATTTCAAAAGCAGAAGGCAGACAAAGAAGATGGTATTCAGAAAATGTGGATATTACTTCTGAAGGGGCTATCCTTCCTTTCCAGAAAATATTACCGGCATTTTTTGTTTTCTCTTTACAAGCCAACACATACGGATCGGGGGTTTCAAGTCCATAGATTGTAAGACTAATTGATGAAGAAGGCAATTCCAATATGGCATCAATTAATAAATGAAGCCCTTTTAATTGAGTAATTCGTCCCATGTAAACTACCCTGATCGGAAGGTTTACCTCAATTGATTTAATTTCATTATTTCGTTTGACAGGTAATCCTTGTTTTATAAAAGTTATTTTTTCGACAGGTACTTTATTTCTTTCCAGCACCTGTTTATACCAACAGGCAATTACCACAATCCTTTCTGAAAAAGAGGAAAGCTTCACCAGATCCTTTTTGATCTTACTGATCACATAAGGCAAACCTAATGCAGTCCCTAACTTACTATTCAAACCAGTTGGATTAATATGAAGATCATACAAACCCATGGAAAATTTATTAAACAAAAAACCTTTAAACCCTGTAATCCCTTTTTGATGATACACACAGGCAGTGCATCTATCAATTTTTATTTCGCCATCACATTTGGTAGCTTCTTTATAAATTAAGGAACCTTTGAAGCAGGTATAAAAAGGCACATGAAAAGTAATGACAATGGGAATTTTTAATTGATATGCCTTTTCAACATGAAATATGCTAATCCCTCTGCCGGGCGCCAATTCATGAAAATGTACCAATGAGGGTTGTTCTTTTATCAGCAACTCCCCAAATATTTTGATTCCATCCGGCTTCTTTTTACCAAGGATCATGGCCCTGTCTTCTACACTGTTTTCTGCATATTTGATCACGCGTACTCCCTCATAATCATATTCTTCAGTATTGCCAACTCCAAGGTTAGGAATCAACATCACCACTTCAATATTTTGTTGTATTAATTGCTTTGCAAGATTGAAAGTGTAGATTTCAGTTCCTCCAACGAATTCTGGTAAAAAATGATGAAGGCAAAGAATTACTTTCAACTCGAAATGTTTTTATTGAGTGGGTTATTAAGGCGCTTGTTTTTAATGGTAGCTTTTATAAAATCCGGAAATTTTAAATTACAAATTGAAATCAGTTTAAGAAATTCCCTGAAATTTTGCTTAGCTATTAAGGTTCTAATCAGGCGCCTGGCTAAGATATTCTTCACATTTCTAAAAATAGTTTTTTGTTCTTTTTTAGTAAGAGGAAGATTGCCGGAATGCAATGCAATTTGATTTATTTCAAAGCGTTGCTTTACCATTTCAAACCAGTTTAATTGTCCGATTGTTACCTGGCCTTCGTGCCTGCGCCAATAAAAAAGATCATTGCGCACTCCAATCACCGGATATGCTGCAGCAATTTTAAACATAAGTAAAGTATCGCTTAAAATTCCGATTTTCTCATCAAATCCTCCTAATTCTTCAAATACCTTCCTTTTAAACATGCACCCACTTGGCCCACTATATAAAACTGTATTTCCATTGAAATAATGATTGATATAGCATTCCCTCGAAGTATAGAAACGGCAAAGTGAATTCTCCAAAATCCACGGATCATTTGTTTGTGAAACTACACCAGCTTCGGGATACTCTTGCATTGCATTTACCATCACTTCCAGGCAATTTGGATTCATTATATCGTCAGAGTCAAAATATTTTAAAAAATACCCACTCGAATACGATGCTGCTTTATTCCGGTTACCAAATTGAGCAAGATTTTTTTCATTCACAAAAACCTTAACCCTGTTGTCTTTTGCTTCGTATGATTTTGCAATCTCTACTGTTTTATCAGTAGAACAATCATCTACAATAAGCAATTCAAAATTCTTAAAGGTGGATGCCAACACACTTTCGATTGCTTCGGCAATATATTGTTCCCTGTTGTATGATGTCATTAAAACGCTCACCAGTGGGGTATCAACCATGTGCTGCAGCTTTTATATCTTTCAACCATGCTTCTAAAGTGATTAATTCTTTTTCAATAACAATATTTTCTTTCAACATAGACTTATAGGAATTGTATAAATTAACTTCGATTGTTTCGGATGCAGAAATAGCTTTAGAAACCAAACTAATCACTTTTTCACTTTGCTCATACATTGGGATTTCTGAAATGAAATCTTTCATATAATCATGCGGATTTCTTTTTTGCACAACTGTGGCATTCGTAAATCCCAAATGATAATTATACAGCCACATAATTGGTTGCGCCACCAGGCTTCTTAAAATATCTGTAAAGCGAAAGGTGACGTAAGACGGCAGGTACAATAATGGAAAGAGTTCCTTCCTTATCATTGTATTCTGACTATTGAATGGACTTAATGTACCGAGCTTTAATACCACCGGTTCTCTTTCCTTAAAATAACAAGGCGTATCGTCAGTAAGCCGATAGATGGCATCCACATCAGGGTCTTCATCTGCGAGGCCTTGCCAGATTCCAACTTTAATGTCAGCGTTCTCAAGTTCCTTTTCGAGGTCAAACTGCTTAGAAACGAGATGGAGTGGCAATCCTCTTGGCCAAATTTTTTTGTCAGTAAATAGCTGGTATATGTTTACAAATCCTTTGTTACCCGTGATACAACAAAAATTATTTTCAAACTCTGGAAAATACCAATTGGCTTTTGGTATATTATCATCATCGGTATCTATAATATAATCAGCGCCATTTTCAATTGCTTTCAAATATCCAAGCATCTTTCTGCAATAGTGATTATAGGGTAACACATTCACTAAATCAAATTCCATTTTATCCTGGTCGTGTATCGAAAAAAATTGGACGTTTTCATGATGCCAGGCCTGTGGCGTTTTTTTATCTCCAATTACAATTACCTGGAATCCATCCAATGCCGCGAAACATGTAACTGCTTCTGTGGGATGGAAAATAGAAGTAATAACGATGCATTTTTTCATTTATCGGTGATCCATTTTGAAAGTTTGACCGGATGTAAATACAACTGATCATTGGGGAAATGATTCAATAGATTTTCAAGTTTGTTTTCGTATTGATCCAAAAAAGAAAGGTCCTCTTTAGTCCAAAGCGCCCTCCCCTTTAATTGAATATCTTTTTCTGTTTTGATTTCTTTTGCAGAAAATACAAGGGCTGTTGGTATTGCCAATTCCACAAACAAGCGGGTGGCCGCAAATAAGCCTGCATAATGACAAAATTGTTTAATGGTTGATGAGCTTATTACAAAGATATCTGAATAGCTTCTCACTAAAGGATAGGAAAGCTCATATTCTTTTTTTGTAACTTTATTTTTTAAATATCTTAAAAGGAATGTTTTATTTTTTTTTATCTTTTCCATCCACTCTTTAGATGATTGCGGTTTCCGCCAAACGTATTCGAACTTCAACGGCTTATTCACGATCCCAAATTTTTTTAGCAAATCCAATGCGTGGCTATAGTTTGGAAGCTGGCCTGTTGCTTCTACGCCGGGGCTTTGAGTATTGTACATAATTGCATGAAGATTCATTGGCCAAAATCTTTTAGCTTTATCAATAGTTGACAACCTCGAAATGAAACAGGTATCATCTGATAAACTTAAGTGCTCCCTGTAATTTTCTTCATTGATCACAGGATTTAAAATCATATCGTCAGCCAGGAAAAAATAGTGCGAATATTCTTCTTTAAAAAATGATTTGAATCCCTGGGATACATACCCCTGGAAATAATAAGAGTTTTCATAAACGGGAATAACATTCTCTTTATCACCATTATAAAATGGAACTAAATGATAAACATTACTAAACCTGTTTTTATAAATCTGTTCTACAATTTCAATATTCTTGTTGTATTGATGATTGTAAATAATGATTAAGGCAACTTTACTTTCTCTTTGCATACTTCTGTTCTCCTTGTGGAATTTTTTCACAAACTTTGTAATACCTTTTTTCAACTGATTTAATTCCACCAAAATAATTGTAGAATATAAAGTTTACATGGGAATTAAAAGTTCCAATCCTAATTGTATAATTATGAAATATCCAATACAATTTTTCCCTAATGGTAAGTTGCGGATTCTTACTCAAATGATAAGTAGCTTTTGCCATCGGTAAAAAAATTTCCGGAATGCCAGGCTTAAAATTAAAGAACTTATAAAAATGGTAATTAACTGCAAAAGCAACTTTATAAGCATAATGATAACCGGAATGATGATAATGGTAAACTACTAATGCCGGATCGTAAATTAATCGCCATCCTCTCAACAACGCATCCCTGCTCCATATCCAATCTTCTGTAAATTGAGTTTCAACAAAAGGCTGTTGAATCAACGCGGATTTTCTGTACATGGCTACCACATCATCCCACGCGATTAAAGCTTGTTGAGAAGCCTGATCTGCTTCATTAAATTTTTGAATATCTTTTAATTCACGAATGGTAACTTTTGGTTCACTAAATCTTTGATACCAAAGCATTGGGTTTTTGTCTTTTTCATGCGGAACTGCCTGGTGACCTACAACCCCCATTACCTTTTCATCTTCAAAATGCCTCGACATTTTTTCGAGCATATCATTTTCAGAAAGCCATGCATCCTGTACGGTGAAAAAAATAAAATCTCCGGTAGTTTGTTGAACACTTGTATTACGTGTCAACCCGTGATCGAAAGTGCCATCCGGAATATCAATCAAAATCGCTCCATATTCTTTAGCGATTTCCCTGCTGCCATCGGTTGACATTGAATCAGGAATTATTATTTCAAGTTCCTTTCCTATATTTTGATTTCTCAAACTATTCAGGCATCTTTCCAAAGTAACAGCGCCATTTTTTACCGGTATTACAACAGATATTTTTAAATTTTGCAAAAGAGTTTATTTCTTCAATTTGGTAATTTTATTGAAATTCCTGACAAAAAAATTTCCTAACCGGTAGCTTTTTGATTGCCGGGTTTTATCCAGAAGGATTGAATAATCTATCAATACCTTTTCAAAGGAACCCATCACTTTTTTAAAAAACATATCTTTTTGTTCCAACGAAAGTGAAGGGTAAACAATCTTGTACACTGCAACAAGGCTTTGATCCATTAAAAATCTTTTTTGAGACATGCTATCGGAAGAGGAGCGATATAAAGCAAGTGGTTCATCAATAAAAACAGTTTTAATATTCTTTCGGTAAATCTCTAACCACATTAGCCAATCTTCCCTTGCTCCTAAGGTTTCATTAAAACGAAGATTCTCAAATAAATAAGATTTGAAAATTCCGCTATGAGGCGGAAACACAAATTGTACATCCCAGCCCAGTAAAATAGAGTTGAAGTTAAAATCTTTCTCTGAAAGTTTAAAAGGCAACGGTATATCAAGGTTGTCCTTACTAAACATTTTAAAACCGGAAATAATTACATCCGCATCATTCCCATTATTCAAAGATGTTTCGAACTTGTCTGAGGTTATCATATCATCAGAATCAAGAAATTGTATATAGTCCCCTGCTGCTTCGTCCAGGCCCTTATTCCTTGCCGAGCTAAGGCCTCCGTTTTCTTTCTCAATGTATTTTATTCTACTATCTTTTTCAGTAAATGCAAGAGCTACACTTTCTGTATTATCTGTTGAGCCATCATTTACAATGATACATTCCCAATTGGTATAAGTTTGTGCCAATACAGAACCCACGGATTCATTTAAAAAATGTGCCTGGTTGTAACAAGGGATGATCACACTAATTTTATCGTCCATTATCGCTTATTGAAAATGCATGGTTACCTGTTTACAAATAATTTTTTCAAAAACCTAGCAGGGGTTTTCTTAAATGCCCTACCCATTGCCAAAATCAAATATCTTGGATTCGCTAAATTGATTTGCAAATTATTGGGGTCTGTTCTGTTCAGCAATTCGGCCACTTCATTTTCTAAATTTACCTTTCTTCTTTCCTCCGCTTTAATGATCACTTTTAAATACCAATAAAATGCATGATCCGCTTTAGAAGTAGAAATTCCTTTATCGTGAATCCGGTAATTATAAAGTGGCTTATCAATAAAATAAAATGGACCGGTTTCTGACAATTTTAAATACAAGTCCTGGTCAACAGCCCTTAATAAAAAAACGTCTATACCTGACGTTAATTTATAAAAAGCCATTTTAAATGTAGCGAAATGGTTTACCGGTGTATTAAGATTAATAAACTTAATATTTACATCCACGGCATTAGCCTTGTTGTTTATGGATTTTACTTTCAAATTTTCATCGCAAAAAAATAAACTGGAATAAATCAATGAAACATTAGGTGCTTTTAAATGCGCCTCCCTCATTATTTCAATGGCGTTCTGTGTTAGGGTATCATCTGGGTCCAGGTATCCTGCTATTTCACCGGTCGCCAGGGTGGCACACCTGTTCTTAGTATAGCCGCAGCCTTTGTTGGTATCATTTACAAATAGTTTAAACCGGGAATCGTCTTTTATAATATCGGATATTCTTTCTACTGAACCATCGCTTGAGCAATCATCTACAATTATCACTTCCCAGTTATGATCAGTTTGAGCAATAACAGAATTGTAACAGTCCTGGAAAAATTGTCCATTATTGTAATTGGCTATTAAAATAGAAAGTATCATTTATTTTTGTTTCTATATACCTGCATAAAATACATCAGGCAATTATCTTTAATGGTATTTGAGTTAATCCTGCAGCAGTTTTGCTAAAAGAACTCCAATAAGAGCCCCATATAATTTTGGTTTGGCTTAAACTATATAGATCAACAAGCGCATCTTCAATCCCTTTTGGTGAATTTCTGTTTAGCTCTTTATTCTCCTGCGTTAAAATATGTTCACCAAAAGCAGACTTTAAAAAAGATTCTTCTTTTTCATCATCTGTTGCGACGTAAAAGAATTGGTTATCATCTATATTTAAAGACTGATCAATTTGCTTTAAAAATAAATCAGTTGCACTTTTATCAATAGATTTAGTATTATCAGTTCTGCGTATATGGATACCAGTTGTGGGTTTACTAAACTTAGACACTTCCTTATTGATTAAATTTTGCAGTTTTAAAACTGGTTTAAATGAAGATGCATTTCGAAGTTCCGGCGAATAAAAATCTATACAGGAATGAATTACAAAATCATGCCTGCTCTCATTCCAATAATCATGATTGTATGCAACCTTCTGAATATTACTGTCATCAAAAAATTGATAGTTTTTACTTAAAAGGTTATACAATTTTTTTTTTATCAGCGTTTTTAAACCCGAAACCCGCCTGTCGCGGTAATATAAATAGTAACTCAAATAAGAGTTTGTACTCACCAACCCAATGTTGTCTATCGGTTCAAATAATTGTTCAAAAGAACAGTTCAGATGTTCATTTTTTTCCCAAATCATTTTTATCGGATGTTTTTTAAGGCTGTTCCGCTGAACGGAAATGCAGGAATCAATCACTCGCATCCTGTTACAAAGTCCTGATGTGGGCTTAACTATTATCATTTGTTTACAAAAGCTACTTACACTTTGTTTCTTATTGCTCCTGTGATTATATCTGTAAGTGTATCAAGATGTTTCTCAAGAGTAAAAAATTGTTTCATATTTTGTTTTGCGTTTTGACCCAGCGTCCTGGCCAGGGCATCTTCGTTCAATATTCTGAACATAGATTCTGCCATCCCATTTACGTCAAACTCATTCACAAGAATACCGGTGTGATTGTGAATAACAACATCAGGAATTCCTGCGTGAAAAGTTGACAAAACCGGAAGGCCCGCTGCCTGTGCTTCAAGTATAGCAACAGGTGTCCCTTCCGAATCGCCGTTTTCAGCAGTAACGGAATGTTGTACAAATGCAATGGATCCTTCCATTAACAATTGGATTTCTGCTGATGATTGAACTCCTTTAAATGTTACCCGTTTTTCAAGGCCTGATTCAATAACCAGCTTTTTACAATCATTTAATAATTCGCCATCACCTACCATTACAAGCGTTGCATTGGGATATTTGGCTGCTACTTTCTTAAAGGCAAGGATGGTTACACCAGGCGCTTTCTTTTCTACAAATCTTCCGACGGCTATAAATTGTTGCGTGTGATACAAATGATGAATATCAAAAAAACCAGGATCAGGTCCATAAACCGAAACAATGATTTTATCGTCCGGACAGCCTGCTTTGATTAGTGTTTCTTTCATTTTATTTGAAACCGCAATCACCGCTTTTGCATAATGAAATAACTTTTTATATGGTTCTTTATAATCAGCTAACACTTTTTTAATACTTGCATCATAGCCATGAAAATGAACCATCATCGGGATTTTTAAATATTGCACTACTTTTAAAGTGGCACAAGCAGTAGTGCCATATTCTGCCAATACAAAATCTATCTTTTCTTTTTTTAAAGAATTAATGAGTGCATGTTCGTGAAAGTCAAATCTGTTATTGAGTTTTTTTTTTGCTCTTTGCCAGAGACTAAACTGAGTTATATTTTCCTCCCCTTCCAGTTTGGTTGGAAGTTCCCCGTCGTAATAAAATTTTATAGTAAATGGCAACTTCTTATGTGCCTGGATAAAAGTTTCTGAATACGAATTTCTAATGGGGGAAAATATAGCGATGGTTTTTATCAATCTTTATTTTTTTGCAATACCGTATAATCCTGTAATCATTTGGCTTTCATGAAAACTTTTGTCGGTATATTGATCTATTCTAATTAGGTATTTTATTACTGGTTTCAAAATGGCAGATACTATTTTTCTTTTTCGTATGCTAAGGGGTGCCCTTCTTACCCAAAGCCCCATCATTTGTGCCATCGATGCATGCCAGTAACCGGTAGGCTTAATTTCAATATCAACAAAACCTGTTTCTTCCAACAATCTTTTTAAGGCAAATGGAGTGTACCGGTATTCATCATGCGGCACTTCATGTAAAGGCCATAAAAAGGGAACCGTAAAAAAGAAAACTCCCCCGGGTTTCAACATTCTGTTTACCTCACTTAGAATGATTTCAGGCCTGGGACAATGCTCTAACACTTCAGTACCAAAGGCAGTTTCAAATTGTCCATCTTCAAAAGGCATTTTAATTCCATCCCACGTAAAATCCGGTTTTACTGACGCATCATATTCCAAAGCATTTTCAATATCTAAACCAACATATTTTGTAACTCCTGAGTTTTGCAGAATATAATTTTTATAGGGCATTTTGCCGCAACCAATGTCTAAAAGATTTCCTTTAAAGACTGGTAGAAAAAAATTGATAGCTTTTAAAATTCCTGATCTGATTATATAAAGATCAAGATTTTGTTTATTGAAAGGGATTTTTAAAAAGTTGTCGTCAGCCATTAATTAAACAATTCTTCAAGAATATGTATATGGGTTTTGCTGGAATTATGCTGCTGAATATAATTCCGTTGCTCCATACCTAATTTATTTCTTAAGTCTTTTGAATTCAAAAGTATTTCAGAGAATTCAACAAATGCTGAGAGGAATGTGAAACTGGGGAACACCTCTCCTATCGGATTTTTCAATCCAATATCAGCAAAGTCCCAAAAAATCTGTGGCAAGCCACTCATGGCTATTTCCAATGCAGCATATCCGGCCGGTAGTTGATTATTCGATTGAAACCAAAGTAAATCAATACCCGCCGTTTTGAGAAGTTCAGGAATGGATTCCACGTGGCCGGGAAAAGAAACTTTATCAGCAATGTATAAATAACTCAACTGTCTTATCAAACCCAATTCTTCCGGATCGCCGGCGCCATATACCCGGAGTTCTGCATTTACTCCTCTTTCCAATAAAAGTTTTATCGCATAGAAATAAGGATCCAAAGGCTTCATGGTAGTTAACCTTGTAAAAACAGCGATGGTATATGGTTCGTCTCGTTTTTGTATTTGCGGTATTTCATATGGTACCGTTTCAAACCCAAGCGGATAAAAAGTGTGTTTGTAATTGGTAAATCCCGCTAATTCAAATTTTAATGTATCATTTGAAAAACCTGAAACGAAATGGTAATGCCTGTCTTTATCGAAACCCTCATAAATATCTTTTTTATCCTGGAATCTCGCAGTTAAAATATGAATGATACCATTTTCAGGATTTAATTTATTTGCCAAACAAAGACTTAAATAAACATTGAGACCGGAAAAATTTACGTGATCATAATTTGCCAGAAATGTTTTGAGTATGGTACTAACTTTATCAGATTGCTGTATAACGGCTTTTGAAGATAATTTGTTGAATACCTTTTTTGTTTTGTCAAGGATTTTATTATTTCCATTTTGCTCATCTCGTTTTAATAAATCCTCCAGTAAAAAAATCCGGCATCCTAATTCTAAAGTGGGCTCATAATAATATTCGGTATCCCAATTCTTGTCATGCGCAACCGGGGCGATTTTAAGAAAGTCTATTTCAAATTTTGCTTTATTAAGTGCCTTGCATATTTCATAAACATATCGCTGGCCTCCTGCCTGGTAAAAATCATAAACCACCCACAATATCCTTTTCTTCTTTAGTTCACTCATGACAACATTCCTTTATTAAATCACAGATTCGTTTTACCGAACTTTCCTCCAATTCATAATACATAGGCAATCGAAGTAAAGTTTCAGAATACCGGTCCGTTTCGGTTAATTCTCTTCCGTCATGCTTTTGATGAAAGAACGGGCTTTTATGAAGGCTGAGGTAATGAAACACGGAAAGGATATTATTTTCTTTTAAATGCTGAATGCATTCATTTCTTTTTTCAACATTGTGAAAAAGAATATAAAAAATATGGGCATTGTTGCAGGCATAACCGGGCAAATCAGGCAATTGTACCAATCCCTTTTCAGCTAAAGGTTTCAATTGTTCATAATACAAATTCCATAGTTCAATTCGTTTCGCCTGGATTTCATCCAGGTGTTCTAATTGCGCATAAAGGAATGCCGCCACAATCTCTGAAGGCAAAAAAGAACTGCCCACATCTACCCAACCATACTTATCAATTTCACCGCGAAAAAATGCAGAGCGGTTGGTGCCTTTTTCCCAGATGATTTCTGAACGCTTTATAAACCGGTCATCATTTATGACCAGCATGCCGCCTTCGCCCGCAATAATATTTTTTGTCTCATGAAATGAAAAAGCAGCCAAATGGCCGATAGAGCCCAATGGCTTTGTAACGCCATCGCTTCCTGTATAGAAACTATTGATGGCCTGGGCTGCATCTTCTACCACGAATAAATGATGCTTGTTGGCGAGGTCCATTATTTGGTCCATATCGCAGGCAATTCCTGCATAATGAACCACCACAATTGCTTTTGTTTTTGGTGTAATTAAAGCTTCCAGTTTATCCGCATCTATATTGGGATTTCTTTGCATAGAATCGGCGAATACAATTGTAGCGCCGCGTAAAACGAAAGGATTTGCTGTGCTGACAAAAGTATAAGATGGCATAATTACTTCGTCGCCTTCTGTGATATTTAAAAGCAATGCAGCCATTTCCAATGCATCCGTGCAGGATGTAGTGAGCAGGCATTTTTTAAATCCATATTTTTTTTGGAAAAACTCATGGCATTTTTTGGTGAAAATCCCATTGCCGGAAATCTTACCTGATATTACAGCCTCGCTTATGTATTGGGTTTCTTTTCCTGTGAGAAAAGGTTTATTGAAGGGAATCATTGGGTAATTGCCTTTTTCCAAAGATGATAAAAGTATTCAGTCGTCTCCTGTTTGTAACCACAGCTTGTATATAATTTTATTGCCGGAAGATTGTCTCCTTGCGTTACTACCTGGATCAATTTTAATTTATTGAAGTAAAAATTTTCAGCGGCTTTCATTAATGTTTTCCCGATTCCTTTTCCCCTGTTGCTTTTATCCACTGCAATGATCCCGATATCTGCCCTTCCATTTTTTTGACCAACCGTTACAAACCCTGCTATTTGATCATCGATTTTATAAACTAAAACATCATCTGCGATTTCTTTTGAAACGGATTTTATAATCCATTGCGTATATAATTCTTCAAACTTTTTTCTTCCAATTTTCGGGTCCACATTGAAGCGGGAATAAATACCACTTTCTATGGCAAGTTCAATTAATTTTTTACCGGGATATTTTTCCAAATAAGATTCCGTCTTGCTCATTAAGGATGATATTTCAATCTCTTTTAAAAAAGTAATCTTCTCATCTACGAGGTTAAGGTTGTAATATTCGTTGGAAGTTTCGGTTAATTTAGTCTTTGAGGAATAGTAAGCCAATTGAACATTCTCTTTATAAAGCTTTTCAAAAAAATCACCTTTGAGCAAAACATCGTTTTTTATTTTGGCTACTTTAAAATTAAAAAAATCAGAATCCCATTGTAAAATCTCAAAGTCATTATTCATCAAAGGCTTTTCTGGAATCATGGTTTTACGAAATACCTGCATCCTGGTCTTGAGTAACTTAAAAACGTTTTGATATTCCTTTGTTCCAAAAATTCATCAACTGCTTTGGTGCAGCCTTCATAATAACCGTAATCATCTATTACAATCAGCCCTCCTCTTTCCACTTTATCATATAAATTTTCAAGACAAATTTTAATTGAATCATACCAGTCACCATCTAATCGCAATATTGCAATTGAATCAATTTTATTTTTATCAACAGGAATCGTTTCTTGGAACCATCCTTTGTGATAATGGATTTTTGTTGATGGATATTTAATGATGTTGACTAATAACTTTTTACATATATCAATGGTACCATGGCCACCCATTTTATCATATGCGCCTTTAACAGAATTGAGCTGGCCTTTCATTGCTTCTTCGTTCTTCAGTCCCATAATTTCTTTTGCATCTTTGATTGCTTTCTCTCCATCGATGTTTGCATCCGGCGGACAAATATCATCGAATGCATCAAAAAGGTGAATCTCCCTTCTTGAATTCCCGAAGTCAAGATTGGCTTTCGCCATAATACCAACTGCCCCGCCCTTCCAAACGCCGCATTCTACAAAACATCCCGGGATATTTTTCTGTTCGCAATAAACTGCCTGCTCATAAAGAGTGAACAGATTAATTGGCGCCAACATAGAATATTCTTCTGTAAGTTGAACTGCATCAAATCCTTCCTTTGCAAAATCATAACCGATGAAAGGATTACTTTCTACAATTGAAACAGCAGGCTGTTTTTCCGGGATCCTTTTATTAATTGAATACCCAAGATTACCTACTACTTTTTTTATGGACTTCTTAATCATTCCTGACATAGAAAAATTATTGGTAGAATAGTTTCTATTAATTATCAATATAAAACACCTGTTTTTCCCGGTTAAAAAGGATACGCTTTGGAGCATCATAAAGCAATTCCTTTTTTTTAACCAACCTTGAGGTTATAAAGAAAGTATTTAAAACCCTGCTCGGGGAAAGTAATTTTAATACAGCATCAATTTTTCTTAGCATCAAGTATTCTTAATGCCTTTAATTGATATAAAATAGTTTTCTAATTTCATAGAGGGATCCAGGCATTCTTCATACAAATGCCAGCAATTATTTAAATCTATCTTGCAAAGTTCATTACTTTGTAAACAACGATGTAAATCACTGCTATTTTTAATTAGTTTGCCAAATTGATACTTGTTATTCAATTCTTCATAAGTTTTGCATTTAAGAGTGATCGTAGGAAGGCACGCACCCATGTAGTATGAAAATTTACCAGAAGAAAGACCAATATGTTCAATATTCGCTCCCGTGTAAATAGATCTTTCATCCTTTTCATAAAGAGCAAATCCAAAATCAAAATTTCTCAAAAAATCAAGATATTCATCATCGTTTGAAAAGAATTCATCATGAAGTATTACTGGATAACCATTTTTTTCCAAATCCATTAATTTTTTGTGAATGACATTCTTATCGCTAAGTTTAAATCTACTATGGATAAATAAGATATAATTTTCAGGCAATCCTTTTTCCAGGAGTTCGATAAAAATATATGCTCCGCTCCATCCCCCAACACTGCCAGTGTGTAGTAATATTTTGGTATTACTATCAATGTTATATTTTACTCTAATGAAATTATTACGTTCAACTTGTTTATTTATAATTAGAGGTGCTACAGGGATCATATACCATTTTATAAGATTTGGTTTCTTTATATGATTTTCTGTGATCAATAAATTCTTTCTAACATCATCTTGAATGATAACTGATGAAGCAAATTTTGTATAAAATATTTCCTTGGCCTTAATTGTTTTCAAAAACTTATTGGATAATTCTTTACTAAAAAAAATTTCAAAAGAAAAATAATGAATCTTCAACTTAGGATTTAAAAACTTAAACCGTGCTGCCATAATTAAACCTGGTGGATCAATGGCAAATAAATATTTGGTTTTAGTCCTGTATAATAAATAAGTGAGTTTGAGATACCATCTGAAAAACCGTAAAACGTCTATATATTTTTTTGGGAAAGTAACATCATAATTCCACTTTTTTATATAAAGTATTTCATCCGGGATTGGTAAAGCCTCTTCATTACTTTTGCCGAAAATTTGGACCCCAATTCCATTCTTGATAAATTTTTCACAGATTAATTTGAGTGTCGGATTGCTAAATGTATCATCATTATTGGTTATTAAAGTAATCATCTTAACCTCTTATAACAGTTAATACTTTTTTCATTTCCTCTTCTTTTAAACCGAGTCCACTCGGAATATAAAATCCATTCCTTGCCAATCTTTCAGCTACTGGATATTCTTCGTTTAAAAACAATCCCATTTCTTTAAAAACAGGCTGCTCATGCATACACCAAAAGAAAGGACGTGTGCCGATTTTATTATCACCGAGTTTTTGTATCATTTCATTTGCCAATGCTTCAGTGTCACCAACCAATCCAAAAACCCAATAAATATTTTCAGCAAAACCAGTTACTGGCAATGGGAGTTGAAAGCCTGGTATATTTTTTAATCCTTCCTGGTATTGTTTTCCGATTTCTCTTTTTTTATTAAGATGAGCATCTATTTTTTCCAACTGTGCCACCCCCATCGCTGCCTGTAAATTGGTCATCCTGTAATTCCAGCCAAGTTCAAAATGTACAAACCTGCGTTGACCAGGTTCAAAAGCGAGGTTTCTTAATTTTCTGCAACGTTCAGCCAATACTTCATTGTTACACACAATCATTCCACCTTCGCCCGTTGTAATTTGCTTATTAGGGTAAAAACTAAAAGTGCTGATATCGCCAAAAGATCCACAATGATTGCCTTTGTAAGTTTGACCAATTAACTCCGCAGCATCTTCAATTAAATACAGCTCATATTTTTTGCATAATGCCAATACCGGATCCATATCAACAGGCAATCCATAAATATGCACCACCAAAATGGCTCTTGTTTTAGAAGTTATTTTTGCCTCAATTTGAGTCACATCCATATTCCAGGTATGAGGATCGCTATCAATTAATACTGGCACTGCGCCGGCACGAACAATGGATTGAGCCGGTGAAATAATGGTAAAGGCTGGCATAATTACCTCATCACCCTTTCCCAATTGCAAAGCCTGCACTGCAATATCCAAAGCTGCTGAACCATTAGATACAGCGATTCCAAATTTTCTATCTACATAATTTGAAAATTGCTCTTCAAATTGCTTAATAAAAGGGCCTTCACTGGAAATCCAACCCGTTTCAATGCATTCTGTAAGGTATTTTAATTCATTGCCCGAAAGTAAAGGCGTATTAACCGGGATTGGATTCTGCATATTATATTTTTTGTAAAATAAAACAAGGTGCCCATGTATGCTCACTGGCAGGCCGTCCAGTTAAAAATTCTTCAGTTTTTAATAACCCAAAGCCAGTCTGCTTTGCCAGCAGTGCTATTTCAGGAATAGAGAAATGCCGCATTGGATGTTTTTCTTTATACACTTCTGTTAGTTTAGTAGTTTTATTCTCAACGATGATTTCATAATTTACATCAATAATATTTTCATTGTAATTGATTACCGGTTCTGCAAGCCTGGTAATTTTTAATTCCTCATTTTCCAGTCTTTTAATTCTTGTTTCAGGTTTCTCGTAATATACTGCGGCTGTGTACCAGGCATCAAAAATAAAAATACCTCCCTTATTCAAATATTTATTTACATTATTGAAACAGGAGAGCAATAACTCATTTTTCGTCAGGTAACTGATAACATGAAATAAGGAAACCGCAACGTCAAACTTTTGCTCGATATTAAAGTCGCATATATCTGCTAAAATACTTGTAAACCCTTCAATGGCTTTTTCATTGGCCAATAAAACCATATTTTCACTACGTTCCAAACCTGTAACTGTAAAATCCTGCTTACAAAATTTAGCAGCATGATTACCCGTACCACTTCCTAATTCAATAATATTTTTAGCAAGAGGGTTTAGCGAACGAATCAGTTTAATTATATAATCGGATTCTACTTTATAATCTTTATCCTTATAAAGCAAATCGTAATAGCGGCTGTAATTATTATTGAAGTTTTCGGGCACTGTAATTATTTTATAATTGGGTTTTCAGGAGAATGGGTGAAGCGCACTTTATCTTTATCGCCTGAATAAGGCCCTTGCTTCACTTCAATCATTTCAGACTCTTCAAGCATCTCAAAACCATGCCCTCCGGCGGCCAATAATATTACATCACCTTTTTCTAAAATTTTGCTTTCAAGGTAATTTTTGTCTTCATCAAAAAAATCAACTCTTACCTTACCGGATTTTATAAATAATACCTCCTGCGTTAAGGTTACTTTGCGATCTACCAGGTTGTGAACATGAGGATCGATAATATACCCTTTCGGGCGGTTCATATAAGCAAGCTGTTGCGAAAAATCATCGGGCGTAAAAAATTCAATGCCTTCTTTTTTGAAGTTGGCGTGAATGATAACCGCAAGCAATTTTTCTTTGTGTATCAGATTTTCAATCATAGATTTTTCTTTTAAATCTTTTTAATATATTTTTTGTATTATTCTTCTTTCCGTGAAGCGGATCCAGTTTAAGCTTGAAACAAAGCATCCAATACCAAAATGTTTGTTGTGGTATAAAAGCCTTTGCTTTATTTAAAAGCCCCATCCCAAAATCCCAGTATCCGGACCCGATTGATCTATAAATATTTTGTAATAGGGCCTGCTGAAAAGAATATTCATCATATTGTTCAATATAATCTTTTCTATATTTCAACCTAATGTAATTCGATCCTTCAATATCTCTTTTAATATCTTTTGAGATGGTTTCTCCATTATGCTTATTATAAATAAAAAGTGGCTCTTTTATATGCACGAAGTTACAAATCTTAGATAAACCAATTGCTGTATCCCATTCCTGGTAGGAAGGCACATTTTCATCTAAATAATTAATTTGTTTCAAAGCAAATGCAGAAGTTATTAAACCCTGAAACATTGGAGAAGACGTTTTTAGCAATATTTTAAAAGGCCTTTCTCCTTCGATGTATGGAAGTTCCCATTTGACAATAGAATTTAAACTTGTTTCATTTACCATACAATTAGTATGAATAACCAAACATGGGTTAAGCTCATTCTTGTTCAAAATAGCAATTTGTTTTTCCAATTTTTCAGGCATCCACTCATCATCCGAATCGTTAAAGGCAATCCAATCACTTTTAGCATACTTAATCCCAGTATTGCGGGCTCCTTGGGCGCCTTTTTTATTTGTGTTAACAATGCATCTAAATCTTTTGTCCTCTTTCATTAAATCTTCTACAACCTCAACTGTTCTATCAGTAGAATTATCATCCACCACAATACACTCCCACTCTGCATGAGTTTGTCTTTGAACACTCTTCAGAGAATTGAGAATCAGGCTTTCTCGATTGTAGACAGGAATAATAATGGAAATCAGCATTTTAAAAGATGTGGAATAAGATCATAAAAACAATGAGTCAATTCGTTTTCTAATTAAGAAGATTTGAAAGATATTCCAATCTTTTCTTTTCCGAAAATGATGTAGAAAGTTTTTCAATATTTGATTGTGCCTGTTCTGGCTTCAATGCCTGCTTAAACTCATCGAAAGAAATATTTTTTATAGTATCCGCGCTAAAGATTTTAACGCCTATTTGTTTAAACATCGACCACAAAGGGTTATTTTCTTTCAAGTATAGCTTTTTACCCATCGCCAAAATCGTTATACAATTACCCAACGCCTGGCTCCTGTTATGATTCATTATACAAACATCTATTTCATTTAGCTTCTTAAGATAATTTTCTCTTGTCACAAATTCGTTTTGGAAAGTTGCTTTATCCGCAAACACACTTTTGTAACTTTTCTTAACAAACTGGCCGTAATCCTCATCTCCATAAGCAAGCGGCAGTACAATTTTAATATCTTCTTTTGCAAAATGTTTTAAATGCTTCAATATATCTACATGGTTATTGGTATCAGTCGCCGAATTGCCAACCTGGATATTGACAGTTGCAGTATTCTTTAAGTTCTTTTCAAAGGTGAGTGCAAGATCAAAATTCTGGTTGTAAATAAATGGCAGGTGATGAAAATACCTGGCTTGATAAAGTTTTCTAATTATACTGAGCTCATCAAACATAAAATCACCAATTAAGAGGTAGTTTATTCTTCTAACTGTATTGGCCTTTAATTTAAAATCTATCCTAAGTTTCCTTTTTTTGTTATATATCTCCCACATTTGCTTAGCTAGCTTTTGAGGCCGCCTTGCCCATTTTGGCGGATAAATATATCTACGGTTTACATATCGAAGAGTCAGTTTATCATAAAGTAAGTTTCGATGATATAGTGGAGGGTCGTCATAGAAATCCCCCCCAGTAACTGCCACATAAAGAGGAATTTCCTTAGGTATCGTTAGCATTAATTTGCCAATATGAATGTCGTACCAATATATGAAGATCCGGTCTTTGGTAGTGAACGACTCGATAAGGTTAGTAAAAGTCAAATCATAAATATTGCCAATCCATTCAGCTTTTTCATGAATAACATAAGTTGGATCATTTTTATCTCCACGAATTAAATAGCGATTGTGGCCTGGCAGTGTAACCTTTTCAATATCATCGATAAGGCTGTCAAAAAATTTATCATCTATCATTAAATGATAATTCATATATTATTTTTTTGTTTCGACTTTTCGAAACATTCTTAATAAAAGTCTGAGTAATCTGAGTGATTACTTTCAACACTTTCTGATGCAGAGATTTCAGTTTGTTCTTAACTATTAGTAATTTATTTATAGGTTACACTTTATTGCTGACCGGCCTGTAAAATCTGTTCTATGCAATAAGATTTGAAGATTATTTTCCGCAATGTATTCATCTACCGCTTTCCTGCATCCCTGCCAGAAACCATAATCGTCTATTAATAGAACTCCTTTTTGCACCAGCTTGGGATAAAGTGTTTCTAATTCATGTTTAGTAGATTCATACCAGTCAGTATCCAATCTTAAAAAAGCGATATTCTCAATCTCTTTACACGGAAGAGTATTTTCCACCCTACCAATTTTAAATATTATATTCTCTAAAGGGTAACCGGTACTCTCAAGCAAAGTTCTTACTTCATCAATTTGAAACTTATAGTCATCTTTTACCAGCAAACCCTTATCAACAAGCATTTTTGCAGTATTTCCCCTAAAATCCATATCTTCTACTAATTCATTTGATGCTGAGAGCATGGCCTCCATTTCAAACACATCAAATAAATAAATTTTTCTGTCAAAAGAATTATTTAAAACCAATGTCTTAACTGCAGCATATACTGATCCGCCTTTCCAAACTCCACATTCAACAATATCGCCCGAAATATTATTCTTACACAAAAAGTCAATCGAGTTAACAATCGCATCAATCCTCTCTAAACTAATTAGTGTATAAGGTTGGCATTCCTGAAAAATTTTTCTACTTTTTTCGGAAATATCAGGAGCATCCTCTTCACGTATTGATTGGGGTAATTTTTCAGGTGCTTTTTTGGAAACAACAAATCCAAAGGAACCGAAGATTTTTTTAACTAATGATTTCATACTTTAATGTTGTGCTTTTATTTACTATCTATTTTGGATCCGCCTCATTGCAAAGCTTGGCATCTCATTTTTATTAATTGTTATATAAACAATTTCCCAATTATCATTCACACATAATTCATTGACAGCCTCTATTACGCCATATCTACAATCTCCCATCCAATTCCCAATGATATAATCATGCCCTGCAATAATCCCGTCAATCTTTACCTTATTCTTCAGAATATTTAATTCGGAAGCAGTGGTTTTATATGTATGATCGGTATCCAGATAAACCCAATCAAAATAATTATCGGGGAATGTTTTCAAAACATCCGTAGATAAACCCACGTTTATTTCTATCTGTTGACTTTCTATATTTAAAGCAAACTTTTCTGCTACTTTTAATTTTAAGCCATCATGGTACCTAGTTACATCACCCCATGCATCAATAAGATGTAGTTTTTTTGGCTTAATAATGTGAAGTATCTGTTCCGAAAATTCCCCTTCATTGACACCAACCTCCGAACACACAGCATTTTGTGGCAGTCGTTTTAATAATTCAATTCTATTTTTAAGAACTACCAGATTTTCAATGTGCTTAAAATCAAGGTCCACTTTTGGTATTACTTTCTCAGCTTCTTTTCTTTTTTCAAGAAATAAGCCATAGAATTCCCTGTAATTGTTTTGGTAACTTCCGTTCTTGTATCCATACCTTTTCCTCATTATTTCCCTAAAAGCAATCTTTATAGATTTGGGAACTAAAAAGCTAAATATCATATTTTATGTTTTTTAAACAGTTTTACTAACTTCCCAACTATTACCTGAAAAATGAATAACACCCCATTGCCGGTTTTTATAAAATTCTACGTTCATCTCTTTAGAGATATTAAATAAAGGATATAAAGAAATCCCATCCCAGGAATTTGTATTTTCAGACTGATTTAACCCAACTGAAATATAATATTCGTGCGGAGCAAATTTAAAACTATCCATTCTAAAGTGAACATCATAGGAACCTGGCTCAGGAATGTTTAAATAAAAATTGTCGTCCAAACTAAATGCGATTCCAAGATTTACATCCTCCGCATTGTAGAGTGTGATTGCTATAACTGCATTTTCAATTTTTTTCCTGGCCCTTACTCTAATTATAATTGCAGGATTTTCATCAATTGAAATGGTTGGAATTATATTTTCAAACCCGGAAATAAAAATCTTTTCTATCATGATCGGTGATTCTACAACAGAATAATTTCTATATGCATCCAGAACAGGTCTTTCACCTTCACCATAATCATTTCTTAAATAATTTTTAATGATATCTCCAGTTGCACCCTCAACTGTCACCATGCCATTATCTAAAAGCATTGCACTAGTACATAGTTGCCTAACTGCGGGAAGATTATGACTTACGAACAACACTGTCCTACCGCCTATACCACTTACATCTTTCATTTTCCCCAATGCTTTTTTCTGAAACTCTGCATCGCCTACTGCCAGCACTTCATCGACAATTAAAATCTCTGGTTCAAGGTGAGCGGCAACCCCAAATGCCAAACGTACATACATACCCGAAGAGTATCTTTTTACCGGGGTATCAATATATCTCTCTACTCCGCTAAAATCAACGATCTCATCAAACTTGCTTTTGATTTCCTGTTTGGTCATGCCAAGGATGGCGCCATTTAAAAAAATGTTTTCACGTCCTGTCAACTCAGGATGGAAACCTGTACCTACTTCTAACAAAGAGGCTACGCGGCCTTTTATTTTTATTTGCCCGGTGGTGGGAGTAGTAGTCCGGCTGAGGATTTTTAAAAGAGTAGATTTTCCTGCACCGTTGCGGCCAATAATGCCCAACACTTCGCCCTGCTTTACTTCAAAATTAATGTCACGTAACGCCCATACATACTCACTTTCTCCTTTTATCGAACGGTCGTTGGCTTCGCCTATTTTTAAATACGGATCCTCACGGCGGCGGATGGTGGTCTGGTACCAGCGATTAAAATCATGGCTGATAGTACCAAGGCCTACATTACCGAGGCGGTATTGCTTGGAGATGTTTTCTACTTTTATGACTGTGTTTGCCACAGATTACACAAATTTACACGAATTAGTATGCCAGCCTGGCTTGATCATGAAGTCAGGGATTATTTTTATGAACACAACTCGTGAGACACGAGTTGGGGATAGCTGTCAGTAAACGAATAATTATTAAAGATTTTTATTTTTTTCAACGGCCTCTGATCCCTATGGCTACCGCCAGGCAGGTTGGTGTCTTACCGAGTCGGTATTGCTTGCAGAGGTTTTCTACTTTTATGACGGTGTTGCTCAAGATCAGTTTTTAGAAATCAAGTTATTGGGTATCGGAAATTAAAATTTGATAATTATAATGGATTGACGATTTTAAAATCTTTGATGTTTTTAAAATCTGCACCATTATTTGTGTAAAGATCACATTGATACAATTTAGCCGTAGCCGCAATGATGGAATCTGCTACCGACATTGATTTCTTTTGCCTGTAAGCGATTGCCTGATCAATAAGAGCATCGTTAATTTGGATGGTTACAACCAGTTGAAAAATTGTTTCAAAATAAGTTACCTGCTTAGGAGTGATTTTATGATAACCTAATACTTCCAATCTTGTAATTATTGAAACGAATACATCACCTTGTTTGAATAAATCTCTGAGATACTTATATTTTTCATCTGCTGAATAAATAAGAATATTACTATCTATTAAAATCATTATTGCCTTTTAGTTAAGATTCTATCTTTACGTGTTTGCCTTTGCCATAAAGAGGGATCTCCAAAATTGGAAACATCAACCCCGGCATCAATTATCCTGAACAGGTCTTCCCGTTCATTCCTTTTCAGTGTTTCAGTTTTTTTGGAAATTATGTGTTTCCTGATTCCTAACTTTTCAGCTATAGCAATTAATAAGTTTACATCCTTTTTGTTATCAGTCTCAAATGTTACTTGTTCCATGCTCTTCTGTTTTTGTGTTTACCAAATTTACGTTTTTTTTAAATAAGGATCTTCTTTGCCATGCACATGGTAACACCGGTGGTTGGATCAGCACCAATAGTACCAAGGCCTACATTACCGAGGCGGTATTGCTTGGAGATGTTTTCTATTTTTATGACGGTGTCACTCATAAGTTATTTTTTTCTTCGGAAGAAGATTTTTCTTCTTTGTGATCCTTTGTGCTCTTTGAGGCTTTGTGCGAAGATGCTTTTCTTTTTTTTCACACGAAGTCTCGAAGCACTCGAAGAAGCACGAAGGGCTTCTCTTCTTTGTGAAACTTTGTGCTCTTTGTGGCTTTGTGCGAGACTGCATTTCTTTTTAACCAGTAAACAAACCTTTATTAAAGATTTCCATTTTCTTCCACAACTTGCTTCTCAAGGTTTTTTTTCGTACGAAGCCACGAAGCACTCGAAGAAGCACGAAGGGATTTTCTTCTAACCTGAACTCGTGTCTCACGAGTTCCTTCCATTTTTTATTTTCTTATATAAGATTACAAGCCGTGACACGGGGTTCGAGGTATTTTTTCTCACGATTTACGATTCATTAAATTAAGTCTTATTCAATTATCTGCCAATGGCCTCCCCTGTCGGGGCCGATCCTTTTTATCTTATTTATTTCTTTTAATTTCCGCATATTTTCCTCTACTTTCCTTTGAGAAATTCCTATTTCTTTTGAAAGTTTATTAGCAGAAATAAAAGAATTAGTTTTAATTAATTCAATTATTTTTTCCTGGTTTGCACTCAATGTTTCTCCAACCTTTTCTCCGACCTTTTCTCCGACCTTTTCTCCGACCTTACGCATATTAGCAGATACAACAACCTTAAACCCATGTTGAAAGTTTTCAAATACAGGTGGCTTCAATCACTTTGCCAGTAAAGGGACTTTTATTAAAGATTTTTCTTCTTTCTGAACCTTGGTGATCTTTGTGGCTTGGCGCGAGACTACCTTTTTTTCTTTTCTTTTCACACGAAGCCACGAAGTACACGAAGGAGCACGAAGAGATTACGATTCATTTAAATCACAGCTTTATTCCATTATCTCCCAATGGCCGGATCTATTGGAACCGACTCTTTTAATCCTTTTCATTTCTTTTAATTTCCGGATATTTTCTTCCACTTTTCTCAAAGAAATTCCAATTTCTATTGATATATCTTTCGCTGTAATAAAATTATTTTTCTGAATCAATTCAAGTATTTTTCCCTGGTTAATACCGACCTTAATACCGACCTTAATACCGACTTTAATACCGACCTTTTGCACATTAGCCGTAACAACAACCTTAAACCCATGCTGAAAGTTTTCAAATACAGGTGGCTTCAATCCGTAAGCAATGAACTGCTGTTGAATCCTTTTAATACCTGAACCATATTTTTCGATAATACCGGCTTCCTTAAAAATAGCTGCCAGTTTCGAATTGCGGGTTTGAGAGATATAGTTCCCCTTCAATAACTGCTCAATACTAATTGTGTCTGGTAAACTTCCGGGATTAAAAAACTCAATACTGCTATCATAAATTTTAACTGACGAATCTCCATAATGCATATAATCCCTGTGAACTATCATGTTAATAATAATCTCACGAAGGGCATCCATTGGATATTGCCATCGTTCTTCCCTTTGAGGTTTACCGGTAATAATATATTCTTTATTAATGTGCTTTTTAATAAAGTCAAACACTCCTTCAATCTCAGTGAACAAATCTGTACAAAGCGTTAAGGCATCTTTGATTAATGTAGGTTCAGAAAACCTGCCCAACTCAATGGTGGCTTTAAAAACATCATTTTTGGCAAATAGCAAATGGCATGCATTTACAATTCCGTTTTCTTTTATCAGTTCGAATTTATTGAGTACTATTAATGGATCATCTCCTATTTTTATTCCACGGAGTTTATTGCTGACTTCTATAAATTGATTCACCTTATCAAGGGAAATATCTTCGAGAGAATAATCATTTGTTACGTAATTATCCCAACTCGAATTAAAAGTTTTCAAGTGAAGATTGGATATTTCCGTAAGGCTTAACTGATGATTACTGTTTTTTACTCTTTTAAAATATCTGCCTTTAAACGATACCGGTTTTATGGGAAATTCTTTAACCGAGAATTCCAATACTTTACTTTCTTTCCAATCAATGTATCTTGAATCCGGGATGATTGAAGGCTTTGTTTTATTTTTTATTTCATTTAGCCATTGCTGAACACTCTCGTCGCCGGTTATAAAATTTTTTAAGAGGCATGCCTTCATTATTTACTCCTATCAATACTTTGCCACCTCCGGTATTGGCAAAAGCTACCAACGATTCTATAACAGCGTCATTGAAACTGCTTTTAAATTCGGTATATAGATTTTCTTTCAAATTTTTATTAAAGCTAACTGCCGGATTCCTTTTCGCAAGAAGGATTGCCTCATATATTATCGAAGCCGGATTGCCTGGAGAGGTTTTCTACTTTTATGACGGAGTTGCTCAATCCTTAAAATGTGTCAATCCGGAGGTGAAAGTTATTGTACCCGAAAGTGAGCTAATTAATGTGGTTATACCGGTAAATTTTCTTTTTCAAAAAGCGAGGATAATAATTTGTCTGCTGTAAAATACTTATTTATCAGCCTCTTAACTTCAATTGCAGAAGCCAATTGGATGGCGTCTAATGTTCGTAAACCTATTATTCCATGCTCAAGAATTAATTGTTTGGCCTTTTCGAAAATATTGCTTTCCACTGGAACAATAATATATTTTTCAAAGTCATTATCAAACAACCTTATTGCTTTTTGAGCATCGGACAAATCTGTTTCTTGCATCCTGACTTTTTTAAAGAGAGCTGATACAAATTCAACTTTGGCAATTTCGGAGATGAAAACTCCAGTTATAGAGGTATTATAGAAAATATCACCAAGGTTTTCTGAGTCTGGTTCTTTTTGATACAGTTTAAATAATGAAGAAGTGTCTAAATAGATTTTCATAAGGATTCTCTTCTTTCTTCTATTACTGTTTCACTTAAAGAACCTTTAGTGTTTTTTAATATTTCCCGGCTTTTGGCAAAAGAAAAATCAGAAAATTTTAATCTTCCTGGTTTCGGTTTGTTAACTTCTTCTTCGAATACTACTGTCACTTTTAATGGACGATCTGTAGGTATTATCTTTTCCAGATGTACCTTTCCTTTGTAATAGGTTCCTGATAGTCGCAGCATGAGTAATTTATTTTTATCAAATTTACCCTTTTCCCGTTAAATAATATCTTGTAATTATTTTGCGTAAAACGTTTTGTTTTCACGGGTTTCTTTTCTTTTTTATTTTCTTAAATATGATTACAACCCGTGACACGAGTTTGGGGATGATTAATGATTTTTTATTTTCTTTCACAACTTGCTTCCCAGGTTTTTTTTCACACGAAGTCTCGAAGCACCCGAAGAAGCACGAAGGGGTTTATCACGCAAAATAACTAACTCTGAGTTTTTCATTTTTCTCCTTAACATGTGTCACGGGTTTCTTCTTAATAGGCTGTCTGTGAGAAACGAATTAGTGAAATATTTTTTTTAAATTAACAGTTAGCATTAAACGAACTTTTAAGAAATATTTTTATTTCACCTCGAATCCGTGTATATTGAATAAGCAAAGTAAATAAGACGAGCTCCTGCGAAATTTTATGTCCTATTAATTGTAAAATTTAATATCTGCAATGAACTTAAAGTCTTTCTTATTATAAGTGAAAAATTGCAAATCGAAAATCATTGCTGTAGCAGCAATTAAACAATCAGGCAAAGCCAGCCCATGACTACACCTATAATTGAGCATAAGTTCAAATGCTTTGATGGTTATATGATTATTCAACAGGGTAATATTGAACCTATTTAATTTTCGGTCAATTTTATCTATTTCTTTTTTATTAATGGCACCTGCCAAAAGTTCTAATTTTGTAATTGCTGTCAAAACAACATTATCAAGAACTATATCATTTTCAAGTATGAGTTTGGTTTCTTTATGCCTTGCATTCGTTTCGTCCCAATAATCAATCATTACATCCGTATCACAAATTATTTTTTTCTCTGCCATAGAGTTTCTCTTAATTGTTTGGGATCTATGTTTCTACCCGTAAATATTTTTGATAGGCCGGAAGTATCAACTGAACTATCTGCCAGAATCATAATTGGCTCATTATTGGTCTCCGGGCTTTGCTTTTTTTTCCCTGGCTTTTCGATTACAAAATCAAAGTATTTAGCAAAATCCCTTAAAGCTTGTAGCGTTTTTGGATTATTGTATGTGATTGTTATTTGAGGCATAATATTTAACTTAATGACCGGTAAAATAATGATACGAATTTACAAAATTAAGTGGAAATTTTCTTTGTATATAATGGTTAATAATTTTAAATGCCCGATTCAGTAGGATATTTAAGCAACAACTTCACAAAAGGTTGCCTTAATTTATCATTCTTTTATCTTTTGCTGAAATTCATTTTTATCAATTCCCAGTGCAATGATGATCTGCTTCATTATCCTTTCAGGAACCGGATCTATATGCGTTTGGATGGTTATGGGTCTTTTTAAATCCGCTTTAGTCCAATGTTCATGGCCTCCGGTAGTTCTATAATTTTTGCAGCCGGATTTAACCAGGAATTTCCTGCAATCTTTTAATGAAACATTTTTTAAAGGATTTACTGCCATTATGCATATGCAGGAACACTTACCTGGTAATTAGCAGTGGAATATTGTTTTGAATTGATAATATCTTTAAGCTGATCATTTTTTTCAATCAGGTCACTCATTTTAGGAGCGTGCAATGGGCGTTTTTTGCTTTTTATCTCCCATCCTAAACGCTTTAATTCATCAAAAAAAGTTTTCTTATTCAATGAATACCTGATAAATTCATCTAAAACAATTTTCAAACTTTTTTTGGCCTCTTCCGTATTGTTTCCATAACCGGTTAGATCAAAGGATGGCATATACGCAAACCAGGTCTTTTCTTCCTCAAATAGCACTACAGGCACATCTACTTTAACTGTAGCTTTTCCATATTTTCCTTCTCCTGCTAATTGTAAATTTTGCATAGTGCGGTGTTTATACTTTTTGCAATTTACACTGAAATAAAGATCAAATTATCAGTGAATGTCTTATTTAGTAATTAATTAAAATATCTTCTTTAATCTAAAATACATTTAAATTGGTAATGCGTGGCAAGCCCATTGATTTTGAAAATACGCTTCGGGAGAAATCCTTTAATTGAACAATAAGCATTGAGAGTATCTATCTCAATATCTCCGGGCCAGGAAATAGCCCCTGATTCTTTGTTGACAAATACTTTAAAGAAATTATTATCAATTTCCCAAATTTTAAAAACACCTTGTTCTGCCAGATATGAGATTTCATACTCTCCCTGTGTTCCATCGGCAAAACGCAATTTCAATTTATATTTTGCAATGGCCTCAACTGAAGTGATCTTTGGAAATTGCATTTTATTTTTTATATTAATTCTTAGATGAACAAATCTACCTCATTTTCTTTCTTCTTTGTGAACCCCTGTCTGCCGACAGGCAGGATTGTGCTCTTGGTGGCTTTGTGCGAGGCTGCCTTATTGAATCCCACGGGTAAGAAGATGCTTTCCTAATCCGGGATTAAACTGGTTTTTCGGGCTTTGGCATTCCTCTTAACACTGCCTGTATTTTTAAACGTTTTCTTCAATTGCGGTGGATTTGAATTTACCGATGAACCCTTTGCCCGGATTGAATCGTTCTGTTCAATATAGGTTTCAACGTCTATAAATTTAAAAACCGGCACTTTCCCAAAGGCCAGGGCAAGCCCGATAAGCTTGCTCATTTTATGATCAAAATCTCCGTTAAGGATCTGTGTAACATAACTTTTACTTACACCTAACTGAGCGGCAAGTTCTGTCTTACTTAAATTATTCTTTTTGCGATAATTTTCTATCAGTTCAAATAAATTAAGTTGAATCTGAGCAGTCCAATATTCCTCGCTTTTGATTAATTCTTTTCTGTTCATTGAATTTATTTTAAAGAAATTAATAACTGTCTTTTTAAAGAGCGAAATTTGATGAAATCCTTATCCTGGTTGGTTTTATAACCTAAAAACATTGAGCATCCATTTAAACAATAAACATTAATTCAGTTTTCTCGCAATGACGTTCCATTAGGTGCAATGATGTTCCAATTGTCCGTCATTGCGAGGTACGAAGCAATCTCGTTTAATGAATTAGAAGTTACTCTGTGTTCGTCATTGCGAGGTACGAAGCAATCTCGTTTAATGAATTAGAAGCCTCTCTATGTGCGTCATTGCGAGGTACGAAGCAATCTCGTTTAATGAATTAGAAGCCTCTCCATGTTCGTCATTGCGAGGTACGAAGCAATCTTATTAATGAATTAGAAGTTACTCTATGTTCGTCATTGCGAGGTACGAAGCAATCTTCCTTCCTACTTTGAGATTGCCACGAAAACATTGAGCATCCATTAAAAAAATAAAAATTAATTACCGTTTTCTCGCAATGACGTTCCAGCGGGTGCAATGACGTTCCAGCGATGAGATTGCCACGAAAACATTGATGATCCATTTAAACAATAAAAATTAATTACCGTTTTCTCGCAATGACGTTCCAGCAGGTGCAATGACGTTCAAATTGTGCGTCATTGCGAGGTACGAAGCAATCTCGTTTAATGGATTAGAAGCCACTCTATGTTCGTCATTGCGAGGTACGAAGCAATCTCGTTTAATGGATTAGAAGCCACTCTATGTTCGTCATTGCGAGGTACGAAGCAATCTTCCTTCTTACTTTGAGATTGCCACGAAAACATTGAGCATCCATTTAAACAATAAACATTAATTCAGTTTTCTCGCAATGACGTTTCATCGGGTGCAATGACGTTCTAATTGTCCGTCATTGCGAGGTACGAAGCAATCTCACTCACATTGTTCTGTCATTCATCTCATAAATCCAGAATCTCTTCCCACAAGTCTTTCCATCCCGGATTTAATGCATTGATTAATGCCTCTTTATTTTTTCTATTGCCTGCTTTTATTTGTTTTTCACGCTCAATTGCTTCTTCTATATAAGGAAGAAATTCATACCACACAATTTTATCACAATTGTATTTTGCTGTAAAACTTTTTGGGTAAAATTTTGTTTTATGTTCAAAAATCCGCGCTCTTAATTCGGAGGTAACACCTGTATATAAAACTGTATTGTGATGGTTTGTAATGAGGTAAACAAAACCACCGTGTTTTATAGTCATGAATTAAAGATTTAGATTTAGATCAGGATAAAGATTGCCACGAAAACATTGAGCATCCATTAAAACAATAAACATTAATTACCGTTTTCTCGCAATGACGTTCCATCGGGTGCAATGATGTTCCAGCGATGAGATTGCCACGAAAACATTGATGATCCATTTAAAAAATAAAAATTAATTACCGTTTTCTCGCAATGACGTTCTATCGGGTGCAATGACGTTCCAGCGATGAGATTGCCACGAAAACATTGATGATCCATTAAAACAATAAACATTAATTACCGTTTTCTCGCAATGACGTTCCATCGGGTGCAATGATGTTCCAGCGATGAGATTGCCACGAAAACATTGATGATCCATTTAAACAATAAACATTAATTACCGTTTTCTCGCAATGACGTTCTATCGGGTGCAATGACGTTCCAGCGATGAGATTGCCACGAAAACATTGATGATCCATTTAAACAATAAACATTAATTACCGTTTTCTCGCAATGACGTTCTAGCGGGTGCAATGACGTTCCAGCGATGAGATTGCCACGAAAACATTGATGATCCATTTAAACAATAAACATTAATTACCGTTTTCTCGCAATGACGTTCCATCGGTCCTTAACCCCATCTGAACAAATTCATTCGGCCAGGAAACAATTAATGGCAATTTCTATTTTGCCTGCCTTATTTTTATCAAAAAATATATATGCACCGGGCGGCTTCATTTCTAGCTTCAATTATTCTATCACCATTCAATTGGATTATTCTATTGCTCCTCATTGCCTGGATCTTTCGCAAACGTGCATTTAGAAAAATTGCTCTCCTGATGGCTTTGTGCATTTTCATCGTGTTTGGAAATAAATGGCTTTTGAATTTATATGCAAAAAACTGGCAAATAAATCCTGTTGCTATTCCTACGCTTCCTATCTATTCATGCGGTATTGTGCCGGGCGGTTTTGCCAGTCCGGATGAAAATGGCGATGGATATTTCAACCCTTCTGCTGACCGCTTTATACAGGCCGTAAAATTGTACAGGCTCGGAAAGATTAAACATCTTTTGATCAGTGGCGGCAACGGCAAACCGGATGACAAAAATTTTCGAGAGGCTGCCTGGGTAAAAACACAACTAATTGATTTTGGCGTTCCGGGTTCTGTAATTTTTATTGAAGACCGATCTGATAATACACAGGATAATGCGGTTAATTCCAAACACCTGCTGGATTCTCTTCATCTTCCTCCACCCTATTTGCTCATTACTTCTGCGTTTCATCTTCCGCGTGCTTCGATCATTTTTAAAAACAATGGGCTTACTGTGGATCCTTTTCCCTGTAATTATACTGAAGGAAGGGATTCTTTTTCCTGGGATGATCTTTTGCCGAGGTCTTATGTGTTACTGGGCTGGGACAGTTATTTAAAAGAAACAGTTGGATATTTTTGGTATAAAATAAAGTGATTGGCATTTTTGAATGTGGTTCGTGAAGGACAGTCGAGTAGGCAAGGGCATTTCAGCCCAAGCCCCTCACAAAACCGTGCTTGAGACTCTCACCTCACACGGCTTTTCTCATTGCAGCATAAAAAGAATTTTATACTTTATTGGACTAAACCCGATCATCCCGAAATTACTTTCAGTTGTCTTTTCTTAGAACAAACCAATGAGCTGAACCCTTCGCTCCATTTCCATTACAGAAACTTCTTCACTACTACGATTCAGTCCGCCACTTCATTACGCTTCGGTTTCCTTTGGAATACCTTGAATCCCGTTTCCACGGGAGGCTCGTTGGCACATCGTAATGACAGTTTCTCACGTTCCGTATAAAAGCCTGTGTAAAGTTCCTGTCCCGATACGCTACGCTATCGGGATTGCTCTGTAGCCGGTAAACAGATAACTGCTACAGTCTTCGTATCAACGGTTCGATGCCGATACTTTCAACAACAAGGAGCCTTTTCGACATGTCTTCGGTCGGTTTACTTTCGTTCAGCTTCTTTACACTTACCTGATGCCTTTACAGACACCTTTTGCCTGAACGTTCAGCACCACAACTTTTGATTGCAGCACCTTCAGGTGGTTTGCATACTCCGTCTGCACAACGTATGCGGTAGGCCTGCTACCATCTTTTATACAACATTGAAAAGAACTATAAATTCCTTTTCATTCGTGACACACCGAACCATGGCGGCCGGTTCATTCCTTTTGTAACAAATATTGCAGGTGTTTAAAAAAAGTATTCTTCAACAAATTTTGCAATTCAGACCTTTGTCAAATGTAATTGCTGTAATAATTTTTCACATGCTTTTTGCAAAGTATCTAATTCATTTTTTACAATCTGAAAAACGATATTTTTGTCTATTCCCCTGTAATCGTGTGCGATTCTGTTTCGTAGCCCCGCTATCTCATCCCATGAAATAAAACTTTGTGTTTCTTTGAGTGATATTTCTATCTTTTTACTTTCTTCTCCGATTGCCAGAAGCAAATGACAGATACCATTGTACGGCAATTGATCTTCTGCGTTAAATAATGATTCCGGAGTATCATAACCGTTTGAGTAAATCTTTATTTAGGATTAGGTAGAATAGTCGCAATCGTGCTATGCTTTTAATTGCGCCGGGTTTCAACCCGGTGTTTAAAGAAATCTTTATTCGGCTTTAGCCTAAAACTCTTATAAGA
>Ga0207933_1000195_pt1 | contig 64132 bp, 70 predicted proteins | sample NGESurdeep092012_4_FD_184488 | JGI IMG/M metagenome (GOLD analysis project Ga0207933, IMG submission 184488) | Arctic peat soil microbial communities from Barrow, Alaska - NGEE Surface sample F53-3 deep-092012 (SPAdes) | ecosystem: Environmental > Terrestrial > Soil > Wetlands > Peat ...
CAACGCCGTCGAATATTTCGTCAGCTACTTCGATTATTACCAGCCCGAAGCCTACATTCCGCGCACCGACACGTTCATCGAAAAAGATTCCAGCCGCAACGAGGAGATCGAGCGGCTGCGACTCTCGACGATGAGTTCGCTGTTTTCGCGGCGCGACGTGATTGTCGTCGCGAGCGTTTCGTGCATTTACGGCATTGGCAGCAAGGAAGATTACGAGGAGATGATCATTCCCATGCGCGTCGGCAGCACGATTTCGCGCGAACAATTTTTATCGCGCCTCATTTCGCTGCAATACGAACGCAACGACATCACGTTCGAGCGCGGCAATTTTCGCGTGCGCGGCGACACCGTCGAAGTCCGTCCCGCGGGACGCGAAGATGGATTGCGCGTGGAATTTTTCGGCGATGAAATCGAACGCATCACGCGCTTCGAGCCGTTGACCGGAAATAAAATTGAATTGCTCGATGGCGTCGTTGTTTTTCCCGCGAAACAATTCGTCACGACGGAAAATAAAATGCGCAACGCGATTTTGACGATTCGCGAAGAACTCGGCGACCGCATCAATCTTTTTGAACGCAGCGGAAAATTGCTCGAAGCCCAGCGCATCAAGCAGCGCACGGAATTCGATCTGGAAATGATGGAAGAAATGGGCGTCTGCTCCGGCATCGAAAATTATTCGCGCCACATTTCCGGCCGTCCGTCCGGCTCGCAGCCGAACACGCTTTTCGATTTTTTGCCGGACGATTATCTGCTCGTGATTGACGAATCGCACGCAACCGTTTCACAAATTGGCGGAATGTTTGAAGGCGACAAATCGCGCAAAACCGTTTTGGTCGAGCACGGATTCCGCCTGCCGAGCGCGCTCGACAACCGGCCGATGAACTTTTTGGAATTTCAGTCCATGCAAAACCAGACGATCTACGTCAGCGCCACGCCCGCGCCGCGCGAACTCGGCTGGTCGCAAGGCCACGTCGCCGAACTCGTCGTGCGCCCGACCGGACTGATTGACCCGACGATCACGCTCAAGCCGCTCAAAGGCCAGATTGACGATCTGCTCGAGGAAGTCCGCAAACGCGCCGACAAAAAAGAACGCACGCTCGTCACGACCTTGACCAAGCGCACGGCGGAGGAACTCACGGATTACCTGCGCGACATCGGCGTGCGCGTCCAGTATCTGCACAGCGAAATTGACGCGATCGAGCGCGTGGAAATTTTACGTTCGCTCCGCAAAGGCGAATTCGACGTGCTCGTCGGCATCAATCTTTTGCGCGAAGGACTGGATTTGCCGGAAGTTTCGCTCGTCGCGATCCTTGACGCGGACAAGGAAGGTTTTCTGCGCAGCGAAACCAGTTTGATCCAGACCGCCGGCCGCGCCGCGCGCCATCTGAACGGCGAAGTGATACTTTACGCCGACGTGATGACGCAAAGCATCCAGAAGTTTCTCGCCGTCACCAAATATCGGCGCGAACGGCAGATCGCCTACAACGTCGCGCACAACATCACGCCGCGCAGCGTCGTCCGCGCCGTCGAGGAAAGCCTCGCGACTTACGAATCCGACCGCCGCGAGGCCGACGCCGTCCTGCGCGAAGGCAGCACGGACATTGACATCACCTCGACGATCCAGGAACTCGAAACCGAGATGCTCAAGGCCGCCGAGGATTTGAAATTTGAAAAAGCCGCGCTGCTCCGCGACCAGATCAAGGAACTTAAACACATGCTGGACGGCACGAAATCCGAAGCAAAGCCGGTGAGTTATCGGAAGTCAAGAAAAGCGCACCGGTGATTAATTCAATTCTTCACCGGTGGCAATTTGGCCGGATTGCAAAAAAGTTTTGATGAGTTCGCCTTCGCCGCAAACGGTCATGCCTGAAAATTTCTTGAACCATTTTCCTTCCGGCACTTCGGGGTCGATGCGCAGCCAATTTGACAATAATCCAAGTTGCACGGCGGAAATATTCCGGCCATCTACACGGTCAAGCAAATGGTCGAGGAGGCGCGGCGGCAGATTCTGGCGGCGAATCTGCGGCATATTATTCGCCGTAAAATCCGCGATGAATTTCTTCCCGCAATCGTTTCTTTTCGGCGGGGTCGTTGGAATCAGCCATTTGTTGGGCGAGTTCGGCCAATTCTTCGCCGGACAGCTGCCGTTCGCGCGCCAGTTCAAAAGCAAACCGGAGCACGCGCGACTGTTCGCCGGGAGGCAGGTGCTTGATTTCTTCAATGACTGCGGTTGCTGTCATGCCACAACCATACTGAACAATTAGGGTGCGTTCAAATAAAAAGGACAGATTTGAAAAAGCCGCGCTGCTCCGCGACCAGATCAAGGAACTCAAGCATATGCTGGACGGCACGAAATCGGAGGCGAAGCCGGTGAGTTATCGGAAATCAAAAAGGACGCGAGGCAGAGGATGAGTTTGGATTTTATTACGGTGCCGTAAAAAGAATTCTATTAGGTTCAAATTGCGGTGGTGCAGCGGTGACGCCCGCGCTTGCTACAATCCAACGCCTGTTTTTCCGTTCCAAATCATAACGGATTTCGAAATGGTCTTTTATGCCTTCCGGTGCGAGGCAGACTTCCAATTCTGCTTCGGCGCGAGATGTCTTATCCATTCGTGCAATCCAAAGCACATTCCTTTTTTCACCAGTCTTCGAGTCAATTCCAACCAAGTCTAAATTAGTATCAACTTTTACGGGAATATTAAGAGCCACCATTCTTTCTATGAAATCAGAACTAGGATATTTATCTTCATGATCGTAATAATTATTAATCGTCCACGAAAGAACCACTGTTCCTTTCAAAGGAAATACTGGAGCAATATCATTCCAATTGTTTGAGTTTAAACCATAACATTGGCATAGAAGACACTTCACGAAGTCGTTCTGTTCCGCAGCGTTCGGCTGGCGATATGTTCTGTATTCGCCAGTTGAACAGCCAAACAAACCGCCGCTCAAAACGAGCGCGAGGCAGAGGATGAGTTTGGATTTCATGACTGCGGTGTTTCGTTTTTCCGTTTCAGCCACTTTCTCTGAAGTTTGCCCCAAACGCTGCCTTGATTCACATTTGGAAAGGTCAGGATGTTGTCATCCACTCCGTATTGTGTGTTGCAGGTCGGACATTTTTGAAAACTCGGTTCGGCCCATGAAGTTTCTGGCTTACTTGATAAAAACCAAAGCGGCTTCTCAAAGTGAGCTTCGTCGCAAACCGGACAAATCCATTTGCCATCTGGCATTTCAAACAGCCAAGCCGTGTCCACTTCTTTGCCATCAAAAAATGGAAGAATATGTTTTTTTGCCGTTGCTATGACGAATAGCGGACCGCGCTCGGTGGTTCCGTCAGTGTAATAACAACCAAACTTTTCATGGATTATCGGCACGATGCGTCTGGTAATCTCGGCTTTGGCCATGCGCTCCCGAGTGTCTTTCTTCGAGTCATCTGACTCATCTTCTTCAATCACACAGTCGGAACTAAAATAAAATGAGCTGACATGAGTCATTAATGTGAAATGACTCATATACCGGTTGATTTTCCATATCAAAAAATTGATGTCAAATTTTGTCTGGTCAATCTCACCAAAAGCTGAATATCCAATGTATGCGCTTTGCAGCCATTCGTCGGTTGAATCATAGGGATCATGAGATTTCCAAAACTCCGCCTGATTCATGGCTTCCAAACGCTCTGATGGAATAAATGTATCCTTTTTTGGCGATTGTGGAATCCAGGTAACCGATGGGCGATAACCCACTTCGGCAAAGCAAGCGTCCATTTTATTTAGGAACGCTTCATCCACCAAAGTTGGTTTCACTGAAAATTTTATATCTACCCAGTCGCCCATAATCGTAATCGCTAATTTTTAGTTTCAGCCAGCTTGCGCTATTTGCCGCTCAAAATTAACGCGAGGCAGAAAATAATTTTTAGCTTCATTTAACGATTGTAACTCTGACACAAAATTAAACAGTTCGTTCATTTCGCCGGATTTGCGCCTTTGAACAGCGCCGTCGGCGCGACCTCTTTGTAGAACCAAACCCAAACCAAATCAAGGTTCTTGCGAACGGCCACAAATTTGTAGGAGTCGAGGTGACGAGACTCAAATCAAAAAAAATCAGAGACTCCTCACGTCGTCTCCTACAAATAATTGTCACTTCGCCGGATTCGCGCCCTTGACGTTCATGGGAATCGAATAAAGCGTCCGGCGGTCTTTGCCGTCATTCCACAGTTGTCATCCGGCAAAAATTGGAGTTAATTGTGGGCATGAAACAGAAACCGGTCGTGGTGACTGACCCGGAAATTTTGAGCGGCACGCCGTGTTTTGCGGGCACGCGCGTGCCCGCCCGCACGCTGATTGATTATCTGGAAGCGGGCGATCCGCTCGCCGATTTCCTGGAAGATTTTCCCACGGTTTCGCGCAAACAAGCCATCGCGTTTCTCGAAGAAGCCAGCGAGCGAATGCTGGCGGTGGCATAAATGCGCATTCTCCTCGATGAATGTCTGCCGTCGCGTTTGCGGCGGGATTTGCCCGGCCATGATATTCTCACCGTGCCGCGCGCCGGTTGGGCCGGCATCAAGAACGGCAAATTGCTTCAACTGATCGCCGACTCCGATGACTTCGATGTTTTTCTGACGATGGATAAGAATTTGCCGCATCAGCAACAATTCAAACAGTTGCCATTTGCCATCGCTGTTCTGCGCGCCAAATCAAATCGTTTTGAAGACACTCATCCATTGATGCCGGAAGTATTGAGTCGTTTACCGGAATTTCAAACCGGTCGCGTTTATTTTATCTCGGCGGGTTAAAATCATTTCGCCGGATTCGCACCTTTGACATTCATGCGAAAACCCCGCTTGCCTAACCAATCGAAAGAGGTAAATTGCCGCCATGAGTGCGACCCAAGTTTTGGAGCAAGTTGAAAAGCTTCCGTTTGAAGAGCAACGCGAAGTCTTCGAGCAACTCCGCGAAAAATTCGATGACGAACTCACGCCGGAACAAATCGCCGAACTCGAACGTCGCGCCGCCAGAGCGCGGGCGCATCCTGAACGCTGCCGCCCGATGGAGGATGTTTTTGCCGACATCGAAAAACGCTATCGCGCCAAGCAATGACATTTCGGGTCATCTTTGAGGCGGAGGCCGAAGCCGAACTTAACGAAGCTATTGCTTGGTATGATTCGCAGACGGACGGCGTCGGGCAGAAATTTTCCAGCGAGGTTCACTCAACTCTTCACGAAGCCGTCAAAGACCCGCAACGATTTCCTTTCGCCGGGCCGACCACGCAGAAAATCAAGGTGTTCGGCTGGCCGTATTCGATTTACTTCACGCTGCTTGAAGATTCGGCGCGACTCATTGTCGTTTCTGTTTTCCACGGCAGCCGGAATCCCGCTGAACTTCGCCGACGGCTAAAATAATTTTTGTGGAGCGCTGCTCTGCGACCAGATCAAGGAACTCAAACACATGCTCGACGACACGAAATCCGAAGCGAAGCCGGTGAGTTATCGGAAATCAAAACGGGCGAGGAAATAAATTAAGGTTTTATGTTCTTTGACTTCGAATTACCCAAAAAATTGTTCCGACTAAGATAATTCCAACAATTGTCAACTTCACTCCGAGAAAACCAAATCTCCCGGCTGAAATCTTCGGCGGGTGTAAAAAATGAAAACTAGCCAGTCCTGCTTGCAGTTCAGAATCTTGTGTTGCGTCGCCGCCAATGACCACCGTAGAAAGCATATAAAGTCTGCCATCTGCAAATATTTGATGTTCAACTTGGATGCTCGCGATAGATCCTTCCCCCAAGCGTTGAATATTCTCATAAGCAGGCGCTCCATCAATTGTGAAAACCTTGCTTGATATAAGTTGAACATGGTGAGTTTTTTTCAACACCTGTTCGTATTTGGCGATGTAACTTGAATCAAACTTTGCAAAAGGAGCATAGCCAGCAGCAAGAAACATCTCTCTCTCTTTCCCGTCTTGGCTTTTGATGTAAAATCCCGTCGAATCCTGTGATTTGACTGTCCAAGTGCCGGGAATTGTGACGATGTAATTAAGGTCATCAGATTTCAGTTCTAATGCAAAGACAGAAGATGCTGAAAGAATAAATGCGAGACCAATAATTAGGTATTTCATAAAGTTCATTTTGATGGTCAACTGATTAAAGCGTAGTTTTTGCCAACATGATTTTTCTGTCAAATGCTATTTCGCCGGATTCGCGCCTTTGAACAGCGCCGTCGGCGCGACATCTTTGTAGAACCAAACCCAAACCAAATCAAGGTCTTTGCAGACGCATTTGTGGGGTGAAAATTAACTTTGCAGGCCAGCGAGCGCAGCCTGGGTGTGCGCCAGTTTATTTTGCCACTCAATGAGCCGCTGCCTGTGCTCTTCCAAAACTTGCGCCGGAACTTTTTGGGCGAAATTAGGATTGGCGAGTTTCTGTTCGACTTTGGAAATCTCGGATTCGTATTTTTCAATTTCCTTTTTCAAGCGCGCTTTTTCGGCTTCCGCGTCAATCAAACCTTCCAGTGGCAAAAACAATTCGCCGAGGGGATGGCGAACGGCCAGAACTTTTTTGGCCGGTTGAAAATTTGGATTTACTTCAATGGCTTCGGCGTTGAGGAGCAATTTCAAAACTTCAAGGTCGTTTGCCCCGATTTCATTCGCGGGCTTGAAAATAAATTTCACTTTTTTATTCGCCGGAATGTTTGCTTCGCGCCGTAGATTTCGGCCTTGCGCAACCAATTCATTTCGCGCTTCGGCAAATTTTTCGTCGCGCTCGCTCAAGCCGTAAAAATTTTTGAATTCATCGTCGAACGGTTTTGGCCACGATGCGAACATAATTGTTTTGCCGCCTTGATTGGGCGGCATGTCCGCCGAATAACCCATGCCGTGCCAGAGTTCCTCTGAAATGAACGGAATGAATGGATGAAATAATCTTAAAGTATGCGAGAGAACAAAATCAATCACGGCGAGCGTGTTCGCTTTGCGCGCGTTATCATTCGTAGCAGCCGACGTGAGGAGGCTCTGATCAATTTCCGTTTTTTCAGTTTGAGCCTCGTTACCTCGGCTGCTACTGGAAAGAATGGCTTTGCTCGCCTCGACATACCAATCGCAATACTCGCTCCAGAAAAAACGGTAAAGTGTCGCGGTCGCATCGCTGAATTTATATCCGGTGAAGGCGGAATTCATTTCGCGAATGGCTTGATCGAGTTTAAGCAAAATCCATTTGTCGTCGGACGTTAAAAATTTTGGATCAATTTCGCCCTGCGATTCTCCGCCTTGTATTTGCCGGAAACGGCATGCGTTCCAAAGTTTGTTGCAGAAATTTCTGCCGAGTTCGACGTTTTGTTCATCGAACAAAATGTCCTGACCGAGCGGCGCGGCGCGCATCACGCCGAAGCGCAACGCATCCGCGCCGAATTTCGCGATGAGGTCGAGCGGGTCGGGCGAATTGCCGAGGCTCTTGGACATCTTGCGCCCCTGCTTGTCGCGGATGATGCCGGTGAAATAAACATTCTGGAACGGCAAGTCGCCCATGAATTCGTAACCGGCCATGATCATGCGCGCGACCCAGAAGAAAATGATGTCCGGCCCGGTGACGAGGTCGGTGGTCGGATAAAATTTCTTCAACGTGTCGGTCTGTTCCGGCCAGCCCATCGTCGCAAACGGCCACAGCCACGAACTGAACCAGGTGTCGAGCACGTCGGGGTCTTGGGTGAGTCCCAACGCTTCAACTTCCGCAACCAAATTTTCATTGCCCGGAGCGATTGAAATTTCCACGCCAATCAATTCAATTGGCATATCCGCTTCAAGAATTTTACTGCTTCCATCCGGCTGCTTCATTGCCGTGCCTGCGGCAATAATTTTTGTTTCACCAGTTTTTGGCAGCTTCCATGAAACACCGTCAAGATTCGACTCTTTGAGTTTTTTTAGTAACGCGAAAGTTTTATTTCTCTTTTCGCCAGTCCATTCCAGGCCGTTGCGCCAAACTGGAATCCGATGTCCCCACCAAAGCTGGCGGCTGACGCACCAATCCTGCAAGCCGCCCATCCAGTGGTCGTAAACTTTCGCCCAGCGGTCGGGATGAAATTTCATCTCGTCCCCACAGTTGACGTTCTCTAAAAGTTCACTTAATCTGATTCCAGCGTTCGGTGCAGGCTGGGTGTCCAACTTCTCCTTCGGGAGATGCGCTTCCAGAGATTTACCACCGAACGTGATTTTTTTTGTCTTATGGTCGTAAAGAACTGTCCCATCCCAGTATTCCTTCGCCGTAATCAGCACTCGGTGCAACTCCCCCGTAATGGAAAGTGCCGCCACAAACCGATGAACTTGCTTCACCTGTGGATTCGCAGGCTCATGTGGTGCGGATGAAAGCCAGATGGCCGTGCGAATGAGTTCCGGCAAAACCGCCACTGCCCGGATGTTTGCCACCCCCAGATTGCTGAAAGCGTGCGACAAACTCTGACGACCGACGCGAATCAGAATGCCCGAATTTTCGTTTTTAAAAGGGATGCCGATAAAATGATGCTGTCGGGCATAAGCCAGCGCGGCTTTTCTCAACTCACGAATGGACTTCCCGGAAAGCTCATTCCCGGTCGCATAGACAACGGCAACAGTTTTATCCGATGCGCTTGGCTGTGCCACACATGCGCGAGCTTTTTCCACGCTCGGATATTTCAAAAACCATTGCTCGCTCAAGCGCGGCTCAATCGGAACATCGGCGCGCTCGCTGTAACCGACGTTGTTCGTGTAAGGTTCTTCTTTTTCCAGCGCGCCGAGTTCGGTGAGTTTTTCCACGGCCACTTTGCGCGCCTTGAAACGGTCGAGCCCGCGCAAGTCCGCACCTGCCGCGTCGTTCATCTGGCCGTTCGCCGCGATGACTTCAATCACGGGTAATTTATGTCGCTGTCCGATTTCAAAGTCCGCCTTGTCGTGCGCCGGCGTCACTTTCAAAACGCCCGTGCCGAATTCAAAATCAACATGGTCGTCGCCGATGATGGGAATGAGTTTCTGCTCGCGCGGCAATTCCACCGGCAGCGGACGCAGAACGTGTTTGCCGATGAGATGCGCGTAACGCGGGTCTTTTGGATTCACTGCGACGGCGGTATCGCCGGGAATCGTTTCCGGCCGCGTCGTCGCAATCGTCAAAAAAATCTTTTCTTCAGGGAGCGCGCCCACCTCGGGCGCAGTCGAACGCGCCTCGCGTTCGACCTTCGGGATTTCGGTGGACGAGGCGTCCGCCGACGCAGCCGGGGCGGCTGCGCTCCCCACGACTTCCACTTTGAAATAATAGAGAAAACCTTTTTGCTCTTTCATCACCACTTCTTCGTCGGACAACGCCGTGAGCGACGCGGGACACCAGTTCACCATGCGCTTGCCGCGATAGATGAGGCCTTTTTTGTAGAGGTCCACGAACACACGTTGCACGCAGCGCGAATACTCCGGGTCCATCGTGAAGCGTTCGCGCGTCCAGTCGCACGACGCGCCGAGTTTTTTCAACTGCTGGATGATGATGCCGCCGTGTTTTTCCTTCCATTCCCAAACGCGCTCCAGAAATTTTTCGCGGCCCAAATCGTCACGATGCTTGATTTCGCCGGATTTTTTCAGCGCGCGTTCGACGACCGTCTGCGTGGCGATGCCCGCGTGATCCGTGCCGGGCAGCCAGAGAACTTCCTTGCCGTCCATGCGCGCCTTGCGGGCGAGGATGTCCTGGATCGTGTTGTTGAGAACGTGGCCGAGCGTGAGCACGCCGGTGACGTTCGGCGGCGGAATGACGATGGAATACGCGGGCTTTGGCGATTTCGCATCCGCGACGAAAAATTTTCCGTCGAGCCAGAATTGATACCACTTGTCCTCGACGGACTGCGGTTCGTAAGCTTTTGAAATTTCGCTCATGCGGAAAAAATTTTAAGAAATAATTTCAAATTCGCCGAATTGCCGAAAATGGTCGTCGAAAGCGAGCGCTTGTTTCAAACCAAGCCGTTGCATGACGACAAATGAAACCGCATCGCACAATGAATATGATTTGTCGGTCTGGCGGCGCAGCAATTTGAACGCGAGCTGCTGATCCGCGTGCGCGACTTCCTCGATGTGGACGAGCGGATTGTTTTCAAAATCCTGGAGGATCACCTTCTTTTTCGGGGTGCGGGAAAAGTGAGCGTGGATTTCGCACAATACGGGCAGCGTCGTGACGAACTTTGTCCGGTGTCGGGCCATTTCGGTTAAAATCCTTATCGCTTCCCGGTGACAATTTTGCCGTTCGTTGCGATAGGCTATCCAAAATGAGGCATCGAGAAAAATGTGATTCGTCATTTGGTTTCGTCCATTTTTCGGAGCCTCTTGTCATAGGCATCGCCGCTCGCCCGATTGTCGAAGTAATCCTCCGGCAACGGGGGGGCTTCGACGTATTTGCCTTTCATCTTGATCCATTTCTTCGGACCGCCATAAAGGTAATGGTCGTGGTTGATGGCGGCATCCTCCGGCGAATCGTTATCAGGATCGGCCGGCCACGGTTTGAACATGGGATTATTAGTCCAAGCTTCATCCGGCAACTCCATCTTCTCATCAATGAAATTCCGGATCACCGCCGCCATCGGCTCATCGCGGCGCGACGCCTCGCGCTGGACAAAATCATACTCGTGCTTGTTGAGATAAATTTGCGTCCGAATCATCGGCGACTCTTCGACTTCATAAGCAACAGCGGCTTCTTTCATTTCCATCACGGAACTTTTCAGCGGCGGATACTTAAATGGCTTTTGCTTTTTCATGCGCCAAATATAACAGCGTGATGTATATGTGTCAAGATGTTTTCATTAACGCGTATTCCATCGAATCCACGAGCGCCTGCAAGCTGGCCTCGATGATATTTTCGTTCACTCCAACCGTGCCCCATTCGCGCTGGCCATCGGACGATTGAATCAACACGCGCGTTTTCGCGGCGGTTCCGGTTCCAGAATCCAAAATGCGGACTTTGTAATCCGTGAGCGTAATCTTTCTTAATTTCGGAAACGATTTTGCCAGCCCCGCGCGCAACGCGCCGTCGAGCGCGTTCACCGGGCCGTCGCCTTCCGCGACTTCGTGATGAATTTTTTTGCCGACACGCACGCGCACCGTCGCTTCGCAAACCGATTCCTTCGCGTCGCGCCGCATCGAAACGTGATATGTGTCCACCGTGAACGGCGGCTCGCGACGTTTCAAAGTTTTTCCGATGAGCAGCGCGAGCGAGCCTTCCGCCGCTTCGTATTCGTAACCGGCATTTTCCAATTCCTTGATGCGGTTCAAAATCGGTTTCAATTCCGGCGTGTCGTTCGTGAGTTTGAAACCCAGCGTCTGCGCCTTCATCACGATGTTGCTGCGACCGGCGAGGTCGCTGATGAGCACGGTGCGCGCGTTGCCGACCAGCGCCGGGTCAATGTGCTCGTAACTCGACGCGAGTTTTTGCACGGCGTTGACGTGCGTGCCGCCTTTGTGCGCGAACGCCGCCGAACCGACCCACGGCAGGCGCGGGTTGTGCCGCATGTTCGCGATCTCGTCCACGAACTGCGAAAGCTCCTTCAACTTCGACAACGATTTCACCGGCACGGAAGTTTTTTTCAACTTCAACGCGACGCACGGGATCATGCTCGTCAGATTGCAATTGCCCGTGCGTTCGCCGTAGCCGTTGACTGTGCCCTGCACATGAACTGCGCCGGATTCGAGCGCAGCCAATGCGTTCGCCACGCCGAGGCCGATGTCGTCGTGCGTGTGGATGCCGATTTTGCAATTCAATTTTCCCAGCGCGGTTTTCGTGATGGCGGCAACTTCGGCCGGCAGACAGCCGCCGTTCGTGTCGCAAAGCACTACGAAATCCGCGCCGGATTTTTCAGCAGCGCGCCAAGTATCGAGCGCGTATTCGGCGTTGAGCTTGTAGCCGTCGAACGCGTGCTCGGCGTCGTAGATGACGAATTTGCCGTGGTCTTTCAGGAAACGCACGGTGTCGCCGATCATCGCGAGATTTTCCTCCGGCGTGCAGCGCAAAACTTCCTTCACGTGCAGCATGGAAGTCTTGCCGTAAATCGTGACGACGGGCGTCCCGGCTTCGATGAGCAATCGCACCTGGTCGTCCTGTTCGACCAGCGTATTTTTTTTACGCGTCGAGCCGAACGCGGCGAGCCTGGCGTTCTTGAATTTGCGCTTTTTGGCCTGCGCGAAAAATTCGATGTCCTTGGGATTGCTGCCCGGCCAGCCGCCTTCAATGTAATGCACCCCGAAAGAATCGAGCTTCTCGGCGATGCGGAGTTTGTCCGCGACCGAGAAATTGATGCCTTCGCCCTGCGAACCGTCGCGCAAGGTCGTGTCATAGATTTCGACTTGGGGTTTCATAAATGCCGTAAAAACGGACGGACATTATCTCTGAATTTTGCGGAAGTGGCAAATCCCAAAACGAGAACAAACTTGCGCCCTTGAATTTTGCCGCGCGATTTGCTAATTTAATTTCCGTGAGCACCGTTGCCGAAATTGAATCTGCCATCAGCACCTTGCCGGACAAGGATGCGCGAGCCGTCGCGGCGTGGTTGCGCGAACATCTCGGCGCGCGCGGGCCAAAACCCGGCGATATGCAGGGCATCATCGAAGTCATGTCCAAAAGTTTTCATACTGGTGAACACGACATCGCCGCCCGCCACAACGAACACCAGCCATGAGTCTGGTCTTTGTTGATGCCGTCGGACTGCTGGCTTTGTGGAACGACGACGATCAATGGCATCGCTCGGCCAAAAGCGCGTTTGTTTCCATCAGCGATGGCCGGACGACTTTGGTGACCACGCCGTTCATCCTTGCCGAATGTGGCAATGCTGCGTCACGCACGCCGTTCCGCGCGGAAGCCAGCCGCCTACGGCTGGAATTTGAGTCCGCCGAAACTTTGATCTGGCCAACCGAAACCGACTGGCATCAGGCTTGGAACGCCTATCAGCGCGGCGAGGCGGACGCGGCGGGAATTGTGGATCACATTTCTTTCACCGTGATGCGGCGGTTGGGAATTGCCAAGGCGTTCACCAACGACCGCCACTTTCGCGCCGCCGGATTTGAAACGATGTTTTGAAACGCAATGAAAACGAAATTGACGCAACGCAGGATTAAAGCGCGCAAATCAAGTGCGTGCGCGATGTGCAAGCCGTGGAAACAAGGCTGGGCGGACATAAAAACGTGCGAGATGAAGTGGTTGTGATGATGGTTCGATATGAAAGGTAAATTCATAAGCCGAACCTGCGGTTCCGTCCGCAGTAGTCTATCGGCATCGGCGCGACTGGTAACGGTCGGGTCGGAAGCTGCCGAGACAACGTCTCTCCATCGGCGAGATGAGGAGACCGCCGCGAGGTGGTCTCCGTGGCTGCGAGCATCAATGCGGTCAGAGAGATGAGGCTGGATGAAATGCCCAACACAAGTGAACTGCCAAAGGCATCGTAAGTCTGGACGAGCCAAAGATGCTGACAGGCTCGACCCAAAAGGGATGCAGTCAGGTGTCGCCTTCGTTTTTATGGCGCACACGGACAGAAAGACTGCCGGTGTATATGCAGGGGCTAACTCATTCATGTCATCACAACAAAACATCGCAAACCCGACATTTCGCCTTCCGGTGAAGGCAGGCGCGTCCGCAAGGAACGCTGACGGAGTGGCGGGCAGAGGATGCTGGAAAAAGCGAAGGCCGTTCTGTAATGGAGCGGATAGGAGTTGCAACATCACTCCGCCGTGCAAACGGGCAGACTTCCAGCGGGTCGCGGATGACGAGAGAACGGGCAGAACCTTCGCAGGAGAAAATCGCAAATGAACATGGATTCTTAGAGGGGGCGGTGGCGGCAACGTCATCGCCCTACTCGATTACCGGCGACATCCGACAGGTTGAACGCGCTGGGCAACAACTTCGCGAAGTAGGGTTCTGAAATTACTGGCTGGCCGACTTTGCCGCTTTGGAAAAATATAAAATGCCTGCACCGCCAACAAAACTGGCGGACACATCGCCGTAAAAAGGAAATGGCGGCAATGACAAACGCAAACCGTGAACAAGTAGAATTATGCCTTCAATCAACATCAGAAATCCAAACCACGGAATTGCCGCATAAAATTTCTTCGGCCAAATCATCAAGGCTAAATACCAAATACCGACGAGCGTGAACGCACCGGAAGCCATCCTCAACCAATAATCAAGCATTGGTCATAACTGATTGGTTTTGCGCCGAGTCCTTGCAAAAGTGATTCAGCTTCTGACCAACTGACAAAAATTCCAATGGCTGAAACGCCCCAGCCAAATGCGGTGAAGCCAAGAAATAATCTTAAGAGGCGGAGTTGCATGATTGTTTTCGAGCTTTGAAATTTTGGATTATTTTATAGAAAACTAATCCCATAACCCCAAATACAAGTGCATGAAGATATCCGCCCATTTCCAAAAGCCCATAACCGACCATTGAATAAGAAATACTCGGCACAGACAATCCGACGGAACATAAATAGGCCAGCCTTTGGTTTGGTGCGTTAAATCCTAGAAAAAGTGAACCAACAAGCCACTCAATTGTCAGAAAGCCGTCAACCGTGCCGGAGTATTTCAATCCGGGAGTGCGGCAAATTGTTATTTGCGTAACAGCAGCAATAATTAGCATTGCAATAACCGTTTTCACTTCAACAAAAGTTAGTTCTCAACCGTTGAATTTGTCCAGAGCCGAATTGCGCTTTGTTGAAACGCGGTTAAAGTTTGCGCATGGAAGTTTGCGAATCCATTTCCTGTCCGTTTTGCGGGCAGGCGTCCGAGGTGGCCATTGACACGAGCGTGCCGAGCCAGCGGTTCACGACGGATTGCGAGGTGTGCTGCCGCCCGTTCGAGGTGACGGTGACGTGCGAGCCGGGCGAAATCCTGGGCGTGGACGTGTCGGGAAGTTGAAAGCCGTTTCGTGAAATGCAATTGAAGAATTCAGTTCGCCAATCTGCGCTTACAATTTTCCCATCAAATTTTTTGCGCGATGAATCCAGACGCGGTCACGTTTGCGCTGAAACGCCGGCGCGTGAACGTCGTCGCCCAAAACGTCCTTGAGTTCGGCGCGCGCCAGCTCGTTTTGATTTTTCGCGAGGTATAGTTCGGCCAGTTGCACTTTGGCGCGCGGATAGAAATGGCTTTGCGTGATGTATTGCCAATATGTCAGTGCTTTGTCCGTTTCGCCGAGGGCGGTGAGCGCTTCCGCGAGCGCCATCATCGTGTGTCCGTAATCATGGTCGGGTTTTTCGCGCACGACATTTTCGAGCAGCGGACGCGCTGGGGCGGGACGTTTTTCGCGCAGCAGGCATTGGCCGAGATGCGCCTGCGCATCAAGGTCCGCCGGATCGCGTTCGAGCGCGGCGCGATAACATTTTTCCGCCTCGGCCAATTTGCCGCGCTGAAAATAAAGATCGCCGAGTTGAAAATGATGATAGGCATTGTCGAGGTGATGGATTTGAGATTGAAGCTGCTTGATGCGTTTGCGGCTTTGCGCGCCGGGCAATTCAAAGCCGCTCGTGGACGAAGGCGCGGTGCGGTAAGCGAGGAAAAAATATAAGATCGCCGTGAGGCCCCAGCCGATGAAAATGAAAACCGCCCAGAACCATTCGCGATGGCGCAGGGCATGGACGAGCATCCAGATTTGAAAAGCCGTCACGAGGAGCAGCCACGGATGGTGAATCACATAGCCGGGATTCAGCGCGTTGGTGATCAGCGAAGCGAACATCCCGCCGAAATTATGCCGAAGAATTTTCGCTGGCAACAAACTTTTCGCCAATTGACGGCTTGTTTTCGCCGGCCATTCGCCTTAACAATTTGCGCTTCGCGTGAACGAAACGCTCATCATCGTGCCGACTTACAATGAACGGGAAAATCTCCCGCGCATGGCGGAAAAGCTTTTGTCGCTTCCGGTGAAAGTGGATTTGCTCGTCGTGGATGACAATTCGCCGGACGGCACGGGAAAAATCGCCGACGCGCTCGCCGCGCATTATCCGCAAATCCACGTTCTGCATCGCACGGAAAAAAACGGTCTGGGCCGTGCGTATCTCGATGGATTCAAATGGGCGCTGGAAAATAAATATGAGTTCGTTTTTGAAATGGACTGCGATTTTTCGCACGACCCGGATGACATTCCGAAATTTCTCGTCGCGGCGAAAAGTGACGATGCCGATTTGGTTCTTGGTTCTCGTTACGTTGGCGGCATTCGCGTCATCAATTGGCCGCTGGGCCGGTTGATGTTGAGCCGTTTCGCCGGAAAATATGTGATGATCGTGACCGGAATGCCGTTCAGCGATCCGACCGGCGGCTACAAATGTTTTCGCCGCCGTGCGCTTCAGGCGCTCAACCTCGATGCCGTCCGCTCAAACGGTTACAGTTTTCAAATCGAACTGACGCACAAACTTTGGCGGCGCGGATTAAAGATCGTGGAAGTGCCGATCATCTTCACCGAGCGCACGCAGGGACATTCCAAAATGGCCGGCGGCATTGTGAATGAAGCGTTCTGGCTCGTCTGGCGATTATGGGTGCAAAATGGTTTGCGCCGTTCGCCGCGCAAAATTCGTTGAAACGAAAATTCGATTTGTAAGCGCAGATTGCGCAGATTTACTTTGTGTTTTTTTAATCCGCGTAATCTGCGGTTAAAATTTTATGGCGCGTGATTTGGCAAAATTGACAGTTTCCCTTTTGAATTTTTCGCCATAAAATGCACTGATGATTACTTTGATCATTGGCACCAATCGTCCGGGCGCGAACACGCGCAAAGTCGCCGCGCACATCGAAGAATTTTATCGCGAACTGAAAGTGCCGCTGCACGTTTTGGATCTGGCAAAATTGCCGCCGGAAATTTTTTCGCCGACAAGTTACGCCGAAAAACCAAAATCATTCCAGCCGTTTGCCGACGCCATTTTGCAGGCGCACGGTTTGCACGTCGTCACGCCCGAATACAACGGCAGCATTCCCGGCATCATGAAGTATTTTATAGACATGCTGAAATTTCCCGAAAGTTTTGAAGCGCGTCCGGTCTGTTTCACCGGCCTCGCCGCTGGAATGTGGGGCGCGCTGCGTCCCGTCGAACAGCTTCAGGCGATTTTCGGCTATCGCAACGCGCATCTTTTTCCCGTGCGAGTTTTTCTGCCGCAAATCAATAATCTGCTCGATGATTCGGGAAAATTAAAGGACGCCGAATTGCTGGCGCGCCTGAAAGCGCAAGTGGACGGCTTTGCCGAATTTGTGGAAAAACTCAAAGGCGTAAAATTGCGTCAGGCCGCAAAATAAAATTATTGCGCCGCGTAAAATGCGTCCACTTTCGCCGCGACATCCCGGTAGCCGATGTCCGTTTCGTAAATCATTTTGAACTGGTCCACCGCCTCTTCTTTTTTGCCCATGCTTTCAAGCACGCAACCGAGATTGTAAATCAGGTCTTTCTTTTCGTCGTCAAAAACGATTTTTTCCTTGATCGCATTTTGCAGCGTGCGCGCGGCCAGATCGAACATCCTGCGTTGCGCGAAACATTGCGCCAGCAGGCTCATCGCCGCGAGCCGCTTGTGCGGATTGCCCTGCGCCTTTTGCAATTCCTGGATCGCTTCGCTGAATTTTCCGGCTTGAAAATAAAGCTGGCCCATTTCAAAACGGATCGCCAGATCCGTCGGATATTTTTCGACGCGCTGCTGGCATTCGGTGATCTGGAAATTTAATTTCTCCGCCTGAAGCTTCGCGACCTGCTCCGCATGTCCCGGATCAAAAGGATTTATTTCGGAAATCTGATGTTCAAACCGGCGCACCTTCGTGTTCGCAATCGTGCTGGCGAGCGACGCATCGTTGCCCATCTCGGAATTTTTTATCCTGTCGTAAAGTTGCAGCGAACGGTCGAAATCTTTTTTCTGCGCGTAAAGTTCCGCCAGCGAGCGCACCAGTTTCAAATTATTCGGCTCGGTTTTGAGGCGCGCTTCGTATTCGGTCAGCAACCGTTCAGTGGTATCCTCGGTTTTGACGACGCGATTTTGTTGTTCAAGTGAGGTCGCTTCCGTTTTGTTTTTGAGAATGTCGCGATAAGAGCCTTCGCCGCTCTCAAGCGCGCCATAACCGCCCTGATCCAGCGTCTTGCGCGCGGACAAATCTTTCAACGCCTGGTTCAATTCGCCGTCATTCGGATTTTCGCGCAACAAATCCATCAGGATTTTTTCGCCGCGATTATGTTCGCCCGCGCTGACATCGCCCGCCGTCGCCAGCGCGCGCGCAAAATCCATCGCCAGATTCCGATCCTTGGGCGAATGCTTGACCAAAGTTTCGTAAGATAAAACCGCCGTGTGCGGCAATTCCAGGGCGTTCGCCGCGTCAACAATAATGCGATGCGCGGCTGAATTATTCGGGTCCGCATTCAAAACCTGTTCGGCGATGACCATCGCCTCGGCGGGATTTTTCCCCAAAACCATTTTGGCCTTGGCGATTTGCGGCGAAGAACCCGCGCCGCTCAACATTTTTTTGAAAAAACCGCCGCCCTTGTCGCCCGCCTTTTTGAATTGCGCCGCGCGCAACGCCTTGCGGCAATCAAAAAACGCCGGCTCCTTTTCGAGCACTTGATTAAAAAGCGCGATGGCGTAATCCACATTTTCGCGTTGCCCGGCTTCGTTCGCTTTCGTGTAAAGCAGCCGCGCATCGCGGGCGATTTCATTGACAATTTTTTCGGCCATGAGATTTGTTGTTTTGCAAATAACGTTGCGCCTGGCGGGGAAAAAATCAAGCGCATTGCGCTTTTTGACGCAGCGCGTGATCAACGAGCACAAGCGCGGTCATCGCCTCGACCATCGGCACCGCGCGCGGCAACACGCATGGATCATGGCGGCCGCGACCTTTGAGCGTCGTGTTTTCAAAATTTTCAGAAACGGTTTTTTGCTCGTGCATGACGGTCGCCACCGGCTTGAACGCGACGCGAAAAAAAATCGTTTCGCCGTTCGAAATGCCGCCTTGAATTCCGCCGGAACGATTCGTCGTCGTAAAAACTTTTTTATTTTTAGCGCGAAATGCGTCGTTGTGTTCGCGGCCTGTCAAAAGAATTCCGCCGAAGCCCGAACCGATTTCAAATGCTTTGCTCGCCGGCAAACTCAACATCGCTTTCGCCAAATCCGCTTCGAGTTTGTCAAAAACCGGTTCGCCCCAACCCGCCGGAACGCCGCGCGCAATGCCTTCGACGATGCCGCCGACCGTGTTTCCCTCGCGCCGCATTTTTTCAATCAGCCGGATCATTTTTTCCGCCGCAACTTTGTCGGGGCAGCGAACGATGTTCGATTCGACTTCCGAAAATTTTACTTTGTCCGGATTTATTTCGGCGGAAATTTTTTGAACTTGTTTGACGTAAGCCAGAATTTCCACGCCAAATTTTTCGCGCAGAATTTTTTTTGCGATTGCGCCCGCTGCGACGCGGCCAATCGTTTCGCGCGCGCTCGCGCGCCCGCCGCCTTGCCACGCGCGAATTCCAAATTTTGCGAAGTAAGTAAAATCCGCGTGCGAAGGACGGAACTTATCCTTCATCTCGTTGTAGGCCTCGGAACGCGCGTCTTCATTTTTTACCCAAATGGAAATCGGCGTGCCGAGCGTTTGGCCGTCGCTGGAAATTCCCGATAAAATTTGCGCGGTGTCCGATTCTTTGCGCGGCGAGACAATTTTAGATTGCCCCGGACGGCGCCGGTCCAAATCCGGTTGAATATCCGCCGCCGACAATTTTAATCGCGGCGGGCAGCCGTCCACGACGACGCCGACTCCGCCGCCGTGCGATTCGCCCCACGTCGTGATGCGGAACAATTGTCCAAAACTGCTTGCCATGCTTTGATTGTAGGAGCCGAAGTGACGAGGCTCAAATCAAAAATCAGAGACTCCTTACGTCGTCTCCTACAATCCGCTTGAAACTTGGAACTTCAAACAGGAAACTCCCGCGAGCATGAATCGCATCGTAGAAAAATTCGCCGCGCTTAAACGCGCGGGCAAAAAAGGTTTCATCGTTTATATCGGCGCGGGCGATCCGCATCTGGATGCGACGCGCGAACTCGCTTTGGCGTTTGAAAAATCCGGCGTGGACATTTTGGAAATCGGCGTGCCGTTCAGCGATCCGCTCGCCGACGGTTTGGTGAATCAACTCGCCGCGCAACGCGGTTTGGAATCGGGCACGACTCCGCCGAAACTTTTGGAAACAGTTTCTGCCATTCGACGTGAATCGCAAATTCCCATCGTCCTCTACATTTATTTCAACCTCATCCATCGCGTCGGCATGGAAAAATTTATTGCGGATGCCGCGCGCGCGGGCGTGGACGGTTTGCTGGTTTTGGATTTGCCGCCGGAAGAATCGGACAATTACGAAGCGCTGATGAAAAAAGCCGGTCTTTGCCACATTTATCTCGTCGCGCCGACGACACCGGACGCGCGCATGGAACTCATCGTGAAACGCGGCAGCGGATTTATTTATTATATCTCGCGCGAAGGTGTGACGGGAATGCAGTCGCACGTCGCGTCGAATCTCGCGTCGCAAGTTGCCAAAATTCGCGCGCACACGGATTTGCCGATTGCCGTTGGCTTTGGCATTTCCAATCCTGAACAGGCGAAACTCGTCGCGCAAAATGCGGACGCGGTCGTTGTCGGCAGCGCGGTGGTGAATCAAATCGCGGAAAATGGAAAATCGCCGGAATTGGTGGCCAAAGTGGGCGCGTTCGTGGAATCGCTGGCGGCGGCGGTGAAAGCAAATTGACCCGGCTGGCATTTGCAAAATTGCTTGTTGACAGGCGCAGCGGATTGTGTGATTTAATTATCAATCGTCCGCGTTTGAAACGCGGATGAAAACAAAAAAATAAAAACAAAAGTAAGGAGAAACATCTATGAAAAAACTCAAGTTATTGACGGCGCTCGCCGTGGCTGGAATCGTAGGAATGACCGCTCATGCCACCGGCGCATCCGGTTTTGAAACGATCAACTTCAAGCTCACCGCTTATGCATCAACCAATGATACTGCAAAGCTCGTGAAAATAAAAATCACCAATAAGGACGTTTTGAATCAAGTGGAGCAGGAATTTGGCAATGTGGCCATTACCAATAGCGGCGCTAAATTGGCTCTTGGCAGTGGTGGCATTTTTAACGGCACGGGCGACATCTATGTATTGAATAAAACTAATGGAGTCGTGGTAGATGCCAGTAACGTGAATGACAATCAATATCAACTCGGTTTTAGCTTTGATCATGAGGCCACAAGTGCTCCAAACAATGGTGATAAAGAAACCACCATGGCGGTGGGTCATTTTACCTTTAGCAATGCCAGCGGTTCTACCGCCGGTGATCTTCAGGGTTTGGCAAAGGTGACAGAAACCTTCAAGAATAATAATAGTGGTGATTCTGAATCATTCAAATTCACCGGCACTGGTAACGGAGAATATCATGGCACTTCAGCTGTGGTCACAGGCACAATATCTACTTCAGGTAAAGATATCCTCGACATAGGCCTTTTACCATAAGCCGTCAGTTCTTTAATAAAATAAATCCAACTGGTTCGATACAAGATTGGCTTGTGTCGAACCAGTATTTTTTCCGACGTTGACATTATGAGACCAAAAGTTGCCATCGGCATATTAGTATGTGCGGTTGGTTTATTGGCGCTCATCATCTTTGCGTCGAAAACGTTTCGTCCACAACCTGCCGCCGTCGCTGAAAATGTAAGCGCAACTGCGCCGGTCACAGCATCCACTACCGTCGCCACCGTTCCTGCCGCCGGCATTCCCGCCGCCGATCCGATGCCAATTTATATTCCCCCGCCGCCAATCGTCACCAACGATCCCGCCGCCCACGCAAAATATGTCAAGCAGCGAACCGAGGAATTGAATGATTTGGCGATGAACAATGATACGGATTCCCGCGATGCGATTCTGGCGGAATTAAGAACCAACTCCGACAAGCAGATTCGCGCCGCCGCGCTGGAAGCGGCCATTCAATTCGATGACCGTTCGGTGGTTCCGCAGTTGCAGCAGATTGCCGATGAAACCGAGGATCCGGATGAAAAAGCGGACATTTTAGCAGCCATTGATTATATCAACTTGCCTTCGCTCACCGAATACCTGGCCGATCATCCTGCGCCAGCTGGCACTCCGATTGTCCGGCAGCCTCCACGTCAGCGGATTCACAGACCTCAAGCCGCGCCCACCAGTCAATAAGGAGGACAGCACTTCTTCTGATGGCTAATCATCCATGCCCAAAAATCTGCCGCGCGGCCCGACGCTGAAATCAAATGGTTGGCCGTCTTTCATTCCCTGAACTTCGTAAGGAAGCACGCCGCGCCGGGCGACAAACGATTTGTCTATCTCAAGAATTTTTCCCTCACCGATCTGGTTCTTGACGGTCTTTCGCACCGGGCGCGGCAATTCTGCCAGCGTCGTCTCCACGCTCAACAAACCGCCGCCCGCCGCGACCGTGAAATTTTTTTCGCGGCCATCTTTTCCCGCCGTTTCGACATCGTAACTAATGCCATCATCATCAAAATTTTTATCAAGGTTTTCCAATTTGCCGCCGTTCAATTGCGCGGCGATGGTTGCTTGCACCGCGCCCGGCGTTTCAAACAACGCCACTTCCGCGCTCAAAAGCGTTCCGTCAGCGGCGATGGTAAAATCTTTTTCCCGTCCGTTTTTTGTCAAGGCGACATCATAAGTGATTTCCGAATCATCCAGATTTTTATCAATGCTTTCCAGGCCGCCATTGCTCATCAATGTCTTGATGGATTTTTGCACCGGCGCGGGCGTTTCCGCGAGCGCGACTTCGACGCTGGACAACGTTCCATCTTCATTCACAGTCACATCCCGTTCCTGGCCGTTCTTCGCCGTCAATTCCACGTCGTAGGCTGTTTCTCCGCCATCCGAAATTTTATCAATGCCGTCCAATTTTCCATCGCCGGTTTGATCTTGAATCGTTTTTTGAACCGCCGCAGGAATTTCAGCAAGCGCAACCGCCGTTGATGGCTCGTCACCAAAAGTTGCAACCGACCATCCGCAAAAAATTGCAAGCAAGGCGAATGGTATAAGTCGCATAAATTTTCCGGCGTCAAGGACTGATGACGATAATTTTCCGATGATGAAAGTGGCGATGATGCCGCCGCCAATGCCGATGGTGATGCTTATGCTTCTTATGAACTTTTACCGGCGCGCCGACTTTCACCGTATCCGCTTCGGTCACGGATGAAGATGAAAAAAAACTGAAAACGAAAGCCAGCAGAGCGATCCAGAGCAGTTTTTTCATAAGGCTTCACGTTTGTATTACTTTACCAGTCCGGTGTCAATCGTCGAAAATTTAGTTTTTTGAAATGCAAATGGAGCCAGTTGTCGGATTTGAACCGACGACCGACGGTTTACAAAACCGTTGCTCTACCACTGAGCTAAACTGGCTTTTATATTGAAAACACAGCATATTTTACTGTTATTTCCACAAGGTTTCTAGGAGGTTGCATGCTCAATTTGTAGATGGCATCGTTTTTCAAAACCTAGCGGCAATTATTTTGGGCGCGTCCGGGTCAATGGCAAGTTAATTCGCCGTTCACTGGAAACTCACGTTTTGACCGTTGCCAAGTTTAAGTTGCCCGATTTTCTTCACGATCACTGTCACATATTCCAAATTGTCATGCAGTAAGAACGGTCCTTATAGCGGCGTGGACATCTTCAAAGGTGAAAGGCTTGGCCAGGCATGGGCGCTTCTCCTGTTCGAGAAATCCACGCATTTGTTCGTTGATGACATCGCCGCTGAAAAAAACGATGCGCCGGCAATGATCTGGATTGGCCGCACGCAGTTTTTCATAAATTTGGCGGCCATTGAGTCCGGGCATTTTCCAGTCGCAGAACGTGACGTCGTAATTCTGTTGCCGCATTTGGCGCAGGGCGTTTTCACCGTCGGACGTGGTATCCACGCTATACCCACTTTGAGACAACCGCTCTTGCAACATTTGCAAAATGGCTTCTTCATCATCTATCACCAGGATTCTTTTCCCAGCACCTTCATTCGGGTTCAACGTCTTGGATTTCGTTGCGGATGCGGCTTCAAGGGTGCCGCTGTTGGGATGTAAAATCGGCAATTCAATGGTGAACGTCGTGCCTTCTCCCGGACGGCTGGAGGGCGTGATGTTGCCGCCATGTTCCTTGATTATGCCGTAGCACAGGCTTAATCCCAGCCCGGTGCCTTGCCCTACTTGTTTGGTGGTGAAGAATGGGTCAAAAATTCGGAGCAAATTTTCCGCCGAGATGCCGGGGCCGTTGTCGCGAATAATAATGTGGATATGTTCACCAGAGGTTTCGGTGAAAATTTTAATTTGCCCGCTGGACTTATGGCCTTCGATGGCCTGACGGGCGTTGTTGATGACGTTGAGCAGCACTTGTTGAATCTGATGACCGTCGGCCAATACCATCGTCTGGGTCGGGTCTAACTGCGTGACCACTTCGATATTGCTGGTGCGAAGCTGGTAGTTAAGCATTTCCAGCACCGCCTCAACTATGCTATTTACAGACATGGGCTTGCGTTCGTGCTGGTGGCGGCGGGCGAAACTCAAGAGCGATTGGACAATTTTCTGACAGCGTTGTGCGGATTTATAAATCATGTCGAGGTAACGCCGGTTCTTGGTGTCCGCGTCGTTGTCCTTGAGCATTTCCGAGAAGCCCATGACGGTCGCCAGGGGATTATTCAATTCATGCGCCACGCCGGCAACGAATTCGCCGACCGCTGAAAGTTTTTCGCTTTGAATCAATTGAGCTTGAGTATTTTTTAGGGTCTCGACGTTTTTTTCAATTTGCGCACGCGACTGCTGGATGTTTTCCGTCATTTGATTGAACACGGTTGCCAGTTCACCGCATTCGTCGGGACTGCGCACCGGCACGCGCCGGGTAAAATCACCGCGACCCACGGCTTCCGCGCCGTCGCGCAATTCACTCAAAGGCCGGGTGACTTTATTGACCAGCAGCCACACCGTCACCCCGCCGGATAAAATGGCCAGCAAACTGATGAGCAAAATTATTTGTCTCGTGGATTGAAGCGCCTGCAATGGCTTTTCGTATGAAGAAAGAATGAGATAACCCAGCCGATGCGAATCATTCTTCCCGCCCAGCCATCCGGCAGTGCAAAGAAAATGTTCGTTGTTCAGCGGGAATTGTTCGTTGGCGGTTACGTCTTCGCTTGGTTCATGGGCTGTCATCTGCGCGAATTGGACGGGCAACAACTTTGCCAAATCCGCATCTCGTAAAGTGGAAGCCACCACCTGGCCATCGGCGAGCAATACCAGATCGTCGTCCTGGCTCAATTTCGCGAACTGTTGAGCCATCAAATTTTCCACGCCAAAAGTAATCACCCCGACAATGGCGTTGGCGTCCCCCACCGATATGGGAATGGTAACTATGTCAAACAGCCCATTGTTGTTTTCAATGGTGTCCACCTTTGATTCTCCCGCCAGGGCTGGTTTGATCGAAGCGGAGCAACTGGCCTCAAATGCCTGCAAATTGATCTGGGGATCGCGCGCCACCGAAACCGGCGCGCCCTGACCGGGCGAAAATACAATGACATCCGCAACATTTTCCTTGATCAAATCATCGAGTATTCCCATCAAGGTATTTTGCTGTTCTGAATTAAGCTGAATTTGTCCCGGTTCAAACATCGCCATACCGGCCTTGAAACGCGGCTCGCTTTTGGCATCGCTATAACGGCGGAGCAGTTCACTGGCGCGATTTTGTTGCGTGATTTTCAGCATGGCCTCGGCAGATTTTAGATGTTGATTGGCGCTCTTTTGAATTTGTTCCGTTATCTGTTGGTTTGCGAGCCACATGGAAATCGTCACAATCAACACCATTACTACAATTACCGGCACCAGCACTTTGGTGCGGAAACTCGCATTCAACATGGCAAGCAGGCGCGACATGACGTTTAGTATTGCGGCAGATTTTTGATGCCAAGCACGAAGTCCACTCTTACCTCGCCGTTCGTCGGCACAGTGATTTCGCGTTCGTCGGCGGGCAGCCGTTCGTGCCATGCCTTCAATTTATATTTGCCCGGCGGAACATGGGAAATTTTGTAATTTCCATTGTCGTCCGTGGCGGCGAAATAGGGATTTTCCAGCACCAGCACAATGCAATTCATTGAAGTGTGGATTGAACAAAACACGTCCACGCGTCCCGGCTTGTCGAACGTCACACGCTTGTCCGGCGGATTGCCCTTGTAGAGTCCGAGGTCAAATTGCTTGGCCTCGGACATCGAAAATACGTTGTGGTAAATCCTGTCATTATTAGGCCATTCGACCGTTGTGCCGACCATGATGGGCAGAACGTGCGGCGAAAATACCGCGCCTTCCTGTGCGACTCGCGTTGTCGTCACTGTAGCTGCATTGGTTGAAGGCGCGCTGTTTGTCCCGAACGAACCTTCGACATAGACGACAAAATCGTGCATCGCCGCATAATCCATCTTCTCCACAAACTTGTATTTGCGGCTCGCATACGCGCCGTCCGAAGCGGCGGCATCCGCATTGATCTTGCCCTGCGCGCTCACATGGCCCGTGATCGTGCCCGCCATGACCGCAACGGTCGTCAGGCTCAAAATAATTATTGAACAAATAATTTTCATGGTGGGTTAGAATTTGAATCCGATTTCCGTTCCAAAAAAGTTTTCCTCGTTGCGCGATTTGCCATTCATTTGCTGGCCGCCTTCAAAGGCGTATTCCGTCTTGATGACCAGCCGGTTGCTGAAGCGGTAACCGAAGCCGAGACTTAACCTCCATAAGTCGGTCGTCAACTCGCTAAAATAATCGCCGGGATTGCCATTGCCCATGATGGGATATCCTTTGTCCGCGATGACTTCGCTGAACCGTGTCACCGCATAAAAATGCTTCGGCAGGTTTTGGACCGCCTCGGCTGAATAATAAAAAATGTCGCGGTCGTTGGCCGAAGTCGGGTCATTGTCGCCATAGTGCGCGTAACCGCCGAACGCCTTCACATAGCCGCTCGCCCACCGTGCCGTCGCATCCAATTCCACTGCGTTCACATGAAATTCTGTTGTGGCCGGCGAACCGATGGACTGGAAAAACCCCTTGGCAAACCACACGGCGGAAAGGCCATTATTCTCCGCGCTGAGGTTGTCCGTCCGCATTCCGCTCACGCTGAAATGCCAGTTTTTATTTGGATCAAAACTGATGCGTCCCGCGACGGACTTGTCATTATTGTCATCCTGCACGCCGTTGCCGCCGCCATTTTGCACCGCGACGACATAACTCCACTTTCCCATCGCGCCATAAATTTCCAGCCCCGGATCAAAGCCCCACAAATCCGACACTGAATTCAGGATGAGCGGATTGTCAATCGCATAGCGCGTGAGATATTCCTCGCCGAACGGGATGTTCATCTTCCCTGCGCGCACGTTTAACTGGTCATCGCGTCCCCACAATTGCGACACGTCCTCGAAGTCCACATAAAGTTCGCCAAGATTAACCTGCGCGTTGTTGTTCTCCGGGGTCGCCAAGTCCATCTCGCTGAAAAAATAAACGTCCTTCCAGATCGGCGCGTCCAGAAACAGCCGCGCCTCTTCCACGGTGAAGGACGAATTCGGCGAGAAACCCTCCGAGCCGGTCTTTTGAAAACCGACGCCGCCTTCACCGCTCAAGACCACGTTGCCAAAATTAAATCCGCTTTTGGCCGGTGCGGAATCTGGCGAATCTGGTTTTTCGCGCTCCGAATTGGCTGCTTCCAAGTCCTGCACTTTTTGCGTCAGCGCGTCGAGCGTTTGGCTTTGTTTTTGCATTTGTTGTTGCAAGATGGTGTTTTGTTCGCGCAACAACTGCACTTGCTCCTCCAGATTGGTATCGGCGGCGCGGGACGGCCCAACGCAACCAAAGAGCAGCATTGCCATCGTGAAGCGTGGCCAAAACGTCATGAAATTTCTGCGATGCACCCCGCATGAACAGCAAGTCAGGTGCCTAATCATCATTATTCTCCTGCGGTGCTTTTCAGCTTAATTTTGGCGAAAATAGAATCAAATTGCCGAACCGCACTCTGGAATGTCATTCCAAAATGTCATCTCCTGTGACAAATTTGAAGACACTTGCGGGACCATTAAGCCAGTGGCCGAACAGACCTTACAGCAGCAGCTTTTGGTGTCCGCCAAAGGGTGCGCAAAGCCGTCGGCCCTTTAAGCAAGCCGATTAAGACAAACAAACCGGTCAGTAACAGGCCGACCGATGAAGGTTCAGGCGCAGCCACCAAAGTGGGCGAGAACATCTGAGTGCTGCTGCCTGCAAAATTTTGACTGAAATCAATCCCATTGACATAAGCCACCGATTCACCGGACGGCGAGGCCGTGATTTGGGTGGGTGTGGAAGTGCTAATGAAAGTAAAGGTTCCGGCTTGCCCCGGTGCCAGGGTCGTCCCCGTGCTGTTGACCCACTCAATGGAATTGCCGAGAACGGAATTACCCCAACCTAGAGTATTCCCCGGACTTGTCGGAACTGAAGACAAGTTATTGCCGTTAATTGTCCAGCCATACCATAAGCTGTTAAGGCTCGTGGAGCCCGTATTCTGCAGGGTAATGGTATAATCAAAAACACCGCCATTCGGCACATCGGAAATGGTGGCTGTGGCGCTTTGTGCATGGCTGGAAGTCATTGAGGCGGCCAAACTGGCAGCGGCAATGGCAAGGCGGATGGATAAGAATTTCACTGGGTTGTTCATGAGGTTTCCTTTCAGGTCTGGTTTTTTTGTTATGAGTTTCAACGCAAATCTACGTGCGCTTATGGTTACGATGAACGAGCCGTGAAAATGTTCCCGAAAAAGCGAACTTCATTTCGGCAGGACTAAAGGCTCAATGAAATGAACGCCCGTTTCAGGATGTTTTCATCGCTGCCTTTGGTGATGGCGCGGCAGATTTGCGCGAATGGTTTTAACGGCCTGCATGAACGAATCATCATTTCGGACCAATCTCAATTGGGGGCAACAGGTCCTGTTAAGATTGAGATTGTGCAGTCCGCCATTTGTTCCCGCGAAAATTTTCGGGAACAAACCTCATTCCGGTTCATCAAATTATAACGAATGTGAAATTCCCCTCAACCCTGATTGAAATTAAAACCAAAATTTGCGGTGACGCTGGCGATTGGAATCGTCAGCGCCGGGGCATGCTTTTTGATTTCCTGTTCCACGACCTCGACCACGGTCGTTGCGCCCTTGGAAATTCCCGGCGCGCATTTCGTCGGCAACCAGGCCTGCGCCGATTGCCACGCGGACATCGTCCGAAAATTTCCAATGAGTCCGCACGCGCGCCTGCATTTTGCCAACGCCGCGATGCCCGGCCAAAGCGGCTGCGAATCCTGCCACGGCCCCGGCAGCGAACACATCCGCACGGGGGGTTCGGCGCAACTCATCATCAATCCCGGCAAAAATCCTGAATCCTGTTTTCAATGCCACCTCGACGTTCATGCGGAATTCAGTCTGCCGCAGCATCATCCCGTCATTGAAGGCCACATGAGTTGCGTGGATTGCCACGACCCGCACGGCGGCGATATTTTCAAACCGGCTGGCGGACTGGCGATGGCGCGGCAAAACGAAAATTGCGCGCAATGTCATCAAGCCCAGACACGCCCGTTCGTTTTTGAACACGAAGCTTTGCGCGAAGGCTGCATCGTTTGCCACAACCCGCGCGGCTCCATTAACCAGAAGATGCTCATTGAAAACGATCCAAATCTTTGCCTGCGCTGCCACGCGCAAGCGCAGGGACCGAATGTTCCCGCCGGCCATATTTACATCGGCAACACCGACCACACGGCGTTTTTGACCGTCGGCACTTGCTGGACGGCGGGTTGCCACACCGCGATTCACGGTTCCAATGTTGACCCGCGTTTGCGCTATTAAAAATTTTGCGCGACCGAAATGAAATTTTTTCCAGCCAAAAAAAATTTGCCGCGCGTCGCGATTATTTTTTTGTGCGCGCAGTTCGGGGAAAATTTAGTGGCCGCCGATGCCCCGCCAAATCTTCCGCCGTCTGCCAGCGTTAAAATCAATTTCGACCGCGACATCCATCCTATTTTGGAAACGTCCTGCCTGCGTTGTCACGGACCGCAAAAACCGAAAAGCCATTTTCGCCTGGATTTTCGCGACGGCGCGCTGACCGGCGGCGATGAAAACACCAACGATATCGTTCCCGGCCACAGCGAAAAAAGTTTGCTCATCGCCTACGTCACCCGGCAAGTGCCGGACATGGAAATGCCGCCGGACGGGCGCGGCGCGGCGCTCACGCCCCAACAGATCCGCGTGCTGCGCGCGTGGATTGATCAAGGCGCCAATTGGAGCGCGACCAATCTGTCGCCAGCGTTGGAAATGACGGTCGCGCCGACGATCCGCTGGTTTGATGTGTCCGGCAACAAATCCAAATTCCGCGAGATCGAAGGCACGAAAGATGGCTTCTCCGAAGGCGTGGAAAAATTTTCCGCGACGGAACAAATCAGCCCCACCGAAAAGGTTTCGCTCGCAGGCCGCGCGATTGTTCCCGGTCAGGATTTTGATTTCAAATTCGCGCTGGAAAAAAGCGAGCTCGGTTTCATCCACGCCGGCTTTGATCAATGGCGAAAATATTACGCGACCGACGGCGGCTACAATCCGACGGTTGCACCATCGGAATTTAATTTTGACAGCGATCTGCACGTGGACAATGGCCGCGCGTGGGTTGATTTCGGATTGGACTTGCCGCGCTGGCCCCAAATCATGCTCGGTTATGAATATCAATATCGCGTCGGCACGGAATCCACCCTGGATTGGGGCGGCGCGAACGGGAAAAATATTTATCCCGCGACGCAATCAGTGGATGAACGCACGCACACGATCAAATTGGCCGTGACGAAAAATTTCGACGACTGGCATCTGGAGAACAATGCGCGCGTGGATTTTTACACCGAAAAAAATTCCGGCGCGGAAGGGTTTGTGTTTGGCGGCACGACGCCGGGTGAATTGGTCAACACGGCGGACCATTACCGGCAAGTGCAGGGCATGGACACGCTCACGTTCGAAAAACAAATCCGCGCCTGGTGGTTTTTTACCGGCGCATTTTATTATTCCCGTCTGTCCGGCAGCGATTTTTTCAATCAGACGACGCTTTTTCCGCCCAGTTTCAGCATTGGTTTGAGCAGCCAGAAAATTACGTTGAGCCGCGAATCGGAAATTTTCAGCGTCGCCAATCTGTTTTCGCCGTTGAGTTACCTGCTGCTTTCACTCGGCACGCAAAACGAATGGACACGCGAACGCGGTTTTGGCGAAAGCATTCCCGATCTGGATTTGCTCTCAAACACCACGTTGCCGGCGGATTCCAGCCTCGACGAATTCAAAGCCTCGCAAAACGCGAATTTTCGTTTCACCAAAATTCCGTTCTCGGTGGTTTTTGGCGACGCGCAGTTCAGCGAGGATAATTACAGCGTCGGTCAAACTGATGACGCGGAAGAACTTCAGCGCGAGACCGTCGCAAATGCTTTTCGTTACGATCTCAAAACCGGCTTCAGCACGTCGCCCTGGCGCTGGGTGGATTTGACGGCGCAATACGGACGGCAATCGAGCAGCACCGATTACGGCCAGCTGCAAGACGTTTTTTTGTCTGAAGGCTTGAACAGCCCAACCAACGGTTATCCCGGTTTTATTCTCAATCGCGAAATCATCAGCGACCAATTTGAAACGAAACTCGTTTTGCATCCCGCGCGCTGGCTCAAAACCACGCTGACATATCAATTGACTTCAACCGATTATTCGTCAAAAACCGACCCGGCGTTTGATTCGGGTTTGGCGCAACTCGTTTCCGCCGGCGGTTTCATCGCCGACGGCCATTACGATTTGCAGACCTACGGCATCAGCGCAACCATCACGCCGTGGCGGCGATTTTATTTCACCGGCGCCTTCACTTACAGCCGCTCGCGCGCGACGACGGCCGACAACGGCGACGCGTCCATCGTGCCGTATGCAGGAAATATTTTCACCGTCAACGCGGCGGCGACTTACACCTTGAATGAAAAAACCAGCCTGCAACTCGCCTACAATTTTTCGCGGGCAAATTATTCGGAAAACAACGCGGCGGCGGGAATTCCGGCGGGACTCGATTATACGCGCAACGATTTGATCGCCGGCCTGACGCGGCAACTCACCAAACGCTTGAGTGGCGCCTTGCATTACGAATTTTCCCAATACTCCGAGCCGGGCAGCGGCAACGCGGACAATTTCACGGCGCAAGGCGTTTTTGCGACGCTCGTTTATAAATGGCGGTGATGGTTACCTGAAACACAACCGAACGGGGAAAATCTCGCAAAGAAAACCATCCGCCAAATGAAAAGAAAATTGAAATGGATCATCGTTGGGTTCATCGCCGTCTTTTGCTTGTTGCAGTGCACCAATCCGCCGCGCACCAATCCGCCGGTCGTTCATGATTTGATGGCGACGAATTCACCACCGCCAGAAATTGCGGCGTTGTTGCACGCGGCCTGTTACGACTGTCATTCGCACGAAACGCGCTGGCCGTGGTATAGTCAGGTCGCACCGATGTCATGGCTGATCGCGGACGACGTGAACGAAGGCCGCAAACATCTGAATCTCTCCGACTGGCCTGGCGACCAGCCCAAACGCGCCGCGAGACGACTGGAGAGCATGAGCGAGGAAATTGATTACCGCGAGATGCCGCCGAAAAAATACACGGCAATCCACGCCGACGCGCAGCTTACGGAAAGCGAGCGCAAGGAACTGACCGATTGGCTTGATGCTGAAGCGGCGCGTTTGAAATCAACGCGCGAAAAATAATTCAGGTCAAATGGAATATCTTTTGCCAGTTCACACCGCGCACGGCGCCAGAATGGCATCGCTCATGCCGTGAACAATTTTTTTATCCGCCGGAACAATCGTTGCCAAAACGCCGCCCAGTTGCGGACGCGCCGCGTCATTGTCGCCGGCGACAAAATAATATGGGCACAAACGCACGCGGCCTTTCATCGGCACGATTTCATTTTTCGCAAAATCAAACCAATTGGCCTCGACCATTTTTGGTTTTTCAAAGCGTTGCAGCACGCTCGGCGATGTTTCAAAATGTTTCAGCGCATCGTCCACCGCCGCGCTCCAATCCGCCTGCGACAAATCGCTGCCCAGAAAAACGCCGCGCGCCCCCCAGGCATTTTCGGAAAAACCGGAAACTTTCAAAATCAATTCCCGCTCTTTTTGCGAAAGCGACTTGAGTTGTTGCCAATCCGTCAAATTCAATTCAGGAATCGCCGCGTGCGGCGGCAACGGCGTCGGGTCAACGAGCCATGTGTAGGGAATAATTTTTTTCAGGCGCGCGAGAAAACTTTCGCCCAATTCCTGCCGCCAGAAATTTTGCAGATTGCGATTCCACAAAAGTGCGAACAACATTTTCTCCTCGAAAATCGGTTTGGGCGGCGGCGTCAATTTGATTTTCTTTTCCGCCGCGAGTTCAAAAATCCTTTTCGCATTGGAAACGTTGGGCAAATCGAACAATTCAAAAAAACGATAAACCGCATCGCCGTCGGCGAAATTGTTGAAGGTTGAAGGTTGAGGGTTGAAGGTTGAATTGCCGCGCCGATTTAGTTGTTCAGAAAGCCATTGCATTTCGGGGCGATACGTTTTCGCTTCTTCGGAAACGACAATGTGAACCTGCTTTGCGTCGCCAAAAATGCTTTCAAAGCCGCGAATCATTCCATCCGCGCCACCAATCGGATCGCCCTTCTCACTTCTCACTTCGGACTTCGAATAAGTTTGATTCAGCCACGCCGTCAGCCCAATTCCACCCGGAACCGAATCCAGTTCCGTGATGCTAAAACCATTTTCCGTCAGCAAAATATCGGGACGAATCACGCGCGGCGTTTCATTTTTGAACGCAACCGAACGCTGAAGTTCAATCAATTCCGGCGGCTTGCCCAAATCCAGCCAGTGCGCAATCCATTCCGGCTGCTTGCCTTCGACGGATTTGCGATAAAGCAAATTGACCGCGCGATAAAATTGCAGCAGCACGCGGCCCAGCGATTCGATTTCCTTCGCCAGATTTTCGCCAAGCGGAAATGGTTCGGGCGAAATGCGCCAGTCCAATCCGGCAAAAAGTCCGCCGACAGGAATTTGTTCACGGATAAACCGCGCATTTTGTTGCAGAGTTTCAGATTCTGTTGTCTTGCCAGTCATTGTGATGCTTCGCTGACTTCCAAGATTTCAACGGAACGCTGGGCCAGAGTTAATTGCAATCCAAGCCGTTCGCGGGCTGCGGCAATGACGGCGTCAGGGTCGGGCTGGAATTGTTGAGCTTCAGGTTTTGCCAATTCTGCTTGCAGGCGTTTGTCATTTTCAAGGGCTTCTCCCGTTCTTAATTCTTCCGGCAGGGTGCTGATCCAATCGCCATTGGGATTGGCGTTAATGGCCTGCCAAACTTTCCTGCCCGTTGTCGCTTCCAATTGTTCGGCTTCCGAAAGTTTCCATTTCATATCCACGTCGAAAAGGCCTTTCAAGCCGGTTTCATCAAAAACCGGTTTTCCCAAGGCTATTTCCAAATAGTCTGCGATCACTTTCATGCCAGTTCCATTAAGCCGGAAACGGCCAATATTGTTTCCGCCACCTCCAGATATTTCGACTTTGCGAAGACCGGGAGCGTTGGTGTTGATTTGCGTCAGAACATAAGCGTTCATCACGTTGGTAGTTTGTTTCACATCGAGACCAAATGTTGTGCGAAGCGCAACAATAAATTGTTTTTTCAATTCGTCGGCATGGCCTGACGGTGCGCGCAATTCAAAATCATAATATCCGTCAGGCAATTTGCACTTGATAAGTGTGCGACTGGAATTTTTGTCAAAAACAAAATCCAAAGCAGATTCGACCGTTGCGATTTTGCCTTTGAATTCACAACCGTTGGTATCGGACGACCATATGCAAATTGGCCCTTGGCCATTTTGAGGCATTTTGTGTTCGCGAATTGAAATTTCAAAAAGCGGCGGAGCTTGGTTCGTGACGACTTCGTCTTTGGAAAATTTATCAATCGTATAAACTGCTGGCAGCGGCAGGGAACATTTTTTGCCGGCCAAAACTTCTTCCAAATTTTCCGGTTTGATTTCAGCAGGATGAGTAATGGCCGCGATATGACCGGTGGCATCTACAATCACCGCGTGTGGAATTCCCTCGACGTGAAACGCTTGGTTCAAAACTTCATAATCATCCAAACCAATCCACGCCTTGCTGGAATGATTTTTCAAAAAGAGTCGCACCACATCTTCATTCTCGGATGTCACCGAAATAAAAACGACAGGCTTGCCTTTGAACTGCTCCGCCAAATCATTTAAATGTGGAATGGCTTTAATGCAAGGGCCACACCACGTCGCCCAAAATTCCAGGACAACAACTTTGCCTTTCAACTTATCCCAGTTCAATTCGGTGGCAGGCGGTCCTTGAATCGTTTTAGTCAGAGTAAGCGGCGGTGGAACGTCGCCGATTTTGGGGCCATCCTTGTCGGCAATTGCAAATGAATGATTCACGAACACTCCAAGCAGGAATAACGTGACGACAATTATTCTAAAAATTTTCACTACGCTTTAAGTTCGGATTTGCCCGTTGCCGATGCCAATCCATTTATAGCTGGTCAATTCGTCCAGACCCATCGGGCCGTCCGCCTTCGTGTGACTTCGGCGCGGCAGGCGTATTGTTCGGTTAAAGCACATCAATCGGGTAGGAAGTCAGCCAAATGTCCAGCTGTTGAAAGTCGGTTTTGACTTGTTCTTTGAACTGCCGGAAAAACTGCCGGTTTTCTGGCGTGTCAGCCACATCCACAAACACCCGCACCAAGTCGTCTCGATAAACTATTCCTTCATGCTGCCACTGGCCTTGAATGGGCTGGCTTTCCCAGGAAACAGCACCGAAATGCTCGCGCAGTTTTCGCACGGTTTCCGCCACCAGTTCCGGCGGCACGGGCTGGCCGTCATTAAACCGCAACGGCAGCAGGATTTCGTAACGGCACAAGGCGATCATAAGTGGCGGGGCCAATGACGGTGAAGGCGATTCCTTCCACAGCGAGATGGGACAACGCGGCTTCCGGCACCAGCGTGTCTCCGTTCGCGTAACTTTTGCCGGAGAAGCGACCGACCAGATAGCCAATCGCCCGCCGCTCTGACTCCGCATCGTTGAAGCGAATGATAATCATGGGTGAAAATTAGTCGAAGCCGACGCAAGATGCAACCGGACCTTTTTCATCAAGTTCTAATTTGCCCATTCCCAATACCCAACCACTTGTAGGTGGTCAGTTCGTCCAGACCCATCGGGCCGCGCGCGCCGATTTTGTCGGTGCTGATGCCGATTTCCGCGCCCATGCCGAATTCGCCGCCGTCGGTGAAGCGCGTGCTGGCGTTCCAATAAACCGTCGCGGAATCCACCTCGGCGAGAAATTGTTTCGCGTGCGATTCGTTCTTCGTGACGATGCTGTCCGAGTGCGCGGAACCGTAAAAATTGATGTGATCAATCGCGGCCTTTACGCCGTCCACGACGCGGACGTTCAAAATAAAATCGTTATACTCCGTGAAATAATCCTGTTCGCCCACTGTTTTCAGTTTCAAGTGTTCAGTTTTCAGGTTTGAAAAAGCGGCAAAACTTTCAGCATCGCAGCGCAACTCTACTTTTTTATCTGCGAGCCTCTGCGAAATCTGCGGAAGAAAAGCATTTGCAATTTTTTTGTCCACAAGCAAGGTTTCCATCGCGTTGCAAACGGCGGGACGCTGGACTTTTGCGTTCAGCGCGATTTCCTCGGCCATTTTCAAATCAGCATCGGCGTCCACAAAAACGTGGCAAACGCCTTTGTAATGTTTGATGACGGGAACTTTGCTGCACTCGGTCACGGCACGAATGAGGCTTTCGCCGCCGCGCGGCATGCACAAATCAACATATTGCGTGAGCGAAAGTAAAATGGGAATCGCCTCGCGGTCAGTCGTCGGCACGACTTGAATCGCGTGGTCAGGAAATTTCGCGAGCGCCCTTTTTCCAGCCTCAATCAGCGTTTGCGCGATGAGCAGATTGGAGTTCAACGCCTCCTTGCCGCCACGCAGAATCGTTGCGTTGCCGGATTTGAAGCACAGGCTCGCCGCGTCCGCCGTCACGTTCGGACGCGATTCGTAAATGATGACGACGACGCCAATCGGCGTGGAAATTTTTTTCAGCTTAAGTCCGTTGGGCCGCACACGCTCGTCGAGAATTTTTCCAACGGGGTCAGGCAACGCGGCGACTTCACGCAAGCCTTTGGCCATCGCGGAAATTCTTTGGTCATCGAGCTTCAGACGATCGAGCATCGCCGCTGATAAATTTAATTTCGCGCCAGCCTCCCTGTCGAGCGCGTTGGCTTCCTTGATTGCGCTGGAATTTTTTTCGAGCGCAGCGGCCATCGCGAGCAGGCAGGAATTTTTCTCCGTCGTCGTCAATTTGGAGAGTTCACGCGACGCCGCCTTGGCTTGTTTCGCCAGTTGCGTCATCTGTTCGGTTAAATTCATGGCTGCCATGATTTCAGGCAACCAAGTTAAACGAATTAGGCCGGATGTCAAAATGCCACCTCACTGCGCCGGCGGCGGCAAAATTCCCAGAATGGCCACGATGATGACAACGGCGATGCCGAGAAATAATTCCGCCTGGACGTTAAATTGCAATTGATCGTTGGTTGCTTCGAGATTTTGCGTTTTTGCATTTTTAATTTCAAGCCGCGGCTTGAGCCGCAACAAATTCACCGCGCCAATGGCGACGGCGAAACAGAACAAAATGATTTTGGCGAGCAGCCAGCGCCCATAAGGTTGTTCGATCAAATTTGAGAATGAGCCGACCAAAAACCAACTGTTGATAAAACCCGTCGCCGCCAGCAACGCGACGCTGCCTAAACTTAAAGCCGAGAAACGACGGACCAGCGCGGCGGTCAAGTTCCAGCGCGGCGGTTCGGAAATTTGCCGCAGCTTGCGTAAAAGTAAAATCAACGGCAGCAAACCCATCGGCCAGAATCCGGCGACGAGCAGATGCAAAACGTCGGCGAGCAGATGCCAGATGGAAGTTTCCTGGCCATGCCCGGCCCACGCGAGACTGCCGAGCAACGCGCCGCTGAAAAACAGTTGAAGCCAGGTTAAAAATCTTTGAAATGCAATTTGTGATTTTGAAAAATGAAAAAGCATCGCGATGAATGCGGCGGCGAGCCAGAAAATCAAACGTAGTTTCCAGACCGTTCCGAATTGCGTTTGCGTCCAGACGGTTTTCAAAATTTCATCCGAGAGTGGTTGGCCGCTCATGCTCATCGCGACGAGCGCGAGCCATGCGAATCCCGATAGCAAAATAATCGGCAGCAAAATCAGATTAAAAAACCGGATTCGTGTCTGCCAGTAACCGCTGATTTCTGTTTTGCCATTGGCGGAAATTGTCGTCGCCACCAAACGGTCGAAGGCAAAAATGCCGAAAAAAAGCAGGCACGCGCCGATGTGGACGGCCCGCGCAAAAATTAACCACGTCGTCGTCATGCCTGCTTTTGCGTTTGGATTATTTTATCGTGAACTCAAAACGGCCTTGCGTTTTGTGGGTGTCCACCGAGACGGCGTGCCAGACCACTGTGTAAGTTCCCGCCGGAAGTTGCGGCAGCGAAACGGCAAACAGCGACTTATTTTTAAGGTCGAGGCGCGCGTCTTTTTTGTCCACTTCCTTGCCCTGCGCATCCTGCACTTCGAGCGTGCTGAAAGCCGGTTCCAGGTTTTGCGTGAACCAGATTTTTATTTCGGTCGGCGAATTTGTGACCGTGCCGCCGACTTTGGGTTCGGCATGATCCAGAAAGGCGTGCGCCCATGCGTGCGTTTGCAATGCGAGAAATAAAATTGACGCGAGGCTTAAATGTTTGATTGAATTTCTTTTCATAATTTTGAGAATGATTTTAAGTTTGTAGATTTTTATTCATCACTGCCGATGAGCGGATGGCCGAACCATTTCGGCTGGATGTCGTCGAGGAAGATTTGCAATTGCACGACCGCGCCGACTTCGTGGCCGCTGGCACTATTGACCGGAATGATCGCTTCCGCGCCGATTTGGAAGTATTTCGTTTCATAAAGGATGCCGGGATTGATCGTTCCAGTCGTTTTCCCACCGCTGCGGTTTTCCGGCGTGTCGAAGGAAAATTCGACGACCGGAATCATGTTTTTGAACGGTTCGGGCAGGCCGATGTCTTTCACCTGTGATTGCAAATAAGGCAGGCTGTATTCGAGCGCGAAGCCCCATTCCAGACTGTCGGGATCGGCGCTGTCCGGCAAATCTTCGGCGAGCGTGCCGGTGATGGCGAACGGTTTTGCGTATTTCAGTGCGTTTGGCAAATCGCCGAAGCCTTTGCCAAAATAAATCGCTGGTGAAAACGTGCTGGCAGAATCCGCGCCGGCCTGTTTGCTGCCGCTGCCGCCGATCTCCCATTCGCCGCCGATGGAAAAAATGGCTTCGTGTTTGTCGTTTTGCCAGAGCTGATATTTCGCGCTTAACGTGAAATTGTCAAAACCGCTGGTCGCCGGCTGGCCGTCCGGCTTCTGGTTCAGCCAGTCTCCCGAAACGCCGAGCGCGAACTTCGGAAAAATTTCCTTGTCGAACTCAAAACTGACATCCGTCGTGCCGACCGCCGGACTGTCGGAACTTTTGGAATACGAGACGGACGGCAGCAACAATTCATCCGTCGCAAACGGATCATCCGTGGCAACCGTCGGCGGAAAAAAACGGTCGCCGACAAAGCCGTGGGCGTGGACGGTTGTCATTCCAAAACCAACCGCTGCCATGACCGCGCCGGCAACAATCAACGCATTGCGCCCGATTTTCAAAACGGTCGAATCAAAATATTTATTATTCTTCATTTTCTAAATTCAAAGGTGCGAGAACGCGCAATGGCGCCCTCAAAGTTAAAGAGATAATCTTTTTCGGAGTGCGGTGACACGTCACCGCTTTCCAAAGCGCCGACATGTCGGCGCAGTCCAGATTAAAATTGAATCAGACGAAGAATCCGCGCGGCGGTTGCAGCAGGGGCTTTTGGGCGAAAGATTTTGCGGAAGAATTTTCCAGCGGCAACAGCTGGAATTTAGACGGCGCAATCAGGACAAAGTTTTCTTGAGCCGGAAGAAATTCGAGCTTTTGCATTTGCGCCGTGAACTCGGTTTTCCTTTCAGATTTTTCCCCGGCGGCGATGGCTTTGCAAATTGGGCACGGATGATTGCCGTCGAAAGTTTCCGTCACGGCCTCTTTGACGGAGTGGGTGCAAAGATTGTCCGCGAGCATCGTCGTCCACGCCACGGTTTGCAGCAGCGTCCAATGCGCGCCGAGCATTACTACGAGCGCAACAATGACAAAAACTTTGCCAATGCGGACGAACATAAAGCCAAGTTAGTGAAAAATTTCACAAAGTCAATGGGAAAAGAATTGTCGCGCGAAGGGCGCGAAGAAACGAGAGGCAAAAATTTTCTTTCCTTCGCCGCCTTCGCGCCCTTCGCGCGACATCCTATTTTTCCGAAATCCAAACTAAAGTTCCACCTGGCAGCGAATCAAAGAGCGGAATCAAATCCACGTCGGCCAGATGGATGCAACCGCACGACGCGGGTTGGCCGATGGACTTTTGATCCGCTATGCCGTGGATGTAGATGTAGCGTGCGTGCGAATCCACGTTGACGCCGCCGTTGAATCCTTGGTTCAAGCCGGGTTCGAGTCCTTCCAGCCACAAAATGCGCGTGGTGATCTTGGCGTCCGCAAATTCCGGCTGCGACGTGTGGCCGATGATCTGGCGCGCTTTGAAAACCGTTCCCGCCGGTTCGCCCGCGCCGATTTTTTCCGCGATGCGATGCAATCCGAGCGGCGTGCGGTTCGAGCCTTCCGTCTGCCCGATGCCGAAACGCGAAGTGGAGCAGGGAAATTTTTTTACGAATTTGTTTTGCTCAAAAAGCGAAACGGACTGCCCGGCGATGTTGATGGTGAGAACGAATTGAGTTGGAACAATCCCATTTTTCTCGCAAGCAGAAATAAAATCAACGCAGAGGCGCGGAGACGCAGAGGAATTCATGGTATAATCTGTTTTTGATTCGATCGCTTGTCTTTCCAAGTTAAAAACAATAGAGCCGCCGTGACGACACCTGTTATACCGACGCAAAACGGTGCAAAAAATCTGTCTGGCGGAAGCGAACCTCGCATGGGCAATCGTAATTGGGCAGAAAAAATATCGCCGTTGGCACCGATGCGCGTGTTAGCAACAACATAGCCGCCGCTCAAAACAGCCTGTGAAATTCCCGAACTGGCCACGCGAAAAATCGGGATGCCATATTCCGCCGAACGCACCGGTGCGACTCGCGAATGTAATTCGTGTTCGTGTATGCCCCAATCTTCGACATCCATCGTCGGAACGATGAGCAATTGTGCGCCTTGTCTCACCAATTCATCGGTGACGCGGGTGTAGCTCAAGTCGTAACAAATACAAATGCCAATTTTTCCCCACGGCGAATTCCAGACTTCCTGTTTGTTCGCAGGCAAACCGTCTTTGAAAAATTGAATCGGCACGCTCTTGGCTTGTTTGAAAACAATTTCGCCATTCGTGCCAACGACAAAAGCAGTGTTGTAATAAATGTCGTTGGTCACGAAATCTTTCCCGCCGACAATCAAGTAGCGCGAATGTTCACGGCACCAATTTTTCAATGAATCAGGAACTCCGCCATCAAGCGTGTATTCGCTCAAAACAAAAATTGGCGCGTTGGTGTTTTTTGCCAAAGCCTTGTTAAGCATTTTAGGAATTATATTTTCGGGTGGGAATTCCATTTGAACGCCAACTATTTTTAATGGCGGGAAAGGACGTTCGTGTCTTGCCGCAGCGATAAGCGTAAAAAACCAAGCCAAGGGGATTAGTAAAATCAAACCAACAACAAACAAATTGATCCAGAATTTTTTGATGAATTTTCTGAAAGAAAGAATTGCTGCGATTGAGAAAACCAGAAAACCAACGCCATACATTCCAAAAACGTCAACAGGAACAAGCGGGAAGTTTGGAAAAGCGTAGCCGATGTTTAACCATGAAAATTTCAAATAATAAAGTTCGCTGCGAAAATACTCGGTTCCCGTCCAGCCAATGGGAATCAACCATACGGCGTTGCTTTTCCCCCAACGTCGAATGCAGCTGCAGGAAATTGCTGTAAACAGCCCAATCCAAAACCCGAAAACCAGCCAAAGAACAATCGCCGCCGGGCCAAAAATTCCCCAAAAGAAAAACGCCTGACTCGCGGCGCAGGCAAATCCAACGGCAAGCCCAAAATAAAATGCACGCCGAACCGTTGGTTGATTTGTGAGTTGAACCAAAAAATAAGCGTAGCCAAAAATCAGAAAACCAGCGGCTGGAATTTTAATTGAAGCGTAAGCCAAGTGAAAAAAAGCGACAGCCAACGCCAAGCACAGAAAAGATTTTTTCCAGCCGAGCGATCCAGCCGATGGTTCGAGAAGTTTCATTTCTCCGCATGCCTGCGCCTCTGCGTTAAAATTCACAGCGCATTTTACTTCAATTTCTTCACAAGCACTTTGGAATTTCTTCCGCTTTGCTCGTATTTTTCGCGGCGCGCGGGCGGCAAATCGTAGTCCGACTGAAATGCCTTTTTGACCTGTGACCATGAGATGCGAGGCTTGCCAACATTGGCACGTTTGGAACATTCGATTACGAGCGCGTCCTCGATGTCTTCAACCGTCCGGCTCATATTTTCTTCTGGCTGCGGATGCGGCGCGTGACGGTTTGAAAGAATTGGTTGTCGAGCCATTTTTTGCGGTCGCGCGTGTAATCGCCATTGCCCTGCTCGAATTGGCGCAAAAATCTCGCCATGCCCATCGGCCCAAGCGCATCGGCCAGCGCCTTGCAACCGGCGGTTCGCAATTCAACAGGATTGAGCGTGTCAGTTTTCATCCGTTGAATTTTAAGCCGGTTGCAATTTGCCGGAGAATTTTTCCAAAGTGGTTTTCGGCAATCGCTTCAAACGGACGGCGCGTTCCACCGCTTTGCGCGCGTAGAAATGATGTTCGCGCGCTCCTGCGAGCAAACCTTCAACGCCGATGTCTGCGTCCAGTTCTGGCCAAAAAACGGACGAGCCGTTGATTTCAAATTTGCCGCGTTCTTTCGCCGTGGCCAGCGCGAGCGTCGGATAAAACGCGACGGGCACGCTGATAAACCGTCCGTCTTCCAGATGGAAGCCGAGCAGTTCATCGTTCACGACAACTTCCGTGATGGCTGGCGGTGTTTGCATCTACATCAGGATTCTAGTTCTCATTGCGTCCGTGTTCAAGCCATCGTTCGACAATTTCCGAGCGGCGTTCGGAAATCATTTTTCGGATTTCAGCGATTTCATGCGGCTTGAATCCGCGATTAAAACCCAATGCCAAATCATCCAACCAGATTTTACATTCGTGGCCGGATTTGAAAATGTGAACGTGCATCCGCTCGGCCAAGTCGTAGCTGTAAAAGCTGACCCGATAGCCGTTGTGAATGAAAACCGTTGGCATGACGCGAACCTATTTCAATTTCTTCACGAGCACCTTGGAATTTCTTCCGCTTTGCTCGTATTTTTCGCGGCGCGCGGGCGGCAGATCGTCGGGCGTGCCTTCGCCGAAGCCGCCTTTGGATTGAAAATACGTGAACGCCTGCGTCGAAAGCGTAAGCAGTTCATTGAGATTCAATTCGCGCGCTTTGTTTTCCACAAACTGGATCAGCTTCCGCCCGATGCCCTGATTTTCGTGCGACGCGCTGACGTAAAGGCACGCGAGTTCGCCCTTTTTCTGTTCGGGATAAACGTGCAGCGCGACGCACGCGACGGGATTTTTATCAATCTCAAAAATAAAATAATCGCCAAGACTTTTTTCAATCACCGCGCGCGTGCGTTTCACCAGTTCATCGGATTCGACGGCGGCTTTGGTCAGCAATTGGATCGCGCGCACGTCCTTTTTCTTCGCGGGGCGGATCTGCTGATATTCGTTCGCATAAATCAAAGTGCCGATGCCGTCGTTGGAAAAAACTTCCGCGAGCAAACCTTCGTCCACCTTGCCATTGATGACGTGGACGCGCGGCACGCCGCTTTTGCACGCGGCAGCGGCGTGCTGCGCCTTCGACAACAGTTCCGGCGCGAAACCGGCGCTGTTCGTCTGCAACAATTTTTCCAATTCCGCCACGAGCATTTGACGAATTAATTTTCCGCCATAAATCAATCCATCGGACGATGTAATGAAAATCAATTTGATCGCCTTGAGTGCTTCGGCGATGGCCACGGCGACGCCATCGGAATTCACGCGATACGTCCGGCCGTCGCCGTCGAAACCGAGCGGCGGAATCACGGGCACGACATCCTGTGCGAGCAACGTCTGCAACAGCGCCGTGTCCACGCGCTCGACTTTGCCGGTGAACTGATGATCCACGCCGCCGATGATGCCCATCGGATGCGCGATGATGACGTTCGTGCTGGCGGCGCGGAGGTCGTTGGCGGAAAGGCCTTCGAGAATTTCGTGCGTGAGCCGGTTGGCGGCGTTGAGCGCGAGCTTGAGCGTGGCTGCGTCCGTGATGCCCGCGCCGTTAAAATCCGACGCGGAAATTTTTTGTTCGTCTGCGAGCAGTTTGATCTGCGCGGAGGCGCCGTGAACGAGCACGACGCGGATGTTCAGCGAGCGCAACACCGCGACGTCGAGCAGCAGCGTGGCGAAATTTTCGTCGGTGACGATCGCGCCGTCAATCGCGAGGATGAACGTCTTCTCGCGGAATTGCGGAATGTATTGCAGGATGCCCCGCAGGTCGGTCAGTTTCACTTTGGCTTGATGATTGGTTTCAACGGGAATAAGTAATCGGTTTTCGCCGCGATTCAAATAAATTTATTTCTTCGCACGGGCTTTTGATTTCGGCGCGTCATCCGGTTTCACATGAAAACCGATTTCGCGGTGCGGCGGTTCGGGCGGCGGTGGCGGCGGATCAAGAATCGCCATGACGCGCTGAAGCACTTCCACAATGGCAACTTCGTGAACATCCAGCCGGCTTTTCAATTCCTTTTCCAACGCGGCCAGTTTCTTGACGAGTTCGCGTGAATCGGAAAACGAGCCGCGCATTTTCACAAACGCGCGCACGACAAACACGCTCATTTGCACGGCCTGCGGGCTGTTCAAGACATTCGCCGCCATGATCGCGCCATGCTCGGTGAAAACGAACGGAAGAAATTTTCGATGCTTCCCACGACTCGGCTTTAAGATGCCAATTTGGCATCTTAAAGATTTAAACTCCGCCGCCGTAAGCTGAAACATAAAATCGGCCGGGAATTTTCCCGAATTTCGTTTGACGGCGCGATTCAAAGCCCCGGTTTCGACGCCATAAATCCGGGCCAGATCCGAATCGAGAATGACGCGCTCTGCGCGAAACATTTGGATCAGCGGCTCGACCGGTTCAAGCGCCGGGGAATTTTTCTTACCTTTCATTTGGTTGTGATTTCGATGCGTTGTTCCGGCAATTGATACTTGAGCCATGCCCGCGCTTCAAGGTCGCAAATTGCGACCTTAAACGTTTTTAAGGTGCCAAATTGGAACCTTAAAGAACGGCTTTCAAAACCTTCAAGCTCCGCTCGTTTTCCTGCGGCGTGCCGACGGAGATGCGGATCCATTCCGGCAATTGATAGCCGCCCATCGGACGCACGATCACGCCCTGCTTTTGCATCGCGTCAAAAACTTTCTGGCCTTCGCCGACGCGGACTAAAATAAAATTGGCGAATGACGGAACATATTCCAATTTCAGTTCGCGAAACGCCTTCATGAAAAATTCCAGTCCGTTGAAATTATTCTGGCGCGTCTTGCGGACGTGTTCGTCGTCGTCCAGCGCGGCGAGCGCGGCGGCTTGCGCGAGCAGATTCACGTTGAATGGCTGGCGGATTTTTTCGAGCGCGGAAATCAATTCGGGATTCCCAATTCCATAACCGATTCGCAATCCAGCCAGTCCGTAAATTTTCGAGAACGTCCGCATCAGAATTAGATTTTTGCGGACGCCAAGACGAATCAGGGAAACCAAATCTACGGCGTCATCCAAAAATTCGATGTAAGCTTCATCCATCACAAGCAGCACGTCGTCGGGCACGTCGTTGACGAACTCGATGACTTCTTCGCGCGGCGCGAGCGTGCCAGTAGGATTGTTCGGGTTTGCCACGAAGATCACGCGCGTCTGCGGCGTGATGGCTTTGAGCATCGCGGGCAGATCGTGCCCATGATTTTTCGCCGGAACGACGACGACATTTGCGCCGAACATTTTTGCCACGAGCGGATAAATGGCGAAGCAGAATTGCGACACGATAATATCAACGCCCGGCGCAAAATATGCGTGGCCGATGAACTCGATGATTTCGTTCGAGCCGTTGCCCAGAACCAGGTTCGCGGGCGTGATGCCAAGTTTTTCCGCCAGTTTTTGTTTCAAATAAAACGCATTGCCGTCGGGATATAAATTCAGATTCGCCAGCACTTTTTGCATCGCGGCGAGCGCGAGCGGCGATGGCCCGAACGGATTTTCATTCGACGCGAGCTTGATGATTTGGTTCGCGGGCAAATTCAGTTCGCGCGCGACTTCTTCGATTGGCCGTCCGGGTTGATACGTCGGCAAAGTTTTGAGCGCAGTGTTGGTGGGCGTGGGAATCACAAGGCTTGCAGGATTTTTTTGAGGTTCACGTTTTTGGCGACGATGTCGCGGATGAGGGAAATTTTCGCGGCGTCGGTCGGGCGCGTTTTGACGGTGAGGTTGTGGACTTTGGACGCGACTTCGTAGCTGTCGGCTTGCGCGAGCAAAAACGGAATCGGCGTCGCGCGAACAATTTTCAGAACTTCATCGCCTGGACGCAGGCCGCCGGTCAAAATGATGCCGGCCATTTTTTCGCCGGCGTGCGTTTCCAGGCTCGCGCACGCGGCGAGCACGATGTCTTCGCGGTCGCCGGGCGTGATGAGCAGCGTGCCGGGCTTGAAAAATTGGATCGCGTTCTGCGCACTCATCGCGCCGACGACGACATCATCCACCAATGAATGCAAAGTCGTTGACGGATTCAGTGTTTCCGCGCGCAATTCTTCGCGGATCAAATCCACGGACGGATTGCAAAGAATTTGTTCGTAAGGCAAAACGCCGAGCAGTTCGAGTCCTTTGCGCTTGAGGCCGCGCCGCGCGAAGTCGGAGATGTAATCCATTTTTTCGCCGAGCACTTTGTTCAAAATGACGCCGATGATTTCGACGCCTTCTTTTTCAAACAACGCCTGATTGAGCGCGATTTCGTCAATCGGTTTGCCGATGCCGCCTTGCGAAACGATGATGACTTTTGCGCCGAGCAATTTTGCGACGCGCGCGTTGGACAAATCAAAAACCGAGCCGACGCCCGCATGGCCGCTGCCTTCGCAGAGCACAAAATCTTTTTCCCACGCGACCCGGTCGAACGCCTTTTGGATTTTTTTGACGAGCGCTTCGTTGTTCGCCGCCTGAAGATATTTGCGCGTGAAATCCGGCTCGACGGCGATCGGACTCATGTCCACGAGCGGCGTGTTCATGCGATAAACCGAATCCATCAGCACGCTGTCCTCATCAATTTTTTCGGATTCAATTTCCACGAAACGCTGGCCGACGGGTTTGATGTAGCCGATGCGCGGAAAAAATTCTTGCAGCGCGGCGATGAGACCGAGCGACGTGGTGGTCTTGCCGTCGTTCTGGCGCGTGGCGGCGATGAAAACTCTAGGCGTGGAAGCGTTCATCGAAAGTGAAGGCAGAATGGAGAATGAATGCAGAATAAAAAATGCTCAGGCTCATTTTTTGAATCAGTCATTTCTTCGCGTGAACTTTCGCGGCGACTTTCAATCGTAGAGCGTTCAATTGGATGAAGCCGGTTGCGTCATCCTGATTGTAGGCTTTCGTCGGGTCGGCTTCCATCGTGGCGATGTGCGGATTGTAAAGGCTCACGGGCGATTTTCGTCCGGCGGCGATGAGGTTGCCTTTGTAAAGTTTCACGCGCACGGTCCCGCTGACATTGCGCTGCGATTCTTCCACGAGCGATTGCAAGGCGAGCCGCTCCGGCGCAAACCAGTAGCCGTAATAAACCAGTTCGGCATATTTCGGAATCAGCGAATCGCGCAGGTGCATGACTTCGCGATCCATCGTCAAACTTTCCATTTGCCGATGCGCGAAATGCAGAATCGCGCCGCCGGGCGTTTCGTAAACGCCGCGCGATTTCATGCCGACGTAACGATTTTCCACCATGTCCACGCGCCCGACGCCGTGTTTGCCGCCGAGTTTGTTCAAGATTTTCATCACGCCGAGCGGATTTAATTTTTTCCCGTTCACGGCCACGCAATTTCCTTTTTCAAATTCGAGTTCGACAAATTCCGGTTTGTCCGGCGCGTCTTCGGGAAAAACGGAGAGCGTCGTGAAATAATTTTTATTTTTCAAGTCGCTCGCGTCGAACCACGGGTCTTCGAGAATTCCCGCTTCGTAAGAAATGTGCAAAAGATTCCGGTCCATCGAAAACGGTTTTTTCGCGCTGGCTTGCACGGGAATTTTTTTCTGCTCGCAATAGGAAATCATTTCCGCGCGTCCGGGAAATTCGTTGCGATAAGCCGCGTCGCGCCACGGCGCAATAACCTGCAAATCCGGCGCGAGCGCGGCGGCGGTGAGTTCAAAACGCACTTGATCATTTCCTTTGCCCGTCGCGCCGTGAGCAATGGCGTCGGCTTTTTCGCGTTTCGCGATTTCGACCATGCGCTTGGCGATGAGCGGACGCGCGATGCTCGTGCCGAGAAAATATTGACCTTCGTAAATTGCGCCGGCGCGGATAATTGGAAAAATAAAATCGCGCGCGAATTCTTCCTGCAAATCGTCAATGTAGATTTTGGACGCGCCGGTTTTAAGCGCCTTGGCTTCGAGGCCGTCGAGTTCTTCTTCCTGGCCGATGTCGGCGCAGAAGCCGATCATTTCGGCATTATATTTTTCTTTGATCCAGGACATCAGCACCGAGGTGTCGAGACCGCCCGAATAAGCTAAAACAATTTTCATGCGCGAGAATTAAACCGCCAAGCCGTCAGGAACGCAAAGCGAAACCGTCAAAACGTGACTCAAAGAGAACAACTATTTTGAGAAAACTAGAGGTCCGATTCGATTTTTCTTTGATGCGCCGCGATTCCCAGCGGCTCGATGTGAACCAGGACATCGCTGACGTTGGGCATCTTTTCCCGGATTTTGTCCTTCACGTCATGCGCAATTTCATGCGAGCGCAGCACGGTCATTTGCGGGTCAACCTCGACGTGCATTTCCACAAAAAAGAGATGGCCCGCCTTGCGGACGAAACATTTTTCCACGCGCGCCACGCCGGAAGTGTTCGCCGCGACCTGCCGGATTTGCTCCACGATTTTTGGATCGGGCGCTTTGTCCATCAATTCACTCAACGGCGCGCGCAACAAAAGCCAGCCGTTGAAACCAATGATCAGCGCGCAAAAAATCGCCGCCGCGTCGTCCGTCCACGAAAATTTCGCGCCGCCAACCAGCGCGATGGTAATGCCGATGAACGCGCCCGCCGAAGTGATCGCGTCGCTGCGATGATGCCACGCGTCCGTTTTCACGGCGGAATTATCCGTCGCCTCGCCTTCGCCGATCACAAATCGAAACAAACCTTCCTTGACCACAATCACGACCACCAAAACAACGAGCGTGAACCAGCGCAACGGCTCGCGATGAAAAGAATTTTGCGGATCCAAAAAATCGTAAATATCAATGGCCGCTTTAACCGCGATCCAAATGGCCGCCGCAAAAAGCATCACCGCGCCGAACGCCGCCGCGAGCGGTTCGGCCTTGCTGTGACCGTAAGGATGCTCCTCATCCGCCGGCTCGGCGGCCACCACGATGCCGCGCCAGACGACGAGCGAATTAAAAATGTCCGCGAACGATTCCGTCGCGTCGGCGATGAGCGCGTGCGAATGACCGAAAATTCCGGCGACAAATTTTGCGCCGCCCAAAACGACGTTGACCGCGATGCCTAAAAAGGTCGCGCGCAATCCGCGTTGAAGCCGGTCTTTTGCCACGCGCCAATGTTGAATTTATTTTGAACAGAAGCAAACAGAGAAAACGAAGGTTTAATTTTAGCAATGAAATTGCGTCGGTTAAATTCCGAAAATTAATTCTTCGCGCCCTTCGTTCTCTTCTGTTGAATTTTTTAAGCAATCAAATGACAAAACATCGCGTCGCGCAACTTCGGCTCGAACCAGGTGCTTTTGGGCGGCATGATTCCGCCCGCGTCCGCGATGCTCATCAAATCTTCAATGCTCGTGGGAAACATGGAAAACGCGCAGGCAAATTCGCCGCTGTTCACGAGTTTTTCCAATTCCGCCGCGCCGCGAATACCGCCGACAAAATTGATTTTTTTACTCGTGCGCGGATCGTCAATTCCAAAAATCGGCGCGAGCACATTTTTTTGCAACAACGTCACGTCCAGATTTTCAATCGCGTCTTTCGATTGCAGAAAATTTTCGCGGAACGAAAGCGTTTGCCATTGGCCTTGAAAATAAAAACCCAGTTCGTGCTTTTTTTTCGGCGTGGAATTTCCGTTTTCTAAAATCGAGAAAACAGTTTCCAGTTTCTTCAAAAATTGCTCCGGCGAATTTTCGTTCAAATTTTTCAGCACGCGGTTATAAGGCAAAATTTGCATCTGATTGTGCGGAAAAATCACAGCGAGAAATTGCGCGTCATCATTTGTAGCAGCCGATGTAAGTCGGCTCTGATTCATTTGAGCGGACTCACGTCCGCTGCTACGAGATAAATAAACTCGCGCTGCCGCCGCGCTGCGATGATGTCCGTCCGCGATGTAAAGAAACGGAATTTGCGCGAATTGCTTTTCAATAAATTTAATTTCGTCCGCGCCGGAAATTTTCCAGGACGAATGACGAACGCCGTCTTTTGCCGTAAAATCAATTTCCGGTTTTTCTGAAATTTTTTTCGCGACAAATTCGTCCAAAGTTTTTTGCGCGCCAGTATTTTTGTAGGTCAAAAAAACCGGACCGGTTTGCGCGTTCAAAGTTTCGATGTGGCGCACGCGGTCGTCTTCTTTGTCCGGCCGCGTGAGTTCATGTTTTTTGATGACGCCGCGCAAATACTCCTCGCAACTCGCCGCCGCGACCAAACCGATTTGCGAATGCGCGCCCATGATTTGCCGATACAAATAAAAATTCGGCTGCGCGTCTTGTTTGAGCGCGCCTTGCGAAATCAAATTCTGAAAATTTTCTTTGCCTTGCGCATAAACTTCTGGCGAATACAAATCCGTGCCGCGCGGCAAATCAATTTCCGGTTTGCTGACGTGCAAAAAGCTCAACGGATTTTCGCGCGCCATTTCGCGCGCTTCGTCGGACGACATCACGTCGTAAGGCAGTTCGCAAATTTGCGCGGCGAGTTCGGTTTTCGGTCGCAGCGCGGCAAAAGGTTTTAACGTGGCCATAAAATTTTTAATAGCGTAGCGGCTTTCGGCAGAAAGCCGGAAAATAGAAATGCGGCGGTCTGCCGACCGCCGCTACGGTGAATAGCGCCGAATTGATTTTCATTTCAGCCACGCGCGCAATTGTTCTTTTGCGGTTTCCCAGCCCATAAAATTTTTCCGCCCGGCGCGTTCCTGTAAAATTTTTTCATGCCACGCGGGCGATTCAAAATTTTTGTCGCGGCTCAAATCCGCCCAAAGTTCTTCCATCGCTTGCAATTTTTCGGCGACGGACATTTTTTCCAGCGGCAAAACAGCATTCATGGCGAATAAAATAATTGAGATCAGGCTATCTGTAAATTGCCGAAATAAAACTTGTCATCGAAAATGCGCGTGCTAGGCTTTGCGGCTCGAAACGAGAAAATTTTTTATGGCACGCATTTGTGAATTGACCGGCAAACGCCCGATGAAGGGCAGCATCATCTGGCGCTCGGGTAAATCGAAAAAATCCGGCGGCATCGGCACGCACGTCACGGCGATCACCAAGCGCCGGTTTTTTCCGAACTTGCAGCGCGTGAAAGCGATTGTGAACGGCGAAGTGCGCTACATCCGCGTTTCCGCCAAAGCGCTCAAGCAAGGCCTCGTCACCAAGGCGCCGAAACGCACTTGGAAAAAAGAAACGGCGAAGGCGTAAATTATAATTTAGTTGAATTGTTAAAATCGTTGAATCGGATTTCCGGTTCAACGATTTTTAATTTTGCGATTGCGAAATGTCATTTGTCATTTGTTCCGGCAATGACAGCCGAAAAAATTAATTGTTCTCGACAATTGAATGGAGAGTTTGCCTCTACATTTGGGATTTGATAAAATTCAAAAATGCAGACAAATGAACTGATTACACAAGTTGACACGCTTAAAGTGGAGATAGACAAACTCCGGCCACTCAAACCGGAAGTTGAGCGTCGCATCATGCAAAAATTTCGTCTCGACTGGAATTATCATTCCAACGCGATCGAAGGCAATTCGCTGACGCTGGGTGAAACCCGCGCATTTCTTTTGGAAGGTTTGACCGCAAACGGCAAACCAATGAAGGATCATCTTGACATCAAAGGCCACGATGACCTCATCACCTTTCTTGAATTGTTCATCCAACGAAAAGAAATTCTTACGGAAGCAGCAATCCGCGAGATGCACAAAATTTTGCTGAAAGAGCCTTACGAAACTGATGCAGTGACGACAGACGGACGAATTGTAAAAAAGGAAGTTCAATTGGGCGCATATAAAACCGAGCCAAATTTCGTTCGCATGAAATCTGGAGAAATTCATCATTACATTTTGCCCGAAGACGTGCCTGCAAAAATGGCGAGTCTTGTCGAATGGCATCGTCAACAGGATGCCAAGAACGACTTGCATTCGCTTTTTCACGCCGCCTTATTTCATCATCAGTTTTCTTCGATTCATCCGTTCGATGACGGCAATGGCCGGATGGCGCGAATTTTGATGAATTTGATTTTGATGCGCGCGGGTTTTCCGCCGGTGATAATCAAACTGCAAAACAGAGAGCCATACATCGCAGCGCTGCGCAGAGCAGACGCAGGCGAAAACGAAGCCATTGTTTCGTTTGTTGGCGAAAACTTAATTGACGCTGAAACTCTATATCTTCGCGGAGCGAAAGGAGAACCTATTGAAGATTTTGATGACGTTGACAAAGCTGTCGCTTTGTTGAAGCAACAACTTCAAGGAATACCGCAACCCGTGGAATTATCGGCGGCTGGGCAAGCAAAATTTTTCAAAGAAGAATTACAACCGTTTTTAGTTCGCATTGATAATAAAGTCGCGCAGTTTGATGAACTGTTTGCGACCAGCCAAGTTCGTTTCAATTGGGTTGAAGGCATGGTGCAGAATATTCAATTTAAACGAGGAGAAATAGGTGTGAATATCTTGCAAATACCAAGAAATAAAAATGCTATAATCCGACAGTTAAATATCGCATTTAACTGGGAGGGTTTTACAAAGGGAAAAAATGCTTTTTCCGTGAATGCTGGCTTCGGATTACAATTTCAGCAGCGTTCTTTTTCTTTCAATTGTCCAAATCCTGCATTAAATCGGGAATTTAAGTATGGCTCATGGTTCAATGATGACGAACAAAAACCTTTTGTTTCTGCCGTAACTAAAATGGTTTTGGCGGCGATTGAACAAAATGTTAAACAAAATCCAAAGTGGTAAATTGATATCGAACGCGTCCAAAAGAAAAGAGCCGTGATGGTCGCGTCGGCCCTAATTCTGGCTGCACAAAAGAATTACCGATTTTTGAAATTTTTCATCGTTGCGCGTTTCACTTCGCGGTCGGAATCGCGTTTTTTAATGTCTTCGCGTTTGTCGAATTGTTGTTTGCCTTTGCCGACGCCGAGCGCAACTTTCACTTTTCCATTTTTCCAAAAAAACGCGAGTGGCACCAGCGCGTTGCCTTTCACGGCGGCGAGTTCAAAAAGTTTTCGGATTTCGGATTTGTGCAGCAACAATTTTCGCGGCGATTTCGGCTCGTGATTTTGCAGATTGCCGTGTAAGTATTCGTCAATGTGCGCGTTGTAAAGCCAGACTTCCTTTTTTTCCACGCGCGCGAAGGCGTCGGTGATTTGGCCTTTGCCGGCGCGCAACGATTTGACTTCCGTGCCGTGCAAAACAATTCCTGCCTCGAAGGTTTCGAGGATGTGATAATCGCGCCGGGCTTTATGATTGGTCACGATGTCGGCCATGGAATCAATGTAGAATGAAGAAGGAAGAATGCAGAAACAAAAATCCTGCTTCAAATGAAGAATAAAGAAACCAACCATCAGAATGAATTATTTCTTCATTCTTCATTCTGCTTTCGTCCTTTGAAAATTACCGTTTCTTGCGCTTCTTGGCTTGCGGGCGAACCAGTTCGACGAGTTCGGGCATGTCCCAGCCGATTTTTTCCTCGATGATTTCGCGCAAGGCGATATCCGCCGCGCCAAGATTTCCCACGTCGCGGATGAGCGGACGGCTCAAGCCGCCGCCGCCGGAATTCAACTGGCGCACGCGGCGCGAGACGAGGTTGACGAGGACATTGGGATTGCCGACTTTTTCAGCGGCGCGTTTGCAGAGTTCAGCGTTCATGGTTTTCGAATCAATCGAGCGCGACAGAATAATCGCAACGCGACCGAAAGCAATAAGAAAAAATTCGTTCAAACCGTGGCGTTTGAAAAAGATCACATGAAAGTTTTGATTTATCGGTAAAAGAAAATCAGTGGCTGGAATTGAAATTGAATTTCTGCCGCAATAAGAATTCGTTTCCATAAATGCAGCCGCGCGAAATTTTCTCGCGCGCGCCGCCTTTTACAGTTTTACTTTCCGCCGCATGAAACAAAAAGCTTACGCCGCCGCCGGCGTGGACATTGATCTGGGCAATCGTGTCAAGGCCACGCTGCCGCAATTGCTCGCCAGCACGCATCGCCGCGAGGTGCTCGGCAAGGTCGGCGGCTTCGGCGGCCTGTTCGCGCTGGACGTGAAAAAATATCGCGAGCCGGTCCTCGTGTCGTCCGTGGACGGCGTCGGCACGAAGCTGAAGCTCGCCTTCGCGCTGGACCGGCACGACACCATCGGCGCGGACCTTGTGAATCATTGCGTGAACGACATCGCGGTGCTGGGCGCAGAGCCGCTGTTCTTCCTTGATTATCTCGGCACGGGTAAATTGGAACCGCATGTTTTCACGGACATCATCAAGGGCTTCGCGCGCGCGTGCGCGGAAAACAATTGTGCGCTCATCGGCGGCGAAACGGCGCAGATGCCGGGCTTTTATCAGGCGGGCGAATACGACGTGAGCGGCACGATCGTCGGCGTGGTGGAAAAATCCAAGATGCTCAACGGCCAGAAAACTGTCCAACGCGGCGACGTGGTGATCGGCATCGCTTCGAGCGGCTTGCACACGAACGGTTATTCGCTCGCGCGCAAAATTTTCTTCGAGCAGTTGAAATTGAAACCGTCGTCGCGTTTGCCGGAATTGAAAGGCACGATTGGCGAGGAATTGCTGAAGGAACACGTCAGTTATTGGCCGGTCGTGAAAAAGTTGCTGGCGAAGTTTAATAAAGTAGCGCAGGCGTCCCGCCTGCGAGCTGCCAGCAGGCGGGACGCCTGCGCTACGATTAAAGCATTCGCGCACATCACCGGCGGCGGTTTTGTGGACAACATTCCGCGCGTGCTGCCTAAGTCTCTGGATTGCGTCATTAAGAAAGGCTCGTGGGAGATGCTGCCGATTTTCAAAATCATTGAAACGAAAAGTGGCGTGCCGGATGACGAACTTTATCAAGTTTTCAACATGGGCATCGGCATGGTTGCGATTGTTGCTGCGGAAAAAGCGACTGACGTTTTGAAATTCATTCGCGTGCAAAATCAAAAAGCATGGATGATCGGCGAAGTTGTGAAAGGCAAAGGCGAGGCGCGGATAAAATAATCGCGCGCTTGTCCGGGAGCGGTTGGCGGGTTATAGTTGGCTCATGAAAACTTACGGCCAAGTAGTTGATTCGATTGAAGCTCTGCCCGATGAGCAGCAGGAATCGCTGGTGGAATTATTGCAGCGCCGCCTTGCCGAACGCCGCCGTGAAACTCTCGTCAAGTCCGTGCAGGAAGCGCGGAAAGAATTCAAATCCGGCAAACTCCGTCCGGCTTCTTCGGCGGAAATCATGCGCAAAGTTCTCGCATGAAACGCCTGTTACTGCCTTCAAACGCTTTCATCCGTTCCGCCCGCCGCTTCGCCCGCAAACATCCGCAACTCGCGCCGGAACTTCAATTGACCGTGCAACTGCTGGCCGAGGACGCATTTCATCCCCAACTCAAGACTCACAAACTTAAGGGCAAACTTGCGGGTTCATGGGCTTGCAGCGCGGGTTATGACTTGCGCGTCATTTTTCAATTTGTGAAACAAAAGGAGCAGGAAACCATTCTGCTTGAAAGCGTCGGCTCGCACGACGAAGTTTATTGATGAAAATTCTTGTCATCGGTTCGGGCGGACGCGAGCACGCGCTGGTTTGGAAACTGGCGCAGTCGCCGCACGCTGAAAAAATTTTCTGCGCGCCCGGCAACGCGGGCATCGCGCAGGAACAATTGATTAAGAGTCAATTGCCCAATCAATTGGTTGAATGCGTTCCAATCGCTGCGGACGATTTGCCGAAATTGCTCGCGTTCGCGTTGGAAAAGAAAATCGAATTGACCGTCGTTGGGCCGGACAATCCACTCGCGCTCGGCATTGTGGATTTGTTCCAAAAAAATAATTTGCGGATTTGGGGGCCAAATCAAAAAGCCGCGCAGTTTGAGTCTTCCAAAGTTTTCTCGCAGAAGTTCATGGAGAAATACGGAATTCCCACCGCACGCGCCGGAACTTTTTCAGATGCCGATGCCGCAAAAAAAATCGCAGCGGAATTAAATGGCAAATGCGCCGTGAAAGCGGACGGCCTTGCGCTCGGCAAAGGCGTTTTGATTTGCGCGAATCAAAAGGAAGCGGAAAAGGCAATTGACGAAATTCTCGTCGCCAAAAATTTTGGCGCGGCGGGCGCGAACATTGTCATTCAGGAATTTCTCGAAGGCATGGAAATTTCTTTGCACGTAATTTGCGATGGCAAAACGGCGAAACTGTTTCCAACGTCGCAGGACCACAAGCGCGCGCTCGACGGTGACCAAGGTTTGAACACCGGCGGCATGGGAACGTATTCGCCCACGCCGTTTTTGAGCGACGCGGAATTGAAAAAAATTGGCGAGGCGATTTTGAATCCGTGGTTGCGCGGTTGCGCGGAGGAGAAAATTGATTTTCGCGGCATTCTATATCCGGGAATCATGTTAACAAAATCCGGCGCAAAGGTTCTGGAGTTCAACGCGCGCTTTGGCGATCCCGAAACGCAGGTTTATTTGACGCGGCTCGAAAATGATCTGGTCGAACTGCTCGACGCGAGCGTGAGCGGCGCGCTGGACAAAATCGAATTGAAATGGAAACCGGCAGCGAGCGTTTGTGTCGTGATGGCGAGTGGAGGTTATCCGGGCAATTATGAAAAAGGAAAAATCATTCGCGGTTTGGACGACGCGGCGAAATTGCCGGGCGTAAAAGTTTTTCACGCGGGCACGGTGAAAAACGGGAATGAAATTGTCACGAACGGCGGACGTGTTCTGGGTGTGACGGCTTTGGGCAAGGATTTGAAAACCGCGCAAACCGCCGCCTACGCCGCCGTGGAAAAAATCCATTTCGACGGCGCGCATTTCCGCCATGACATCGCGGCGAAGGGAATGATTATCTTTGATAGTCCATCCATTCTACGAACTGCCGGGGCGAAAGAATTTTGATCCCCTGAAATTGTTTCAGCACGAGCAAATCCTTGTCGCCGGTGAGAATTATTTCCGCATTGGCCGTCAGCGCGGTTGCCAGAACCTCATCATCATCGGGATCGCGGCAAACCGGTTCCGACAGCGGTTTCGGTTTCACGATGGTTGCTTCGTCCGCGTAAATTTTGAGCAACGGCAATTTATCGGGATTGAGCTGAAATTTTTCCCGCAACTTGTCGGCAAGTTCATCGAGCAGAATCTGGGACGTGAACAATTCAAACGCCAGCAAACGTCGTTTGACGATGTCGCGGCACATTCCTTCGCCCGCCAGACCGGCGATCAGGACATTCGTGTCAACGACGAGCTTCACGAAACGATTTTGAAAACATCCTCATCCGTGTAAATGCCGGCGGCGCGCGCCTGCGGAATGGCTTTATGGCGCGTTTCTTCAAACGCCTCCTGCCATAACTGGCGTTTAACCGCGTTGCGCACAAATTCACTTTCCGTCATGTGCTGGTTCTTGGCGGCGCGGGAAACATTGCGGCGTAGCACTGGCGGCAGGCTGATGGTCAAGGTCGCTCTCATGTAAGACAGATTAAGACAATGACCCTAAATTGCAAGTTGCGGAAAATTCATTTTGAGGGCGCGCAGTTCCGCCGTGATATTGCGGCGAAGGCGTTAAAATATTGATTCGCATTTTCCATCCGTTCGATAGTCATCAAAACGACCATAATAATATATGCAAGGTATTTACGTTCCTGGAAATTCATGATTGAATCGGGATTGAGGGTGTCCCATTTTTTTACAAGCCGTTTGGAAATGGGACATTTTTGCCGCTCAAAAAGGTTTGAAAAATTTACGGAAAAATAATTTTTGCGGATTTGCCATGGATTTTAAGGATTTTGGCGGGATTTCTGGTCGCGGGTTTTCGTTTGGACTTTTGGCATTGGCATTGCTATGTTAGCGTCAGTTGCGGTTTCGACAGGCAATTAAAAGTGAACGACACTGTAATTATTATAACCCGCCTGTCGTTTGGTTCACGCCGCATGTAGAAAGAAAATTAAAAATGAAAACGAAAAACATCCGTAAGGCCGGCTTCACGCTGGTGGAAATCATGATCGTCGTGGCCATCATCGGCCTTTTGGCGGCGATTGCGATTCCCAACTTCGTGCGCGCCCGCACAACCTCACAAGCGAATGCTTGCATCAACAACCTCCGCCAAATTGACGCGGCAAAGAATGAATGGGCATTGGAACAAGGCCAAACCACGGGCACTTCTGTGACCGACAACGATATATCGCCTTATATCAAGATGAATGCGAATAATTCTGTTCCGGGCTGCCCGGCTGGTGGAATCTATACGGTCGGGACCGTCGGCAATAATCCGACTTGCACCATTGGCAACAACACAAGTCCGGCGCACATTCTGCCGTAATCAAAAGTTTAGTTTAACGAGAAGCCCGAAGCGAAAGCTCCGGGCTTTTTTGTTTTATGGATGGGTTGAAAATAGAAAGGGATGGCATTGATGTTGCTTGAATAAACTTACATTGCGGTGGCAGCAGGCAATCAGTGAACGCCAATTGTAATCATTATAATCCGCCTGCTGCTGGTTCACGCCGCATGATTGAAAGAAATAAATATGAAAACTGCCCACGCCATACGCCGGGCGGGGTTCACGCTGGTGGAAATAATGATCGTCGTAGCCATTATCGGGCTGCTGGCGGCGATCGCCATTCCCAACTTCGTGCGCGCCCGTTCTCAATCGCAAGCGATTGCTTGCATCAACAACATGCGGCAAATTGATTCTGCGATCCAGCAGATCTCAATGGAGAAAGGTCTCGCTGCCGGAGATACGGTTAACTCCGACGATTTGACCTCATACATCAAGTTGAATTCCGCCGGCAGCGTTCCCGGATGTCCCGCCGGCGGAAATTACGCCATCCAGCCGGTCGGCAGCATTCCCTCGATCACCTGCTCGCTGGGCAACAACGTCAAGCCGGCGCATCTGCTGCCCTGAAATAATTTTTATTTCAGTGCTGGCTGAAAAATCCGGCTTTGACTTTATTGTTGCCGAAAAATCGCTTACAAATCGGCGCATGTCTCATGCACGCGCAATGGGTCTGGCGCTCGCGCTGGTCACGCTGCTGGTTTATCTGCCGGTGACGCACGACCGTTTTGTGAATTATGACGACGACGATTACGTCACGGCAAATCCAGTCGTCCAAAAGGGTTTGACGTGGGCGGGAATCAAATGGGCGTTCACGAGTTTTCACGCGAGCAACTGGCATCCCCTGACGTGGCTCTCGCACATGGCCGATTGTGAATTATTCCGGCTGAATCCCGGCGGCCATCATTTCGTGAACCTGCTGTTTCACACCGCCAACACCGTTTTACTTTTCATGTTGCTGCTGCGAATGACCGGCGCGCTCTGGCCCGGCGCAATCATCGCCGCCCTGTTCGCCTGGCATCCGTTGCACGTCGAATCCGTCGCGTGGATCTCTGAACGCAAAGATGTCTTGAGTACCTTCTTCGCGTTGCTGGCGCTTTTGAGTTATGCCGTCTATGCGAAGGGAAATCGCCGTCGTTTTTTCTGGCTGGCGCTGCTGTTTTTTGCGCTCAGTTTGATGTCCAAACCCATGCTCGTCACGCTGCCATTTGTCCTGCTGCTTCTGGATTATTGGCCGCTGCAAAGAATGCGGACGATTCCTCTTCGCCAACTGGCGGTTGAAAAATGGCCGTTTTTTTTATTAACGGCCCTTTCCTGCGTCGTCACTTTTTTGGCGCAACGCGCCGCCGCCGTCGCCTCGCTCAAAAAAGTTTCGGTATCGCTGCGCTTGGAAAATGCACTCACGGCTTATGCCAGCTATCTGCAAAAAACAATTTGGCCGACCAAGCTCGCCGTATTTTATCCGCTGCAAAAAAACATAAGCTGGATTGCTTTGCTCGCGGCTGCGGTGATTTTGATTTTGATTTCCGTGATCGCGTGGCGCGCGCGCCGGCAAAAACCCTGTTTGCTGATGGGCTGGCTTTGGTTTTTGGGAACGCTCGTGCCTGTCATCGGCCTGGTGCAAGTCGGCGATCAAGCCATGGCGGATCGTTACAGCTATTTTCCGCTTATCGGAATTTTTATTGTCCTTACATTTTTAATTGCGGACTGGACAAAAAAATTTCGCTTCGGAAAAATCGCGGCGGTCGCCGCTGCCATTTTGATTTTGGGCGCATGTCTGGCGCTCACGGAAAATCAATTGCGTTACTGGCACGACAGCGAATCGCTTTTTACCCACGATCTGGCCGTCACGCAAAATAATGCCCTCGCGCATCTCAATCTCGGCTCGGCTTTGCAAGAAGAGGGAAAGTCCGCTGAAGCGCTGGCGCAATATCACGAAGCCCTTGAACTCGATCCGCAACGCTTTGAAGCGGACAATAACCTCGGCAAATTATTATTTGAGATGAACCAACCCGAAGCAGCTTTGGGTTATTGTCTCAAAGCCGTGCAGTTAAATCCCCGGCGCGCTTCCTTGCATGACAGTCTTGGACTGGTGCTTTTCAAACTCAATCGTTTTGACGAAGCGCTGGGGCAATTTTCCGAGGCGGCGCAATTGGACGCGAGCTATGCGCCCGCGCGTTTTCAAACGGGAAAAGTCCTGCTGAAACTCGGACGCGACGCGGAAGCCATTCCATATTTCCATGAAGCGTTGCGGCTTGATCCTGAAAATTATCAGATGTTGATTTATGTCGCGCGCGTGCTGGCTTCGGATAAAAATTCCCAGGTTCGCAACGGAACGGAAGCCCTGGCGCTGGCGGACAAGGCGAATTCCTTGATCGGAAACGCGCCGGCGGTTGGTCTGGACACTACAGCCATGGCCTGCGCGGAAATCGGACGGTTTGAAGACGCCGCGCAAAGGGAACAAGCCGCCGTTAAACTGGCGGCAGCTGCCGGCCAAAAAGAGGACGCGACGTTGATGCAACAGAGATGGCAACTTTATAAAAAGCATCAACCGTGGCGCGAATCGTTTCAAAAAAATTAAAAAATATTTATGCAAACCCGCTCGCAATTGACTCGCAAAATTATTTTCATTGGGAAATACTCTTTTGCAACACGAACGAAATGATGAGCGCCATTTTGAAAACAGACAAGTTGCGCGTGGAATTCAAGAGCCGCGAATTTCGGCAACCGGCAAAAGTGGCCTTGGGCGGCCTTGACCTGGAAGTCAACGCGGGCGAAGTCTTCGGCTTTCTCGGTCCCAACGGCGCGGGCAAAACCACCACGATGAATGTGCTGCTGGGTTTCATTCCGCCGACCCGCGGCACGGCGTATCTTTTTGGGATTGATGTGCGCCAGCCCATCGCCCGCCAGCGCATCGGCTATTTGCCGGAGCTGACTTACTATTACAAATTTCTGACCGCCGAGGAATTGCTCCGTTTCTATGCAAAAATTTTTGGATTGCCGCGCGCCGAAGCCGACCAGCGCATTGATCAATTGCTCAAGCTGGTTGAACTCGAATCCGCGCGCAAACGGCCCATCAAATCTTATTCCAAAGGAATGCAGCAGCGCGTCGGCCTCGCGCAAGCACTCATCAACAATCCCGACCTGCTGATTTTGGACGAGCCGACCAGCGGCTTGGATCCGCTGGGCCGCATGAAAGTCCGCGAAATCATCCAGCGTCTGAAAAACGAGGGCAAAACGGTTTTCTTTTCATCGCACGAACTCGGCGAAGTCGAAACCGTTTGCGACCGCGTGGCCATCATTCATCAGGGCGAATTAAAAGTCGTCGGGCGCGTCAACACCATCATGGAAAGCTACCCGACTTTGGAAAAAGCGTTTCTCAACATCATCGGCTATCAGCCGCAACTCGCGCCATGAAAACAATTTTTGCCCTCGCCGGCGTCGTCATCAAGGAACTTTATCGTCGCAAGGATTTTTATGTCCTGTTCATTTTGACCATTCTCATTTGCGTCATCATGGCGTCGGTCAACATCTATCACGACAATGAAGTTATCCGATACATCAAAGCGCTCTGCCTGCTGCTGATCTGGATTTCGTCGCTGGTCATCGCCATCACCACCACCGCGCGGCAAATTCCGGCGGAACGCGAACAACGCACCCTGCTGCCGCTGCTCGCCAAGCCGCTGACGCGGACGCAATTGATCTTCGGAAAATTTCTCGGCTGCTGGCTCGCCTGCGGTTTGGTTTTGATTTGCTTTTACACTTTCTTCGGCGTCCTCGCCGCGACCCGCGAACATACCTGGCCGCTGCTGAATTATTTTCAGGCCGCCTCCTTGCATTGGTTCACGCTCGGCGTCGTGATCGCCATGACGCTGCTCGGCTCGCTCGTGTTCGCCGCGCCCTCATCCAACTCCACGATTTGCTTTGTCGTCGTCGGCACGATTTTGTGCGTCGGCAGATATCTCGACACCGTGGCCTTAAAAATGACTGAACCACTTCGTTCCATCGTGTATGCGATTTACTACGCCATTCCGCATTTGGAATGGGCGTTTGGAATGCGCAATTTGATTGTCCACGACTGGCCGCTCATCGGCTGGAGTTTTGTCGGCCTCGACGCCCTTTATTTGGCGGGCTACACGATAATTTTTCTTCTCGCCGCCTGTCTGGTTTTTCGCCGCAAAGCCGTAAATTGAAAAATGAATCCGCCGCGAACACTTTTTTTATGGCTCGTCGCGCTGCTGGTTTTTTGTTTTGGCGTGGCCGCAGATTTGCAGCCGCGCTTTCAATCCTATGAATACGCGCGTCATCAGTCGGATAATTTTTTTAGTTTATTGCTCGGCGACAGCAGCCGCATTTTTGCGAACAGCGCTTTTGTCGAGGCCGACGCCTATTATCACAGCGGTTATTATCCGACAATTTTTGATAATAATTCTTCCTTCAAAACGCCGCATATTGCTGAAGACACCGGCGCCGTCGCCAGCCATAATCAGGGCGAAGCAGCCGAAAGTTTTCTGGGGCCGCCGCGCGATTGGATTGACGCTTTTGGCCGCCATTTTATTCCCAACCGGCATACGCATCTCGATGAAGGCGGCCCGACCGATGACTTGAGCAAAAGCCATGCAGTGGCCGAAATTTTGCCGTGGCTCAAACTTTCCGCCGAACTCGATCCCGACGACATCAGGACTTACATCGTCACCGCATTTTGGCTGACCCGCCTGAACCAAGTCGGCGCCGCCGAACAAGTTTTGCGCCAAGGCTTGCGGCAAAATCCCAATAACGCGCAACTCCTGTTTGAACTCGGCCGCCTTTATTTTGAAAATTATCACGACCCGGCGCGCGCGCGAAACATTTGGGAAGCCGCATTGCGAAGCTGGGCGCGGCAGCAACCCGGCGTCCCGCAATCCAAACGG
>Ga0207933_1000196_pt1 | contig 63828 bp, 42 predicted proteins | sample NGESurdeep092012_4_FD_184488 | JGI IMG/M metagenome (GOLD analysis project Ga0207933, IMG submission 184488) | Arctic peat soil microbial communities from Barrow, Alaska - NGEE Surface sample F53-3 deep-092012 (SPAdes) | ecosystem: Environmental > Terrestrial > Soil > Wetlands > Peat ...
TATCGCTTCACCAGTTCTTCACGGACCGTCTCGAATTCGGCTTCCGTCCATCGTCGGTAATCTTGCCGTCCTTTGATTCCGTGCTGAATAATCAAGCGCCAGCACGCTTCCTTCCGGCGCCCACTGTGACGCTGAAGACGAACTGCGAGCTGTTCGAGTTTGTGGCCGGAAAGCACTTTGGCCTGCGCAGCCATAGCGATAGCGTCAGCACTCCATTGCGGGGACCGCTCCGGCAATTGAGAAAGGGTTGCCATGTGCGCCTTTACATCATCAAAGCCATCGACAAGGGTGAAATAGAATGTTGAAGACCGCCTTACAGGCGGGGAAAACGCGAGTTGCCGCACTTTGCCGGCCGGTGGCCCTGCAACTTCCCCTCGGCGTACCACGCGCTGAAGCATCCACAGACGAGCGTCCAGAGACTCTACTGGTTAGTGGCGGCCGATCCGTCGCCTACGATGCTCAATCACGATTGACAGGTTTGGCTCCGATGAAATAACCGACCGATTTATTTCCGACCGGCTGTTGCTCCGTGCAACCATTCCTGAGCGAGTGATACGAGAGCCGTCAAATGGCGACTAAATTCCCGCTAGAATGAGGTGAAGTAGTTGACTCTGGAGCGGCCCGACCAGCCGCCCTGTTGAAAACAGGATTCTCTTTCAAATCACCGGTGTCCAATTCATTTTCTGTAAGCTCTTATTACTAATTGGAATAAGAGAGTCCCTGACGTCACGCAAAAAGCAGCTAGGTCGATCCAATTGCATCTAAAATAGATGCAGCCTGCGATGGGATGGCGTTCGTCGCGAATTGAGCGAACAATTACTTTGTCGATTGTTTGCCGCATTTCCCACGAAAGCTTCCTGTCGAGAGTGGCTTTGCAAAGCCACCAGAAGGTCAAGGGCGCCCACGAATCGTTCTGCCATTCCCATCCCACGATACTGCTCAGCAGGAGCCAGGAGGGACTATGGCGCGCAATGAAACAAAATACATGGAATCTGTAATCGCACTGTCCGAGGAGCTGCATTTTACTCGCGCGGCACAGAAGATTCACATCAGCCAACCCATGCTCACGCGGAATATCGCTGAGTTGGAAGAAGGTCTCGGATTTAGGCTTTTTGAGCGCGACCGCAGGAACGTAAGCCTGAACGATGCAGGTCGAGCCTACGTCGAACACGCGCGCCTGGCGCTCCTTTATGGCGAGCGGGCGTTGCAGGCAGCTCGCACAGTCAAGCAGAATGCGGGCGTCGTGGTGAATGTGGGCAAATCGCCGTACACTGACCCCTTCCTGGTCTCCACTTTGCTTTCGATCCAATTACTTTTGTTCCGGCGGTTGCGGATTGAATTACGCAGCCAGTTTTCCTATGACCTCGTTCACGATCTGCTTGCAGGTAAGCTGGACTTGGCGATTACGACAGAACCGCCCGAATCCCCGCTTCTGACAATGGTCAAAGTGGCCGAGTCCCCTTTCTACATTGCGATGTCAGAAGATGATGAATTGGCGGGGTACGCTTCCGTTGCGCTCGAAGAGATGGCTGATCGATGCTGGATTCTATTTGAACGCCGGCTCCACCCGCCTCTCTATGATTCCGTGATGCAACTCGCGGAGGAGCGAAAGGTGCGTCCCACCAATATTCAACACATCACAACCCCAGAGGAGGCTTTCCCATTCGTGGCCGATGGTTCCTGTATTGCTTTTCTTGTGAAAGCGGGTGCATTGCGGATCGCTCGCAACGGCGTCACCGTCCGGCCACTCATTGAGAGGTCCCTTTCCTTGAAAACCTATTTGGCATCCCGCTCAGATAACAGTTCCAAGGTCGTGAGTGAATTGGTGAGAGCCTTCATGCGGAAGATTTCCAGCCTGAGCAAGGCCAAGCATCTCCCTCTTCTCAAAGCAGTGTGAGGTTTACACCTCCGGCTTTCCCCTCTCGATGATTTCGATTTCGATCGGCCCCGACCAGTCGCAATTGGGACATGCGAAAATCCCGGTAGTGACGGCCTTAAGGTCAAAATCTGCCAATCTGAAGGCATGGCAACACCGCGGGCATTTGTGTGCGGCATCCCAGCGCTTTATTACGCTCTTGTCTCTGTGTTGGGCTTCCATTTTGAGTGTCCTTGTTACGATGCTATCCCAGTGTTTAGGCAGCAGCATTGGACCGACGGTTTCTTGATGAGCCAGCCTGACGACGCGAGGCGTGATCATCATTGCCAGCTCCATCTTGTCTTTCGTGTCCTGCCGGTTCATTGTTCCGAAAAATTATTAAGGGCTGGTGAATCACTCGGCCACTCCAGCGGGGCGTATTTCATCCCGCAGAACCGACGCCTGGCCTGACGCGGCCTGCACATAGCCGGCGTCAACGCCTCTCATCCCTGATTGCGCGTGATGAAGATCGACGAAGGGTAACCCTCCTGCTCGTGCAGAAGCCTTGTGAAAAGGAGGCTATCTTCAGCGCGGAAACGCCGGGCAGGAGTAGTCCTGAAGGACGCGCGGTTCTCCACCTTCATCCCGAATGCACTTCGCCTCGATGGAAACATTTGTCTTCAGACAAGCGGAGAAGACAGTGCCATCGGTGAATTCAATGTGCACCTCTGGACCATAGGTGCCGTCTTCGTAGATGGTGACGAGGCGGACAACTTTGCCGCTGAGCTCTTTGCATGGAATCATTGCTTTTCCCAACCTTTAAGCAGATCACGACGTGTAGGCATAGTCTGCTTCTGCCTGAGGAAATCGTCAGATTTTTATCAGCAACGGAAATCCGTCCGCTGCCGGTGCGTTGCAGGAGGCAACCTGGTCGGCGGCAAGAGCAGAATCCTGTGCGCAACCTGAAGTTCGCGAGAAAGAGTGCATCCACTAAATATAGTGCTTCCGCTAAGTCAATGCTGGATGAATGGCCTCGGATGTATGTGTCCAGCTCGGCGAACGAATTCGAGAGCTTCGAAAGAAGCGGGGCTGGAGACAAATCGACTTGGCCCAGCAGTCCGGGATTCATGAGGTTCACGTCTCTGACCTTGAACGGGGGGTGCGCGAGGTAGGACTACGACATTTGGCAGCCCTGTCGGCAGCCTTCGAACTTTCACTAAGCGAATTTCTGAAAGGGATTGACGGCAGATGAAATTCTGCAAGGGGAATTACTTCGCGACCAGTGACGAAAAATAAACTCTGCATTGTGATGCCGTGATCGTTGCATCGAGCCACATCGAACAATCAGCTCTGAAGCACGCGAATCATCTTCCAGCTCGCCAAGTAGTGTTGGTGTGGGCGATGAATCGTTTGCTGGCGGACCCGTGCCGAACTGTTGCTCTGTGCTGCAGATTGCGTCGAGGAGATACCCTCTGGCTCTCGATTCGTCAGTATAGAGCAGTTGCAGATTCAGCTTCCTTTAGGTTTCCGCCGGGGCATTCAATTCTCGATAACACCCAGCAGGATGGCCAGCAGCAAACCGCAAGCGATGCGAAGGGTGGGAGGCGACGGCAATTCGCATGACGGTCCTTTCACTTTGGCCTCCATACTGCCAGATCAGTGCTGACAGATCAACGCGTCATACGCTAATCAATTGAAATTATTGTGCCTTAGATCCATCGAGTCCCCTTTCAGATGTCTGATTGGGTTCCCGATCAGGTGAAATCCACATTAGAGTTTCGCTTTTTGTTCCCCTATACTGGCACTCGTGTTTAATCTTCCGCCAATTCGGCAGTGCGATTTCACAATCCGCTGCAAGAAATGCGGTGAAAACATCCCGGCGCCAGTTGGCACGATGCCGGCCTCTTTAATAAAAATTCCACCAAGTCAATAGGTTGCGCCCGGATGAGAGCCGTTATCGAAAATCCAGTATCGATGGGAAATTTTCGTCTGGTTTTTCGCGAAATGTAGTACAAGGTAGTACAAAAATGCTGATTACCTCCGCTGCTCGTCAACTCGCTAAATTGCTGACTTGCTGGTTTACTGGCTCGCCGCCCCTCATCCCAATGCCTCGCCCACCTTCGCCTCGGCGAACAGCCACGCATACAGAGCAACACCGATATAACAAACAACTGGAACAAGGTAGGCAGACCGCAGTGGAAGCATCCCCATCAACTTTGTCAGCGCCGCGCCGCCCAAAATCGCCATCACCAGGAATGATCCGGCGGTCTTGGTCTTCTCGCCCATGCTCTTCAAGCCAAGCGCAAAGATGGTCGGGAACATGATCGACATGAACAGGCTCGTCGTAAGCAAACAGCCCACACCAATCCAGCTGGGATGGACGACGGCAACCAGACACAAGCCGACATTGATCACGGAATAGACCACCAGCATCAGTCGCGCGCGGAAGTGCCTCATGAGCCACGCCGAGCTGAACCGCCCCACGGCAAACGCCGCCAATGTGCCCGTCAGCATGTAGCCGGCTGCCTTGTCGCCCACGCCCGTTGCCGATTCCACATAGGCGATAAAGTAACTCCATGTGCCCACTTGGGCGCCCACGTAAAGAAACTGCGCCAGCACCGCAAAGACGAAGTGCGGCTGCCAGAGTCGTACGTGCATCCCGCCTGAAGACGAGCCCTCCGAAACATCTTCGCTTCCCAGGTCAGGAAACCTGGTCACCAAGACCAGTAGGGCCCAGACAAACGCGATGCAGCCCAACACCAGATACGGTGTGACCACGCGCAATGTCTCGGAATGCAGATACGCCTGGTAGGTTCCAGCCACCTGCATAGCTGCCACTTGCGCATCGCTCAGCTTCACTCCGGAGAAGATGAATACCGTCCCGATCAGGCCCGCGCTGATCGACCCCAGCGGATTGAATGCCTGCGACAGATTCAGCCGCCGCTCGCTCGACCCTGCCGGCCCGAGTTGCGCAATGAACGAATTCGAGCCCGTCTCAAGAAACGACAAACCGCTCGCAATAACAAATTGCGCCACAAGAAAGAACCAATAAAGCCCCGCCTGCGCCGCCGGATAAAACAAGAGGCATCCGCTGCCCAGCAGGCATAGCCCAGTCACAATTCCCATCTTGTAGCCGAACCGCCGCATCAACTGGCCTGCCGGAATGGCCAGCAAAAAGTAGCCCAGGTAAAACCAGATCTGCACTCCCGCGGCACTCGACCGGTTGATATTGAACGACTTCATGAATTGCTGGATCAGAATGTCGTTCAAATTGTTCGGAATCGCCCACAGAAAGAACAGCACCGTGACCACGAGGAACGGCAACAGCCGCCCCCCGGGAATCAACTGGGCTTCAATGTCTTCGTGATTGTTCAGCGAAGGCGAATTGCCTTGTCCAACCGGTCCGGCAAAGGTGCTCAAGATGAATTCCCCCTCCTCGAACATGAAATGCTCCGAGGCGCGGCAGCGCAGGCCACGACTGTCCACCTTACTTCGTGGCGGAAGCAGCCATCGCTCGCCGTAATCGTTTCTCAGCTTCCGCGCTCCAATATCCGCAGTCGAGCTCGAAAAAGATCGACGCGTAGGGAAGCGTGAGGCTGGTCTTGATTATCTGGACACGGAAAAGCTGCGCCGTCTGGTCGAGCCTGGCAATGATCTGCTCGTGGGGCACGGTGGTTGTCTCCGCTCCCTTGAGCAGCTCAGCGAGTTGAGTGCGATAGCGCGATACGCCCGGAGCATCGGCCTCCGCCACAAATTGCAGTTCCTGATCGAGATAGATGTTGGCGCGAACGTGTTTCGCCGCCGCAATGGCGCGAAGCACGCCGCGAGCCACCTCGATCTGTCCGGCCCCGGAAACGATCGTCTCGATGCCGCCTCTGGACTGTGCCGGATACGCCGCGTCCGCAACCACAATCCAGTTGCGATGGCCGAGAACCGGCAACGTTGCTTTCAGTTGACGCTCCCAGCCCGATTTCGTCTGTCGGGGCGCGACGCTCATGATTTTCGTCCTCGATCGTCGTTCATTTCAATTCTTCGTCCGCGCAAACGGCCACTTTACCGCATTGACCTGAGGCCATCAACGCATAGGCCTCCTCGGCGCGTTCCAGTGGAAATCGATGCGTGATGATCTCGGCCGGATGCAGGTTCCATCGCACCAGCCGCTCCACGAGCTCTTCCATCAACCAGGTCGACGTCACCCACGAGCCGTAGAGCGTCTTTTGGTCGTGAATCAAATCTGGCGAAGGGTTGAACTCGACGCGCCCGCCTTCGCCGAGAAAAACAATCCTGCCCCACTTGCGGGTCGCGCGAATCGCCGTGGCCCGTGCGGCGTCGTTCGCTGAGCAATCTACGGCGCGCTCTACGCCCATGCCTCCGGTCAGCCGCTTCACCTCGGCCACATTGTCCGGTCCTGATGCGAGCACTGCATCGCACAACCCAAGCTCGATCGCGATCTTCATGCGCTCCGGCACCACGTCGATGCCGATGATCTTTTCCGCGCCAAGTTTGCGGCAAAGTGCGCCCGCGGCCAGTCCGACCGGTCCCAGGCCAGTGATGAGCGCCGCGTGATTCCCGTTGATTCCAATCTTTTCCAGTCCCTCGTAGACCGTGCTAAATCCGCACGCCACTTGTGCGCCATCGCCGTAGGAGAGTTCATCGGGCAACGCGATGAGGTCTTTCTCCTCGGCCACCATGTATTCAGCCATGCCGCCATCGCGCTGCCAGCCGTAGGCACGGCGGTACTTCTCGCTCGTGCACGAGATCATGTAGCCGCGCCGGCAGTCGTTGCAGACGCCGCAGCCAGAAATGTGATACACAATCACCCGATCGCCGGCTTTGAAGCGCCGGCAGCCCGGCCCCTCTGCGACGATCTGGCCCGCGGGCTCATGTCCGGCAATCACGCCCTGGTAGCCTTCGGGTCCTTTGCCCAGATGCTCGTGATAGATGGCGCGAATATCGGAGCCGCAAATCGTCGACGCTTTCACGCGCAGCAAAACTTCGCCGTGCCCCGGCTTCGGCACAGGCGCCGTGCGCAGCTCAACGGTCGAGTTCCCGGGCAAATACGCGGCGGTCATGGTGGCGTTCATGTCTTTGAGTCTCCAGCTATGCGTCTTTGGCTTTTAGCTCTTAGCCATTAGCTTTCGATTCTTAATCTCAATCGTTTTCGCTCACAGCAAAAAGAGTCGGCAGCTGCAAGAACGAGCTAATAGCTAATAGCTCATTCTCACGGCGGCGTGATCTCCCCGTTTACATCCCACAAATCTTCCCAGCTCTGGCCATCCTTCCACAGGAAGACCTGTCCCTTGATCAACCTGCAGTCGCGATCGATGGCGGCGATCGAGTGCATCTCCTCGTCGGTGAGCGGAGGGCCAACGATGCCTTCGAGATTGGCGCGATAGTGATGAACGGAAAACGGGATCGGCGTTTGCCCTCGCTGCACCGCCCACTTGACGCATACGAGAGCCGGATGAATGCCATGGCGTTCGGCGATGCGCATGATGACCAGATCATCGGTTGGCGCGGTGTCCCTTGGTGTACGGTCGCGTTCCGGTCGTCCCGGCGAGCCGATCGGGCAGTAGCCGACCGGCTGAATCCCATTCTTGACAACGAAATCGAAAAGCTCCGGCTGCTGAAAGTGCGGGTGCAATTCCATTTCGTTGATTGCCGGTTTGATCCGGGCATCGCGCAAAACAAGCTTTAGTTTAGGGATGGTCATGTTTGAAGTGCCGATGTGCCTCACCAGGCACATGTCCACCAGCTCTTCCATCTTGCGCCAAGTCTTCATGTAGTTTTCGTGGATGTAAGGCTTGGCGTCGGGCGAGCGCGAACTAACGTCGCAGCCCGGCGGATGAAAATTAGGGAACGGCCAATGCACCAGGTAAAGATCCAGGTAGTCGAGGCGCAAATCGGCGAGCGACTTGCGGCAGGAGGCGATGACGTCATCCTCGCCGTGCATGTCGTTCCACAGCTTCGAAGTGATCCAGAGGTCTTCGCGCTTGATCCCACTGCGAAGAATCTCCTGAAGTGACAACCCGATCTCGGCCTCGTTGCCATAGACCGATGCGCAATCGAAATGCCTGTAGCCCGCCGCTGCGGCGCCCTTCACCACCTCCGCGATTTGGTCTGCGGAGACATGGTCGGATCCAAAGGTGCCGAGGCCGATGGCAGGCATCATTGCCCCACTAAAAAGAGTTCTCTGGGGCACCAGAGTTGGATCAACAGAATCTCGTGCCGAGATCCCAAGACCGCCTTGCTGTTTCATTTCTCATTCCTCTTGGCCACCATTCCTGCGGTTCAGGCAAAGACAGACAATGTGAGCGGTTACAACCGGACCCGGGGCCTGCACTCGAATTGCGTTACCTACAATTGTGCAAACGAGAGTATACGATAAAGGTATCGTTATTGTAAACGCATATATTCAATACTGGTCTCCAATCCGAGGTTGGCTGACTGCGAATGGCACACTGGCAACCAGGAGCCAGATCGTCGAGGCGGACGACCGGCAAAAGGTCGCGGTCCTCGCGAGCCATCGGATCGTCGCGCTCAAGATTGCAATGGCAAAAATCGCTAAATCGGAATTGAAAGGGGAGCGCAACTTGAGCAGCAGGTTGCCGAAAATCGCATTGGCATTGGCCGGAATCGCGTTTTGCCTGGCACGTGCGCAGGGGCCGCCGGGGGATGGCATCAGCCTCCCCACTGCGGACAGGTTGGAAGCGCCAGGCTGGTGGCCGACGAAAGGAGATCTGCCGCGCAGCCAGTATTCCGGAGACGCTATTTGCGCCAGGTGCCACAGCAGGATAGCGGCACTCCAGGAGTCGACACCGATGTATCATGCCAGCGTGCGCGCCGCACAGTCTGAAATCTTGATAAATCATGGGTTGCTCCAATTTAAGGAGGGCGGCTTCAGCACCTCTGTCACAACTTCGCCCAAAGGGGTAGCCTTTACCGTGAATGACGGAGCCAGTGCAGTTTCATCGCCCGCGGTTTGGGCCATGGGCTTCAAGAAGGGGCAGACGTATGTCCTCGAGAAAGACGGCGCCTACTTTGAGAGCCGTTTGAGTTTCTTCACGACGATTCATTCACTGGACATTACCCCTGGACAATCCCACGAACTGCCGGAGGACGCGGAAAATGCGCTGGGCCGGAAGATTGGCGTCGATGAAGCAGAGCGCTGCTTTAGCTGTCATACAACCGCGGCTGTCACATCTAAGGTGTTCGATTCCGAGAAGGCTACTCCGGGAGTTACCTGTGAAGCGTGCCATGGACCCGGAGCTGCACACGTTGTGTCCATGACCGGACACGACCTGGAACAAGCGACGGCGATCATGAATCCCGCTGATCTTTCCCCTTCTGATTCTGTCGACTTTTGCGGGGCGTGTCACAGCACATGGGCGGATGTGGTCGAAACGAATCGCAAGATTGGCCTTGCGGAAATACGATTCGAACCGTATGGTCTTGAGCAGAGCCGCTGCTGGGGAACATCAGGCGACGCTCGGATTACCTGCATGGCCTGTCACGACCCGCATAGGCCCCTTGATCGCGATCCGAGCGCCTATGACTCCAAGTGCTTGGCGTGCCACGGCCTCCACGAGAGGCCAAGGGGAGCGCACACGGCCAAGACAGTCTGCAAGGTGGCGACAAGCAATTGCGTCACCTGCCATATGCCAAAGTATGAGTTGCCGGAGATGCACTCTGTGTTCACGGATCACGATATACGAGTGGTCAGTGCGAGCGCTCTCGACCCGGGCAAGTCCTCCCCATAGAACTTTTACTGCGGCGAAGCGCAGCGAGCGCTAACGGCGAAGAAACTCTATGCCGGTGCGTCCGATTCCGGAGAGCGGCACGGCGCCGATGAGCGCAGCGCCATTCGCGGAGTCAAAAGCAGCGAAGCAGAGCGGATTTTCGCCGGTAAGACGCAGACAACATTTGCGATAAGAAACCGCCGCGTGAAGCCTAGCCGGACTCCAACACAAGGTTCGCATATTGAATCGTGTCACCGGTCCGAATGATCCCGATGGCGTGCGGAATCTGCTTTTTGAGTTCTATGTGAGGTTCGAATTCGAGAGCAACACTATCCAAAGCGCGCTTGAATTGCAGGATCGTCTCAGGGCTATTTACCTGGTTAAACTCCTCAGCCATGAAAGCTCGGGCCACACTGAAATTGCTCCGAATGGCTGCCAAAACATCGAGAACTCGAGGCAAGTCATCGGCCAGGGAAATGTCGACTATCTCCACTTCCTTCCAAAAAGGAAACCCCCGGTCAGCAATGACCAGCGTATTGGTGTGCCGGACCAGGCTAAGCAAGGAATTGATTTTCGGGTTTAAGATTCCTGATTTCAGCATGCGGCGCAATCTCCTGGAACCGTTTCAATTGAATTCTAATCGTGGATTCTGGCTTGGATTTGTTCGTTGCCTTATTAAATGGCCGGTACGCGACATTTCCCAGCCCCGGAGCCGAGTGGTCACGGAGACCTCCACATTGCGCCAACGGCATTTCATTCTCGTTCGACGCCAAGACGGTGGGTCTAGAGATCTAACAAAGCGAGGAGCTGAAAACAGCCCCTCGCAGGGGCGGCCCAGTGAACGCTGGCGCCAGTTTACATTTTTGGTCCCTATGGTTAATCACCGCGAGAGCAAGGATGGCGGCCGCGGAAGCAACAATTAGCCCCCGGTGCCGATTCTGTTTTCTGCGCAAAGAAAGCGATAACTTTATCGTTGACATCGCAGGGTTCAGGTCGTTATGATCGGCAGTCGTCGGTGATGGCAAAGCAGGCCGGGAAGGCTGCCACGTCACAAGCACGACTGGAGTTGATGGTGGAGCGAAGGGATTTTTGTAAATTTCTAGCAATTGCAGCCGCATCGAAAGCCCTGCCTGCTTTTGGGCAAACCGCCGAGGATAACCCGGCGTCGCCGAGCAGATTCAATCAGTACATCCAGGACTATGCCGCATTCTGCGCATTGCCGCCCGAGATGAGAGTCTTCTACGCGGTGAGTAATGGCAGCATCGTCGAGAAACGATTGGATGAGGCGACATGGCACCCCCCTGCGTGGGACTTCAATCCTACCCCTCTACAAATAGCTGGCGGAATGTGGGACAACGTGCCTCTGGAATCACCAATTCCAGATCTTGCGGGAGATGGTCCGTACAAGCCTACGTGGGATTCTCTGTTGAACTACAGCGCGCCTGAATGGTACCAGGACGCCAAATTCGGCATCTGGGCGCACTGGAGCCCGCAGTGCGTGCCCGAGGACGGGGATTGGTACGCGCGCAATCTGTATGTCGAGGGATCGCGGCAGAACAAGTATCACCTGGAACATTATGGGCCGCCGTCGCGGCTCGGATACAAAGATCTCTGCGCGCAATGGACTCTGCTCAACTGGGACCCCGACGAACTCATCGCGCGCTACAAGAATGCCGGCGCCAAACTTTTCATCTCCCTCGCCAATCATCATGACAGCTTCGACGCCTGGGACTCGAAGCACCAGCCGTGGAACGCTGCCGCATACGGTCCGCACCGCGATGTTGTGGGAACCTGGGCTGCTGCGGCGCGGAGGCAGGGGTTACGTTTCGGCGTTACCGTCCATCAAGCGCGCAACTGGTGGTGGTTCCAGCCGTCGCATGGAGCGGACAAGACCGGACCACTGGCCGGCGTTCCCTACGATGGCGACCTCTATACGGCGGAGGGCAAAGATCAGTGGTGGGAAGGATTGAACCCGCAGCGTTTGTACTCCGTGAAGCACCCCCCCGACGCCCTGCCCGACACTTCATACGTTAAGAACTTTTATGACCGGACCCGCGACCTCGTCGATTTGCACAATCCTGACCTCCTTTACTTTGACGATTCGCTGCTGCCTCTGGGCTGGGGCGGGATGAACATCGGCGCATACTTCTACAACCATAGCCTCAAAAACAACGGCGGCCAGATGGAGGCTGTCCTGAACATCAAGGACGTCCCCGATCGTCTGGCCAGGGCCGTTGTGGCTGATTATGAGCGCGGGCTTACGAGCGAGATCATGAAGTATCCCTGGCAGTCGGAGACTTGCATTGGCGAATGGCACTACAACCGCCGCCTCTTTGAAAAGCCTGGCAAGTACGGTGGCTATCTGCAGCCGGTCGATGTTATCCACTGGTTGATTGACACCGTCAGCAAGAACGGAACCTTCATCCTCAATATTCCGGGCAAACCCGACGGCACCATCGACAGCAAGGAGATTGCGGTACTTGATGGCATCACAGCTTGGATGCAAGTGAACGGCGAGGCAATTTTTGAGACCCGACCGTGGAAGATATACGGCGAAGGGCCTAACAGTGTGAAAGCCGGGTCATTCCAGGGCGCCAGCATCAGCAAGCTCGGTTCCCAAGACATTCGATTCACTAGGAACAAGGCAAATATGGTCATCTATGCCATTGCGCTTGGTTGGCCGTCGGAGCCGATCCTCGTGAAGGCGCTTGGAACATCGGCGCCGACAAGTCCGGGCAAAATTGCGCGGGTGGAATTGATCGGAACTGCCGAGCGCGTGAATTGGAGACAGTCGCCTGAGGGTCTGCGCGCGGAACTTCCAAAGCGATATCGCCCTGCCGTCAATTACGCGGCGGCGTTCAAGATAACGCTAGCCTGATTCAGCACAAGGGGGGCGTCAATCGATTGCCTTGACCGCTTGGAAAGTTTGCGATGAATGAGCCCCTTAACGCCAAGACCGTACCTTCATCGCCAGCGCTGATGCAGCCGCTTTTGCCCATCGGCCGGCCGGAGTCCGAGATTCACGGATGCCTGTGTATGCCCGGCGTCGTATTCAATGGCGCCGCTGCCTGATCGATCAGCGCCTTCTTATCGGTCGAAGCCCGAACCACAAGTTGAGGCTGAATGATAATGGTTTTGTTGCGCGGATGAGTCTTGGATTCCAGCAACGACAAGGTCAAACGCCCAGCGCGCTCGCCGATCATGTCGGTCTGTTGGTCGATGCTCGAGAGAGGGACGCGGAGTTCAGTGTCGTAATGGAGGTTCCCGGATCCTATGACTGCGATGTCCGCCGGCACTCTTAAGCCTGCATCGAGAATGGCATGGATGGCTCCAATTGCCATGGGGTCGTTATAGCAAAATACTCCATCCGGACGAGGGTTCAGGGCCAGCAGTTGCCGCATCAATTCGGCGCCGCTCTCCCTGCTTTGCACGTCCACCAGCCGTGGCATCGACACATAACCCGCAAGGGACTTTAAGTTGTGCTTGGTCAGGGCATGTTGATAGCCCTTCAGACGTCCGGCGCCTGGGCTATTGTCAGGGCCGCGTAAATGAGCAATCCTCTTGCACCCTTCTTCAATGAGATGTTCTGTAGCCATTAGTCCGATCGCCTCGTCGTCGGTGCCAACATAATTGGCGTCCAACCCAGTGAGCTTGCGGTCTATCAAAACCAACGGCAATCCCTGCTTTTGAATCCGTTCGAATACAGATGGGTTGGTAGATGAAGATGCGATAACGAGCGCATCAAGCCGGCGGCCAAGGAGCCGGTTGATCTCATGCGTTTCCAGCTCGGCATCCTCTTCCGAGGTCGAGATCGTGAGACAATAACCCTTCTTCAGAAGCGCCCTCGAAAGTGATTTTGCCACTTGGGCGAAGAACGGGTGCAACAGGTCGGGCACCACCAGCCCAACCAGATAGGTCTTTCCGGTAACCAGCCCACGAGCAGCTAGATTCGGGGTGTAGTCAAGTTCTTTTACACGATCCAGAACCCGTTTCCGCGTCGCGTCGCTTCGCTTATGTCTTCGTGGTTGCGAAGCACCTTCGAAACAGTGACCACGGACACACCGAGGTCACGTGCGATATCTTTCATCGTAGTGGGCACAGCTTCTTATACCATAACTGCTTAAAGGATTCGCTAACTGTTTCGCTAACTTTAGTCAGATTTTGAGATTGGCAAAAATGATATCCCCGCGTTCCAGGTGTCGGTCATACACACTTGAACGCCTCAGGTCCAAAGATTCTCGATCGAGTCCCGAGTAGGACGGTTGCGTATTCGGAACCGGCGCAACAATGCGATCGGTGGTTGCTAAAGCTCCTTAACGGCAGTTCGCCTGAAAGCAAAGATTCCTGCTGAAAAACGGCACCACGTAATTCTGGAAACGATCGGCAACGGCGCTGGTATGCGTGCCGTGGTAGATCTCGAAGGTGTTCGCGATGTCGTATTTGTCGAGCACTTCGTGCAGTGTCGTGGTATCGGCGCGCAAGCCATCCTGGTCACCAACATCAATGCCAATCGCGCGATACTGGCGCAGATTTCCGATGTATTGATCGATAAAGGCGAGCGGAGCGTTGGCCGCCCACTTGGCGAGAATGCCGGGCTGCACCACGCCGTCTTTATACGGCAGATCAAGATAAAGCGGAGGATTCTGGGGATCGGGCGACCATGCCGCAGCGGTGGCAAGCTGGGTACGCTCAAAAAACGACAACTCGGCGGAATCCTGCTCCGTCTTGACTGACTCGAGCTTTTTCTCTAGTTCCGCACTGGCGGGGCCACTGGGACGGGCCGACATGCAGCAGGGACTCATGATGTAGAGTACGCCGAAAACGTCGGCGTGCTTCATGCCGATCCGCGATGCACCATATCCCCCCATCGAGTGGCCCACCAACCCACGACTCTCGCGATGCGGAATCGTCCTGTAATGCGCATCGAGGAGGAAACAACGTCGTGAGCGATGAAATTCTCGAAGTCTCCAGTCGTGACCGAACTCGAGTACATCGAGCCGTTGTGCATGGTTTTGGAGTCGGGCAGGACGACGATCATCTCCCTTGCGCCCTGCGCAAAAGCGCCTTCAATCGTTTGCGGTACGTGGATCTCCTGCGTCCACTGCTCGGCCCCGATCGAGTACCCGTGCAGGGCATATACCACCGGGTAGCGGCGATGCTTGTCTTTGCTGTAACTCGGCGGCAGGAAGACGATCACGTCGCGGTCGACCGCATTCCCCTCGAGATTGCCTTCGAGCGATTTGCCATGAATCTTGATGTGCTCGATGGTGGAGGGCCTGGCGCCTGGGATTACTGCGGGCACTTCCGTCTGTACCTGAGCAGCAACCTGCCCTGCAAGGAAAACGCTTACCACAATTGTCGAGCAAACGGCGATTCTTCTCATCAACATCAATCTCCTGTCTGCGAACACTTCACTATACACACTTTTCGATCTGGATTGCCTTCGCATCGGCGATGGGAAACGAGAGTTTCAAGGCATCAGAAACTGGTAATCGGTGGACCGAACTCCCACACCGAACTAGATACTCGCCCTTGTCCAAACCTTTGATTTCCAGTTCAGCCGTTTTCACGACGCCCGTCGAATCACCGAGGCGGAGTTCCCACTGCTTTCCGTCGTCACTCATAGTTACTTGCTCGATCTCTCCCTGCGCAGCCTCCAGATCGATTTTCTGCGGTACGAATCTCAGCCGCTTTTTTAGGCCATCGTGGGGATAGACACGAATCGCCTTGTCTGACGATTCCACGCGGCAGCCGCAGCCGATCAGCCCAAAGGAATCATCCAGCATGACGTAGGATTTCACCGCTTTAAGAAAGCCGAACTGCGCTATCCCGCCATCGAGCGTTCTTGGAGGGGTGAAATCGAAGATGCCTGGCGTGGAGATGAAATGCGCAAAGCACATTCCGTCAAGAAGGAGATCGACCTCCACGCTCATCACGCCTGCGTACCCTTTGATGAACGTGTCCAGATCGCCGGTGTTCTCGAACGCGCGCAGCAGGGCCCAGCCATTGGTCGACTCAGTGTACCAACAAGTCAGATCGCCCTTGTTGTCATTGCCATATTGAAACCAGACTGGCTGGTTCCCGCCTCGGAGCGCCCGAATGATCTGCACCGTCTTGAGGTTCTTCTCGGTATTCCCGAAGTAGCGGGTGAAGAAATAAACCTGTTCTTGCGCGGTTGTGTCCGCTGGATACTCGGAGGAGTAGGGATAGGGGTCACTGACAAAGACGTCATTGCATTTCCGGATTTGCTCCAAAAGGTTGCGGTATTCTCCCTGCCAGCCTTCCTTTCCGAGATCGTCAAGAATGTTCAGCGCGTTTGAGCCGCCCATTACTCCAATATGTCCCCAAGGTACCGTTTGAAACATGTGGAGGCAGGTCCAGTAGGACATCCTCAGGTATTCCTCCGGGCTTTTCCGTGTCAACAACCCATAGCGCCTGCCGATGCGGTACATGGCGTGATAAATGTTCATCACATGAGCGTAGTTGTATGATCGGTAAGTCGCCTCGGCTCGTTCCACCGTCCAATGACTCCAAGGGCTCGATGGATACCTGAGCTTCCAGTAAAGCGAGGCGCTGACGGCGAATGTTTCTGGATCCTGAATGTACCGGAACAGGCAATCGTCAATGTAGGCTTCCAGGGCGGCCACTTCTTTGAGCGAAGGGTAGTAGACGTTCTTCTCGGCTAGAAATAAAGGCTCGGAAAATCCGAATTCGGCATCGCTTCCCCCCACCTCCGAAACTTCATCCGAATCGAGAAACGTGCTCCCGGTACGATGGTCAAAGGGCAGGAACATGTGGTGCCGGTGATAGGGATCATCAGGGTTTTCGTAAAACTCCCGCTCCACAATGAATCGCGCTCGGGCCTTGAGCAGTTGCGCGATGTCTTCGATGCAGTAAAAGTGCACGTTGGTCCAGCGGCCGGCATAATGGAGTTTCAAACTTTTCTGGCCTCGGCCCTTAAACGACACTGTCAACAGCGTCTTGTCATCGATGCGCTTCCTTTCCTTGATTGTGATGTTGTCCGACAGGAAGTCGATCCTATCCAGCTCAGACTTCGTCTTCAACTCCACGTAGGCATTGGTATCCTCCTGGACCACCATGGCGGGCAGTACGCGAATGCCGAGATTGCCCGCATTGTAAAGCTCCTCTCGGATCGCGTCATAACTCTCCACGAGGACGAAGCGCAGCTGACAGGACCATTTCTCTCCCGGCTGCAGGACCAGCGAGGTATGCCCGTTGATCCAGGGATTCTTATTCCATCCCCGAAGGTTCCTTGTAGCCCAGGAATGGACGGCCAGGATATTTGGCCCGTCCCACCAGTACACCTTTTCCCCGAACGAACTGTCGTCGCGGTAGACGCACTCGAATGCCGTGTCCTGGACGGTATGGAGAAGCAGAAACGGTGCATCTCCCAACGGCCGCTGGATGAGCACGTACGAGCTGTGCCCGCCTATGTAATGATGAGCCACGACCTTTTGCTCGTGGTACTGCTTCTGGATCCGCGGGTATTGCTCGAGGTAGACGGAAAACGAATCGGCCGGATCTCTCAGCGGGTGCTCTGTTTCGTCAGGAGGAAAAGGCTGTCCGGTCTTCGGGTCCTGGTAGAATTCGCCGAGGTCGTCGTTCACCATCAGAGGGAATCCGAGGTCGCCGAGCTCCAGAATCTGATCCGTGACGTTGCGAAGCTCAACGTCCCAGAGCAGCGAACGGCCTTCTCCTCTGCGATATTTCATGGCGAGACTGAAACTCCGCACGCCATCCTCTTGTTCCGAAGTTCCCAGATAACTCACCGCGAAGGTTTCCGCGTCGAAGCTCACCTGCCGGATATCCCCGGACCTTCCGGTCAGCTCCGGCCTCCATTTTCCTCTCAGGACAAAGTTCGAACGGGGGGACCAATCGCGATGCGCCGGGTTGGTATCGGTGACATCCCAAACATGTGTTACCAGATCCCCGGTCCAACGGGAGTTCGAAAAATCGACACCGGGCGTGTTTTGTTCGTTCCCGATAAAGTTCGTCCCCATCGGATCACCATTCCTTGTGATCGAGGAGATCGAACCGTACCTTCGATCGAACGCGACGATCATGTCACCTGCGGTCAGTTCCACGAGAGGACTCTCGTGCGGGCCGAGAGGCACCTGCGAAGTGCGGGAAACTGATTTCGTACCGCCGGGCGACTGCGGTGATTCAAGAGCGGGTGATTCCCTTCCCGCTCCCTGGCTCAACGGCTCCGCAGTCGCTATTGCCCTTCCCGAGCCAACGGCCAATAGCGTCGTCGCACCTGCCGCGCCAACGTCTCTTAGGAGCTGTCGGCGAGTCATTTGCTTGTTCATGGATGTCTCTCGGATCGGGGATTATCTGGCCTGAACAATGCTCGCGAAGGCACTGGCATCGGATTCCGAACGGCTATTCAGGCAAGACGAAAGAGCCTTGCATTTCGAAAGTCCCTTCGACCATGGGAGCGCCGGTGTCGGGCTGCCCGCTGCCAATCGAAACCGAGTATTTCCCCTCAGGAATTACGATCTCGCCAACTGACGTGACCATGCTCAGGTCACGCGGCTTCAAATCGAAGTGCAGCGTTTGCGACTGGCCGGGGTCGAGGTACACGCGCTTGAAGCCTCGCAATGCGCGGATCGGAGCGCCCGCGACATCTGGGAAACTGAGATAAAGCTGAGCCACCTCGTCCCCCGCACGCGAACCTTTGTTCGTCACCGTGACTTCGGCGGCCATCGGTTGGCCGGCAGCAAAGGGACTGGTTGGGAGTGAGAGGCCGCTGTAAGAAAACGTGGTGTAACTAAGACCATACCCAAAGGGGTAGAGCGGCGTACCTCGGAAGTAGCGATAGGTACGGTTCTTCATCGCGTAGTCCTCGAAGGGTGGAAGCTGCTCGATGCCAGTGTAGAAGGTTACTGGCAAACGCCCGGCAGGATTGTTTTTTCCGGAAAGCGTTTCGGCCACGGCCGTGCCGCCTTCTTCGCCGGGGTACCAAGCATCGAGAATGGCATTGACATGGTCCTTGGCCCAGTTGACCGCGAGGGCGCTGCCATTGGTGAGCACCAGCACGACAGGCTTGCCCGTAGCAACCAGGGCTTCGAGGAGATCTTCTTCCGGCTGGGGCAGGTCGATGCTGGTGCGATCGCCGCCCAGGAAGCCAGGCTCGTTCACCTGCCTCTCTTCGCCTTCCAGCTCGCTGGTGATGCCGAGAACGGCGATTACCACGTCGGCGCTCTTCGCCGCGGCAATGGCCTCGGGCTGCGGCTTCAAATCGAGTTTCGACCAGACGAGCGTGGCGTCTGGCGATGCGCCCACCGCCGGGGAGTATTGCACGCGCAGCTCAGCGGGCTTGCCGGCTTCGAGATGCACGCGTCCCAGCTCGGCCTCGTTGGGATTGCCGCCGAAAGCAGAGGCGACGCCTTTGCCATTCAGCTGCAGGCGGAAGAAGCCGCTGGCCTTGAGGCCAAGATTGTAGTCGCCCGTCTCAGGCGCTGTAATCTCGCCCTCCCAGCGGATGCTGAGCGGCTGAACGTTGGCAACTTCAGCCGGCAAAGGCTGAGCATAAGCATTAATCCCGGGTTCCGTGCGTTCCGCTAACGCTTTCATTGCCTCAGGATGGTTAATGTCGCTCATGTCGAGTTTGGAGTAAAAGGCCTTGATGCCGGACTTGCCGTTGAAGGTCAACGCCGAGGCGGGAACGGGGTCCGCATCGAGGCTCAGAAACTGCGTTCCCGGCACATACTGAATGGTGGCGCCCGCGAACTCCTTGCGCAGACCTTCAAGGATGGACACTGTGTGCGTTGGGGTTCCGTTGTAGTTGCCGAGCAGCACTCTGGTTTGATTTGCAAGAGGCCCAATGACGGCGATCCTGACGCCTGTGGCTTTAAGCGGCAGCGTGCCATCGTTCTTCAACAGGACGATCGACTCATCCGCCAGCTTGCGGGCCAGGTCGCGGTGTGCGGGGCTGCTGAGTTCGTTCTCATCGATCTTGCTGTAAGGAACCATATCGGGCGGGTCGAACATACCCAGCTTGATCCTGGCGGTAAAGAGGCGAATGAGCGCGGTGTCCATCGCACTCTCTGGCAGATAGCCCTGCTGCACGGCCTCAAGATACGGTTTGTAGTCGTAATCGTTGATATTGGTGCTGGCGCCGAAGCATTCGTTGTCCATGCCGCGCATGACCGAAATGGCCGCGGCTTGGGGCAGCGTCGGTCGGTAATGGTGGCCCAAGAAAATATCACGGACCGCGCCGCAGTCGGAGACGACGTATCCTTGGAAATCCCACTTCCCTCGTAGCTGGTCCTGCAACAGAAATTCATTGGCGCACGCCGGCTGCCCGTTGATGGCATTGTATGCGCACATCACCGATCCTGCCTTGCCTTCGACGACTGCGGCGCGAAAACCAGGCTCATAGGTGTCGAGCTCGTCGTGCTTACTCACGTCAACGTCAGCGAAATGGCGCGTTGGCTCCGGGCCGCTGTGTACAACAAAGTGTTTAGGTGTCGCGATGACGCGGTAATACTTCGGATCGTCTCCCTGCATGCCAGTGACGAACGCCACACCCATTCGACCGATGAGGAACGGGTCCTCGCCGTAGGTCTCCTGGCCGCGCCCCCAACGCGGGTCGCGAAAAAGGTTTAGATTCGGGGCCCAGAAGTCCAGGCCCCCCTTGTTGCCGGTCAGACCAGCCGGCACATCCTGCACATGCTTAATGCGCCCCTCGATCCCGATGTCGGTCGCCATGGCATGGACTTCCGGCAAGTCGAAAGTCGCAGCCAGGCCGATCGGCTCAGGAAACTCGGTTACGCCATTGTCGATCACGCCGTGGAGAGCCTCGCTCCACCAGTTGTAAGCTGAAACGTTGAACCGCGGAATGGCGCGCGAACCATTCACCATTTGCGAAGCCTTTTCTTCGAGCGTCATGCGCTGCACAAGATCAGCTGCGCGTTGCTCAGGCGGAAGGCTGGTGTCAAGATACGCAGGCTTCTGCTGGCCTAGAACACTCCAGCTACAGCACAACACTGCAACTGCCCCCAAATGTATTCTGAAACTTCTCATGCTTTCCTCTCTGAACTCATAATCTGATTTGTTGCCCATCGAGACAGACTGCTCGGAGCACAGATTGAAGTTTGCTGCCCTTATTCGATAAGAGTTCGGCTAAATCTGCCCTTCATCGTCGGCGGTGCGGATGCACGTGCTGCCTGGATTTTCTATTGCTTCAACACCATTTGAATCGCACGGCCCTGGCTCGCCGCTGCAACTATCTTACTTACCGAGATGCTTAGCCTTCGTTGCCGAGAATGATCGTCATCTCATGCCCTACATAGGTTCCCGTACGATCCGGCGTCGCCTCCGGCTCAATTCCGGTACCATGCTCCTCTTTCACCAACACGATATGGAATGTTTGTTTGCTCGGCATGCCCGAGAACGCACCGGAGCGATCTCCGATCAAGAGCGTCTTGCGACGATCATCCCAATGCAGGTGGATCGTTGCTCTGCTGCCATGCTCGTATGCGTAACCATCCCCGCTGTCCTCATAGAGCACGAAGTCGGCGTCTTTTCCGCCATAGATGCGAATCTCCAGGGGGTCTTCTGCATCTGCCGTGGACTGCACTCGAGGCCCCATGGGAACAATGCTGCCTGCCTTCACCGATAATGGAATCTGATCCAATGGGGCATCAGCCGCAATCGTCTGTCCGCCGTGATAGGTTTTTCCAGTCCAGAAGTCCACCCAGTCATCGCCGGCAGGCAGAATCACTTTCCGGCTTGTCGCATTCGGCTGTGTCACAGGACTAACCAATAGCGAATCGCCAAACAGAAATTCATCGTCAACATCTCTCACGGCAGCGTCATTCGGGTAGACAAACGGCAACGCCTGCATGATCGTTTCCCCGCGGTTCGTGACGCCCCAGGCAGCGGAGTAGATGTACGGCATGAGGCGATAGCGAAGTTCATCGTATTGCGTCAGGATCTTCTCCACCTCAGGACCGTAGTTCCACATCTCAGTTCTGGATTGATATCCGTGAATTCGGAAGATTGGGCAGAAGGTGCCGAATTGGAACCATCGGATCAGCAGTTCGTGATAGTCCGCGGAAGTATATTGGTCGGCTGGACGAAAGAAACCGCCGATGTCCGTCGTCCAGTAGGGAAAGCCGGACATTGCGAAGCTGAGGCCGGCCGGGATTTGATGCCGTAGGGTCTCCCAGTTCGCCGAGATGTCGCCCGACCACGATATGGACCCGTTACGCTGCTGCCCGGTATACGCCGACCGCGACAAGATCGCGACCCGCTTGCTCTCGCTCGTAGCCCTTTGCCCGTTATAAACTGCCGAAGTCTCAAACAGTGGATATGCGTTACGCACCATCTTTCCCGGTCCCAGGTAAGTATTGTCGACTTTGAGGGGATCGCCTTCCGGTTCAGAAGCATCCAGCCACCATCCATCCAATCCGAGACTGAATAAATTGTGGTCGATGTCGGACCAAAAGAGCTTCTGTGCCTTCGGGTCGAAGAGATCCGCCCAATCCTCAGGCTCTCTCGTTTCTCCTGGCTCTCCGGTACTCGCAGCGCTTGTAAGCAGTAAATGGGCATCTTTGAACTGGTGATCGACTGCAGTCTCTGCGCCGAACTTCGCCCAAACTGAGATCACCATGTGGAAGTCCTGGTGATGGAGCGCGGTCATCATTTCCGCGGGATTCGGATACTCGCTTTCATCGAATCTCATGGCATTCCAGCCGTATTTCCCCCAGTATTGCCAATCCTGAACGAGCACGTCGACGGGAATCTGCCGCTTGCGGAACTCCGCCGCCGTATCGAGAATCTGTTGCTGGCTCGAATAGCGCTCACGACACTGCCAGAAGCCGTAAGCCCAGCTGGGAAGCAGCGGAGCAGCCCCCGTGAATTCCCGGTACTCAGCGATTACCCGGCTCGGCTCTGGCCCATAGATGAAGTAATAATCAACCGCGTGGCCCACCTCGGAGCGAAAAGCCATTGTGTTCGACGGTGCCCGCACAGAGAGTTCAGTTTGCCCCCCCGATTCCGCGATCACCTTATAAGTTGTATTCGCCGCCAAATGCATCTTCCCGCCTGCGAATCCTGGAAGCCACATGTTTTTGAGGTCAATCACTTTGTCGTCATCTACGGCGAGTCGAAGTTTAGCCCTTCCATTGCCGCTCAGCAAGAATCCGTATTCTCCTTCTTGCCCCGTCTGGAACGTGCCCGCGCCATGTTCATCCAGATGAATCACCTCTGTCGCCGGATTGAAATCCGTCAGCGCCGCGTTGTTCCACAGAAGGCCGTATCCCTTGGTTGAAATGAGAAATGGTATCGCAATGTTTGTATTTGCCTGCAACAGCCGGACTGGAATGTCGCGCAGATTCAAGAATCCCTCTTGATGTTGCCCCAATCCGTACAGGGCTTCGTTAGGGGACAAAAGAAAGTCCTGGCGAATCTCATAGGTGTGCATTCCGTCGACATCGAGAGGCGCGATCGTACGACCATCGTGCTCCTGCTCGCTCAACACAGGCTGGCCAGCACTCGTCAGAAACCGCACTGAACTCGTTGCTCGGTCAATCTCCACCTTGAGTACGCCGGTCTTTATTGACACGGTCGAAGCATTTGAGGAAATCGCGAATGCGGCTCCTCCGCAAGAACGAATCACAGTGGGTACGAAAGGTTTTGAAATCTCATCCGTTGCACTCGCTACGACGTGGATGACCGACTCAGAGCAGACAGATACGTGCAGGATTCCACTCGAAGAGTGAAGCGTGACGCCAATCCTACTTCGCTCGAAGGACTGAGTTGTGCTCGGCGCACAAGGGGAATTGGCCGGTCCAAGTAAAGTCAGAACCGCAGTAACGAAAGTTAAATTCATTAATCGTGAAGGCATCAAGATTGACTCCCGTATCAAAATGGAACTGACTCAATCCGATATGCGTTTTCAGTCTTGGCCCGAAAACGTCTTGTTTCCTATGAAAGATCCTTGTTCAGATCCACGATGAATTTCGCATTACCTTCCCTTGACCGAATGCACTGTTCACCCGGATTCCCTCATTGCCTGACCGGCGGCTCAGGCAAGCGTCACCTTAAGCGCGGTAGCGCAATCGACTGCGGGGCGATATTGCATTGGCAAATCCACATGGAGACCATCGGGAAACTGTCTCCATTTCACCCTCTCCTCGGTCCCGATCAGTTCCACACGCGCGATTCTGCCATCTTTATTCGCGTAGAAGATTCTCTTCTCCGGCGGCGAAGCGCAGAAGGTCGCGTAGTCCTGGATGTACCGATTGAATCCGTCCTGCAACGCCGGCAAATTATCCTGCGCAATTTGCCCAAAGGCCAACATCGCTTTCGACGCTCCGGCAATCGCCATGAGTTTGCGGAAATCTCTTCGCTGCATAACCGGCTCCCCCCATGTTCGTGAAGGTGGAGTGCACATAACCCGCTGCGTCGATGCCAACGAGCGCCGATCATAGCAACCAAAGGTTTAAATTGTCAACGATAAAGTTACCGTTTCCTTTGGGGCCAGCGTCTTGCTAAAATGTGAGATCACAGCAGAGAGATCAGGCATTGTGAACCATCTTGAGATGCTAGCTTCCGGCAATGGCTCACCTGTCCAGAAGTCTGTCGGTTTTATTGCCTCTGGAGAATAGAGATCTGCGAGGGCCAGCTCAAGCAACGAAATCTGTCGACACAGGACTCGGAAGGACGAGAAGTGTCTCAAAGTGCCGGAATATCTGGCGATTCGGTGGAGCTGGCGCGGATTTCAAACCGCGAGACGCGCTGCGGATGAAAACTGTTTCGCAAGGTCGCGAACAGGCGGAATCGGTGTAAAATTGGCACCGTGTTTGTAGTCAAAAAGGAGATTCCGACTAGGAACATTCCATGACCCAGACGCGGGCCGCCAAGGCTCTCAAGACAAGAAGAAAGAGCCGGATTGGTGGCTCGCGAGGCGTTCTCAAAGCGCCCGCGAATCAGCCGAAGCCAAAATTCCCGGCCATCCGGCGCAGCGACATTGCCCTGTGGGCGGCCATCTTCTGCGCGACATTTCTTGCCTATCTGCCTGCCCTGCGCGGGGGCTTGGTGTGGGACGATAACAATCACCTGACCCGGCCCGATCTGCAGACATTTCATGGTTTATGGCGAATCTGGTTCGAACTGGGAGCAACCCAGCAGTACTACCCACTACTCCACAGCGCGTTCTGGCTCGAACACCGGATCTGGGGGGATGCCGTTCTGGGCTACCACCTGGTCAATATCGTTCTCCATGCTTTCTCGGCGTGCCTGGTTGTGCTGATCGCAAGACATCTGTCGCTCAAGGGCGCGTGGCTCGCGGGATTTGTGTTTGCGCTGCACCCGGTGCAGGTTGAATCCGTTGCGTGGATCTCAGAGCAGAAGAGCACGCTCTCGGGGGTGTTCTGCGTGGCCGCACTGCTGGTGTATTTGCACTTCGACCGGAGTCGGCAAAGACAGAAATACTGGCTGGCAACTGGACTGTTCATTCTGGCGCTGATGAGCAAATCAGTCACCGCAGTCCTACCCGCGGTTATTCTCGTGATCTTTTGGTGGCGGCATGGAAGGCTCGACTGGAAGCGCGATGTGCGGCCTTTATTCCCGTGGCTTGCGATCGGGATGTGCTCCGGTCTTTTCACCGCCTGGGTGGAGAGGAAATATATTGGGGCGAGCGGAGCGGACTTTGTGCTGACTCCTGTGCAGCGTATTCTGATTGCCGGCCGGGTGATCTTTTTTTACGCAGGCAAATTGTTGTGGCCGACGAAACTGGCGTTTTTCTATCCGCACTGGAACGTCGATGCGGCGATCTGGTGGCAGTGGCTGTTTCCGGTGGGATTCCTGATACTCCTTGGAGGGTTGTGGTTGGTTGCGTATCGCAACCGCGGGCCGTTGGCAAGCTTGCTCATTTTCACAGGAACGCTATTTCCGGTGCTCGGTTTTTTGAATGTCTTTCCGTTCCGCTATTCCTATGTGGCGAATCATTTTCAATATCTGGCGAGCCTGGGAATTCTGGTTCCCGGCGTTGTCTTGCTGGCAAAGGCAAGCGAGCGGCTTCGCATGGGGAAAGCTGCTGCCGCTATTGGCTCCGCGCTGCTGATCTTGGTTCTTGGCGAACTGACCTGGCAGCAGAGCAGGATGTATCGCGACATCGAGACGCTTTACCGCAGATCGATCGAGCTGAGTCCGGCGAGCTATATCGCGCACTACAACCTCGGAACCGTGCTGACCGAGGCTCCTGGACGGCTGCCGGAGGCGATCGGCGAGTTCGAGGCGGCGCTTAAGATCCGGTCCGATCTTGCGGAGGCACACAACGGCCTGGGGTTCGCGTTTGCGCTCACCCCGGGGCGGCTCGATGATGCGATTGAAGAGTATCAGCAGGCGCTGCAGATCCGGCCGAGTTACGCAGAAGCGCACAACAATCTGGGGAATCTGCTGTCGAGGATTCCAGGCCGGCAGCAAGATGCGATTGCGGAGTACCAAACCGCGATTGAGATCCGGCCGGATTACCCTGAAGCGCATTTCAACCTGGGAGCACTTTTGTCGCGGATGCCCGGACGGACCCTGGATGCGATGGCCGAGTACCAGGCGGCGGTTAAGGCCAAACCAGATTATGCCGAGGCGCACAACAACCTTGGAATTCTGCTGGCCGCGACGCCTGGGCGGACGCAGGATGCGATCGCAGAGTACCAGGCGGCGATCAAGGCCAAACCGGATTATGCGGAGGCGCACAACAACCTTGGGATTCTGTTGGCCGAGATCCCTGGGAGGATGCCGGAGGCGATCGGCGAGTTCGAGGCGGCACTCAAGATCCAGCCGGATTATGCCGAGGCGCACAACAACCTTGGAATTCTGCTGGCTGCGACGCCTGGGCGGATGCAGGATGCGATCGCGGAGTACCAGGCAGCGCTCAGGATCCAGCCGGATTATGCCGAGGCGCACGTTAACTTGGGGAATGCACTGTCGCAGACGCCCGGGCGGATGCAAGATGCGATCGTGGAGTATCGGACGGCTCTCCAAGCGAGGCCGGATTTCGCGGAGGCGCACAATTACCTGGGGAGTGCTCTGTCGCAGACGCCGGGCCAGCAGGCGGAGGCGATCGCGGAATACAGGGCGGCGCTCAAAATCCGGCCGGATTATGCCGAGGCGCACTTTAATCTGGGGAATCTCTTGTCCCAGATCCCCGGGCACGATCAGGAAGCGGCCGCGGAGTACGAGGCGGTACTTAGGAGCCGACCCGATCTGGCGAGCATTGTGAACGAACGGTTGAAGGCGCTGCATTCGGCGCAGGCGCACACGGCCAGGTGAGGTCGGAGACTGGATCTGCAGGGCAGGCGTTGCCGGCTGCGATCGAGCCGCTTCTGCTTAATTCGCCTTCAGCGAATACCTGATCAGGCAATACAGCGCGCGAAAACCATCTCTCCAGCCGATTTTCTTGCCCTCTTCGTAAGTGCGGCCCCAGTAGCTGATTCCCACCTCATATATCCTCAGGTTGCGGCGTGCGACCTTGACGGTGATCTCGGGCTCGAAGCCGAACCGGTTCTCTTCAATCGGAATCGACTGAATAACCTCGCGGCGGAACGCCTTGTAGCACGTTTCCATATCCGTGAGGTTGGTATTCGTGAGGCAATTGGAAACGAAGGTCAGCAGCCAGTTGCCAATTGAGTGCCAAAAATAGAGCACGCGGTGCGGAGCGCCGCCTATGAAGCGGGAGCCGTAGACAACATCGGCATTTCCAGCAAGAAGAGGCTCAAGGAGCCTACGGTAGCAGGTAGGATCGTATTCCAAATCGGCGTCCTGAATGATGACGTAGTCGCTGGTTGCCGTGGCAATGCCTCGGCGCAGGGCCGCTCCCTTTCCCATGTTGCGCGGCTGCAGAAGAACGTGCATCTGCGGAAACGCGCCTTCAAGCTCTCTCAAGATGTCGGATGAGCCATCATTTGATCCGTCATCGATACAGATCAGCTCGATTTCCAACGGCGATGCAAAAACGCGCTCAACTGCTGTCCGCAACGTTTGCGCCTCGTTGTAAACAGGCATCACGACCGACAGCTTCACGTGAGAAGGAACTGCATCCTGCGCCCGCGTTGCCCTATTCGTCATAGGGTGTTCATTCAGCATGAGACGTTGCCCAACGACGCCCTTATCAAGTTTTTCCGCCGATCGTCGCGACACACATGTAAGCGGCGCCATCGTAAAGGAAACATCTTACAACTTTCCTTTTTCAGGCCGAAAGAATCCGGAACGCGTACGCGTATTTGCAAGGGGGAGTGTCGGGGGCCTGGATCTCGAGGCCCTGTGTTCCTCGCGTCCACTTTAAATTGGATTTTGACCCTAGCAGTTCCACCTTTCCAATCCGGCCAGGGTAATTCGCCGAGCCGTCGGCGAGTGAAGTGATTAAAAACTTCCCGTCAGGTGGCCAGCCGAGAGCGATGGCGTAGAGGGTGTCACCCTTTGTGGTAAATCGAATGTCAGAGTAGTCGAACTTAAGGCGATTCAATTGATAGGACCCAATCTTCGGGGCAAGGATCGATGGTCCTTCCCCATAGATCTTCCAGGGGCGCGAGCCTTTGATGGCTTCGGAGTTGATCTCTTGCCAATCGATGAGTTCGCTTAGAAATGCCATCTCGTCGCTATCCGGCTCGCCGTTACCGGGTAGTGGAATGTTCAGCAGAAGGTTTCCGTTCTTGCTCACGATGTCGACGAACATAGGGATAATCAGGGAAGGTTTCTTATAACTGTGGTTCTCGAAGATGGGGCGGCTATAGTGCCACCCTCCAATGCACGCATCCGTTTGCCAAGGGGCCTCTTGCAGCTTGTCTTCCAGCGCCGCTTCGAAGTCGCGGATGAGTGTGCCCCAGACTGGCTCAGGAACAGTCTTCAGGTTCAACACGGCTTCCAATCGGCCGCCGTGCGTCTTCATGCTCCTGTTGTAGTAGTACGCCATGATTTGGGGCGCCAGATCTGGAATCCCCAGCCAGACACCCAAATCGGGGGCTCCGGGCCCACCGCGGTCGAAGTCAAATTGGGCGTTGTCGTCGAAATACAGCAGATCGGGGTTATAGCTGTCGATAACATCCTGTACGCGAAGCATAAACTGTTTTGTGAACTCCGGGCATGGCGTGTTCTTCAGGTGTGGTTTGCCGTTGAGCATCCGAGGGTCCATGCCCTCCCACCATTTCCCTTTGCCGTCGGCGATGGTCTGCACGCCATCGTAAGGAACACCCGCAAGCGGCCCAGTGGTATCGCTCTTGTAGCGCACGGGCATAAACTCGTCCCACACGCGGCCCGGCGTCCCGTGATAGGTGACGCCAAATCGCAACCCGTGGGAACGCGCCACCTTGGCCCAGGTCCCCACGATGTCGCGCCTTGGGCCCACGTTGACACAGTTCCAGGGTTGATGCTTCGAATTCCAGCAATCGTAATTATCGTGGTGGGTGGCCAGGGCGACAAAATACCCAGCGCCTGCGCTCTTATAGAGCTTGATAAGAGCTTCTGGATCCCACTTTTCAGCCTTCCAAAGATGACAGATGTCCTTGTATCCGAACTTTGACGGGTGTCCGTAGGTCTTAACGTGATACTCGTATTGGGGCATTCCCTGGATGTACATATTGCGCGCGTACCAGTCGCCCTGTTCGGGGACGCATTGCGGGTCCCAATGCGCCCAGATACCTAGCTTTGCATCGCGAAACCAATCCGGGCACTGGTAGGCCTTGAGCGATTCCCAGTCGGGCTGAAATGGCCCATCGGGGACCTGTCCGCGAATCATTTGCGAAAATCCGGGCTTCGTCGCTGCAGCCCACGCGAGAATGGATGCTCCACTAAACAAGAATGATCTGCGCTTCACGATTGCTTTCTCCTGCCACAAATCTCAACACGGGGATGACCTTCTATTCCGTTATCCGGCTTGCCGAGAAACTCTGCACGTCCAAGTCCTTCAAAAAACCTGAAATCGTAACAGTTAGCGATAACGCCCCGATCGTTAAGAGTAGACCGCGCGATAAAGTCTGTCAAGGGGCTCATCCTGGCGAGGCAGAACAGGTTTCATGGATCACAAGGGGCCGATCAGAATTCTCCGGCGACCTTCCTCATCACCGAGCTGCTCTTCCGCGAAAGCGACAGATTTCTGGCTGCGACCGGCGCCTTCTCGCCGCCATAGATCGAAAACGTGGAGCTCCTGGGCTATCAGGGCAAGGTGGAATGGAGACAGGACGAACAGGGCCTAACAGTGGTGATGCCGGAGCAGAAGCTGTGGGATTACGCCATCACACTCGAGATCGTGTGGGTGGGGCGGGTCAGGGCGCAAGCGTCTTCGTATCATGGATGATCCTCCATTTTGCGCTGTATAGCCTGCAGATTTGGATCGCTGGGGAAAATGCCAAGGCCGTTTATTACCGTCTCTTTTGCGTTCGCTCCATCTCCACTTAACATGTAAAAAATAGCGAGATTTTCGTATGCGGTAGGAATGTAAGGGAAAAGCGAAACAGCCTTTTTTAATATCGTAATGGCTTCCAAGTGCTGACCGGAGCGATACAGTAGTTCACTCAGAATCATATAGTCCTGTGGTGATTTTGAGCCTCTTTCAACTGCCTTGGATAAGTATCCCAGTGCGGCGGAGTTTCCTTCAGCCGATTGCTTTGCCAATTCCCGTGTTGCGAGTGCGCTGAGCACCAGAGTGTCGTTAGGATAGGATTTTGCGAGCTGATCGAGCAGGCGGTTGTATCGGCCGCTGATGTCGGTCTGGTTTGGACTTCGCACAAGTACGGACTGATACGCCTGGAGAAGCACCAGGGGAGAGAGTGCCGTCTTGGGCGAGCCTGGAATTTTGTCCACGAGGATCAAGCCTGTCGCCGGGTCAGGTGCAGCTTGTTGTGCCGCTGGAAGGGGCTCCCCTTCAGAGGCCACAATTCTGTGCGATGTCCCTTGCGTACCCACCATGACGAATCGGGGAGCTACATGTTTCGGCATGTGGCAAGAGATACAGTTATCTGATGGGGTTGTATTATGGCGCTTTTCAAGTGACTCCCGACAACTCTGTTCTTTGTGACAAGTCAAACACTTGTTTCGATAAAACCCAGGAGCTTCCTGTGCAGTCGGGGTGTAGTGGCCATCGTGACATGTGCTGCAAGTCAGACGTCCTTCTGAAGCGCGATAGCATTTGCTCTGCGCCAATTCGTCAGACCACTCCATCATGTTCCAGCCCATAAGAGGGCGGGATTTGAAGATTGCCATCGTGTTAAGAAGCGGAGTCCCGGCGACAAAGTCCTCATATTTCTTTCCCGGTTGAGGCACTCTCGCCTCGCCAAATTCGTGGCAGTACATGCATGTGTTATCCGCCAACCGAGGGGACAGATGAGCAGGATTGACAATTGACGTGTCGATCTTACCTGAGATTGGAATGTGCTTTAACTGCTCGTCAATATGTAATCCTCCAGGCCCGTGACAGTTCTCACAACCTATGGTCAGTTCGCCAAAGGGAGGACTCTTGTAGAGATTGTTCGAGTCATCGATTACCAGTGGGCGCCCTGCATGGCAATACATGCAGGAACCCAGGAGCGGGCGGGAAAAACCGAGCGGGTCCTTTTGGTACCCCGGCGAAAGCGCCCAGCCTTGAGCGTGGGTATCCTGGCTGCCGGCGTAAAACGAGAGAGGCGCTTCGAAAAGGTAATTACCCTTTTGGATACCATATCCAACACCGACCATCGGCTCTCCCAGGGCAAAAGCAATCTTTTCGGTATCTTTCGAGAGTTCCGTACCGTTCGGGCCAGGCTCGAACTCACTCATATAGTATTCGCCATTCTCTCGAAAGACCCGGAAACAATCGTTAGGATCCTGCTCGCAAATAGTGGTCCCCGCGTCAGGCAGATCTCGAAGCTCAGGACGTTGAGTGGGAAGAGTGGCTGCCTGCCCATGGGGAGTTTGGAGGTAGTCCTTGTAGATTTTCTGGTGGCATGAGGCACAGGCTTCGGAACCTACGAATCGAACCTTTCCGCGTAGGTTCCTGTATTCGATATTCTTCTCTTCTCCAGGAGTCGTCGCGGGTGCAGATGCAGGATGGGACTCTGCTCGCACTTGCGCGGAAGTGGGGTTTGGTGGTTTGACCTCCCCTACGGACGATGAAGACTTGAAACTGACGAGAAGAGAGGCGAGCAGCAGGCAAATGCCGGCCTCGAAAAAGTGCATCCGCGCGCGATCAGCCGAATTACGCATGAAATACCAGCTTTCGCCTTCACAATTTATAAGGAAGGGGACCTGCGCGCCGCCGATCATTTCGCCGATAACAAAGGCTAAAGGATGGTGTGCGGAAGCAATACAAAATCAAACCCTCAAGGACCAAGTTGACATACGAACTTAAAGACTGCCATTCGTATTCCCAAGATCTGATTCGAAAATCGCCATGGCCTCCATTTCAACCAACAGATCGGGCCGGCACAGGATAGCTTGAATCCCCGTGGATGCGGGAAGTGGATCGAGACCCTGCTTCAGGAAGAACTCGGTGCGAATCTCATTGAAGGCCGCGTAGTCGCGCTCGATGTCACGCAGATAGCAGGTGGTTCGAACAATGTCCTTCCAGGTTGCGCCTTCGGACTCGAGCAGCGCCGTGATGTTTTGGTAGGTCCGCCAGGTTTGCGCCCGGAAATCGCCTTCATGAATGGTTTGGCCGTGCTCGTCGATGCTCGCTGTGCCTGATATCAGCAGGATGGTCACGCCTTTTATGTCGAGTCGCAGCCCGCGAGAGAAGGATGATGGGCGGGCGTAAACATAGGCTTCGTTGAGTACTTGAGGCGCCTTAATCGCCTTCCTCGAAACCCGTTTGTGGGTCTCCTTCACCGCGACGGCGTCTAGGTCGGTCTTGGACTGGCTCATGGTATTTTCCCTCATCATATTTATTTTCGTGCCCTCTTCCACTTTCACCGCGAGGAAGTTGCAACATCGCACTAGGAATCTCAGGGTTCGGCAACGCCCCCGGGTCCCCAAGGCGATATTTCACTCTGCTTACGCTCCTCTAACTTTGCAGCGATCGACTCCTGCTTTTCGGCGTCCTCCATCCGATTTTGCCGAAAATAGACCTTCGCCAAGGCCACATGCGCCTCGCGAAAATTCGGGTCGTAGGCAAGCACACCCTCGAGCAACGTCTGAGCCTCTGGCAGCTTCCCCTGCAACTGATAACAGGAGGCGAGCACAAGCTTGAGATCTGCGTTTTCCGGGCTCAGCGCCAGCCCTTTCTCAGCGAGCTGGACCGGCTCGGTGAGATCGGCCGGATGCACCTTCTTGAGAAGTGTGGCAAGAACGAGATCGTACTCCGGCTCATCAGGCTTCAGAGCTATCGCTTCTCTGAAGCATTGCTCTGCTTTGTCCAGTTGCCCCAGGGCCTGATAGGTTCCTCCCAGAAGATACTGAACCTGACTCGACTTCGACGCGTTCTGGGCCACGCTCTCGAATTTTGGCAAAGCGTCTGCGAACCGCGTCAAGTAGTAATATGACAGACCCAGCTCAAAATTATAGAGTGGAAGCTGCTGGAACCTGTCCTGTACCGCCAGCAAATATTGAAGAGCGATTGTATCGTGCCTCCAGCGGAGCAGTGCCTCGCCGAGTCCGAGCGCAAATTTCGCCGAACTGGGATCGAGCTGAGCAGCGCGTCCCAACTCACCGACTGCGGCTTCGTATTGCTGTCGCCTCATGAGTAGCAGTCCAAGATCGCCGTGCGGTTCAGCAGCATCAGGCCATGTTGCCTTAGCGTCACTTAAAACCTCTGCTGCCGCGTTGCCTTCTCCATCGCCGAGCAGTAGCTGTGCCAAGGACAACTCTTCCTGCATGGTGGCAAGATGAGCGCTCAGGAGCTGGCCGGTTTCATCTTCCCCCTCATTCTTCATCCCCGCCTTCAGATACATCTCGATGAGGGTCGCCCGCGTCGGAACGTCATCGGGCTGCAGACTCTTCAATCTCTTGAGAGGCTCGACTGCATCTCGAAAATCGCCATCCCGGGTCAGCAGGAAAGCGTAATTCTGATTCGCTACCACGTCGTTCGGATTGCGAGCAAGTCCGCCACGGTACGCTTCCAGTGCCTTTTCATAATCACTGGTCTTCATGTACGCGAATCCCAGGTCGAAATAAGCCGAAGCCTCCTGTGGAGCTAATCGGCGAGCTCTTTCAAAGGCCTTGATGGCCGATTCGCTCTCTCCGAGCTGGATCCGCACCACGCCGAGGTTATTCCAAAGTTTCCAGTTCGTCGGATCTGCCGCGACAGCCCGGGACAGATCCTCCTCCGCTTGGGGGTATCGCCCGGCTGTGATGTCTTCCTGTGCTCGACTAGCAAACAAATCAGCCGATTGCCCTTGCAGTGCCACGCACAACAACAACGGACATACTGCAAGAATGACTGCACGCCACATCTCATCTCGATTCTTTGGTGATAGTATCATTCTCTGTTCAGTTGCCCTGGGGCGCAAGTGGACTCGCAAATCCATCGGGAAATTCTCAAGGGGCGCCGGCCGTCTGCCGACCCCAGATAGTCCACTCTTTGGTGATTGTCTCCTCTTCCAAATTGGCCGCGATCGACTGCTCTTGTTCGGCCTGGGCCAGCTTCTGTTGGCGCCGATAAAGCTCTGCCAACGCCGTGTGAGCGCGGCGCGAAGCCGGTTCACTAGCGACCGCTTGTTCAAGCAGGGCTGCAGCCTCGTCGAGATGGCCCTGGCGTTCCAAGCAACGCGCCAGGACGATCTTGGTTTCTGCATCGCTGGAATCGAGGGACAGCGCTTTTCTCGCGAGCTCAATCGATTCATCAAGGTGCTCGGGGCCTTGCTTTTGCAACAAGGATGCGAGGGCCCTGTAAGAGGACGGCTCCTGTGGAGCGAGTTGAATGGCCTTACGATAATGATCCTCTCCCTTTTGCAACTCGCCCTCAAGCTCGTAAGCCCCACCCGTTAAGAACTGCACCTTGCCTGAGGCCGGCATTTTGCTTGCAAGGGTTTCGAGCACAAAGATTGCTTCAGGAAATCGCTGCAGACCGAGGTCCGTCACAGCCAACTGATATTGGAAGTTGAGCTGGTTCGGGAATTTTTTCTCGGCATCCAGAAGAAACGGGAGAGCGACGGGGTACTGCTCGGAGCTCAACAAGGCTTCTCCATAACCTAGACTGTACTTCTCGGAATCAGGGTCGAGTTCCACGGTTTGCCTGAGTTCCTTTGCAGCCTCTTTGAATTGTCCATCTTCGGTAAGCATCAATCCGAGCTCCCCGTGTGCCTCAGCCGAGTTGGGCCAGGTGCTTCTCAGGAATTCGAAAACTCGCTGGGCGAGATCCGTTTCCTGGTGCGCAGTGAGAAGTTTGGCCAGCGCCAACCCTTGTGGCAGTGAAACAACATGAGAGCTCAGGAGTGCGTCAATCTCGTTCTCAGCCTTGTCCTTCACACCCGCCTTCAGATATGCCTCGATCAGACTGACTCGGGCAGGAACATCGGCCGGGGTTGATTCCTTGAGCCGCTCAAGAAGTGGGATAGCCTCGCGGAATTCCCCTTGCTGCATGAGCAGGAACGCCAGGTTCTGATTGGCCGCAACGTCGGAGGAATCGAAAGCGAGTTCCCGTTTGTAGGCCTCGATCGCCTTGGCAGGATCGTTCTTCTCCATATAGAGAAGTCCCAGATTGAAGTAGATGGGCGCCTTTTCTGCGGTTAGAGGGAGCGCCTTCTGGAAGGCCTCGATTGCAGGGTCCGTTTCCTTGAGCTGGGCGCGGGCCACCCCCAGTAGGAACCAAAGGGATCCATTTTGGGGATTGGCCCTTAATTGGTGCATTAACTCTGATTCAGCTTGGGCGTACTGGCTGGAAGTCATTTCCCGCTCAGCCTGGCCAAAGAGCGCGACCGGTGACCGGGCGAACGCAGACAGAGCGAACAAACACAGTATCACTCCTGTGTTTACGGGTGTCCTCTTTTGCAACCTCATCCCCTTCGCGCCGGCAAATTGAAGGCCCGGGACGTATGTCCCGGGCCCCATGACTTGCTCTATGGTAACCCCGCAGGCAAGCTCAATAGTAGAACTTCACAGCAAACTGCATGACCCTTCCGCCGTCTCCAACTCCTTGACCACTGCTGTTGCCGCCGGTGCCATTATTACCAAGGCCATTCGTGTTTTGAATCTGCCCGAAGGTCGAGTCCGTGACACCGGAGTCTGGGATATTGAAGTACGGAGTATTCGTCGCGTTGAACATCTCCCATCGGAACTGGAAGCGATACTGCTCGTTATCGAATGGGAAGTTCTTCACGACCGCCATATCCAGGTTTTTCTCTGAGGGCCCCGTGATAAGACCCCTGCCCGAACTCCCGAAGGTCCCCTGAGCACATGGTGTGAATGCCGCCGTGTTGAAATATTCGTTCAGCCACCCTTTTCCAGACGGACCGCCGCTATATTCCGACCCCTGGCGGACCTTCAGAGGCACGCCCGGAACCCGGTCAGCCCGGCAACCGTTATCGCTAAAGGAATTGTCGGGTGAGCCGATGGAGAAGGGCAGTCCCGACGACATCGTGAGAATTCCCGAGACTTCCCAGTTCCCCAGCGCACCCTCCGCCAAGTTGCCGTGCCCCCTGTAGGAGGGCAGCTGCCATGTGCCGAAGGTGTTCCAGATAAACGGCGCGTTGAAACTCGAAATACCGCGGCTGTGCCTGGGGTTGAGCGGATCTGAGACGCCTCCTATGTTCGCGTCGCTTTCGTCAGTCAGGTTGAGCGCCTTCGACCAGGCGAAGTTTGAGTTGAACTGCACGCCATGAGAGAATCGCTTCTTCGCTTCCAAGTGCACACCGTTATAGCTTTCGGTGCCGGCCGGCTCGTAGGCCGTAATGTTGCTGAAATTCGGATACTTGCTGCGTACTCCGCAGGGCGGTGGATTCCCGTTGAACGCCAGGCACGCCGACGCGTCGGTTGTGTAAATGCCGGGGTTAAGATCGACTGCGGTGGTGATATCGTACCCCTCGTAGCCCACGTAGGCCGCGGAAACAAGCAGATCTTTGGTAAACCCGTTTCCGCTAAACTGGTGCTCGATTGAGAGGTTCCAGTTTTGTGACCAGCCATTCTTATAATTGGGAGTAAAGATGTTGTCGAGGCTTTGAGGCAAGCTGAACGCTGTGCTTTTGGTTGGCGAAATGCTAAAGAATGACTGAGGAGTGGGGAACGGAGAGACGCCTGCCGTGGGACCGTAGACGGACCAGGGATTATCAATAGGAATCGCCAGGCTCGTAACTCCCGCACTGGTGTTGGTAAAGCTGTATTGAGGCAGGAAGGGCGCCGGCTTGCCGTAGCCGAACCAGTAGAACGGTTGGGTGAATCTGCCTGCAGCCAACCGAATCGAAGTGTTGGGCATGAATTTAGGCTGCCAGGCGATTCCGACGCGCGGGCTTATACGATCGTTTTGCTGCGGCACTCCGCCGGGCGCAACCCCAGGATCTCCCGGATACACCAAGCCTGCAGGGGCATTCGGAAAGACCGTGCTCTGTTCGCCCGGTATGAATTCGGCAACATCCTTTGTCGGGTTGCTGTTTGGAGAGGTAAAGGGCTCCCAGCGAACGCCGAGAGTAACGGTCAGGTTCGGCTTCAATTTAATCTCGTCCTGGCCGTATGCCGCCCAGGAGTTCCCGGTGAAATTGTAACTCTGTGGCGCGTATTGACTGAAAGACGACATATCACCAAACAAGATGTCAGAGAACGCGTCGCCGGTGATTGCTCCGCCGAAGCCTATTGGAGGATCCGCTCCCCAGGACGCATACTCGTTGTAGTACTGCGTCAACAGGCTGACGCCGGCCACAATCAGGTTCTTTCCCTTGCTCAGGGACACATCGTCACCTAAGTCAAAGTTGTGACGAAAGACGTGGACATTTTGCTCGACCCAATATGGGCCGCTGCTCCCCCATGCCTGAAGCACAGTTATTTGGTCGTCAGGAGTTACCATCTGAGAGCCGAGATCTTTCCAGCCCTTGTCAATGCCGGTGACGGAACTGGCGTTCGTTTGGTCGTAGCCTAACTTAAAGATATTCACGAGCGTAGGGGTGGGAGTGAAAGTCCAGGTTCCGCCATAGTTTTGGTTTTTCGCAATCGAGCCTTCGCCAGTTGCCAGCCAATTTGCGTCGTCCATTGAGGCAGGCTGGTTATAACTGTCGATAAAGACCCGGCCCATGATGTGATTCTTGTTGTTTGAGCCTGGGGTCCAATCGTACCGGACAGTAGCCTCCTTGCCGTTCTGAAGCTGCGGCGCGCCGGCGACGTAAACCAGTCCGTTGCCGGTGGTCGTTCCAAACGGAAGGTGAGCCATAAGATTTTTTGCAACCGGATCGACAACATGGCTCCATGGCACCCCTGCAAGCAGGAATTTTGGATCGGCTGAAACATTGTTGCCCGAAATGGGCTTTCCAACAGGGTTACCGCCAGTGGTACCGCCCATAGCGCAAGGACCGGAGCCATTATTGCCAGGATCGGGGTTCGTCGCGCTGCAGCCCAGCGCTGCCAAAAACGCGTTTGCGTTGGTGCCTGCACCTGGGCCATACTGAGTGGCCCAAACCGCGGGATAGTACAGTTGTGGAAGGCTGGAACTGATCACTCCAGTGAAATCACCGCCGTTTACCATGGCGCTGGTGGGCGAATAATTTTGAGCGCCGGCTTCTGCCAGGCTCGCCTTGGTGATTTGGAAGTTGCCAAAGATGAAGTGCCTGTCTTTTACGATCGGCCCCCCGGCAGACATGCCGTATTGCTCTCGGCTGTATCCGTCCTTGGCCTTTGAAAAGTAATCCTTTGCGTTGAAGTACTGGTTTCGGGCAAACAGGAATGTATCGCCATGCCAGGTGTTGGTTCCTGACTTAGTGACCACGCTGACCACCGCGGTAGACCCGCCACCATATTGGGGCGAGAAGTTGTTGGTCAAGACGTTAAACTCTTGCGTGGAATCTGCGTTGGGGAACGGGTTCGATACAGCCAGGTAACTATCCATGTTGTAGATGCCGTCCAACTGGTAGTAAACCCCCCCATTCTTGCTGGCGTCGATCGAGGCTCCGATCTCACCGGGCAGACCATTGCTGCCGGCGGTGAGGAACAAGCTCGTCCTCGTGTTCGAATTTACAGCGCCAGGAACAATGTAGGTAAGATCGCCGGGATCGCGTCCATTCAGAGGAAGCTCCTCAACGGAAGTGCTATCTACCACTTCGCTGAGGGACGTCGATTCGGTGTCGATCATTTGCTGGCCGGTGGATACCGTTACGGTCTCTGCCACTTGACCGACGGCAATCGTAATGTTCACCCCGGCGACCTGATCGGCAGTCAGGATAATGCCGGACTGCGTTGTGGTCTTGAAGCCCGGATGGGAGACCGTAACCGAGTAATGCCCGGTCTCCAAATAGGGCGCTGAGTAGACGCCGCTGCCGTTGGTGACGAGTTCTCTCTTGGTTCCCGTGTCGTTGTCGGTGACCGTGACGGTTGCGCCGCTCACCACGGCCCCAGCTGCGTCTGTGACGGATCCGTTGATGGTCGCAGTGCCGGCCTCTTGGGCGTAGCTCGGCTGCACCAGAGCAACAAAAACGGCGGCGATCACCAGCACCACCAACTTGGCGAGAAGCGGGAAAGTCCGCTTCGGATAATTCTGATTCGCTTTAAACACGGTCTGCCTCCCATTTCAATTGTTCAACTGAAATCTCACGTAAACGATCTCGAAAGCGCATTCGTCCAGCGCTTACTTAAACGCTAACGAAAGGTTGACGGAACCGTAATATATTCGCTTCATCTTTGTCAATCAAAAATTCGAGCTTTTTCTAAGACGGGAACAAGAGGCGAATTGATTGCTTGGCCGGCAACATGTGAGTCAAATAGAAATCGATTTGCTAAACTTGCGAGACACCGGTGCCGCACCTCCAGAAGTGCCAATGGACGAGAGTTTCCCACATGAGACCATCCTCATTTCCAGCTATATCTGCCGATTCATGGCTATTTCTGGCGAGATTGACCCGGGGCAATCATGACTCCAGGCAACTCTCGCCAGGTAGCAAGCGATCACGGAATCTGCTGCCGGTTCGTACTTGTGCGAAGGTCATGTGAGCCCAAGGATCTCATCGCTACCTGGGACTTGAAGGTCAGGTTTGCCATCTCGATCCAAAACAGCAGTACTTTGCAGCTCCCTTGACGGATAAAGTAAACGTCAACTATTGTAGGTGTGATGCGGAGGCGAAGTCGCCCGTTTGACTTCGAGTTTGTCCGGCTTCGCGCTTGGTAGATTGAATATTCGTACTTTTGAATCCTTGGATCCGCTAATTTGGATCCGCTAATTGTGTGCAAGACACCGGTCCTAAATCCTCTCGGCAGCGATCGGTATTCTAAGTGGCGCCAGCTCTGGACGCACCTGAGGTTATTCCGCATGAGGCAACTGAGGCTACTTCCTTTCCCCATCAAAGTCATGTTGGCGGCAGCTTTCGGCATAGGTTCGGCCATCCTGATTGGCGGAGCCACCCTGCTGCCATCAACCGGCGAGCAGCAAGCTCAGACAGCCGTCCCGCCGACCGGGCTCACTATCGACTACCCGTTCAACGGCTCGGTCTTTCCTCCTGAGATCACTTCGCCCACATTTCTTTGGCACGATCCCAGCCAGACCGCACAACGCTGGGTCGTTGAGGTCTCGTTTCGAAAGCGCTCCAACGATATGCGGATCGAGGCGGCGGGTGAGCATCTGCAATTTGGAGAGATCGACCCGGCAGCAGGTCAGCCCGAACCAATGACTCCGGAACAGGCGTCCACCAGAACCTGGAAACCGGACTCGGCAACATGGGCAAAAATCAAACAGGAGTCCGTCAACTCGGCCGCAACCATCACGATCAGCGGGTTTGCCGATGGCAATTCCACCTCTCCTGTTTCGCAAGGCGCGGTAACCATTTCCACGTCGTCGGACCCGGTGGGTGCTCCCATTTTCTATCGCGATGTGCCGCTGATGACAGCGGGCCGCGTCGAAAACGGTTCCATTACGCCGTTGCCGGTATCCGCCCTTCCCCTCATTAAATGGCGGGTGCGGGACATTTCCCAGCCCCAGAGCCGAGTGGTCATGGAGAATCTCCACACTTGCGCCAACTGCCATTCGTTTTCCTTCGACGGCAAGACGATGGGCCTCGACATGGACGGGCCGCGCAACGACAAGGGCTTGTACGCCCTCGCTCCCCTGGCCAAGTACATGACGATTCGCAACCAGGACGTCATCCGCTGGAGTTCCTTCCAGGAGGACCTTGGGGAGAAGAGCACCGACCCCAACCTGAAACGTTTCGGGTTCATGTCGCAAGTTTCTCCAGATGGCCAGTATGTGGTGACCTCGATCGGGCCTCCCGATTTAGGGAACACGCACCAAAGCCAAAATCCCGGCTTCGCACCAGGGCTCTCTGACCGCCTTTTCAATGCGAACTATAACCATCTGGGCTTTAACCAGGTTTTTTACCCGACCCGGGGCATCCTCGCTTGGTACGACCGAAAGGCAAAGAAGTTGAAGCCTCTTCCGGGCGCGGACGATCCGCGGTTCGTGCAGACTAGCGCGTTCTGGTCGCCGGATGGAAAGTACTTGATCTTCAGCCGCGCCCTAGCTCGCGATCCGTATCCGCCGGGCTTTGAGAAGCCCGAATATGCCAACGATCCAAGGGAAACACAGATCCAATACAACCTTTACAAGATTCCCTTCAACGACGGCCGGGGTGGCGAGGCGGAGCCCGTCATCGGGGCTTCGAATAACGGCATGAGCAACGATTTTCCGAAGGTCTCACCCGATGGCCGTTGGATCGTGTTCGTGGAAAACCACAATGGGTTGCTGATGCGCCCGGACAGCAAGCTGTACATGGTGCCTTTCTCGGGTGGCAACGCCCGGCTAATGAAATGCAACCTGTCGCTGATGAATTCGTGGCACAGCTTTTCACCGAATGGGCGGTGGCTGGCTTTTTCGTCGAAAGGGCGCTCCATTTACACGCAGTTGATGCTGACGCACATCGACGCCGACGGCAACGACACGCCAGCAATTCTGGTAGAGAACTCAAAGGCCGCCAATCGCGCCGTGAATATCCCCGAGTTCATCAATATCCCGCCCGACGGACTGGCGCGGATTGACCCAGAAGCGGCCGAGGTCTACCGCGTGGCCGACAGCGGCTTCGATTTAATGGGAAAGGGTCAGATGGCCGAAGCAGTTCCGGATTGGCGCAGGGCCGTGCAAATGGATCCCAACGATGCTGACTGGCATTTCAACCTTGCCGTATCGCTATGGGCCACCAAGCAGGAGCCAGAAGCCGTGGAAGAGTTCGGCAAGACATGCGATATTGAGCCCGCTGAGTCGAAATGGTTTGGTCACCTCGCGGCGTCGCTGTCGAAAACCGACGATCTCGACGGAGCCGTGGTCAAAATGGATATTGCCTGCTACCGGAAATCGCTCTCGCTGGATCCTTCCAACGCAAAATCAGAAGCGGCATTGGGGGTAGCGCTGTTCCGCGATGGAGAAGCTGATGAGGGCTACCAGCACCTCCAGAAAGCGGTTGAGATGGATCCCGGCTTTGCCGATGGCCACAATGAGCTTGCGACAGCGCTGGCAAAGATGGGACGAGTGGATGATGCGGTGGCAGAAGTGCAAAAGGCGATCGCCCTCTCTCCCTCCTCCGCGGAATATCGCTACAATCTCGGATTTGCTTTAGAACTCCGCGGAGATTTGACCGGCGCAGTGGAAACTTTCGAGAAATCTGTAGAGCTTAGCCAAGGCAAGGACGTGCGTTGCCTCGCAGCGCTGGCAGATGCCTATGATAAGGCAGGCCGATTCCCGGACGCCATACGAGCCGCACGTCAGGCAGTCGATCTGGCCGTCGAGAAACAGGACAAGAAACGCGAGCAGGACTTAAGGGATGCACTCGAGCGCTACGAGAGCGACAGCGCGAAAACTCAGCCCTAGTGTGTAGCTGAACCGGTCCCGCCGCCTCGACAAAGATTGCAAACTGAGGAACACCTCGGCGATAATCATCGTCTTTATCGCGTTCGCTCATCGATCACTGCACCGTGCCGCTAAGCATTTGGGCCGGTCCTTACTTCGCCAAGAGATCCTCTTTAGCCAGAAAATCGTTAATCGCCGATTCGGTGTTGCCAATCTTGAGGGCGTCGGGCCAGTCCGCATTCCAAATCAAATACCCGCCGGGCAGCGTCAAGTATTCTGTGCCGGCTGCCGCGGCGCTGGTGGCGGTCACCATCCAGGCGTTGCTCTCGAAAAAATAAAGAGGAGCGTTTTCGTTCCCCGGGTGCGGGTTGCGAATGTCGGAAACGCTCTGCAGGGCGTGCAAAAGCGCGAAGGTGAGCGCCAGATCGGGGAGCCGGTCGCGGTTGAAGGTGCAGATATAAAGCACGCCATCGGGAGAATCTACTGTGCCCCGTGCGAAGGCTGCGGCCTCATTTATGGTTCCGTAGCGGATGGTGACGCCGTTCTGCTCCTTGTCTTTGGGCAGCAGCGCCACGTCAGCCTTAATCTGGTCGACGGTAGGGCTCGGCGCCAGGCCGGCGACCAGTTTCTGCGAGGTCGCGATCGGGTCAAGGGAACGCTGTGCCTGGTCCGATCCCTCAGAGAACCCCTGCGTGGTGGCCATGTCACGCCACATATCGCTTTCCCCCGTGCTATTGGGCTGCGCCTTCTTAATGGCCGCATCGGAGGCCGAGTAGTTGATCTCTTCGGGCGTCACGTCCGCGACCGATTCCAGAATCAGTCGCGCCGGATAGGCATTGAGATTGCCGAAACCATCGAGGCCTATGATTTTGCCGCTGCCATCGCGCTGCACCCCCGCTGTAGCGACCGCATCCAGACGGCCCACCAGCGTAGCCTGCACCCGGTAGCGCGGGCAGCCGAGACACACGCCGCCGCTCTGGTCGTGGCGCTGCGAGAGTAGCATATCGAACTGCTTGAATTCTTTGTCGCGGGTGAGAGGGACGGCGGTGTGCGCCTCGGGCGCAACTTTGCCGGCAAAATCATGAGCCGGCTCCAGCTCAACTGTCGCGGCGGGGCCGGACTTGGCCTTGGTGCCGCTCGGATAGGCCAGCCAGATTCCGTTGACGTTTTCGCCGCAGTCGCCGTCGTTGACTACGAACTGATCGAAGTCCGTGACCACCGTGCCCTTGATACGCACCGTCTTCCCATCGAAGCTGGCGGTGTTTTTGAGCACGGCGCACACCGTGGTGTCGATCGCCTGCGCATAGAGCCCGCAGGTGGCGACGCAATTGAACAGTATCAATGCAAAAAGCCTTCGCATAATCCTCCTCTGGAGCTGCCGCACCAAGTAGCAGTGTGTCTGTCTTTGATCAAAGGGACTGGTGCTGTGCCGCTGAAGCGCGCACGGAAGTGCCGCGCCAATTCTACTCTGCCTCCCCACGGCCTTCGGTTCCGGCAGTGAAAGGGTCTAGACTCTCTGGTATAAATGGATGCATGGTAATCGGGTTAGGCTTCCTGCCCGCAAACTGAAGGAGCTTTACAAGCTGAAGTGAAAGTTTCCCGGCGCCAAATTCTCCAATTTTCCGGGACGCTCCTGGGCCCCGGCATTCTCGATTTCCTTCGCACGCCAACGTGGCGGTGGCCGAGCTTGCCGATTTTACAGGCCTCGACGGTTCCCTCCCCACCCGGGGAAAGCGCGGCTCCATATGTGCAGTTTGTAGACGTGGCCCGTGAGGCCGGACTCACCGCATCGAATGTCTGGGGTGGCGTCGACCGCAAGAGTTACATCATTGAAGCCAAGGGAAGCGGCATCGCGTTCTTCGACTACGATCAGGACGGCTGGATTGACATTTATCTCACCAATGGAACTCGGCTGAACGAGACCTGGCCCCCAGGCCAAGCGCCGACCACCCAGCTCTATCACAACAACCGCGACGGAACCTTCACCGACGTTACTGCCAAATCCGGCCTCGCCCGCAAAGGCTGGCAAATCGGCGTCTGCGTCGGTGATTTCGATAACGATGGCTGGGATGATTTGTTTTGCACCTTTTGGGGACACAACATCTTATTCCGCAATAACGGCGACGGCACCTTCACCGACGTGACCAAGCGGGCGGGGCTTTGGAAAGATGAGGTTCGCTGGGGATCGGGCTGCACGTGGCTCGACTACGACCGCGACGGTTTCCTCGATCTTTTTGTTGCAAATTACATTTTGTTTGATCCTTCCAAGGTGCCGGCGCCGGGCGAATCGAAGAATTGCCAATACAAGGGCAACCCGGTCATGTGCGGCCCGCGCGGACTCCCCGGGGGAATGAACATCCTTTACCACAACAACGGAGACGGGACGTTTACCGACGTTTCCGAAAAGGCGGGGATTCTCAAGCCTGGACCTCGTTATTCGATTACTGCAGTCTCGTACGATTTCGACAACGACGGATGGCCAGACATTTACGTTGCGGTGGATTCCGAGCCAAGTATCCTGTTTCGCAATAATCACGATGGGACGTTTGCAGATATCGCCGTGATGGCCGGTTGCGGTTACAGTCAGGACGGGAACGAGCAGGCTGGAATGGGCGTGGCCGTCGGGGATTATGATTGCGACGGATGGCTCGACATCTTCAAAACGAATTTCGCCGACGACACATCGAACCTATACCGAAATAATGGAGATGGGACCTTTACCGAAGTGACGTACGCGGCCGGCGTTGGGCTGGACACACAGAACGTGAAATGGGGCTGCGGGTTTGTTGACTATGACAATGATGGGTGGCCGGATATTCTCCAGGTGGATGGCCATGTTTATCCGAACATTGATCAGCAGTCTGTGGGCCAGACGTTTCTGGAACCGCGCATCGTCTATCGCAACCTGGGTAATGGAAAATTCAAGGATGTTTCGAAGGAAATGGGGCCGGGGATTACGGCGCGGCACTCGAGCCGCGGGTGCGCCTTCGGAGATTACGACAATGATGGCGACATCGACGTTGTCGTGAACAATATGAATGAGATTCCCTCGCTGCTGCGAAATGACGGCGGGAATTACAACAATTGGATCAAGGTGAAACTAATCGGAACCAAGTGCAACCGGACGGCGATTGGTGCGCGCATACGCGTCGTGACCGGACAACACTCACAATTGGATGAGGTCCATTCAGGGACCAGCGTGATGTCGCAAAGTGATCTCAGGCTGCACTTCGGGGTCGGCCAGGCGAAGAAGATAGACCGCCTCGAAGTCAAGTGGCCCACTACCCAGAAAATCGAATCTTTCACCGACCTCGATCCCAATCAAATCCTGGTGATCAAGGAAGGATCGGGGATTATCCAGAAGATCTTGCCTAACCCTAAGGCCGCCGCACCACGGCAGCGTCCATAGCTAGCGCCGCGGCGGGCAGCTCATCACTGAAGTAGATCTGCCTCCCACGGACCTAGCGTTACGTCACCTTTGTAGAGGTGACCGGTGATGATCCCCTTTTGCTCACCGGAAATAGGAATCGACTGTTCCTGCTTGGTCGTATTCACATAGAGGGTTCGGCCGTCGACTACCCGTGCGTACACTCCCTCAGGGGTCTTCGGACCCCGATCCACCCCTGCCCTGTCGAAAAGACTATCCAAAAGAGGGCCAATGGCGGATGCTTTCGACCAGGTCGCCAGATATATCGCCTCTCCTTTTCCAAATTTATTCATGGTGACAGCGGGGGTATGGTCCGGCGTGTTAGTGAATCGTGCGAGAACCTCCGCCGTCGAAGGCTCAGGCACCTCGTACTCGTGCGTCCCGGTATCCACCGAGCGGCCGTCCAAATCGTAGTCAAGGGACTGCGGAACAGTGTAGAACGCGCTCGTTCTAATCCCAAACACATCGCTCAACCGTCCGGGCAGAGGCGTATTGAACCAGTTTCCGTGTTCGTCCACCTTGGCCGAAAACGCAGTCATCACGACGGTCCCGCCATCGCGCACATAATCCCGAATCGCGCTGGCGCTAGCGCGGTCCATCACGTAATCAGCCGGCACAACGACGAGCTTGTAGGGTGAGAGGCTGTCATGTCCGATGTCGATAATCGCCGTGTCAAGGTTCGCGGCGAAAAGAGGCGCGAAGGCTCCTTCCACCTGTTCGGTATACGAGGGCTTGAAGTATTGGAGCGTCGTACTGCCGTTCGGATGCGAATCGATGCTGGAATCGAAGGAATAGGCTATCGCTACCTGCGGATGCGTGTAGCGGGGAAATCCGTACTTCGCCAGAACTTTAAATTCCGACGCAATCCGGCCCCATTCGTCCAGCTTCCAGGAAGGCGTACTGTCGTGATCGAGCAGTCCAAAGAGCGCCTGCTCCTCGCCTCCGAGATGCGAGTTGAAAGTCCATGCCAGAAAACCCTGTGCTCCCATCATGAGGCCTAAGTAGGCATACATCCGGCTTTGTCCCTGGGCTCCATAAAAGCCTCCTCCACCCGCCGTAAACTCGTTGAACCAGATCGGAGTGGGCAACGAACCCTTCGTGGTCACGGCGAGGAAAGCGCCACTCACCGGATCGCTCGGATAGAAACCTTCTGCTCCATAGGAGACATACGATTTGTAGGTGCTCAGGTAATCGAAACCTCGCCTTTCCGCTGTTGGCCACAGATTCGAGATGGCCGGCACATCGGGCATGTTTTCCTTACGAATCGCCTCAAGTTGCTCCAGCCGCGCAATGGCGACATCAGACCAGAAGCGGTGCAGATCGAGATAGCTCTCCGACGGTCCGGGACCGTTCGCCAGCGGCATATAGACCTGATCGAATCCGTTTAGCCTGCGCGACCACCACTCTGTCTGCCATGCATTGTTGAGCGCCCCAATCGTACCGTAGCTCTTCTCCAGCCATGCGATGAAGCGTTCGCGATCTCCTTCGGAATAGGACATGTAGCCGTTACCGATCTCATTGTCGTAGCCGACCGCGATGATCGCCGGATTGTGCGCGTAGTGCTTCATCATGGCTCCGGCCAGAATTCCAACCTCGCGGACGTAGTTCGGATCGCTGATATCGTCCATATAGCGCTCCGCCGGCGGCATGCGCTTGCCGTCCTGAGCCACGATATCGACTCCCGGATAGGCGCGATGCAGCCATATGGGGGCCGGAGAACCAGGGATATCCAGGATTACCCTGATTCCGGCGGCGTGCATCTTCTCCAATATTGCGTCGAACCAGCCGAATTCGAACTTGCCCTGCTCGGGCTCGAAGGAATCCCAGGAAAGGTCGCCCATCCGCACCACATTGAACCCGGCCTGCTTCATCAAGGTGATGTCCTGGTCGATATGCTCCGGCGTGCGCTCGATGGGCTGATAGCATGTGCCCACATATAGCTGCCCCTGTCCCGGCCAGTCCGGATGACCGACAGCACTTTGGGCCGACGCTCCTGCATGCAACACCAGAGCGAAAAGCAGCCAAATAGCCAGCGATCTGATTCTGGTACCCAGATTTTCCGAGTAAGAGATTGCGCAATCAACTTGCTTCATGTTGAACTCCTGGAAGTGAGGCGCGATGAAATTCCGTCGAGTGCTGACTGTCAGACCGGCTCTGGATCCGCTTCCCCTGCAGGCTGGCATGCTCTGCATGCACGTTTTTGCTCACGCTTCTCGCACAATCGGAACAGAAGGCCGCGGTTCGATCTGCTTGGCGGTGATCACCAGCTTGGTCGGCATCAACTCCGGTCCTTCCCATCCATCCTTCACCGCCTCGACATGAATCTCGCCAGGCCGCTTCATGCTTTGGATGATTACTTGAGCCAGGCCATTGAAGAGGGAGCGTTTCGGCGCCTTGTCGCTCTCTTGGCAATTGGGATCACCGTTCCCGACGCCGATAAGCTTTCCGGGACCCGAGATATTGAACGTGATGTGGTTGTCTGCAGTCGGTGCCGGCCTGCCTTCGCTGTCGAGAGCTTCCACCTTCAGGACCGCAACATCTTCGCCGTCGGCATTAATCTCATCACGATCCGCCGTGACCCGGATGGATGCCGTCGGCCCGGTTGTCTCTCGCTTCTCTGTCAGAACAATCTTCCCATCTTTCAGACCGTGCGCCTCGATCACGCCCGGCTCGTACCCCACTTTCCATTCCACGTGTCCGAGGTGTGGAATTTTCTGGCGGCCGAGACTCTTGCCGTTCACAAGCAGTTCTGCTTCGTCCAGGTTGGAGTAAACCCAGACTGGAATCTCGTCGCCTTCTCTGCCGTGCCAGTTCCAGTGAGGGAACAGATGCAACGAGGGCTCCTTGCGCCACCACGCTTTGTAATAGTAAAAGTAGTCCTTCGGGAAACCGCACATGTCCAAAATGCCGAACTGCGAGTTAATTGAGGGCCAGCCATATGGGGTTGGCTCACCACGATAGTCAAAACCAGTCCAGGCGAACCCGCCCGCCTCCCAATCCTGCGTACCGTAGAACGTCCACCATTCTTCGGGCGTCTCGCCCCAGAGCACTACGCCGTTATAGCAGTTCACAGCGTTGCGCAGTCGATCAGTCGTGTACTCGCCGCGCGTACTGATTGCACTCGAAGTCTCCGATCCGTAAATCGGCCTCTTGGGATACTTCTTGTGAAACGGCTCCGGATACTTCCGGCTGTTGTAGTTAAAACCAATGATGTCGAGGGGCGCGGAGAGGCCCTTTTCGTTATCTCCGTTGACGGGGGCGGAAACGACGCGCGTCGGATCGAGCTTATGGCATAGGTTCACCATGTCGGCCGCGATCCGTGCGCCCTGCTCTGCCATTGTGTCTTGCAGCAGCCACTCTTCATTGCCAATGGACCAAATGATGATAGACGGTGAGTTGCGATAGCGCTTCACCATCAGTTCGAGTTGCTGCATGCCCTCGGAATTCGAACTCATTTGGCGCGTCTCGCACATCATCATCACGCCCATGCGGTCGCAGGCAGCCACCCATTCGGGCGTTGGCGCGTTGTGCGAGGTGCGCACGGCGTTGCAGCCCATCTCGCGCAGCACGGCAAGTCGGAACGATTGCAGCCGGTCAGGCAGGGCCGCGCCCACGCCGGCGTGATCCTGGTGATTGCAAGTGCCTTGGATCTTGAGCGATTTGCCGTTAAGAAAGAAGCCCTTGTCAGCATCGAAGACAGCCGTGCGGACCCCGAACGTGACACGCTCCGCATCGCACACATTGCTGTCAGCCTCGACGGTGACGATCGCCGAGTACAGATTCGGCTCATCGACCGACCACAGCGCGGGCCTCGCGAGCCTCACGGCAGCGAGGTAGGTCGATATTCCACCAATGGGGATGGATTGCGCAGGCGATTCGGCGGTGGCGACCGTCGCACCGCTGGCATCGAGGATTCTCCAACCTACTCTGGAGCCTACGGCTTTCGTGCTCTCGTTCTGCACCACCGTAGAAAGAGATAGCTCAGCCGAGTCTCCATTCACCGTCGAGCGAACTACGCTTTCCCACTTGCCCAGATGGACAGCGTCGGTCTTGGTGAGCCAAACGTGACGGTAGATTCCTGCACCCTCGTAAAACCAGCCGTCTCCGAAGCTGGCATCGACCCTGAGGACGATATAGTTCTTGGCGCCGTAGGCAAGGAAGTCGGTGAGATCGAATTGAAAGGGAGCGTAGCCGTTGTCGTTTCGGCCGATGAAACAGCCGTTGACGAAGACGATCACATCGCGAAAACAACCGTCGAACTCAACCCAAATGCGGCGCCCCACGTCGCTTGCGGGAATCTCGAATTCGCGACGGTACCAACCTATGCTTGTTTCGGGATAGCGGCGGCCGAGTGGCTTGTACCCGTGCGAGCGTAACTGACTGTCTCCGTTCCCTGAATCGTCATGCACGAACGGGAGTTCCACCGCCCAATCATGCGGAAGGTCGAGTGCGCGCCACCCAGAATCGTCGAAGCTGGCCTTTGCAAGTTTGAAGTCGCCCGTCTTGGAAAAGTCGCTCTGGCCAAATCCGAAACCGAGATCTTTTGAGGGATCCGTGCCATGACCGAACGTGAACTTCCAGCCGAAGTCGAAGAGCAGTTGCTCTCGCGGCGCCAGGGCTAGAGCAGCCGCCGCAGGGCCTTGCGGCGCATCGCCTCCCAGCAGAGCGGCGGTTCGGGCCCATGAGGAGCGAGCGACGATCGAAGAGGTGGAAAGTGCCAGTCCAGAAGCAAGCAGGTCACGGCGAGAGATGCGCGGCATAATAGTCTCCAACGGTTAGAGGTTCGGCAAGACACGCTGCCGATGATTCCGCAAAGCGCTCACACGCATCGGAATCCAGCAAGACTAGACAGGATTCGATGATTGCGACGGCAATCAAAACTTCATTTCAATCACAGAAGCATTCTCAATACAATTTCTCTTTCTCGCGTTGACTACATCAGAAACAAGCAGCTCATCCGGTTCGAGGAAAATCGACATCGTTCGCGCCCGACCCCATCGGGATCTAATCGAACGGACAATAGTCTTCTTGAATAGCAGGACGTCCGAGAGCAATCGCTAACTTTATCGTGCAGCGTATAGTCGGAGTGGCCACAATGTCAAGAAAACCTAAAACTAGATTTGCCAACACCGCCGATGTTCTGCCAAAAGCGCGGCGCCAACGGACGCGTGTGCACGTGTTCGATTTCGTCATCGGCGACACAGAGTTCGTCACCATGGCGGAGCCTTGTTCAGTGGAAACCGAGTCGAGGCTCACGGCCACGGCCCGTCATGTGCGCCGAACGGGAGCGCGTGTTCAGCGTGGCGGCGCTTTCAAGCTGCTCAGTTCTCCTTTTGCGTTTCAAGGCCTGGGCCTCGAAGGCCTGAAGTTGCTCGCCGCGGCACGCGACGAAACCGTCCTGGCAGTTGTGACTGAGGTTAAGTCGGAATGCGCGTCCCTCTGGTCGCCGAGTATGCTGACATCTTGCAGATCGGCTCGCGCAGCACGGAGAACTACACGCTGCTGGCAGCAGCGGCGCAATCCGGCGAGCCGATCCTCCTTAAGCGCGGCATGGTGGCCACCGTCACCGACCTTCTGCGCTCGGCGCAGGTAATTCTGAACCACGGCAACCCCAACGTCATCCTCTGCGAACGCGGCATCCGCACCTTCGAGACAGCAATGCGCAACACCTTCGATGCGGCCGCCATTGTGTTCCTCAAGCAAGTCACACACCTTTCGGTCATTGCCGATCCCAACCACGCAGCAGGGTACCACGAATTGGTACCGGCGCTGGCGCGCGTCGGAGTCGCCGCAGGCTCCTACGGCCTGCTCGTCGAAGTGCTCACCACTCCCGACCGAGCATGGAACGATGGCGAGCAATCGCTGGATTTCGCGGAATTCGACGCCATGATGACTGCACTGAAGCCCTGGATCGAAATGCGCGCAACTGCGTCGGGCCAAGAGGGGCCGAAAGAGCGTGAATTTGCTTCGAAATATGCTGGCGACGGCGCATTTTAAATGCAGCGGTCGGTCACAACTTATGCACGTTTCAGACTCGCGCCAACCCGGCCAAAATAGTGGCAGTTAACGGTTCAGCTATCACATACTATTAGAGATGACTATGGTATAAAAAGCTATGCCCACGACGATGAAAGATATCGCACGTGACCTCGGGGTTTCCGTGGTTACAGTTTCGAAGGTACTTCGAAACCACGAGGACATAAGCGAGGCGACCCGGAAGCGGGTTCTGGACCGTGTTAAGGAGCTTGACTACACCCCGAATCTAGCAGCTCGCGGGTTGGTGACCGGAAAGACCTATCTCGTTGGCCTTGTAGTGCCCGACCTCTTGCACCCGTTCTTTGCCCAGGTTGCAAAATCACTTTCAAGGGCCCTTCTGAAGAAGGGTTACTGCCTGACCATTTCGACCTCGGAAGAGGATGTCGAGCTGGAAAATCATGAAATCAACCGGCTCATTGGCCGCAGGTTGGATGCTCTCGTCATCGCATCCTCATCCACGAACCCATCAACCATCGAGCGCATCCAAAGACAAGAGCTGCCATTGGTTTTGATAGACCGCAATTTCAGGGGATTAGATACTAACTACGTCGGATCCGACGACGAGGCGATTGGGCTATTGGCGACAGAACATCTTATTGAAATAGGGTGCAAGAGGATTGCTCACTTGCGTGGACCGGACAATAGCCCGGGAGCCGGACGCCTTAGAGGCTACCAAAACGCCCTAGCCAAACACAACGTGATGTCTCTTCCAGGCTATGTGTCAATGCCGCGATTGGTGGACGTGCAAAGCCGAGAAAGCGGTGCTGAATTGATGCGGCATCTTCTTCGCCTGAACCCTCGTCCAGATGGGGTATTCTCCTATAACGATCCCATGGCAATTGGAGCCATTCACACAATTCTAGATGCAGGCCTAAAAGTGCCGGAGGATATCGCCGTCATAGGATCTGGGAATCTCCATTATGACACCGAACTCCGCATCCCTCTATCGAGCATCGACCAGCAAACCGACATGATCGGCGACCGCGCTGGGCGTTTGACCTTGTCGTTGCTGGAATCAAAGACCCGACAGCGCAAAAAGACGATCATCATACAACCTCAACTTGTGGTTCGGGCTTCGACAAATAAGAAAGCGGTGATCGAGCGAGTAGCCACGCCATTGAGTACGGAGCTGGGTGCGAACGCGACTGGATGAATCTCGGGTCCCTGCCGGTTATTGCCAGGCTGCCTGAACTACATTCAACGCAACGTCCTGGGGTTCGGGGTATTCGGCCAAAGTCTGAGTCTGCAGTTTCGCCGGGTCGTTTTTTGGACTGGTGCACGATCCCGCAAGATCATCGGGAAGAATGAGCGATCCGCAGCTGAAACTCCGGGCGGAACTGAAGTGATTATTCATAATCCGCCGGACGCAATGAGGCGGGCAAAGCCAGTCTTCTTGCGGGCACTGTGATCCGTCCTATCGAAAGTATGCCGGACAGGATCCGTAGGAACTAGTGCGGAATTCGGTGCCAGTCTTTACCTGGAAAGGAGAACGTCACGTTCATCCGCTTTCAGGAAAAGTCCAAAGCTGGAATTCATTGCAAATGACTTCGGGAGATTGTGGTGCATGGTGAAATCAGGAATCCTGAACCCTAAAATCAACTTGTTGCTTAACCTTGTCCGGCATACCAATACTCTGGTCATTGCGGACCGGGGATTCCCTTTCTCGAAGGAAGTTGAGACCATAGATATTTCTTTGGTCGATGACATACCTCGAGTTCTCGATGTATTGGCAGCCATTCGGAGCAACTTCAGTGTGGCACGCGCTTTCATGGCTGAGGAGTTTAACGAGGTAAATAGCCCCGAGACGATTCTGGAATTCAAGCGCGCCTTAGAGGGCATAGAAATCAAGTTCGAGCCGCACATCGACCTCAAGAAACGAGTGCCGGATACCATCGGGATCATTCGAACCGGTGACACGATTCAGTATGCAAACCTTGTTCTGGAATCCGGTTAGGCTTCTCTCCCAATACTTTCGCAAAGCGACGATGGCTTTGTCGCAGAGGACTGGATGACGCAATTCCATCTCTTTCAAGCCCCGAGTCTGGCATGCAAACCAACTTCGCACGCGCCTCCGACAAGCCCCACCAGCCATCTGCAAGGTATGGCTCATTCATGCTGCCAGCCAATACCGAATCGGCAGAAAGAAGAAGGCGGGTTGACAGTCACACTTGGCAAGTGTATTCTTCCGTGAAGTTAGCGATAACTCTATCCTTGTAGAAGGCGGATTGGGGCATGCTAAAAACCATCGCGGCCGCTCTCCCGCAACGGACTCTCTATACCGGGGCGTCTATGCCGGCTATCGGCTTGGGTACCTTCGGCTCCGACCACGTCACTGCGGCCGAAATCGCCGAGGTGGTAAAGGGCGCTGCCGCGGCGGGCTACCGGCATTTCGATTGCGCATCGGTTTACGGCAACGAGGCCGAGATCGGTGCGTCGATTGCAGAGGTTCTCCGCGGCGGATTCACGCGCGAAGCTCTTTGGATTACCTCTAAACTCTGGAACGACAAGCATGGCGAGGAGGACGTAATCGCCTCCTGTCGGCAGTCGCTTTCCGATCTGCGCCTCGGCTACCTGGACCTTTATTTGGTGCATTGGCCGTTCCCGAATTTTCATCCACCAGGCTGCGATGTGTCCGCGCGGAGCCCGGATGCCAAGCCCTACATCCACGAAAATTACATGAAGACTTGGCGCAAGATGGAGGAGCTGGTGGACAAGGGTCTGGTCCGGCACATCGGCACGTCGAACATGACCATCCCGAAGTTGAGGCTGGTTCTGCGCGACGCCCGCATTAAGCCCGCAGTGAATGAAATGGAATTGCACCCGCACTTTCAGCAGCCGGACCTTTTCCGCTTTGTGCTGGACAACGGTATGCAGCCAGTCGGTTACTGCCCCATCGGCTCGCCGGGACGGCCGGAGCGTGACCGCACCCCCGAGGACACTGCGCCCACCGAAGATCCCGTGATCGTTCGCATCGCTGAGAGCCATGGGATTCATCCCGCAGTCGTTTGCATCAAGTGGGCGGTGCAGCGCGGGCAAACGCCGATTCCTTTTTCTGTTCATCATTACCGCGCCAATCTCGAAGGCGTCGTTGGCCCTCCGCTCACCGCCGAAGAGATGCGCGCTATCGCAGCCATCGATCGCAACTGCCGCTTGATCAAAGGCCAGGTCTTCCTGTGGAAAGAGGGCCAGACCTGGGAAGATCTCTGGGACGTAAACGGAGAGATCACGCCGCCGTAAACCGCGTGAGGCTTGTTGAGCACCGACCAACACCGACGCGAGGGTAGTCCAAATGAAAGCCATGATGACCGCAGCGTTTCTGCCGGGCAATTCGACCGTTGAGATACGCTCCGTGCCTGTTCCCGAGCCGGGTCATGGCGAAGTCCTGCTGCGCGTGAAGTCGTCGACGATCTGCGGTTCTGACATTCGCGCCATCTATCACGAGCACTTGGGCAAAGGCCCTGAAGGCTACCAAGGCGTGATTGTCGGGCATGAGCCCGCGGGCCAGATCGTTGCCACGGGCCCAGGCTGTCGCCGCTTCATAGTGGGCGATCGCGTGATTGTCTACCACATATCCGGATGCGGCGTGTGCAATGACTGCCGGCGCGGTTACATGATCTCGTGCACCAGCGAGAAGTACCGCCGTGCTTACGGCTGGCAGCGCGATGGAGGCATGGCGGAATTTATGGTGGCCGAGGAGAAAGACCTCATCGCTTTGCCCCATGAACTTTCCTGCGGCGACGGCGCCCAGGTTGCATGCGGCTTTGGGACCGTCTACGAAGGGCTGGAGAAGATCGGAATCAACGGCAATCACGCGGTGCTCATCACAGGCCTGGGACCGGTCGGACTGGCCGCGGGTGCGCTTTGCCGCAAACTCGGCGCGGAAAAGATTATCGGCATTGACGTGGTGCGCGAGCGAATGGAGATCGCGCGCAATCTCGGACTGTGTGACGCGGTTCTAGCATCCGGGCCGGACAACGTGGCCGAAGTCAAGCGCCTTACTGGAGGCATGGGTGTGGAGCGCGCCGTTGACTGCTCGGCAAACGACGCCGCGCGAGCCACCGCGATTCGCGCCACCCGCAAGTGGGGCAGGATTGTCTTTCTCGGTGAAGGCGGGCGCGTGGAATTAAATCCCTCTCCCGATATGATTCATGACCAAAAGACACTCTACGGCTCGTGGGTCACATCAACCTGGCTGATGGAAGAGCTTGTGGAGCGGCTGGTGCGCTGGAAGCTGCATCCGGCCGAAATCATCACGCATCGGTTCCCGCTGGAGCGCGCCGGCGAGGCTTATGCGTTGATGGCCTCAGGAAAATGCGGCAAAGTGGCCGTATGCGCGGACGAAGAACTGATATGAGCCAGGATCGAGGACAGAAGCCATGACCGTCGCGCCGGGGATCACGAAGCCGGACTGGAAACGCGAACTGAAAGCTTTGTTGTGGCTATTCGGCCATCGCAATTGGATTGTGGTTGCGGACGCCGCTTATCCGGCGCAATCCAGGCCAGGCATCCAGACCATCGCCTCCGGCGCCGGCCAGATCGAGGTCGCTCGCACCGTATTCGACGCCATTGCGGCCAGCAAACATGTCCGTGCCAACATTTATCTCGACCGGGAGTTGCAATTCGTCGCGGAGAGGGATGCGCCAGGCGTTTCTCGCTTCCGCACGCAACTCGCGGAGCTGCTCAAGTCTGCGGAGACGACTACCCTGCCCCACGAGCAGATTATCGCCAGGCTCGACCAGACCGCTCAAACTTTCCGCGTTCTCATCATCAAGACCGAACTCGCGATTCCGTACACTTCAATCTTTTTCGAGCTCGACTGCGGCTATTGGGGCAGCGAGGCGGAACAGCGTCTACGAAAAGCGATGGCTGCTTCCGTCACAGCGAGGAAGGGTATTTAAGGCTGGAATGGTGCGGAATTCAATTTGTTGCTCGGCATCACACAGAAGGCCGAGTTGGCGTAAAGGGAGCATCGGCAACCGTGCCTCGTTGCATCTCTGATTCAGGAGGAACAATTCACCTTGAGCATCTCCGTTGGGCCGGGCAACTCGCCCTCGCTGAACAAGAACGAAGACATTGAAGCCCGGTTGATTCCCTCGGGGCGGCTGTTGCCGTTTGTCATGGTGACGGTGCTGTTCTTTCTGTGGGCGATTCCGAACAACCTGAACGACATTCTGATCCGGCAATTCATGAAGTCGTTCAACATCAACCGGTCGAGCGCTGCGGGAGTACAAATCTGGTTCTACCTTGGGTATTTCTTGCTGGCCATTCCTGCGGGACAGTTGATGCGGCGGTTTGGCTACAAGATGGGCATCGTCACCGGGCTATGTCTGCTTGGCAGCGGGTGTCTCTTGTTTTATCCGGCAGCGCAGGCGGGGCTCTACTGGTTCTTTCTCGTCGCACAATTTGTGATTGCGAGTGGCTTGTCATTTCTTGAGACAGGATCAAATTCGTTCATTGCGCAACTTGGGCCAGCGGGGTCGAGCGAGCGGCGGCTAAATCTGTCGCAGGCATTCAACCCCTTGGGGTCAATCAGTGCGGGCCTGATCGGGACGGTATTCATCTTCTCCGGCGTGAAGCTAAGCGATGCGCAAACTGCGGCGATGCAAGTCGCGGGAACCTACCAGGCGTATCTCCATTCCGAGACATTGCGCGTGGTCACACCCTATTTGGTTCTTGGCTGCGTTGCATTTATCTGGGCTTTACTGATCTTGATGACCAAATTCCCTGATTTGGGAAGCGAGGATGTTTCAGAGAGCGCTTCCAAAGGCGGAATGCGTGTTCGACTTTGGCAGCCGCATTTTGTTCTTGCGGTGCTGGCGCAGTTTCTTTACGTGGGCGCCCAGGTGGGTACGTGGAGTTACTTCATTCCCTATGTGGAATCGGCAACGGGCGTCGGCGACAAGGCGGCGGGCTATATGCTCACTGGCACCTTGGCTGCATTTGCTGTTGGCCGATTCAGCTCGGCGTGGCTCATGAGGCACTTTCACGCACGGCTAATGTTGGCCGTCTATTCGGTGATCAACATCGGGTTGTGCCTGATTGCCGTGGTCCATCCCAGCTGGGTCGGAGTCGGGTGTTTGCTTTTGACGAGCCTCTTCATGTCGATCATGTTCCCGACAATCTTTGCGCTTGGTTTGAAAGGCATGGGCGAGAAGACCAAGACTGCCGGCTCGTTCCTCGTAATGGCAATTCTGGGCGGTGCGGCGCTGACGAAGTTGATGGGAATGCTTCCGCTTCAGACTGCCTACTTGGTTCCAGTTGTCTGCTATGTCGGTGTTGCGCTGTATGCGTGGCTGTTCGCAGAGGCCAAAGCAGGCGAGGCGTAGGGATAAGGGTAGAGAGTCGTGATCGGCCCCGGGGGAATATTGAACAAAGGCAAATGTTAGTCAATTCGACCAGAATTGAGCCTAAAGGGGGCTGAAGATTTTGCCGAAGAAAAAGCGTTTTTATTTGGAGCATATCGTTGGAACTGTCATAAAGAAGCGACGTGGTAAGAAACGTTTTTCTGGAATCATCAACATTCGGCGGCCAGGTCAAAGGCCAAAGGGAGCGTTAAGAGATGTTACGAAGAGATTTCTGCAAGTTGATGGCGGTCGCTGCCGCGGCTCGTGCCATTCGCGTAAAAGCTCAGGCAGCTTTGAGTGCGCCGGCCGGCTTCAACACACTTCACCAGACGTACGAAGAATTCTGCGCCACACCGGAGAAAGACCGCGTCTTTTATGCACTCGTCGATGGCAAGATCGTGGAGAAGAAGCTGAACGATGCTGATTGGTCGCCGACCGCGTGGGGCGAGCCAACCCAGTTGCCCGGCGGCTCGTGGGACGGCGTCCCCATGACGGCGCCGATCAGTGGGCTCAGCGGCGATGGCCCGTACCAGGCAAATTGGGATTCGTTGCTCGGCTACGACGCGCCGGAGTGGTACCGCGACGCGAAGTTCGGGATTTGGGCACACTGGAGCCCTCAGTGTGTGCCGGAGGATGGCGATTGGTACGCGCGCAACATGTATCAAGAAGGCTCTCCCGACTACGACTACCAGATCAAGCACTACGATCATCCTTCCGAATTTGGATACAAAGATCTGACCGCGCAGTGGACGCTGCTCAACTGGGAACCTGAGGCATTGATCCAGCGGTATAAGGATGCCGGTGCGCGCCTGTTTATTTCGCTTGCCAACCACCACGACGGATTTGATGCGTGGGGCTCGAAACATCAACCATGGAACGCTGTGAATCATGGACCGCATCGCGATGTGGTTGGCGAATGGGCCGCCGCTGCGCGCAAACAAGGAATGCGGTTTGGCGTGACGGTTCATCAAGCGCGCAACTGGTGGTGGTTCCAGACCTCGCACGGCGCCGACAAGAATGGCCCACTGGCAGGCGTTCCCTATGACGGGCGAATGACAACAGCCGAAGGAAAAGGACAATGGTGGGATGGGCTCGACCCACAGAGGCTCTACGGCGTGAAGCATCCCACGGATGCACTGCCCGATGCTTCGTATGTGAAGAATTTCTACGACCGGACGCGGGACCTGATCGATCAACACGATCCAGACCTGCTGTACTTCGACAACGACTTGCTCCCGCTGGGCTGGGGCGGCATGAACGTGGGGGCGTATTTCTACAACCACAATCTGAAGACCCGCGGCAAAATGGAAGCAGTGCTGAACGTCAAGAACGTGCCGGACAAACTTGCCAAGTCCGTAGTCGCCGATTACGAGCGGGGATTGACGAGCGGGATCATGCCTTACGCGTGGCAATCTGAAACATGCATCGGCGAGTGGCATTACAGGCGCAGTCTTTTTGATGGGCCTGGAGCCTTTGGCGGCTACCTGGCACCGCGCGATGCCATTCACTGGCTGGTGGACACGGTGAGCAAGAATGGCACGTTCATTTTGAACATTCCTGGCAAACCGGACGGCACCATCGACAGCAAAGAGATCGCGGTCCTCGATGAAATTGCGGCATGGCTGAAAGTGAACGGCGAAGCCATTTTTGAAACGCGGCCATGGACCGTTTACGGCGAAGGACCGAACTCAATCAAAAGCGGATCATTTCAGGGCGGCAGCATCAGCGCGATGGGAAGCAAAGACATCCGCTTCACACGCAACAAAGCTAACACCGTGATCTACGCCATCTTCATGGGTTGGCCAGAGGAGCATGCGAAGATCGCTTCCCTGGGACTATCGAGCAAAATCAATCCCGGCAAAGTTCAGAATGTGACCTTGCTGGGCACGGATATGCCGATCAAGTGGACGCAGGACGCCGATGCATTGCATCTGCAGCTGCCTTACGGACTACCGGCTGCGAATAGCTACGGAGCAGCGCTCAAAATCGCGTTGAGCTGAGACTGGCAAACAAAGGGCGACAGGAGTCTGGCCGGTGACGGCAGCCGGTGCGCCGTTTCGAAGGGCGCAGCAGTCCGCATTGCCCGCATTGGCCTGGCACGCTGCGAGGCCAATGCGAAGGTATCCGGCATTGTGCGCTCGTTGCGAGCGCAAGGAGGAAGCTTCATGCTGAACGCATTGGTTCGCAGTGGCCCGGTTGTGGTGGGGTTAGGGATTTTTCTGGTTGGTGGCCCGGCACTCTGGGGTGCCGATACGCAGATTGTGTTGTCGCGTGCAGGCAGGACGGTTGTGCTCGAACCATACGCCACGAATATCGTCCGCATCACCGTAAGTTCGGACAAAGCGGCAGCTCTCGCGGTTCCCGGGTACGGAATCGTGGGTACTCCATCGAAAACCGGCTGGACGCACGAGCAGGATTCTGGCGGATACGACGTCATTCGCTCGCAACGAATGATCGTCCGTATTGCTCCCGAGAACCTGCCGCCACCCCACGCAATGCCGCTCGACGCGTTGAATCAGTCGCAAAGAGATCTTTATTTCGGTGGAGGGCCGCGGAGGCCGGGGCCATACAACGACACGATCTCAATAACAACAGCTTCGGGCAGACCGCTTCTGACAATGCGGAATTGGTCCATGATGCCAAACCGGCCTGAGTCGTACTCCGGCAGCGCAATCGGCGGGCAAAAGGTCGATCCCGGTTATCGCGTTTCAGCCGTCTTCGACGCGCCGGCCGATGAGCACTATTACGGGCTGGGCCAACACCAGCAGGGTCTACTTGACCTCCGTGACCATCGCATTAATTGTTGGCATGACTACAGCGAGATTGGCGGGGAAACTGTCTGCGTCCCTTTCATGGTGTCGAGCCGCCACTACGGGCTGATCTGGGACAACCCGTCTAAAACCACGATCGATCTCGGTTTCAATCTGCAAAATGTATGGTCATCTGACGTGGGTAACCGTGTCTCCTTCTTTGTGATTGCGGGCGACGATAGCGATGAGATCTACGAAGGCTATCGCCAGCTCACCGGTGTCACCCACATGCTGCCGAAAGCAGCATACGGCTACATCCAGAGCAAGGCGATCTATCCCACACAGGACCAGCTCATGGCCGTTGCCAAGGGATACCGCGATCGCAACCTGCCGCTTGACGTGCTAGTCGTCGACTTCTTAAACATGACAAAGCAAGGCAATCTGGATCTGGATCCGGCTCGATGGCCCGATGCCGCCGCCATGAACAATCAGTTGCATTCGATGGGCATCACCACCCTGCTCAGTGTATGGCCACACTTTGCTCCCGGCACGCTGTATTACGACATGCTGGAGAAAAAGGGGTGGCTCATTCACACCGCCGACGGTAAGCCGGATTTCGGCTACTTCAAGGACGTGATCGGCCCAAACATCGACACGACGAATCCCGCAGCAGCCAAATGGTGGTGGGAGTCCATCAGAGATCGTTATGTGAAACCTTACGGTTTTGATTACATCTGGCTCGATGAAACAGAACCGGACATTGATCCGGCCAAGGACGTTTTTTATGTTGGCTCAGGAACTCGTTATTACAATGTTTATCCTCTGTTCCATACAGCTTCGGTTTACGACGGATTTCGGCGTGATTTCGGGGATAGCCGGCGGGTAATGATCCTCGCCCGCGCGGCCTATCTTGGAGCGCAGCGAAACGGCACCGTCTTCTGGTCGAGCGATATCCGGTCAACGTGGGATATGTTGAAGCGCTCCATCCCGGCCGGATTGAATTTCACGGCCTCGGGCATGCCGTATTGGGACACGGATATTGCGGGCTTCTTCTCGCCGTTGATCCCCTCCACTTACCACGCCGCACATACACCATTGGTTGACTCGTCAGACGCGAAAGAGAACGTCGGCAATTACGAAGACTATCCTGAGCTTTTTGTGCGCTGGTTCGAGTGGGGAGTTTTCCAGCCGGTCATGCGCGCCCACGGAGAGCGAGAACACAATGAGGTCTGGGCCTATGGCAAGCAAGCCGAGCCCATCCTGGAGAAGTATTTACGCTTGCGCTACGAATTGTTGCCGTACGTCTACTCGCTTGCTTACCACACTTACCAAACGGGCGCGCCGTATACTCGCGCGCTGTTTATGGACTTTCCGAACGACCCAGAGGCCGCGAACATCGGCGATGAATATATGTTCGGCCCGGCAATACTGGTCGCGCCAGTAACTGAACAAGGCGCGGTCAGCCGCAAGGTTTATCTTCCTGCCGGAAGCGATTGGTACAACTACTGGACGAACGAGCGAGTGAAGGGCGGTCAAACCGTGGTAGTGCCTGCCCCGATCGACACGATTCCTCTTTTTGTTCGCGCGGGTTCCATTGTGCCGATGGGCGGACCTATCCTCAGCACCTATCAACCGCAGGCCATCGCTTCCGTGCGTGTTTATCCCGGTGCTGATGCTGATTTCACTCTCTTTTCGGACGATGGCACCTCGTATTCCTATGAAGACGGCGCAGGTTCCATCACCAGACTTCACTGGGATGATGAGAAGCGCCAATTGACACATACCGGACCGGACGCATGGAAAGAGCCGGACGCAAAAGTGATTGACGTCGTTCGCCCGTAAGCCACGTTCAAGCTCTCGAGAAGCAGGCGGGCATTCTGTTTACGGCGGGAGGCTTGTGTCGGTAAAACTGACCCCCGCCGCAAATGTGCTAAGGGTGACGATCTCTACGGCATTGAGGATACGCCCAACGGGCGAAATGCCTGGAGCCCAGGAGGGTAAATGCAACATGGTTTTCTGATCCCCGGTCGTCAATTCTCTCGCGAAAGACCCCTCATTCGTAATTTCTTCCTCGGTTCAATTCTCTCTCTGAGCATCATTTCCCCAACTCAGCTTTCGGCCGCCGATCCAGTGCTCTGGTATCGACACCCGGCCCAAAAATGGGGCGACGCGCTCCCCATCGGAAACGGCAGATTGGGTGGGATGGTATTTGGCGGCATCGCAAAGGAGCGTATCCAACTGAATGAAGATACGATCTGGAATGGCAAGAGGCGGGATCGGGTCAATCCCGAGGCGCTCAAGGCTTTGCCGGAGGTCCGCCGCCTGCTCTTCGAGGGCAAACCCGGCGAGGCGGAGGCATTGGAAGATCAGAAGATGCTGGGTATCCCCAACCGCCAACCTCCGTATCAGCCGTTGGGAGACCTGAACATCGAGTTCGCCGGTCAGGACAACGCCGTTGGGTATCGCCGCGAGTTAGACTTGGCGACGGGAATCGTGCGCATCACCTACCGCATCGGTGATGCGACCTACACGCGGGAAGTGTTTGCTTCCGCGCCGGACCAGGTGTTGGTCGTCCGCATCTCCTGCGATAAGCCTGGCCGCCTGTCGTTTGATGCAACGTTGACTCGTTCCCAAGACAGCCAAACCGGTACAGCCGCACCCGACCGCGTGATCTTGGAAGGGCAAGCGATTGCGCACACGAACTTCTGGATCTCCCCGCGCCTAACTCCCGAGAAGCTAAAAGCCGAACAGGACCAGCTCGAGCCGACCGGCGTGAAA
>Ga0207933_1000198_pt1 | contig 63717 bp, 56 predicted proteins | sample NGESurdeep092012_4_FD_184488 | JGI IMG/M metagenome (GOLD analysis project Ga0207933, IMG submission 184488) | Arctic peat soil microbial communities from Barrow, Alaska - NGEE Surface sample F53-3 deep-092012 (SPAdes) | ecosystem: Environmental > Terrestrial > Soil > Wetlands > Peat ...
AACTGGTACTGAAATTCAAAAGTACTAAGAGTAGAAAACATAACTAAACATTTTAGGTTAAAATTACTAATATATTTAGACATTTCAAAGAACTGTTTTTGCTTTGCGGTTAATCTTTATCAACCTAATAAATAATTTAAAACATTCAATTATGAAAATGACTAAAACTTTTATCGCCGTTATTCTTTCGGTGTCTGTTTTGTTCTTTAGCTGTAAGCCAAAAGATTCAGTAGTACAAACAAACATTAATGAAAAATTCTCTGCAACACCTGAATGCTCAGGCGCTACAGCCACTGTTGCTGATGGGGTAGCGACATTAACCGGAGAAGTAAAAGATGATGCGTGTAAAGATATGGCAGGAACTACCGCCCAGGGAATTAAAGGCGTAAAATCTGTTGTCAATAACTTAACCACCACACCACCGCCACCTCCACCGCCACCTGCTGTGAACCCGGATACTGCTTTGGCACAGGGAGTAACTGATGCAACCAAAGATTTTCCGATGGTAAAAGCTACAGTTAACAATGGAGAAATTACGCTAACCGGAAGTATCAAAAGATCTGACCTGAAAACCCTGATGCAGTCTTTAAATACCTTGCATCCAACAAAGATCAACAACCAGTTAACCATTAAATAAACAACATTTAAATAAAATTTTATGTCAGCATTACAAGATAAATACAAGGAACTTATTGATACCGCCAATAGTTCAGGAATCAGCAACCTGCAAATAAGCGAGCAGGGAAATGTTTTGCATATCGACGGGGACGTTCCGGATGGTGCTACAAAAGATAAACTTTGGGATATCTATAATAAAATAGACCCTGATTATCGCGCCGGCGATCTGGCTTTAGACGTCAACGTTGCTGTTACGTCAGGGTCTAAAGCAAAAGTAACTACTGATAGTACAAACCTGAATATACGCAAAGGCCCTGGTACGGACCAGGAAATTGTTGGCAAAGCAGCGCATGGCGAAATTGTTACCATTCAAAGTAAAACCAACGATCAGTGGTGGATGATAAAAACTGATGGTGGTGTGGAGGGTTATGCTTACGCACAATACCTGAGCCCTCAATAATTGAAACTTTTTTCAATTGAAGCCGTTGTTTATTAAACAGCGGTTTTTTTATTTATTTTTTTGAGGCAAATTGTATTTCAATTATTCTTTGGATCAAATCAAAATGTAAATTCATCCCTGCTGAATTTCGTTCCAGCCCAAAATACATCATAGCTTTTCTTTTGCTCAAGCAATGCCTCACGATCGTGGAATTTGCGTATAATTCTTTTTAAGCAGCATCTACTCTATATTGAGTATTGCCTTCATTGCTCCCTACCAATACTTTTGAATATTATTAATCAAAAAATTATTATTATGAAAAAGGCAATTGTATCAATTATTTTTTCTGCAATTTTTATTACTGTAAATGCGCAGATTTCAGTAGGCCCAAGAATAGGTGTGAACAATTCAATGGCAAAATTCAGTTCATCAGGTTATAAGGTAGACCCTTTATCACCTGGCTTGTATGCGGGCGCTTTTGTGAATTACGAATTTGCAAAAAGTATTGGCGCGCAGATTGAGTTTTTTTATTCAGGGGAAGGCACAAAGTACAAAGAAGTTGGAAGCCCAACTGTTTACACGGTGAATCTTGGATACTTTAATATTCCATTGCTGGTTCAGTTCAAAACTAAAGGCGGATTTTATTTAGAAACCGGCCCGCAAATGGGCATGCTCCTATCGGCAAACCAAACAGACAATGGCAGCACTAAAAGCATTAAGGACAATATTAGTTCCAATAAATTCAGCTGGTGCTTTGGGTTGGGTGCCCATATAGCGAAAAAATTGGGCATCGGGATTCGGTATGCTGCCGGGCTTTCTGATGTGAACAAAAATAGCATCGGTGCGGGAACCATTAAAGACAATGTTTTAAGCCTTGGCCTTTCTTATGCCTTCCATGTAGGTAAATAAAAGGAACCTACGCAGGAACTATCGCAAACCGCTGCAACAAAAATAAAAGATACTTCATTAACACCCGGAGCTACATTCCTACAATAAAAATAAGTAGGTTAAAAAAGCATCGGGTAAAATGAAAATCTTTAAAATAAGTTCGTTTACTGTAAGGTTGTAGCTTTGACTGGGCACTAATGCCGTTATGCCTTCAATTTATGCGCATCCGCCATATTTTAAATTACCGCACCACCTTCCAACCTTTTAAATAATAAGAAAGGGAAAAAGGTGGCGAGGCAATAAAAAATTAAGCGGCAATTTGAAATTCGGATTCTGCAACAAAATATAATCACCCTGTAACGAAACCCTTAATATCTATCAAATATTCTCGATACTGGGATGATACCGTTTAACATGATGCAGCGTATTGGTATCAGTATGGTGCATTTTCTTACCAATTGCTGCGAGTTTTAAAACAATATCCGAAATGTGAGTAAAAGTTCCGTCCTCATTGAAACTGAAGGTATGTTCATAACTTTTTAACTCAGCACGCTCCATCAGGTACTTGTTTTGAAGAATACCATAACATGGATCGCCGGGAAAAGCTTTAAATCGTATTTGTTTGTCACGTGCACCCGCATCTGTTCCGGCCAGGATAGCAATTCCGCGGCCGAATACCACTGATTGAATAACTTGTCCGTTTTTCTTGTCCCAAAGTAAATATCCTGATTCATCATGAAAAGGGTCCATAGCTTCTTCTCCGTGACGCCAATTGGTAATTTTATAAGCTAATCCCTCTAATTTTTGCTGGCCATTCTCTTGTATGGGGATGGGCTTGAACCAGGCGCGTTCAAAACTTGAAGTTTTTGCAATGACGTCGTCATCGTTGTTATAAGCAAGGTCAACACCTACATTCCCTTCCCACTCGCCAACTAAGGGAGTTAGTGGCCCTAATTTTTGAGAGCCTAAAATACTTTCTTCTGCCATAATCTCTATTATTATCAAATGATTATGAGTATAATCATTTATTTTGAACTGCTAACATCAGCATTACTGCAAATTTCAGGGATATTACTTTAATTTACAAATCAGGTATTTTTATTTCACCAATAAAATTGAATCATAAGTGCATTATAAAATCAATTTCTGAAGAAAATCCGGCCTTGTAATCACCACGAAAGATTACTCCATTCGGTTCGTGTATGCGTGCCTGGTACATGCGCTTCTTTTGCGATTGCTTTAAGGATTGAAACATTAATTCTCTTATTAAGTTAAAGCATTAAAAAGGTAAAACTATATTCAATAATAAACCGTAGCTTTAGTAAGTATTTTAATTTAAATAATAACAATCTATTCTACTGTTTTTTCTTTTATAAATGGTTTTTGTAACGCTTTTCAGAAATTCTTCTTTGGTGATTTGATCTCATGAAAAAATGTTTTTTAGGAATCAATGAAAACCCTACCTTTTACAACTGCCTTTTAATTAGCCAAACACTTCGATATTTCAAATTATTAAATTAAAAATTTTAGCAACGTAGAAGGAGAGTTCAGCTTGCTGTGCAAGATGGTTTTTACATAGCGCATTGTTGAAAATATTTAATAATTAAATTTTAAAGACCGTGTCAAATAAAGTAAAATTTGCTAAAGCAAAAGAACATGATTTTTATTCTACACTTAATAAAAGAGTGGAAGAATATTTTACCGGTAATAAATTATCGAAGAATGCCAATTGGATGATGAGATTCAAAACGTTTTTTTTCCTGGCTATACCAATTTCAGCGTACATGCTTCTTATTCTAAATCCGAATCCACTTTTTATGCAATTCATATTGTGGGCTGTCATCGGATTTTTTACAGCATTCATCGGGCTTAATATTTCGCATGATGCCATTCATGGATCATTGTCAAAACATAAAAATGTGAACAAACTTCTCAGCTATACTTTCAATATAATTGGTGCTAATGCTTACATGTGGGGCATTATGCATAATATTGTCCATCATACATACACTAATATCAATGGACATGATGAGGATATTGAATCAGTTCCTTTATTACGCGTGTCGCCTCACCAGAAACTACTAAGAATTAACCGCTATCAATACTGGTATGCATTCCTGTTATATGGCCTTGGGTCGCTGAGCTGGGTGTTCGTAAAAGATTATGTAAAATTCTTTAAAAAGAAAATCGGGAATTACGAAAACAAAAAACATCCTCGCGTAGAATATTTTAATTTATTTTTTTTTAAGTTGGTTTATTATACCCTCTTTTTGGTGCTGCCCATGATTCTCATTAATGCATCGTGGTGGCAAATATTACTGGGTTTTTTGCTATTGCATTTTTGCGAAGGGATCACTATGGCTGTTATTTTTATGCTGGCACATGTAGTAGAGGAAACGGATTTTCCCCTGCCTGATGAAAGAGGAAATATCCAAAATTCATGGGCTGTTCATCAATTATATACTACAGCAGATTTTGGAAGAGGAAATGATATTTTAAACTTTTTTTGTGGCGGGCTTAACTTCCAGGTAGAGCATCATTTATATCCACGCATTTGCCATGTACATTACAAAGCCATATCCCGTATAGTTGAAAAAACCGCGGGAGAATATAACCTGCGTTATAACGCCAATCCTTCTTTCAGGGGAGCTATCCTTTCTCACATTCGCCTTTTGAAAAGGCTGGGTAGAAAAGAACCCATTGCTATAGCCTGATATCAATCGCAGTTGACAACTATAACAGTTATGCTTAAACGTTCTTATACTTTTTCAAACACAAGCCTGAAATGATCCATTGTTTCATTTTCAAAACAAATTTTGTTAGGGCTTATTTTGAACACCTGAACCAGGTGGCGGAATTCTTTATCAAAAAGATATTTTGGCAACAGGGATGCATATAAAAAATATTTTTTCAACTGAAATTTCCTGAATTTCTTTCTCCATCTTTTTATTGTTTCTATATAATCATACCTGCCGCTACTTTTTGAAATTAATTTAAAATACGGAGCTGCATTTCTTATTACCTGCTCTTCACCATAAGGCAGCCACGAACCCGGAAATTGCTTTACCATTAACGCCATTGCATAAGATGGGGAATTTTTATCGGCATCAACGCTTACTTCTTCAAGCGGCATCATATTTTTATCGAACACCATTGTTTGCATATAAAACCTGCCACCAGTGGGTAACAAATCACTAAGCCCTTTAAAAAAATTATGGTAAACTTCATCCTGCCTGCCTTCTTTGTATTCTTCTATTGAACAAAAATGTTCGAGGCCTCCTATACACGTAATTGCATCAAAAGTTCCGAAATCTTCTGGATTAATATACCTGCAATCTTTCACATAAACCTCCATCGCATTCTTTACACAGGCTGCAGCTTGCCCGCTTGATAAAGTAACTCCAATGCCTTTTGCACCACGCCCTTTTATATAATTGAGAAATGGCCCCCAGCCACATGCCATATCCAATACTTTGGTGTTGTTTTTTATACCAAGGCTGTCTGCTATAAATGTGTGTTTCTTTTTTTGTGCTTCTTCAAGTGTCATTGAAAAATCACCATCAAACCTGGCGCCACTGTAGTCTGCCATCTCTCCAATACTTAAGCGAAATATTTCGTCAATAGTGGTATAAGTAAAATCAAGGTCATTTTTGGAGGCCATTTTAAAAGATTTTATAGCGTATTAACTCAGTACAAATTACGCAGATTATTTACATTATAAATTATTATTTCTCATCTCCAATTGCGGTACTACATTCATAAAAATAGAAATCTTCGATATTTGTTCGTTTACTACATAAAACAAGAAAAGGCAAATGATTTGTGAAAATAAAATTTATAGTAAGTGTGATTTTTAGCGGGTACTTGCGAATAATAGTGGTATGAATAGGGGATATTTTTTACAAAAACCGGAGATCGTTATCTTCGTAATATCAATTTTCTTTCATTACTAATTGACTTTTTGAACAATCCTTTTTAAATTTATTTTATGAAATACAAACTCAGATTAGAAATATCCGTATTCCTATTAATAATTATTACTAATTGCATGGGCCAATCAGCCCGTTCAGGGAATAAAGCTCAAGCCACTCCTAAAGATTCCATCCATATTATGGAAGCAGGCAGGATTGTTTTTGCTAACACTTGCCAGGCGTGCCATGGGAACAAAGCATTTCCTCAGGCGCCTTCCCTGCAAATGTTGATGGCTGTGCCGCCACGTGCTATTTTAAATACCCTCAACAGTGGAAAGATGCGCCAACAGGCAAAAGCACTCAGTGAAAAGGAGCGGGAACAAGTAGCGCAATATATCAGCCATAAACTTCTTAAGGAAACCGTTATGCCTAAAGAAGCATATACGAAATATACTTTTGGTGGAGGAAATAAGCTCTATGATTATTCCGGATTTGGAGGCAACCTTGGGTCTACCAATTTTCGTTCTGCGGCGCAGGCAGGTATTTCGCGGGATAATGTAGATAGCCTCAAATTGAAATGGGCTTTTGCCTTTCCGGATGCAAGTGATATGCGCAGCAAACCTGCAATAGTTGGCAAATGGATTATTACCGGAAATAGCCAAACCGGCGATGTATATGCTATTGACCGTTTTACTGGCAAACTCGGCTGGCATGTAACAGCTTCCAACGGCATAAGAAGCGGAATAGTAGTAGAAAAATCGGGTAATTCTTATACCGCTTATTTCGCTGATGGAGCTACTTATGTATATGCTGTGGATGTAAACAAAGGCAAAATAATTTGGAGCACAAAAGCCGGCGTGGATGCAATGGCAATGAACACTGGTACAGTCGCAGTTTCCAGGGGGAAAGTATTTGTGCCGCTCAGTACTTATGAAGTGGTAGCTGCTGCCGATAGTAATTACAATTGTTGCACCAATTCAGGTGGCATTGCTGCACTGAATGCAAAAACCGGTGCATTAATCTGGTACCATAGAGTAATACCCGCAAAGGCAACTGCAAGAAATGACAAACGCAATAAAAAACCTTTTTACGGACCTTCAGGCGCGCCAGTATGGTGCAGCCCTACTATAGATTCTAAAAGAAACCTTTTATATATAGGTACTGGCGAAAATTATTCGTTGCCAACTACTTTTACCAGCGATGCCATACAGGCCATTAATATGACGACGGGAAAACAGGTTTGGAATTTTCAGGCCACTGAAGGTGATGCATGGAACCTTGCTTGCCCAACAATTATCAATTGTCCCGGAACCAAAGGCAGGGACCTTGATTTTGGAATGGCCCCAATTTTAGTAACTGGCAAAGACGGTAAACAACGGCTGCTAGCTGGCCAAAAATCAGGAGTAGTTTATGCGATTAATCCCGAAAATGGAAAGCTATTGTGGAGAACCCGGATTGGCAAAGGCGGTACGCTTGGTGGCATACATTGGGGAATGGCTACTGATAGCGAAAATGTCTATGCGGCAAATGCTGATAATTTGTTGGGGATTAACTATGATAGTTTGAATATTAAAATAACTCCCGGAATTTATGCCATTGATATCTTATCCGGACAAGTGAAATGGTCCACTCCAACTCCTAAAGTAGTTGGTGCACCGTCTTACCTGAGAGCCAACTCAGCAGCACCTGTTGTGATCCCCGGAATTGTATTCGCAGGAAGTAATGACGGCCATTTTAGGGCGTATGATACCAGTGATGGCCATATCATTTGGGATTACAATACTGATAAGGAATTTGAAACTGTAAATGGATTGCCTGGAAAGGGTGGAAGTGTTGATGTAGCTTCTCCCGTAATTGCCGATGGAATGATATACCTGAATTCAGGTTATTCCCAATTTGGCGAAAAGGCAGGCAATGTATTGTTAGGTTTTTCCGTAAAAAATTAAATTGAAAATAAAATTCTTATTCACTTGGCCGCAACTCGCTTCGTACCCACATGAATAAAAATATTAAATTTTAAATCGTCCGGATGAAAGGAGAATTGTGCTAAAAATATCGAATATTGATCAAGGAATATAAAATGAAAAATTGTTGATCAAAATAAAAAACTGCCTTAATTGTTTGTTTACTGGTAAGAGTAAATGAAGCATGGATGCTCAAAAGTTGAAAAAAAAATGTGAGCGGTTAGATTGCTACAGTGAAATGGCGGGATATAAATTTATTAGGAATTAAGATATCGATTTAATGCTTGGCGAAGTGTGTTTTTATCTTTCCAGTAAACAAAGTTTTATTGAAGTTTTCTAATTTTCCTTTCGGTTTTTGTGAAAAAATATATCTATTAATCAATTTCTTTTTCAACAAAATACATGTCTATTTCACCAATGTTTTTTGCAAAAATTTTCCCACGGTGTGTACAGTCATATTTATCCTTTATTAGTTCATAGGTAGCTGCAGAAATATTTACGCGGCCTGCTTCACCATTGCTTTCCATCCTGCTGGCTACATTTACGGTGGAACCCCAAATGTCATAAGCGTATTTCTTTTTACCAACAACACCGGCAACTAATTGGCCTGTATTGATACCCACTCTGATATGCCATTCAGGTAAATTTCTTTTTGTTCTTTCTGCATTTCTTTTCAAAATAAAATCCTGCATTTCAAGGCCAGCTTTAACTATATTTAATGGATGGGTATTATTTGTTGTGGGTATGCCACCGGCGCACATATATGAATCTCCGATTGTCTTTATCTTTTCTAAACCATTTTTTTCAACGATGTCGTCAAAAGCCATAAAGAAAATGTCCAGCTCTGATATTACTTCCTGTGGAGTAAGATTTTCCGATAGTTGTGTAAATCCTTTGAAATCGGTAAAAAGTACAGAAGCCATTTCATAATACCTTGGTGTAGCACTTCCATTTTTTTGTAGTTCCTCCGCTACTTCTGCCGGCAGTATATTTAATAATAGATTTTCAATTTTTACTTTCTGGCTATCAAGTATTCTATTGGTTTTAATTTTTTGCCAATAATTTCGATATAAGATAATCGCAATAAAAAATAAGAGCCCTAAACCAATCATAAGGGCGTTTTTTGCAAGTTTTTGTTTTTTAAGGTCAAGGTCTTGTAATACCTGGTCTTTTTTCAATAAATCAATTTGGCTTTGTTTCTTTTGAATATCAAAATTGAACTGTAGGCTTGATAATTTTTTTGCTATATCTAGGTTATATAATGAGTCTTTAACTCCGGTAAATAAAGTTTCATATTTGAAGGCATTTTTAAAATCCGATTGGCTGGAATAGGCAGCTGCCAGCCCCCTGTATGCGCTTTCCAAATCATAATTGGCACTGCTGATCTCCTTTAAAATAGTTTCTGACTGTTTATAATAATCAATAGCTTCTGCTACATCGCCCTGTCCCATATAAGTATCTCCAAGGCCAAGCAATGATTGGCCCATATCAACTTTTGAATTTAATTTTTCTGAAATATCAAATGCTTCCTGGTGGTATTTAATAGCTGTTTGAAAATCTTTCCTTTTTTGATATACTTTTCCAATATCATTCAAAGTATAAGGAATATTTTCAGAACCTTTATAAGCGGCCATCGACTTTTGAAAATAGATAAGCGCAGAATCGTAGTTTTCTTTTAATAAATATAGTTCTCCAATATTTACCGTGATGGTTCCTATGGCATCATTGTTTTTCAATGATTCGCTCATAGGTAAAGCCCTTAAATAATATCCCAGGGCCTGATCGCGTGTAGAAGGCTTGTGATAATAAACTGCGCCGATATTTTGCAAAGCAGTTAACATTCTGAGCGTATCGCCTATCGCTTCGGAAACCTGCAAGGCTTTTAAATATAATTCCAAAGCTTTTTCATCATCGCCCTGGTTGAAATAAACCGCACCTTCATTGCTTAAAATATTAGCAACTCCTGATTTGTCTTTTAAAGAATCAAAAACCGCCAGGGAATGATTGTAATTTTCAAGGGACCCTACATAATTTCCCAATGTGAAATATGCGATTCCAATATTTTTATAAGCATACGCCAACCCACTTTTGAAATCTGTTTTTTGTGCTAAATCCCTTGCTGTTATTGCATAGTTAATAGTTTCCTGGGGAGAAATACTAAGAAATTCTTTGCTAAGCGATATTAGAGAATTGACTTTTAAAGTATCTTCCTTAGAGGCAGAAATCACCTTTTTTATACTATCAATTTTTGAATTTTGTGCAAAGCAATGAAAAGAGAAAAACAAAAAAATACTGAAGAATAAATATCTAATAAGCATGAAATAATCTTTACCGGTTCAAGGTAAATATTTTCTCTTTAATTTGATGATATAAAAAAGAAGGAAGAATTTTTATTCTCCCTTCTCTATTTTCAAACAGGGTTTATAATTTAATGTTTAATAATTCTGAATACTTTAAATGTGCCATTAATCATTACCTTAATAAAATAAACGCCACTTTCAAATCCTGATAAATCCAATTGCACGCTGCTTCCATATATTATTGCGGGTTTAAAACCGTAAGTTCTTCCCAGGGCATCCGTAATTGTTATTCCATTTGCTGATACTATAGCATTATTAATCTTCAAAGTAATCTTTCCATTTGTAGGATTAGGATACGCAAGGGTGATATTTTTATCAGGATTTAATAATTCATCATTTAATGCAGCTATCATTTCGCCTTTGAACGGATTCTGATAAGATAACGCTTGCTGTCCCGGAGTTAACTGATTAATACCAATAATATCGTCTAGGCTTGTTGGTGCCGGGATTGGTAAAGTATTTGTAGAAATTCCCGCAATCGAACTTTCTCTGTTATAATTACGATGATGATGGCCTCCTCCATCATCCCCTTCATTTACGAAGAGAGATCCGGAGGCATAATTAATTGTATAATTATTGGATATTTGGAGAATTAAACCGGATGGCATTATGGTATAAGTTCCTGGATGCTCCTTATAATAGACAGGGCTAACTTTATAAACAGGCTCTGAAATAATAGTACTTGCATCTCCATTCAAAAATCCGGTAATGGTAGAAGTAAACACCGGTAAATTATCATCATCCGAAATAGTTTTGTTATCAGCTTTCACTGTAAGTTTTGTCGGTGTAATGGTAATTTTGCCACTGGTATTTACAATGGTATAATTAGCAGCCGATCCACCACTCAAAGTAATTGGGTAAGTTCCAACTCCTGAGGTTATTGTTGCCGTTGTATTAGCAACTGGCTGGGTAATATTGGCAGGCCCATCACCATTTAAAAAACCACTGTAAGAAATTCTGAATGCAGGATTATTGTTACCGTACACTTTAAAGGTGTCTACCACTTTAGCATTTAATACCGCTGAATTTACTGTAAGCAGCCCATTTATATATTGAACATTATAATTGGACGGTTGAATAATAGCTCCTGATGGAACGATACTAAATTTTCCTGATGGAACATTGGTTGGTTGAACTATTGTACCTGAGGCGTTCAGCAAATTATAAGAGATTGTACCTCCGGTAAAAACGGAATCAGCATTATCCTGGTATTTATATCCTGTAATTTTTGAAGTAAATGCCGGAGTTTGAGAACCATAGGAAATAATAGAGCTGTCTGTTGTCACAGTAAGAGGTGCGGGCAAAATAGTAAGTTTGCCCAGCCCGTAAGTTATATCAAAGTTACTTGAAAGAAGAGCCCCTGGAACAACGGTATTTGTTCCTGCGGTAATGCCTGTAATTAAATCAATAGATTTGAAGACTGATAAAGTATCATTAGCAGGTGCAGTTACGTCAGTCTGATCAATTATTGCCGCAACGTTTGAGTTGCTGGTATCTCCTACAGTAGCACTGTTCACCAATGCAGACCCATTTACGAGTGCCCTTGAATTTACCAAAGCTCTCGAATTTACCAATGCCCTTGAATTCACCAATGCCCTTGAATTCACCAAAGCTCTGGAACTTACCAGGGTAGTTGTATCAGGCGATACTTCGTAATTAAATACCGAGGCTGTTGCCACATCAACAATATTCGTTGTATCATTTACCGTGCTCCCATTTACCAAAGCTCTAGAATTTACCAGCGCTCTTGAATTTACCAAAGCTCTTGAGCTTACTAAAAAACTAAGGTTCGTTAAATCTGAATTCACCAACGCCCTGGAGTTAACCAATGCACGCGAGTCTACCAATGCGACAGCATTTGTTACTAAATTACTCTGGTAAGTTGATAGGAGAGAATTAAGAAATGAACCTCTATCAGTAATTGAAATTAAAGAATCCCCATAGGTAAAATTGTAATTGAAACCTGCAATTTTATCTCCATAAGTAAGAGTGGTATCTCTTGGCGTAATTACCAATGGCATGGGTTTCACAGAAAGGATGCCATTATTAAATACATAAGTATAATCCTCTTTTAACGCAACCAGGACAGAATCGCCGGGCTTAAAGGATTTCATCGCTGGCTGAATTATATACAACCCTACATTGCTTAAGCTGGTTGCTGTAGTAGTATAATTCAGAGTGTCAAGCCCAAGGTTGGTTAGAGTTAACCCTGTTTTTGCCAAAGGAATACTGTCTACTAAAACAGTAGAAGTGAAAGCTGGAATTTGTTCGCCATATTTTTTAGTAGCATTCACTGCCGTAATTGTTATGATTCGTTTTACAGCAGAGAAGAAATACAATGAATCGGAGGCACCTCCATCTAACCCGCTCGATGAAATTGGCGGGGTATATATATGTATAGCCGGATTGCCAATAAATGTAGGAATAGTAGCTGTAGCCACTGTATTGCTAATTACTGTAGTGTTAAGCGTATCTGCCCTGAATATAATTTTGGAATTGGCAGCCAGATAATTTCCTTTTACCGTAATTGTAAACGGTTGGGTTCCAGGTTTTATAGTGGTTGTATCGTAAACTAATTTTGTTATTGAAGGCTTAGGTGTAGCAAAGGTGCGCATGGCATTATCTGCCTGTATTAATCCATATCCGGTATTATAATCAAATCCGGGCGTACCCATATCTAAAGCAGTACTTTCCATCAAAGACCTTATTGAATCCGGAGTAATAATTATTTGTTTAGCAAATTTTTTCTTTCCTTCAATTAATAAAGCGGCAACCGCAGCGGCATGAGGTGCTGCAGCAGATGTCCCAAAGAAATTAGGGAATTGATCGCCGTCTATATTTACACCGCCCATATTTACGGTAGTATTTACTCCATTAGGTGCGCAAAATTCTGGTTTGTTTCTAACAATTCCACTATCTGGAGTCCCACCGGTAGAAGAGAAAGAAGCTATAGTTGGTGGGTTTACTCCATAAGCAGGAGTATTGGAATAAAGTACCGCGCCAACAGCCATTGCACCAGCGGCATTTGCTTGTCCTACTATGGTAGAATTGCCTGAATTATATTTACTGATAACTCCGTTCCCGCGGAAGAAAACATATTTGAAAGTAACACTACCGGTTCCTGAAGCTCTCACGATCATAATGTTGGCCTGGGTTGTTTGAGTAACTGTAAAAGGCAGCACTTCTATCGGGTCTCCTCCAATATTATTTCTGTTAAAACCAAATAAAGCATTGCCATTATTATCGGTTAAATAAATATCCAGGTCATTTACTGTTCCTGATTGCGTATTTCCGGAAGAATATATTCCATCCTGCCATTGTAATACAATGGTATAGGTGCCGGGTGTAAGATTGATTGTTTGATAAATATCAGTACCTGTAGTGCTAAAATTATGCGCCTGCCCTGAAATCCCATTAGGCGCAGGAGATGGATTAAACATACCCTTATAAGATTGATTTCCATAATTGCCTGCTGCAGAAAAGTAAGCAACTCCATTGTTGGCCGCATTATTTACAGCCTTGGCTACCACGCCATCCTGGAAGAATGGTTCAGTTATATAGGTGACATCATCTACTATCACATTGCAACTATCCTGCTGTAATTTGGTAATGCCCTGAGCAAAATCGCTGGCATTAATAAAACCAGTACGGAAAGCAAGTTTGGCAGCCGGAGCAACATCATGCACAATTTGAAGCATAGCCCTGCCTTCATCAGTAGCCTGTCCATACGGGTAGTCCTGCAATACTTCCACAGGAGTGGGATAAACGGAATTCCCGCTTCCAGGCAAATCGCCGTTTAAAACATCTGTTTGCGCTCCACCTAATGTGTTATAGCTATTTGATATAACGCCCACTTTTACACCATCTCCTGTAAGCCCATATCCGCCACGCACAAGGTAAGATTGAATAGAGGTATCTCCCTGGCTGGTAACAATTCCTACGTTGCCGATAGATGGGAACAAGGGCCTGCAATAATCTATAAAAGTAGTTAAACTATTTAATTTTAAAAGATTACTAATTGGGTATTCTCCGGAAATAATTAAAGTATTAGGGCCATTATCTATGAGTTTAGTTATTCCATATGCAGGAGTTTGCAATAGGTTTAATAAGGTTTGATACTGCCCCTGGAGAGCAACCACTTCAATCATTACACTATCATTCCTTATGATGAAAATGTTTTGTGTTGTATCTGAAACGGAACCAAAATTCAAAGCAAGCGAATTCAATTCTGCCCCGATAAGATTTTTTATTTTACCCCCGGGTGGTGGTGGGTAATAAGGTAAAATGCAATTATTAAAAGTTACCAGGGCTGTATCAGTTGAACTGCATCCGCCACTAGGGTCTGTGACAGTCAAAACATAACCACCAACTGCGTTTACGGTAGGTGTGAGTGTATTTGCTCCGGATATAATTTTGCCATTATTTATTGCAGCCCAGCTATATTGTAATCCTTGACTGGAAGCAGTTCCGTCTAATTGAACAGTTGAGGTGCTGCAATCCAGCACCTTATCCGACCCTGCATTGGCAGTGGGCGTGCTGCATTGAGTAATTGGTACATAATATATGGTAACACTGCTCGCTATATTCACTTGTTTATTGCTGTAGAAAGCACCCTTTAAATTGCTCTGCCCTGAACCTATGTTTATTCCGCCAAAGGGAGCCCACACAGTACCAAACCATCCTCCTGATCCACTGCCGATATTCCAGGAATATAACCCTAAAGCACAGGTTGTACCGTCTCCATGAGTTTCAGAATATATCCTCGAAGGGTCTCCTCCGTTTTTCAAAACTACGTTCACATGGCTCAGGTCCACATCGCCATATACATAGATTTTAAATGTGCCGGTTGGATCGTTTTTGAAATCAAAAATAAATGTGGTGCTAGATCCATTTTTTATGGAATTAAAAACATAAACTCCCGTGCCTGACAAAGTAATAGTTTTACTTGCAGCTAATGCAAGGTTGCCATAAGCGCCCGGAGTTATAGTTTTTGTTGTTGTAATATTGGTAGTTCCGGCTTTTGGAAAAACACTGATTGCGGGCATTGATGGCAGTACTGGTAAATTGGGGGTACCCGTAATATTTCCACCTCCCGGAACCGGGCCGGTATAAGTAGTCCCTTCCGGATGGGTAACTTTTCCACTCACTTTTCCTGAAGAGCCAAATGTGATATTTCCATTAACATCAATATTACCATTGACAGTGCCGGCTGATCCTACAGACAATGCAGGCCCTTTAATAGCCGCAGAATTAGCAGCGGTAATATTACCCGTAATTTTATTGCTGGATCCAAGCAAAACTGTGCCACCACTATAAATATTCCCATTTATTGAGATACTGCTACTTCCGGTTTGTACCATAGAATTGCTCCCGATTGCACCGCTTTTAATATTTGAGGAAGCTCCTATCTGAACTCCATTGCTGCCATACAATACAAAATCGCTGATCTTAAGATTTTGGCCAATTAAAAATGAAGGGGCCTGAAATATCATAAATAAGATAATAGCCTTTTTAAATACACGCAGACACAGTAAATTTTTTTTCATAATTTTTTTTAAAACAGGAATAGAAATTTTATACGGCCTCTTTGGGAGTTAAAAGCAGTCACAAAATTTAAGCTAAGTACATAAAAATAGGGTATTATCCCTTACGTGCTTTTATGGCAAAAGAACAAGTGAAATTTTAAGATTTGCGAAGGGCTTATGGAAGGATATTGTTCTGTAAAAGTAAATTGTTATAAAATACAAGCCAAAAATATTTCTTTTAAAAATGAAAAGATGGAAGAAGAATGGTTGTCTAACTAAAAAATAATTTGTTCAATTTTATCTTCTTTTATTTATTAAATAAAGATTCCCGTGTAAACAGAAAGAACGAAACATTGTTGGTAAAAGCGAATGATTTTTCAAAATAAAAAATATCGAATATTGAACAAGGAATATGAAACGAAAAATTGTTGATCAAAATAAAAAACTGCCTTAATTGTTTGTTTACTGGTAAGAGTAAATATTTTGTGAATGGCACGAAGTATGAAAAGAAGTTAGGCCATTCTTAAATCTAAAAATTCTTATTCCCACAATTTTATCACTTTACGGATTAGTGGACCACGTAATTACTTCCTTTACAAAAGTGCGCCTGTTTAATTTTAGCTGCGCGATAATTAGTTCTGCAATGTCTTCTGCATGTGTTACCTTATTTTCATTATTGCTAAGTAAATTATTTTCATGAGCAAGCTCTGTAACAACTGTGCTCGGTGCAAAGGCGGTTACCCTTATATTATGTTTGCGTACCTCCTGCATCAACGATTCTGACAAACCTATAACGCCAAACTTTGAAGCGCTGTATGCACTGGCGCCGGCTGAGCCTTTTAATCCTAAAGTTGAAGAGATATTGATAATGTCGCCGGTCTGCCTTTCAATCATTTGCGGCAGCACGGCACGCGTAGCATAGTACACGCCCAACAGGTTTACCTTTATTTGCTTTTCCCATTCAGCAGGTTCCAGTTCAAGGAATTTGCCAAACTTTGCGATGCCCGCATTGTTGATAAGAATATCAATAAAACCCAATTGGTTTTTTATTTTTTCAACTGCTTTATTTACCGAAAGAATATCACTTACATCTGCTACAGCAATAGAAGTTTTTACACCAATAGCCTCAATTTTCTTTGCCACGCTTTTTAGGTTTTTTTCTGTACGTGATACCAGTGCAACATTAACGCCTTCGTTTGCCAGCGCTATCGCAATGGCACGCCCGATTCCTTTTCCGGCTCCAGTTATTAATGCGTTTTTTCCTTGTAATGATTCCATGCTTTTATTTTTTATAATAATTTATTCTTTTTAAATGTGGAAAAAATTTTATTTTCAAAAACTTTGCTTTGGAAACAAACCGAACATGTATTTTAATAAATTACAAAGGTAAGGTATCAATCATGCAATGGTCAAAATTGAGTAGGGGCAACCCTTTCGGTTGCCTAACATAATAGAAATCTGCGGTGAGGGGAGTAAAAAAATTGATAAGGTAATTCATTATACGGGGGAAGAGATGATGGTTAAAAAGTAAAATGAGAATCGGAATTGGTGCTTCGTTTTTATTTGGGAAAGAGGAAATAGGAATTTGGTTTATTTGTTTGTTTGCTATCGCCTGGAAGATGTAGGTCATGTGGAAAAAGATGGAAGCAAATGAGGATTTTTTTTGAAAGAAACATTAGCTTTTATCCTCTATGTATTTCATTTTTTCAGGCCAGCAATGGGAAGAAGTGCAGCCGTCGTCTGGTCTCCTGACCAACGGCACTAAATAAAGTTAGTGTCTTATTATTTTCATAGATTAGCGTAATGAATCAAAACTTCGCAGTTCATTCTTCACAGTTTTTTACAGCTACCATTTATCAATCGAATTATTTGCTCAAAGATGATACCCATAAAGACATCATAATAGATAGTCTTAAATTTTTAGTAACGGGCAAAAGAATAGATTTAAATGCCTTTGTCATAATGAGTAATCATATTCATTTGATTTGGCAGCCTTTGGTCGGTTTTACTTCTTCTGATATCCAGTCATCTTTTATGAAATATACAGCACAACAGTTGAAACGTTCGCTTATAAAAAATGATGCGGCAGTACTCTCTAATTTTCAAGTAAATAAATATGACCGTGAATACCAGATATGGAAAAGGGAACCCCTGAGTATTGAATTAATTTCTGAAGATATTTTCAAACAAAAATTTGAGTACTTACATTACAATCCAGTGAAGGCAGGTTTGTGTGAAAAACCGGAAGATTATTACTATTCATCTGCGAGGTTTTATCATGATGGATTGGATGGTTTTAAAATGCTGACACATTTTACTGGAAATTGAATTGTGATGGCATTGGATGCCGTTGGTCGGGAGACCAGACGGCGGCGTCCATTCATGAATTGGCAAGCCGAAAGGAAGGAACACCGTCATGGACTAAAATAATCATCGAATTATGATAAATAACTGTAAATGATCTTATTGATACTTGGATTGGCACTGACACTTCTTTCATTGGTACAATCTTTAATGGAAAAATGGAAGAAAAAGAATGTTGAGGATTTTAAACGTAAAAATTCTTTAGCACTCTTTGGACTGTTCATAGGATTAATAGGGATGTTCATGACTTTTTATTCAGGTTGGCATTCAATAAAAGAAAAATCTACAAGTGATAGCTTAAATATAGCAAAGGATAAAGAAAACAAAACTATTAGTAATAAATTACTTCTTTCACAAGAAAAAATTATTGAGTTACAAAAAGATCAATCTGATTCTTTAAGTAAAGTATTATCATCTAGTCTGAGGTTAACAGATGCACAGAAAAAACTAATTAATCTGCAAATTGAAGCAAACAAACAATTAACTGGTGATAACATTATTCCAGAACTTACTTTTATCAATTTGGGAAATAATATTGTTTCATTTATGATATGCAACAATGGAAATTATTCGATTCCAGATGTTCAGATTTCAATGACTGACAGCTATGAAATAAGAAAAAAATATGGAACGATGAATTTTGAATTGGTACCAAATATTTCAGATTACGGTAAAACTTATAATATTGGAACAATTAATAAAAAAAATTGTAACACGTTTTACAAGGTTGAAATTCCGACCTCATGGAATAACATTGCTTATTTAATTTACGTCTATTATCGAAGCGGCGATGGGTACTTTTGGCACGTGAAATACTCTCGTGATTCTAAAAAGGAGTTGCATATAGTTAATTCGTCCTATCATTATTTACATTTAAATAAAAAAGTAGTATTTCCAAAATTAAAATAGAATTTCTTATTCATCAATATTCAATATATTAAATATAGCTTTTATGAATCAATCCAAAAAGTTAGTAATCTTAGTTTTCGTGATTCTACTTTCTTTAAAAAGCTACACTCAAACTAATTCTAGTGTTTTTGTTTCTCAAGAGGGGTTAGTAAGTTTTAAATTAACAAAAGATGATTTTTATTTATATATTTCTCAAAATGGAAAAATAACTGGATATGGAACTTTTGGAAACGGCAATATTGAATATGATTATAATAATCGTGTTATTCAAATTGGCAACATAAAAATTTCATACGATACACGAGGAAGACTTGGTGCATTTGGCAATACGATTGTGCATTATGATTTTAACCAAAACAGAGTTGATAAAGTGGGTAATCTTGAAATTCATTATGACTTTTATCAGAATAGAATTGATAAGTTTGCTAATCTTTCTATTCATTACGGATTTTATGATAATAAAGTTGATAAGATTGGAAATGCAACAATAAAATACAACAATCAGGGTTTCGTTGAAAAAATAGATGATTATGATGAAATTGTCATTTTCAAGCCAAAACTTGAAGTTGCAAGTGACAAATGAACTCGATTGGAAAGTAAATTTTTATTTTAATTAGTTTCTCCCCACTTTAGCTCGATGTTGTGATACAGGTGTTAGTGCAAGAAAAGCCTATGCTATTGCCAAGATGAGATTTGTCTATTTACATGATGAGCGCAAAGTGCATATTTGTAATAATGCAAAGTTGTATTTTATTGAATTCGCGAACAGAAAATAGATGAATATTTTTTTGTAAATAATTAAATAACTATGGAAGCGCCCATATATAAAATGGAAAAGAAAACAGCAAGATTAGAAGCATTTAGTGATGGAATTTTTGGCGTGGCTATTACGCTGTTGGCTATTGAGATTGGGATTAAAGAATATCAAGGTGCAACCAATCAAAACCTTTGGCAAAAAATAGTTGAAAACTGGCCCGAATATTTTACCTATTTCAACTCATTTGCTACTGTCTTATTGATATGGATGGGCCATAACAAAATTTTAAATAAAATCTGGAAGCCAAGCCATTCTATTATTTTATTAAATGGCCTGGTGCTTTTGTTTGTAGTTTTATTTCCCTTTCCAACCCGAACAGTAGGTGCTTTTATAGGCACAAGTGGTGTCAATACAGCCGTTTCGTTCTATGCAGGTTTTACAGGCCTCATATCGATTAGTATGTTATTACTTAACCTTGGAATACTCCGGGATAAAAAAATAATCATCAATCCAGACAAAAATTTGCCATGGTTCCACAATATGATTAAAGGGCAAATCATTGGAATTGTGGTTTACGCTTTTGCCGCTATTATTGCTTTTTATTCAGCGTTTATCGCGCTTGCACTCACCTTTGGAATGTGGGTTTTTTGGGCAATAGCTACCAAAGATACTGATGAAGAAATGGAAGATTAAAATTAAGAATCAGGCATTCACCACCCTTCCGCAACGTTATGATCCTGTATCAACAAGAATCCGATTTTGTCATTACGAGTAAAGTAAAATGAATTGCCATGAATACAGAAAAATCTATCAAAAATAAAATCATTGATTATGCAAAAAGTGACGAAAGAATCAGGGCAGTTATTCTAAACGGTTCAAGGGCAAATCCGAAAGTAGCTTCTGATAAATACCAGGACTTTGACATACTTTTTGTTGTTGACAATTTTGATTCTTTTCTGAAAAATAAAAATTGGATTTCTTTCTTAGGGGATCCGATATTGAAACAACTTCCTGATGAAATGATTTTAGGAAATGAGAAAAATGAAGACAGGTTATCCTATGCTTACCTGTTGATTTTCGAAGATGGAAACCGTGTTGACCTAACCTTATTTCCTAAAGAAAAATTTGACGATTTTAAATTTGACAGCCTTACAATTGTGTGGTTGGATAAAGATGGATTGTTTCAAAACATTCCCGAATCCAGCGGTAAAGATTATTATGTATTAAAACCCAACCAACGGGAATTTTCAGAGGTTTGTAATGAATTTTGGTGGACTTCCACATATGTTGCAAAAGGGCTTGCACGGCACGAAATTTTATACGCAAAGGGCATGATGGAAAACGTTGTCCGGCCAATGTTCATGAAAGTAATTGAGTGGAAAATTGGCTATGAAAACAATTGGGAAGCCTCCGTAGGAAAATCAGGAAAATTCGTGGAAAAATATCTTGATTTGATTTCTTATGATAGAATTTTAAAAACTTATTCAAATGCTATTCTTGAAAACAATTGGGAAGCGCTATTTGAAATGATTTCTTTTTTCAAAGAATTACAGCTACAAATAGCAGAAAAGTTGCAATTTGACACAGATCCTGAAGAGGCGAATAATTCAAGAGAATATATAAAGAAGTTAAGCAAAGAGTAAAGAAACGGCAGCTAACTTTATGCGTATTGAAGAGATATCAATTTTTGCGGCAGGTTCTGAAGCTGGCATCCTTTGCTGTATAATAATTTCATGCCCTTCGGATTTAAAGCCATAACTTCTAATGGGTCGATAGCTATCCCGAAAGAAAATTAAAAATCTTCCTGGCTTATTTTCATTTTCATATCCATGAAAAATAAAAATGACATGATTATTACATTGCAAAAACACCAAAATTGATTTTCGGCATAATTTATAGCATATAATAGGTAAATTAAAATTCATCTAAAAAATTTGTTATGAAAAAAATTGCAATAATTCTGTTATTTACGTTTGGAGCTTTTACTGTAAGTATGGCCCAGGCTACTTCTGCAGCGCCAAATAGCACAAGTACTGTTAAACAAGATAAAGCCGCTTTAGCTGCTCAAAAGAAATCAGACCGTGAAGCAAAAGCTTTGGCTAAAAAGCAGGCTAAAGAATCGGCACAAGCAACATCAGCAACGGCTACGCAGAGTGCACATTTGAACAAAAACGGTACACCAGACAAACGTTTCAAAGCCAATAAAGAGGCAGGTGCAACAACGGAAGCCGCATCAGTTCCCGCTGCTTCTACCGCACATTTGAATAAAAATGGCACACCTGACAAACGTTTCAAAGGCAATAAGGCTGCACCTGCTGCCACACAAGCCCAGTCGCAAAACTCTGCACCCGCCAGCGTTACACCAAGCTCTCCGGTAGCCACTAATAGAACTACAGCTCATGTTGCTCCGACTAATACGGCTAAGGTGGCAGATAAATCAATAGGCACCGATGCGAAAGGAAGGACTATTTACCAGGGGCCAAGAGGAGGAAAATATTATATCACTAAAAACGGGAATAAAGAATATGTAAAGTAAAAGGAAACCTGTTTTTTTCTTTGAAATGCTCCGATTTAATTAGATGAAAGCCGTCCCTTGTTGATACAGGGACGGCTTTTTTTGATGACCCAAACTCAAAATAATTTTTGTAATTTCAATGAGTAAACTTTAAAAATAAAAATCCCATTTATTTGTTTGTTTACTGCATTTCCTCTTTTGAAAAAATTACAATTAGATAATTTTTAAAGAGCCAGAATGAAAACCCAAAAAAACCTGTGCGTATTTTGTTTACATTAGCTCAAAAATGAATGCCTGTATTTATAATACGCCACTAGCTTTGGGTAAAGCTGCTGGAAAAGCAGCAGCGGATTTAATTCGGGATGCTATCGCATCTAACGGAACAGCCAATATGATTCTTGCAACAGGAACGAGCCAGTTCGAAACGATAAAAGAATTGGTTGAAGCAAAAGGCATTAATTGGGGCAAAGTGGTAATGTTCCATCTTGATGAATACATTTCATTACCCGCCACTCATCCGGCAAGTTTCAGGAAATATTTACAGGAAAGATTTTTATCTCAGGTTCCAAAACTGAAAAATGCCTGGTTAATTGATGGAGAAGCAGATGCCTTAGAAGAATGCAAACGCCTGAAAACGTTGATACAAAAGCATCCTATAGATGTGGCGCTTATTGGCATTGGTGAAAATGGCCATCTTGCATTTAACGATCCTCCGGCTGATTTTGAAACGGAAGAACCATATATCATTGTCGAATTAAATGACGCATGCAAAAAGCAACAATTGGGAGAAGGCTGGTTCCAATCGGTTGATGAAGTTCCTGAAAGGGCAATCAGTATGTCGATAAAACAAATTCTCAAATCCAAACAAATTATTTGCTCTGTGCCTGGTGCCAGGAAATCAACTGCTGTAAAAAATACATTTGAAAAGGAAATAAGCAAATTATACCCGTCAACTATTTTGAGGCCGCACAACCATTGTAGTATTTATCTTGATAAAGATTCTGCCGGTTCGCTGTCCGCAAAAACAAAAGAAAAAATCACATGTATCAGCAACAATTAAAAATCTTCAACGCCAGGATAATTACGCCTCATACAATTATTAAAAACGGAAGCATCCTGGTTACTGGCGAAAAGATAACTGCCGTTAGCGAAAGAAATATTGAAGCAGAAGGTGCCATTGAAATAGATGCAAAAGGGAAATACGTTTCGCCCGGATTTATTGATATTCATGTCCATGGCGGCGGCGGCCACGATTTTATGGATGGAAACGAAAGCTCATTTTTGAAAATTGCAGAATTGCATGCGCAGTATGGGACTACCTCCATGTTGCCAACTACATTAACCAGTAGTAAGGAAGAATTGATTCAAACGCTGGCTATTTATGAAATTGCCAATAAAAAAAATACAAAGGGTGCACAATTTCTGGGTATGCATTTGGAAGGGCCATACATTTCAATGAACCAACGTGGCGCGCAGGACGCCCGCTATATCCGTAATCCAGATGCTGATGAATACCACGAAATACTTTCATCAACCTCTTGCATTAAAAGATGGAGCAGCGCACCAGAATTAAAAGGTAGTATGGAACTAGGCCGTTTTTTAAAATCAAAAAATATCCTGCCGGCAATTGCGCATACTGATGCTATCTATGAAGAAGTGTTGGAGGCTTTCGGTAATGGTTACACGCTAATTACTCATTTGTATTCTGCAATGACTGGGGTTACCAGGAGAAACGCTTACAGGTTTGCTGGTGTAATCGAAAGTGCTTATTTGATTGACGAAATGGATGTAGAAATAATTGCTGATGACGTTCATCTACCACCGCCTCTGCTGAAACTTGTGTACAAAATAAAAGGGCCTGATAGGATTGCTTTGATCACCGATGCCATGCGTGCTGCCGGAATGCCCGAGGGCGAAAGTATTTTGGGAAGCCTTCATAATGGATTAAAAGTAATTGTAGAGGATGGTGTGGCAAAGCTACCTGATCGTTCATCTTTTGCAGGAAGTGTCGCCACTGCCAACCGTTTATTAAAAACGATGGTAACAATGGCTGATGTTTCTATAGCTGATGCGGTAAAAATGCTTACTGCAACACCGGCGCGCATCCTAAATATATCGGATACAAAAGGAGAATTGATTGCAGGTAAAGATGCAGACATTGTAATCTTTGACGATGATTTTACAATTCAAAAAACGATTATACAGGGAAAGGTAAAATGGGCAGGCCGCGATCTACCCATTCAGTGAATAAAATTTCATATTTTTCAATTTCGAAAATCAATCCATGAAACCTTAACTCATGAATCTAAAAAAAACATTTACTCTTGCTTTTTTTCTTTTGTTTTCTTCTTTTTTGTTAGCCCAAAAATGGCAACCAAAGAAAGCGCCTTTAATGACACGTTTCGCACAGGATGTAAACCCTAATAAAGTGTTACCTGAATATCCACGCCCGCAAATGGTGCGTAATAAATGGCTTAACCTGAACGGAATTTGGCAATACCAGCCTGGCACTTCTGAAATTGAATCGTTGCCTCAGGGTAATTTGTCATCTCATATTTTAGTTCCTTTTCCTGTTGAGTCTGCTTTGTCTGGCGTGATGGAACATCACGAGCGACTATGGTATAAAAGGAATTTCACTATTCCAAAAGACTGGGCAGGAGAAAGAATATTATTGTATTTTGGTGCAGTAGATTTTGAATCAGAAGTATTTATAAATGGGCAAAGTGTGGGTGTCCACAAAGGTGGTTACGATCCGTTCAGCTATGATATAACGGATAAGCTTACACGAAATGGAACGCAGCAAATTGCGGTTCGTGTTTATGACCCTACTGATAAAGGAGGGTTCCCAAGAGGCAAACAATCCCTGAAACCAGGCGGAATTATGTACACGCCAACAACGGGAATCTGGCAAACGGTTTGGCTGGAACCTGTTCCTGAAAACTATATAAGGGGTATAAAAATAGTTCCTGATATAGATCAATCCGTTTTGAAACTCACTGTGAATACGGATAATGCTGAAGATTTTGATGTAGATATAAGGATCAAGGATGGAGAAAAATTAATAACTTCAAAATCTGGCAAAGCAAATAATGAAATAATTATTCCTGTTCCCAATGAAAAACTTTGGTCGCCGGATCATCCTTTTTTATACAATCTATCCATCTCCATAAAAAAAGGAAACAAAACGGTGGATGATGTTTCCAGTTATTTTGGAATGAGAAAAATTTCTATAGAAAATGATAGGGGGTATAAAAAAATGTTTCTTAACAACAAGTTTGTTTTTGAAATAGGCCCGCTTGACCAGGGTTTCTGGCCTGATGGAATTTATACAGCGCCAACCGATAAGGCTATTCAAAATGATTTAGAGATGATGAAAAAATTAGGTTTTAATATGGTGAGAAAACATATTAAAGTAGAACCTTACCGCTGGTATTATTGGGCCGATAAACTTGGCCTTTTGGTTTGGCAGGATATGCCTTCTGCTAATTCATATACAGAACATACGCCCCCGGTTGATACCGCGGAATATGAATCTGAATTGAAGCGTATGGTTGAAACTCACTGGAATTCCCCGTCAATAATAATGTGGGATTTATTTAACGAAGCCCAGGGGCAAAACAACACAGTTCACCTTGCAAAAATGGTGAAAGAATTAGACCCTTCACGTTTGGTGAACCAGGCGAGCGGAGGTGATTTTTTTAATGTAGGAGATGTTTTGGATATACACAGTTACCCTGCACCAGCCTGCCCTTCAAGCACAAGTCAGGCGCTGGCCTGCGGAGAATATGGCGGAATTGGCTACGCAATAAAAAATCATACGTGGAGCAAAGGATGGGGATATTTAATGATTCAAAACCAAAGAGAGTATGATAGTTTATATAATCAATTTGCAAACGATCTTATCGTCTTTAAAACCAACAATGGTTTAAGCGCCGCCGTATACACACAAATTACGGATGTGGAAACAGAACTAAATGGTTTAATTACTTATGATAGGGCAGTGGTAAAAGGCAATCTTCAAAAGATCAGGCAATCTAACTGGAATATGATTCATGAAAATTTATACCTCTCCAACATTTTGCCCACAAGTGAGAAAGAAGGGCGGAACTGGAAATATTCTTTTGAAAAACCTTCTAACGGTGAATGGTACACGAAAAATTTTGATGATGCCAATTGGAAAATTGGTGAAGCAGGATTTGGAACAAAAGAAACGCCGGGCAGCGTTGTAAGAACTGTTTGGAATACAGATGATATCTGGATTAGGCAGGAATTCTCTTTGGGCAATCTATCCAAAATGGAAAAGAATAATCTCGTTTTATACCTTCATCATGATGATGATTGCGAAGTTTATATCAATGGGGTAAAAGCGGCTGATGCAAAAAATTACACATCCGGGTATTCGATGATTCAGATGAATGAAGCTGCAAAAAATGCTTTACTTGCCAATGGAAAAAATGTAATAGCCATTCATTGCCATCAGAAAAAAGGAGGGCAATATATTGATGCGGGTATTTCATTGGTAAGTGATAAACCTGGCAAATTATAAATCTCTGTTTTTTGTTGCTTTACTGGTAAATAATTAAAATTGGGAATAAAGAATTTCTTATTCTTTTAAAATGGCGATTAGGTTACTAAACAACTGAAACAGGTTCTATATTAAATTGTTACCTTCAAATATCTTTTCCTTTTCTAAACCATTTCTAATGAAGAATTTACTTTTCATTTTTTTTATGTTTATTTTTTCGCCTTATACCTCTTTGCATGCGCAAGACAGGCTTACAGGGCGAACATTTGCAACCCGCTCTGTGGTGATGGCGCAACATGGAATGGCTTGCACCAGCCAGCCACTGGCAACTGAAGCAGCCATTGATGTTTTGAAAAAGGGCGGCACAGCCGTTGACGCAGCCATTGCAGCCAATTCGGTTTTGGGTGTTACCGACCCTGAAATGAATGGCATCGGTGGCGATCTTTTCGCGATTGTGTATGATGCCAAAACAAAAAAATTATACGGGCTCAATGCTTCAGGAAGGTCACCGTACAACCTTACATTAGATATACTGAAAAAAAATGGCGCTGAACATATTCCTTTCAGCGGGCCACTGCCGGTCTCTGTTCCTGGTTGTGTGGATGGCTGGTTTCAGTTACATGGCAAATTTGGGAAGTTGCCAATGAAGGATATTCTTTCTTACGCCATCAATTATGCGCGCAATGGTTTCCCGGTTGCAGATGAAGCAGCATTTGAGTTTTCACACCTCAAAGAACTTTATGGGAATAATCCTAATGTTCGTCATGTTTTTATGCCGGATGGCTCAGCTCCAATACGAGGTGAAGTTTTTAAAAATACGTGGCTGGCTAATTCGCTTGAAAAAATTGCAAAAGGAGGAAGGGATGTTTTTTATAAAGGTGATATCGCCAAAACCATTGATGCTTTTATGAAAAAGAATGGAGGCTACCTGAGTTATAAAGACCTTGCTGATCATACTTCACAATGGGTGGATCCGGTTTCAACAACTTATCGCGGTTACCGTGTTTGGGAACTTCCGCCAAATGGACAAGGAATTACGGTTTTGGAAATGTTGAATATCCTGGAGCATTTTGATTTCAGTAAGATGGAATTTGGAAGTGCCGAACACATTCATCTTTTCACAGAAGCCAAAAGGCTTGCTTATGAGGACCGTGCTAAATATTATGCCGATCCTGATTTTGTAAATATTCCTGTTGAAGAACTTATTTCAAAAAAGTATGGAGACGAGAGAGCCAAAATGATTGATTTGGAAAAACCTTTGCCTGCAGTTTATGCGGGCAATGATAAAGCATTACAGGGAGGAGAAACGGTTTACCTTACTGTGGCTGATGACGAAGGAAATATGGTTTCGTTGATACAAAGCAATTTTGCAGCCTTCGGTTCAGGAATGGTACCGGATAGCCTTGGTTTCTTTTTGCAAAATCGCGGTTATTTATTTTCCTTAAAAGAAGGCGCCAATAATGTATATGCGCCGCATAAGCGCCCTTTCCATACAATCATTCCCGCATTTGTTACAAAAGATGACAAGCCTTATATGAGTTTTGGAGTGATGGGCGGAAGTTTTCAGCCTGAAGGGCAGGTTGAGGTTTTGATGAACATGATTGATTTTGGAATGAACATCCAGGAAGCAGGAGACGCGCCAAGAATGGATCACGAAGGCTCTTCAACGCCAACAGGGGAGATAGCTAAAGGCGTTGGCACCATTTACCTTGAATCAGGATTTTCGCAACAAACCATTCGTGCATTGTTGCAAATGGGCTATGGCGTTGCAGCCGGCACGCCGGGAAATTTTGGTGGCTACCAGGCGATAAAATTTGATTCAAAACAACATGTATACCATGGCGCATCCGACCCGCGAAAAGATGGAATGGCTGCCGGTTATTGATATAACGATTATCCTTAAACGAAATTAAGGTTGAATCCGGGATCTATCACCTAATTTATAAAAGCATAAAAACTTACATTTACTAAAAAAACGTATCATGCAAAGACGAAATTTTATCAGGAACACCGCAATAGCTGGTGCAGGCTTAAGCTTCACCGGGTTAAAATTATCCGCACTTTCAAAAAATAATCCAGCCAATAAGATAAGAGTGGCGGTTATCGGAACCAATGGGAGAGGGCTCGCACACATAGAAGCCTATCATACGATTCCTAATATTGAGATTGCTTATGTGTGTGATGTTGAAAAAAATGCATTAGCAAAAGGTATCAATCTTGCTGAAAAATTAAATGGCAAAAGGCCAAAAGCGATCCAGGATTTTCGGACGATCTTGGATGATAAAGATCTGGATGTAGTATCAATTGCAACACCCGATCATTGGCATACACCGGCTGCAATTCTTGCCTGTGCTGCAGGAAAACAAGTGTATGTAGAAAAACCCTGCGGCCATAATCCTGAAGAAGGAGAGATGTTGATAGCTGCTGCTAAAAAATACAACCGTTTGGTGCAAATGGGCAATCAGCGGCGCTCATGGCCAAATATAACAGAAGCCATGAAAATGATTCATGATGGAATAATTGGAGAAGTTTATTTTGCAAAAGGATGGTATGCCAATAACCGTCAATCAATCGGGCATGGAAAAGTTGTTCCTGTTCCCTCTAATCTCGATTGGGAATTATGGCAGGGGCCTGCTCCGCGCGAAGATTACAGGGACAATGTAGTTCCTTACAACTGGCATTGGTTCTGGAATTGGGGCACAGGCGAATCGTGCAATAACGGCACACATGAAATTGATTGTATGCGTTGGGCGCTCGGCGTAAATTATCCCAGTAAAGTAGTTTCCGGTGGTGGCCGTTATGCATTTGACGATGATTGGCAAACAACCGATACGCAGGTAATTACTTTTGAATTTGATGGAAAAAAAGCCATTAGCTGGGAAGGCCGTAGTTGCAATAATTATCCCGAAGCGGGCGGAGGAAGAGGGTTTAAAATTTATGGAAAGAATGGAACATTGGTAAATTCCGGCAATGATGATTATAAAATATTTGATAAAGATAACAAACTGATAAAAGAAAGTAAAGAAGAACCGAAAACTGACACCATTAATGCAATAGGGCCAGGAGTTCAGTTAGATGCGTATCATTTTGAAAATTTTATTAATGCTGTAAGAGATGGAAAGCCTTTAAATTCCCCGATCACAGAAGGCCATAAAAGTGTTTTGCTTTGCCATCTTGGAAATATAGCGCAGCGCGTAAGCAGAACGCTGAATTGTGATGCTGCAAATGGAGGTAAAATTTTAAATGATAAAGAAGCGCAGGCGCTTTGGAGCAGAAAATACCAAGGAGGGTGGAGGCCAAATATCAAATTATCCTGAAAATTTCTAAAAGAAATTTTACACAGTAAAACAACAAATAAGGCAAATTTTTATTTTCGTTTCAATTGAATTTTCCAGCTTTCAAGATATTGAAGGGCTGCTGTAAGCATTATTGGCTTTGCCTTCCGTAATAAGAATTCCTTAAACGAAAATCCAAAGTATTTGTTAGTTTACTGGTTACTTAAATAATTCGGCCACTACGAATTAATTTTCCAGGATAAGATAAAATGGTTTATTTCTCCAAATGCGAATTACCAGTCAGACCGTTCCAATCATTATTTTTAGTGCCGGTTTTGTGGAAATCTTTATGCGATTTGTTTGAAACATGCTCTTTTATTTTCGTCGTGCCCGACGATTTTTCATGTTGTTTCATTTTATGTCCGATTTCATTGTTTTTTTCTTTTTATCAGGCATAATAAACTTTTTATGGTTTCTTAATGTGAACTTTTTTAATGCTTAATTATTTTTTATTCTGAAGGAGGAACGTAGCTTACCGATTTATCGATCTTTAATTTTACCTCGATTTGCCCATTTCTCGTGCGTACATCAAACTCTGGTTGAGGCTCGGTTGCCGGCCCGTCTATTACACTGCCATCTATCAAAGAAAAAACGGAACCATGCCATGGGCAACGCACTTCACAATCTTCCAACAATTCGCCCTCATCAAGAGGGCCTCCCATGTGGCTACAAGTATTTGCAATCGCAAATATTTTATTGTTTTTTCTGGCAAGCAACACATTCACTTTGTTTGCCTGCACGCATTTCATAGAATTTTCTTCTAAATCATCTTCTCGGCAAACTGCGACAAATTCATTGGGAAACCCTTCCGGTTCTGCTGCGTGATTGACACCCATTTGTTGATTATATACCAGGTTGCCACCGATATATGCTGATGCTGTGGTAATACAATATCCAAGCATGGAAAGTGAAATCGCTGCCCTCCGTGATTTTTCATTTTTACGAAGTATTGCTGAGGTGAGATAAAGCCCTGTTGCCGCCACATTAAGCATCGCATGGGCAAGCCCGGCTTTGCGTTCTATTTGCGTGGTTCCGGTCCAGTCTGTTAAGCCTGTAACAGCCGCGCCTGCTGCTCCTACGAGGCCAACAATAACTGCGGCATCAGCACCTGTTTTATATTTATCGCTGCCAAATAATTCTATGGTATCTAAAACCGCGGCGGTTGTCCACGCGCCAATCGGAATATCGGTAATCAACGGGTGGAGTGGATGGCCCAGCCACTTTCCATGTAAAAAATTTTTGATGCCGTTTCCCGCTTTTCCTCCAGCTTTAAATGCATTTAAAATAACCGGCTGTATGGCTTCGCCGGCGTCTCCCAACCATTTCTGGCCGTCAATTATTTTCATTAAAGATTTTGTAGGCATAGTTATTATTATTTGGAATTTATAATTAATTTTTTTCAGATAGTTTCATCGATATTACATTATCTGAAAATGATAAGTTCAATAAGGGTTATCGTTCCAACAAATATGCCAATACACAAATCGGTCGTTAGTTCATCACACTCTATAAAATGGCTTCTTATCTTTACTCAACAACCGGATATTTTTCAATTTTTTTATTAGAAATTATTAATTCTTTTTTCGGCATGTAGATTGTTTTGTAGAATAAAATTCCATTTATTACAAATCCCTATTGATTCAATATGAAAAGAATTGCGATTATTGGTGGCGGCCCGAGCGGATTGTTTGTTTTAAAAAGATTAATAGAATCACAGGTAAAGAATGTATCAATAGAAATTTTTGAAAAGAAAAAAGAATTAGGTCCCGGAATGCCCTACAGCATTGAAGGCGCTAATGAAGAGCACATAACTAATGTTTCAGGAAATGAAATTCCGGAATTTGAAAAGTCATTATCTTCATGGATAAAAGCATTGGATGCCGAAACATTGAAAAGGTTCAAAATTGATGCAAATAATTTCAATGGTTATAAAGTATTGCCGCGGTTGCTTTTTGGCCAATATTTAGGTAGCCAATTTGGTATCCTTGAAAAAAAAGCAAAAGAAGAAGGTATTTGTGTAACAATACATAGGAATGTTTTCGTAACAGATATCATAGACGATAAAGAACAAAAACTAGTAAAAATAATTTCTGATAAAATCGAACCGGAATTATATCATTATGTTGTCATCTGCACTGGGCATTATTGGCCTACGGTCCATGAAGGCGCGGTAGAAGGTTATTTTGATTCGCCCTATCCTCCCGCAAAATTGGGTTTGAAAATAAATCATCCGGTTGCGATCCGTGGCTCATCGCTTACAGCAATAGACGCTATCCGTACGCTGGCTAAGCAAAATGGAGAATTTGTAATAAACAAAAACAATAACGTTACTTTCAGGCTTTTTGATGAAAGTAAAGGCTTTAAAATAGTATTGCATTCCCGCGAAGGAATGCTACCTGCGGTCCGGTTTCATTTGGAAGATTCCCATTTGGGAAAGGGCACCATTCTTACCCAAGAGGAAATTGAAAATAATAAAAATGAAAACGAAGGTTTTCTTTCTCTGGATTTTGTGTTTGAGAAGAATTTTAAAAATCCAATTAAAGAAAATGATGCCGGTTTTTATGAAAAAATAAAAGGTATGAACATGGAGCAATTCGTTGACTTTGTTATGAGCGCTCGGGAATCAGTGGACGCCTTCGATCTTTTATTCGGAGAATATATTGAAGCAGAAAAATCTATAAAGCGAAAAGAATCAATTTACTGGAAAGAAATGTTGGGTGTGCTTAGTTTTGTGATGAATTATCCCGCTAAGTATTTTTCTGCAGAAGATATGCTGCGATTGAATAAAACATTGCATCCGCTTATTTCGATAGTTATAGCATATGTGCCTCAATCTTCAGTTGAAGAGATGCTTGCACTTCACGAAGAAGGCATTTTAGAAATTATTTCGGTTGGGCATGATAGTTATGTAGAACCTGGTGAAAAAATTGGAGCTCATTACACTTATACCAATTCCCAGAATCAACAAATATCTATGCATTATAAAACATATATTGACGCGGTAGGCCAGCCACATTTAACTTACAACAGTTTACCTTTTAAAAGTTTAGCCGAGCAAAAAACTATTAGCCCGGCAAAAATAAAATTCCGAAATGCAAGTATTGCTATAATAGAAAAAGAAGCAGGAAATAAAAATGTAATCATAGATAAAAACGGATATTACCTGAATGTCCCAGGTATTGCTATTAACGACAACTTTCAGGTGCTTGACGAATTTGGGGCATATAACGAACGCCTGTTTATTATGGCTGTGCCTTTCATTGCCGGGTATAATCCAGATTATTCGGGGCTGGATTTTTGCGAAGCCGCTTCAAGATTTATTGTAAAAAATATTTTACAGCAATTAGGCGTTGCATAATTTATCCTGTTATTTACGGAGGAATAATAAATATTTAATTTTGTGAGAATTTACAGCCTAACTAATTTCCCACTTCCTTAGTACCTACATAAAAATTCTCATCCACCTTTATTTCTTGCACACCTGACGGTGCTCTCTGAAATTTTTCTGTAGGGTGAATAAAGATCAATTCACCTTTATTATTATAAATTTCTACCTGCATATTAAATCCTGGGATACAATTTCCCCAGCGGTAATAAAGGCTGCCTTTTATGGTTTTGTATTCCAAATTGGGAACTTTTGTAGTGCGCAAATACTGGTCAAAAACTTTTGAAAAATTAATGCCCGCCTGGTTGCTAATGTAATCTTCAATTTGTTTTGAAGTTACTGTTTGATGATAAAAAGTACTATTTAGGCCTCTTAAAATATTTCTGAATTTCTCATCATTATTAATTATCTGACGAATAGTATGGATCATGTTGCCACCTTTGTAATACATGTCGCCGCTGCCTTCTTCATTTACCCCGTAATGCGCAATTATTGGTTTATCATTCAGGATATTTTTCCTTGTGCCAATTACGTATTCATCTCCGGCTTTTTTACCATAATAATATTCCGTGAAAAGTGCCTCTGCATAATTAGCAAAAGATTCATGTATCCACATATCTGCCAAATCTTTTGAAGTAATATTATTTCCAAACCATTCGTGCGCACTTTCATGTACAATAATAAAATCCCATTTCAATCCCCATCCGCTATGCGAAAGGTCGCGTCCGAGATAGCCTTCCATGTAATGGTTTCCATACCCAATGGCACTTTGGTGTTCCATTCCGAGGTAGGGAGCATCTACCAATTTGTAGCCATCGGCATAAAATGGATAAGGACCAAACCAATATTCAAATGCTTTCATCATACGCGGCGCATCTTTAAACTGAATTTTTGCTTTGGCAAGATTAGAATCCAACACCCAATAATCCATTGTAAGGGGGCCATTTTCTCCAGGGTACATTTCTCCAAAAGTTACAAACTTCCCTATGTAAAAAGTGATGTCATAATTATTAATAGGATTGACAACAGCCCAGTCGTACGTCGTGTTTCCATCTCCATTATCTTTTACTTCCCTTAACCTTCCATTGCTAACTGTTATCAAATTTGAAGGAGCCGTAAAATGCATTTCCGCACTATCAGGTTCATCGCCCTGGTAATCTTTGCAAGGATACCAAACACTTGCCCCCAGCCCCTGGCAGGCAACTGCAACCCAAGGGTTTCCGGCTTTATCACGCCTCCAAACAAAACCTCCATCCCATGGTGCATTTTTTGCTTTTCTTGGTTTGCCATGGTAGTAAACCAACAAATTTGAAACTTTATTGTTTTCAGTTGTTGAGGTATTTCGCGGGGAATGAGAGGTCAGCATAATTGTATTCACATCGTGTTTTTGTACTAAAGGATTTTCGCCTTTTAGATAAACAAACCATACATTACCGTCATGCGTAAACGAAAGTTTTTCGCTTTTCAAAGGGAAATTTTCTGTACCTGTATTTAAGATTACAGAATCAATAATCATCGGCTCCTGGAGGTCTATCTGGAAAAAATCAGGATGCCTTTTATCCAAAACTGTATAACTTATAGCATTATAACCTTTGATGCTGCTGTCCTTAAAATCAAAAGTTACATGCAGGTTATATTTAGTGGCATTCCACCAGTACCTGCCGGGGCCATTGCTGCCGCGAAGCGTATCTGCGTGAGTAAAATGTTGGGCAAAAGAAACATTCAAAATGATAAAAAGGAAACTAAATACAACGATTATCTTTTTCATTTACTAAATTTATTTTTTTATAAACAAAGATGAAGTTAAAAAAACAATTTCCTTTTCCTCTAATAAAATTGACTGGGCATTTTACTATTTCCAGTTTGATTTTATTTTTGTTTTTTTTGCCTTCGTGTTATAATCATCATAATGACAAAAATATTTTCAGGTATAATGAACAATCCGGTATTGCTACGCTTGACCCTGCGTTTGCAAAAAGCCAATCTATCATGTGGGCTGTCCATCAGATTTACAACACTCTCGTTCAGACTGATAATAATTTAAACCTTGTGCCTTCTTTGGCAAAAAGCTGGGATATTTCTGATGATAACTTAACGTTTACTTTTCATTTGCGAAACGATGTGTATTTCCAGGATAACCTCGCTTTCCAAAATGGCAAAGGAAGAAAAATGACAGCAAAAGATGTGGTGTATAGCTTTCAAAGAATTCTTTCAGCAGCCACAGCCAGTAGCGGCGCATGGATTTTTAATGGAAGGGTTGATACAATACAACCTTTTAAAGCTATTGATGATACAACGTTTCAATTAAAATTAGTAAAGCCTTTTCATCCTATTCTTGGTGTGATGAGCATGCAATATTGTTCGATAATACCCAAAGAAGTAGTTGAGAAATATGGAAAAGATTTTCGCCGCCATCCCTGTGGTACAGGCCCTTTTGAAATGGTGGCCTGGGAAGAAGGGCAGGCATTGGTATTGAAAAAAAATCCTAATTATTTTGAAATGGATAGTTCGTGTACTAGGCTTCCATACCTCGATGGAATTAAAGTTACTTTTCTCCAAAATAAAGCGACAGAATTTTTAGAATTTGAACAAAAAAGGCTCGATTTTGTAAATGAAATTGATCCTTCTTTCAAAGATGAGGTCCTCACAAAAGCAGGCACTCTTCGTAAAGCCTGGATTGGAAAAATTATGTTGGTAAAACAACCTGCACTCACCATTGAATATTTGGGATTTTTATGTGATAGCAGTTTGGATGTTGTAAAAAAATCTCCATTAAAAGATGTACGAATCAGGAAGGCAATTAATTATGGATTCAACCGTAAGAAAATGATTCTGTATATCAGAAATTCTATTGGCATTGCGGCGGAAAGTGGTTTTATTCCTGCAGCGTTTCCTTCCTTTGATTCAACCGTTGTAAAAGGATATTATTATGATCCGCAGAAAGCGCTGGAATTATTGAGAGAGGCTGGTTATCCAAATGGAATAGGAATGCCTCCGCTTAAATTGCTTACTGTTTCTTTATATGCTGACGTTGCAAGTTATATTGCCAACGAATTGCAGCAAATCGGAATTAAAATAAATGTAGAAGTAGTTCAAAAAAGCCTTTTGCTTGAACAGACGGCAAAGTCTGAAGCATTATTTTTTCGTGGAAGTTGGATAGCTGATTATCCTGATGCAGAAAATTTTCTAAGCGTTTTTTATGGGAAAAACCCGGCTCCTCCCAATTATACAAGGTATAATAATCCAAAATTTGATAAATTATATGAAGAGGCTTTATCAGAAAAAAATGATTCGATCCGTTATAAAATTTATCAACGTGCCGATCAGATAGTGATGAATGATGCGCCCGTTGTGCCTTTATGGTATGATATGGTTATTTGGCTTGTACAACCTTACGTAAAAAATTTTATACCAAACGGATTGAATTTGTTGGAATTGAGAAGAGTAAAATTGCAACATTGATAGGACACGGATGGTACAACTTCTGCTAATTTTACTATAGTATTTTTACCTAAAAATGGGTTGGAAATAAAACTAATTATTTGCAAATCAATGTGTTATATTTTTAGCATGGTAATTGCAATTGATAGAAGAACTTTCCAAAATTCAAAAATGACTAATCCATCTATCCAACCAGGCCAAAACGAATATCCTGAGGGCTTCCCGAATTTTTTAAACTCATCTTCTTTAATTGAAGAGGAAAAAAATGATTTTATTTCAACTGCTCAATTATATGAAGCAGTTTATAAAAATGCTTTTCATCCCATGTATATTGAGACAAATGAGGGGAAAATTGTAAAATTTAATGAGAAATTTTCTGAGCTATTCGGTTTTCCCTTAAAAGAGGCAGAACAACTTCAGGCAACTAATTTTTTTGAAACTGATGAAAAATCTTTCATTTCTTTTCTTAACGAAAAAGTTGAAAATGGTTTTGCAAAAGCGGAAATAACCGGTATTAAAAAGTCCGGTGAAAGGTTTCCTTGCCGTATTTCTTCCGTAATTTATGAATCTGATAACGGTGAAACAAGATCCATAAATACGCTGGTAAATATTTCTGAAAACCTAACAGCGAGGTGGAGTTTTTTAGGTTAAGCCTGCTCTTTTAATTTATCAGCAAATACCTTTTTTAATTTTTCCATTTTAGGCTTTATTACATAATAGCAATAAGGCTGGGAAGTATGTGTTTTGTAATAATTGGAATGATAATTTTCTGCAGGATAAAAAACCGTGGATGGTTCTATTGTAGTAACAATTGGAGCATTGAAAACTCCACTTTTATCTAAAGCCGCTTTGTATTTTTCTGCTTTTTCTTTTTGCTCTTCATTATGATAAAAAATAGCGCTTCTATATTGCGGGCCTATATCATTTCCCTGCCTGTTTAATGTAGTAGAGTCATGGGTTTTCCAAAAAACTTCCAGTAATTCATCAAATGAAATTTGCTTAGGGCCGTAATCTATTTGCAGGCTTTCTACATGGCCTGTATTTTTATTGCAAACCTCTTCGTAAGTTGGATTTTCCACATGGCCGCCAGTATAACCGCTTGTTACTTTTTCTACTCCTTTTAATTCCTGGAAAACTGCTTCTGTACACCAAAAACATCCATTTGCAAAGGTTGATGTTTCTAAAGGTTGTTGTCTACTCATTTTATTTTTATTAAAAAATTGTACCTATCTTCCTACAGTAAACAAACAAATAAATCCAATTCTTGTTTTAAACAAAAATAGAAACACAAAAGGTTTCTATTTTCTAAATTTTTTAATCAAAAAAACTAAGCACTTTTTATTTTACCAGTTTCACATTCATTGCATTGGCACCTTTTGGGCCCATTTCAATTTCATAAGTAACCATATTATTTTCTTTGATTGGTTCTGATAAAGAATTTATATGAACAAATACACTCTCGTGTGTTTCTTTGTCTTTAATAAAACCATAACCTTTGTCTGTGTTAAAGAAGGTAACAACACCAGTTCTGATAAGGTCCTCAGGATTAATATCTTCTTGTTTTGGAACACCGATTTCAATGTCCTCCACATTTACTACAATTTTTTTTCTTGGGTCTGGTGGCTTGGAAGAAAGGTTTCCATTTTCATCAATATAAGCAATCATGCTATCCGGATCAGTACTTCTGTTTTCGCGGCGTTCCTGCTTTTTTTCAGCTTTGTCTTTTTTGTTTTGTCTTTTTTTCTTTTCTCTTTCTTTCTTATTCCATGTTTCTGCCATATTGTACCTTGAAGTTTTTTTATTGATTCTGTTGAACCAGGTGATTGAAGGGTACCGAACATAAAAATGTTCAATACCTTTCAAAGATACATCAATATTTTTTTCTTAAGCGATTACTTATTTATAATAATATTTGTAAAAATGCGGGCACCTAAAAATCGGGATTATTTTTGAGGTTTAAAATCGGGATTACTATACATTGATTTATCGAATAAATAATATTTCCCGTCTTTGTAATTGCGCCAATACCGATGCCCCAATACATCATAAAATAATCTTCCATCAACGCTTTTAGATGCGGCATTATCATTTACAGTAATGACTTTGGGAAAATCTGGTTTGGGTTCAGGTTTAGGTGTAGGATTTTCGGGCTCAGCAGGCGCGGCCGCAACTGTATCAGGTTTATTAACCACTACTACCTCAGGTTTTGGTTTATTCGAAATTGTTTGTGAGTTTTCTTTGGATGGAATGACCGTGGCTGATTTAGACGGAATATTCCTTTTTGAACAACTGTTCAAAAGAAATCCCGTAAAAGCGAAGAGCACAATAAAAGTTTTTTTAACCATCTTTTTGAATTTGTTCAGGGTAAGTCAAAAATTATGCCGATGAAATTTTTGTTTGTTTTAATAAATGTTTAGAAATATTGCTTTATTGAAAATGAAAATCGGGGTTATTTGTTGTTTTACTGCTATTTTGATATTATAACCGCATTAATTTTCCTTTTATAAAAAAGCGTATTTAGCGGCTTATTTTATCAATCAGTAATATAAATGAAAAATTTTTCTCTAAAAGATTTTAAGAATTAACTTTTTTATCGGAAGTTTGGTGTTTCTGCGAATGCGGTAAAAAGAATTTAAATTAACTAAAAAAAATAGAATGAAAGTTTTAAGATGTTGCGTTGTTCTTATGGCCTCAATTTTAATATTTGCTTCCTGTAAGCCAAATGGAAGTTTTTTGGATGGTACTGATACAATGGTGGGTACGCCTTCAAAAGCGGATACCGTATTACCTTTAAAATATCATACAAAAAGTGATTCTATTAGAGTGAGTGAAGAAAACCAACCTTCTATTTTAAAAAGATAAACCTTCAAAATAAAAAAGCCGTTCTTTTCAGAACGGCTTTACATTTTGTTTAAAAAATATTAACCCAAATAAGCTTTAAGGGCACTGCTGTAACGAGCCTTTTGTAAACGTTTAATGGCTCTTTCCTTAATCTGGCGAATGCGTTCTTTTGTAAGGTCATATTTCTGGCCAATCTGCTCAATGGTTACTCCATTTTCGCCGTCAAGCCCAAAATAGGCATTAACAATCTCAGCTTCGCGCGGGCTAAGTGATTTTAATACACGGCGTATTTCATTTTTCAATGAATCGTGCATTACATCTTCATCAGTTTCGCCACCGCCTTTTAAAAGGTCGCCCATAGCTACATCTTCAGCTTCGTGTACCGGCGCATCAAGGGATGTGTGCCTGGTATTGCTTTGAAAGATGTTGTTGATCTCTGTTTCACTCATTTCGAGTATTTCAGAAAGCTCTTCGGTAGATGGTTCTCTTTCATGTTCCTGCTCAAAAGCCATGTAGGCTTTGTTCGCTTTGTTGTAAGTGCCAATTTTGTTTTGTGGCAAGCGGACTAATCTGCCCTGCTCTGCCAACGCCTGTAGTATAGATTGGCGAATCCACCACACAGCATAAGAAATAAATTTGAAACCTTTGGTTTCATCAAAGCGTTGTGCCGCTTTTATTAAGCCGAGGTTGCCCTCGTTAATCAGATCACTTAATGATAAACCCTGGTGCTGGTACTGTTTTGCAACTGAAACTACGAAACGTAGGTTGGCTGTTGTGAGACGCTCTAAAGCTCTCTGGTCGCCCATTTTGATTTTCTGTGCTAAAATAGTTTCCTCCTCCGGAGTAATCATCCCAATTTTTGAAATTTCCTGCAAATATTTTTCAACCGCTTGAGAATCGCGATTAGTAATTTGCGTAGCAATTTTAAGTTGCCTCATTTTTTATATAATTAATAGTGATTAGACAAATTTAATCGGGGAATAGTTACTAAAGATTTGTTAAGTACAGCGATATCTTTAAAACCTTTGCAAAGTTACAACGCATATTTTAAATTTCATAGCGTTTGCCATAAATAAATTGTTGAAAAATAATATTTTACAACTTTAAATAATTTATTTAATCACTTTTGCCATTTCAAAATCTGCGATTAATATTTATATAATACTTTTGCTTGCTCCAAAAAATAAGATTATTTATGATAGATTTTCGCTCTGATACTTTTACGAAACCTACGCCAGGCATGCTTGATGCCATGTTTAATGCTAAAGTAGGCGATGATGTTTTTAATGAAGACCCAACGGTTAATAAATTACAATCAATGCTTGCCGATAAATTTGGTATGGAAGCTGGATTATTTTGTGCAAGCGGAACCATGTCAAATCAAATTGCCATAAAATGCCACACCCAGCCGGGCGATGAGGTGATTTGCGATAAGCTGAGCCATGTATATATCTATGAAGGTGGAGGAATTGCTTTTAATTCAGGCTGCCAGGTAAAAACTGTGGAAGGCGATTTGGGCCGAATCAAAGCTTCCCAGGTTTTGGAAGCCATCAATCCATCCGATATTCATAAAGCCAAAACACAATTGGTAAGCCTTGAAAACACCGCAAATAGAGGAGGAGGGAGTTGTTATCAAATTAGTGATATACAAGAAATTAAAGAAGTTTGTTTGGAAAATAATTTAAAGTTGCATCTTGATGGCGCCAGGTTGTTTAACGCCATAGTAGCTAAGGATGAAGACCCAAAAGAATATGGTTCCATTTTTGACAGCATATCAATTTGTTTGAGTAAAGGATTGGGTGCTCCTGTTGGAAGTGTTTTGTTGGGAAGTAAAGAATATATTCAAAAGGCGAGGCGAATCCGAAAAGTTTTTGGAGGAGGAATGAGGCAGGCAGGCTATTTGGCGGCTGCCGGAATATATGCTTTGGAAAATAATATCAAAAGGCTTGCACTGGATCATCGCCATGCAAAACAGATTTCTGAAGCTTTAACAAAAAAAGATTTTACGGGTAAAATAATTCCTGTTGAAACAAACATTATCATTTTTGAGGTTAAGGGAAATTATACAGCAAAATCATTAGCTGAAAAATTTAAGGAAAGTGGCATTTTAGTAATGGCTATTTCTCCAACCCAAATAAGAATGGTGCTTCACCTCGATGTGACGGAAGAAATGGTTGTGAAAACTATTGAGGTAATTAAAAACCTATAAGCCTTATTTTTGTACCTGATAAAAGTGCTTAGTTAAAAATCACCATAAAAAAAGTTTTTTTATAGTAAACAAACTTTTAATGCAGATTTTTATTTTCCTCCTAACACTTAAAATTCTATTGTAACTTATAAATAATAACTTATAATTCCTTTGACATGTTCCCAAAAGTAAACCCCTCAAAAACAGCTGCCTGGAAAAAATTGAATGATCATTATAAAGAAATGAAATACATTTCTATGAAAGATCTTTTTCGCGAAGATTCTAATCGTTTCAGTAAATATTCCTTTGCAGTTCCGGATATCATATGTGATTTTTCAAAAAATATAGTAAATGATGAAACTATATCCCTGTTACTGAATTTGGCTGAGGAATGCGAATTGCAAAAAGCAGTCAAAGCCATGTTTTCCGGCGAATTGATCAATGAAACTGAAGGCCGTTCGGTATTGCATACCGCTCTTCGGAATTTTTCAGGAAAACCTGTAATGTCTGAAGGTAAAGATGTAATGCCCGAAGTGAAAAAAGAATTGGAACACATGAAAGCCTTTTGCAAAAAAATCCATAAAGGAGATTGGAAAGGGTACAATGGCAAAAAAATAAAATACATTGTAAACATCGGTATTGGAGGTAGCGACCTGGGGCCGGTGATGGTTACAGAGGCTTTGAAGCCTTATTGGATAAAAGGAATACAGCCTTATTTTGTAAGTAATATTGATGGTACAGACCTGGCTGAAGTTTTGAAAAAAATTACTCCTGATGAAACTCTTTTCTTAATTGCTTCCAAAACTTTTACCACACAGGAAACCATGACCAATGCTCATTCTGCAAGGGATTGGTTTTTGAAAAGCGCCAAGGATAAAAAATTTGTGGCCAAACATTTTGTGGCATTGAGCACTAATGAAAAAGGAGTAGAAGATTTTGGGATTGATAAAGAAAACATGTTTGTATTCTGGGATTGGGTGGGCGGCCGCTACAGTTTATGGAGCTCTATTGGTTTATCCATCGCGCTAACTATAGGGTATGATAATTTTGAAGAGTTATTAAAAGGCGGATATGAAACTGACAAACATTTCAAAGAAAAAAAATTCGAAAAAAATATTCCTGTTATAATGGGATTAATCAGCCTCTGGTACATTAATTTTTTTGGTGCGCAATCAGAAGCCATTCTTCCCTACGACCAATACCTGCATCGGTTTCCTGCTTATTTTCAACAAGGAAATATGGAAAGCAATGGAAAGCACATGGACCGTAATGGGAAAAAAGTTACGTATTCTACCGGACCGGTAATTTGGGGCGAGCCCGGAACCAATGGCCAGCATGCGTTTTACCAATTGCTTCACCAGGGCACACCCATAATTCCCTGCGATTTTATTGCGCCGGCCATCAGCCACAACCCAATGGGAGAGCACCACAAGATTTTATTATCCAATTTTTTCGCGCAAACAGAAGCTCTAATGAACGGTAAAAACCGCCAGGAATTAAAAGAAGAAAAAGTGCCGGAAAAATTAATCCCGTTTAAAGAGTTTGAAGGCAATAAACCCACCAATTCATTTCTTATTACTAAAATAACACCGTTTACTTTAGGAGAATTGATTGCGTTATACGAACATAAAATTTTTGTGCAAGGTGTAATCTGGGACATTTATAGTTTTGATCAATGGGGCGTTGAATTGGGAAAAGTATTGGCAAAAAAGATTTTACCGGAATTAGAAAGCAACAGAAAAATTACTTCGCATGATTCTTCAACAAACGGACTGATCAATGCTTATAAAAAGTTGGCGATGTAGGGTTAATTTAATTTCTGCTAACCTTAAAAAAAAACTTAATTTTATAAAAACGTTTTTTTATGAAATTAGTAGCTTTTCTCATTTGCAGTTTTGCTTTTATTTCAGTTAAAAGCCAACAACTTCATCTTATCGAACATAGTAATGAAATTGATAACAATTTTACAGCTAAAACTCCATCGCCATTTACAAAAGCCCCTGTATTTTATTCAACCAATCATGCAAAGTGGAAATTAATATCTGAAAACGCGAAAGGAAAAGTTTATGAATCACCGATAGATAAAATGCGTTGTGTGGTATTTGATTTTAAATCAAATATGCCAGTGGCAAGTTCATCTCGGTCTGAAAATTTTTCTTTATCACTGCAACGTTTAAACACACCTAATGTGATGTTGAATGACCCAGCAATTCCGCTTCCGCTGAATCATAAATAACTTGTCAGTTGTATAGGATATTTGTAAAAATGGAACTTGGTTTGCAAAATAAAAAACTGGTTTATTTGTTGGTTTACTATAACTTTTAATTCATTAAAGTTCAGCTAACCAAAAAGATTAAAAATCCGCTTTAGAAGCAGCTAAAATATGATTATTCTTTTTTTCCTGAAGATATAAAACAATCGCCCTGTTTTTGGGCTCTATTGAAGAAGTGAAATCTATTGAAGTGGTATTTTCGCCTTTTTCAAATTTCTTTAAAGTTTCAAAACTTCTAACAACGTTGTAATCAGTTAGAGTTGCTCCTCCATTTTCTCCGGCTTTTACCGGTGTTACTGTTTTCTTTTCTATCACAGCGATATTTAAAACGGAATTTTGAATATTCCCTTCAATATCAAATTTGATATTTATTTTTCCATTTTCATTTTCAGTTTTACTGATTGCGAGGGATGCTTCCGGTTGCTCAGTAAATACTTTTTGTAAGGTTGAAGAAATTTTATTCGCATCGCTTCCAATCATTTCAACAGTACCATTAATAACTAATTGCGGAGTGTAAACAGTTGAATGTAACGCAGAGGCATACATGTATTGCCTTTGGCTATATTCATGTGCACTAAATGGATCTTTCCAACCCAGGCGGTCCCAATAATCAACATGAAACGAAAGCGCAACTACATTTTCTTTTGAAGAATAGGTTCCCACAAGTTTATCCGCAGGCGGGCAACTTGAACAACCTTGCGAGGTAAATAATTCAAGGACAACTATTTTTCCTGAAAGATGATTAACTTTATTTGATTCTATTTTATTTTTTGCAGAAGTAGAAGAAGTGCAAAACCATAAAGTAAAAACCAGCGATGAAACCGCCATCATGTAGGCCAAATTTTTCATAAATATTCTTTTTTAAAAGTACGTTGTATCTTTTCAAAAAGTTTCACGGTCATAATCTTTTTTACTTTTGAATTCAGAATTGGCAAAGATCTTATTTTTTAAAAAATTGAGAGTAAGAAAACTTAATAGCCTTCAAATATTGCCAACAATTTATTTACCATTAATTTAGAGCCTTAATTTGAAACATGTCGCAGGTACGAAAGCAAAGTATTATTTCAACAATTTTTGTTTATGGTGGATTTTTAATCGGCTTTGTAAGTACCTATCTTTTTACAAGGCAAGGTTCTGTATTTACTCCCTCCGAATATGGTTTGACAGGAATTTTTATTTCTGTAGGCAATATTATGTTTGCTTTTGCCAATCTCGGAATGGTTTCGGTGATTTATAAATTTTACCCCTATTTTAATGATAATTTACCTAAAAAGAAAAATGACCTTTTAACCTGGACATTGTTAATAAGCCTTGTAGGCTTTTGTTGCGTAGTTTTTGCTGGTATTGTGTTTAAGGATCTTGTCATTCGTAAGTTTGGCGGCAATTCTCCTGATTTTGTAAAATATTATTTTTGGGTTTTTCCATTTGGCTTTTCGTTACTTCTTTTTTCGATGTTTGAAGTTTTTGCATGGAACATCCGCAAATCTATTTTCACTACATTTCTGCGTGAACTTTTTTTCAGGATACTTACTTTATTACTTATTTTTTTGCTGAGTTTCAAATTGATTAAAAGCTTCGACACTTTTATTAAAATGTATGCATTTAGCTACGCAATTGTTGCATTAGTCCTTTTGATTTACCTGGCCTGGAAAAAAGAATTTTATATCACTTTTACTATTAGCCGCGTTACTAAAAGATTTTATAAAAAAATGGTTGCAATGGCTTCTTTGATTTACGTAGGAAGCACCATTTATACAATTGCCATGTTTATAGACCAAATTATAATCATGTCACTTTTAGGAACCGATTCTGTGGGTATCTTTTTGTTAGGGTTTGTAGTATCAGGACTGGTACAAGCTCCGCAAAGAGGTGCTGTTGCTGCATCAATCCCAGTGTTATCCAAAGCATGGAAAGATAAAGATTATGAAAAGATCAACCTGATTTATCAACGTTCCGGCATTAATTTATTAATTGCTTCTTTGGGAATATTTTTACTTGTTTGGCTCAATTATGTTGATGCCGTCAACACTTTTAAATTGAAGCCGGCTTACCTTCAGTCGCAATGGATTTTCTTCTTTTTAGGATTGGCAAGAGTGGTAGATTTAGGAACGGGAGTTAATTCGCAAATCATTGGCACATCTACTTTCTGGCGGTTTGAATTTGTTAGCGGGATGATTTTATTAGCACTGGCCGTTCCGCTCAACTATTATTTAGTGAAGCATAATGGAATCATCGGCGCCGGGTATTCAACCCTTATTTCCTATTCGGTTTATAACACTATCCGGATTATTTTTTTAAAGAGAAAGTTCAATATGCATCCTTTCAGTATGAAAACAATTTATGCAATTGTGTTTGCTTTTTTTGCATACATTATTTGCTATTTTGCATTTGCATCTCTTCATGGATTTACTGCTATACTACTTAGAACTATTGTGTTTGCTGGGTTATACGGTGGAGCGATTATCTATTTTGACCTTACTCCGGATATTTTACCTGTTTGGAACAATCTAAAAAACAGAGCTTATCCGAAGAAAAAATCTTCCCTTTAAAAATTAATTATTTTGAAGTGCGGTTTTTTTTCAAACTCAAAAAATAATTCTTTCCCCATTCTTGCGGTAATTGAATTATTGCAAGGTTCGAATTTTAAAAACTTAAATAATGGTTGAAATAATTTTTTATATTCTTCGTCGCTTGCAATAAATGGAGGTTCAACAGGAGCAAATTTTTTATTGAAAAGAACACCCGCTATTTTTCCACCATCTTCTAAAAGGCCGTAACAATGTTTTACATAATTTTCACGCAGAGAAGGTTGTAGTGCACAAAAAAAAGTTTGTTCAAGAATCAAATCGTATTGCCCTTTGTGATTGAAAAAGTTATCGTTTACAATTTGAATTGGTTTCCCTTTATATTTTTGTTTTAACTTCTGAGTAACTACGATGGAAAAATCAATAATTGTAACATTTTTAAAACCGCATTCCAAAAGATACTCCGCCTCGTAAGCATTGCCACATCCGGGTATCAGGATTTTTAAATCTTTATTTTTAAGCGTATTAATGTAGCTTTTAAGCGGTGGCGAAACCTGGTGCATGTCCCAGCCGGTTTCATTATTTAAATATCTATCGCTCCAGTATTCAGAATCAGTAGAATCTGAAATACCTATTATTTCTTTTGCCATTTTGATAACTATTGTTAATAATTAAAAATAATTTTACATCCTTTCCGGAACTTTAATTCCCAGGAGTTGAAGCGCGCTTTTGATAACAGTCGAAGTCATGATACTTATGTTTAAACGTAGTTGTTTCTTTTCTTCAGTTTCTGCATTGGCTACCGAATGTTCTGCATAAAAAGAATTATAGAGTTTGGCAAGGTTAAAAGCATAATTGGCAATTATAGAAGGATTCATTTCATTTCCCGCATCAGAAATAATGTCACCATATTTCTCAAGCATAATAATCAATTGCCTTTCAAGAGGAAATAACATGCTAAAAGCTGAAGGCTGAAAGCTTAAGCCTGAAGGCACACTTTCCACCTTCCTCAAAATAGACTGAATCCTTGCATAAGTGTATTGTACGAATGGACCAGTAAAACCATGAAAATCTATGCTTTCTTCAGGGTTAAAAATCATTCTTTTTTTAGGGTCTACCCTTAATAAATAAAACTTCATTGCACCAAGAGCAAGCGTTTCATACAATTCTTTTAATTCTTCTTTTGAAAAATCATTTACTTTTCCTAACTCTTTTGTATGCCGCTCTGCGGTGGAAACCATTTCATCAATAAGGTCATCTGCATCAACGACGGTGCCTTCACGGCTTTTCATTTTTCCGGTCGTCAACTCAACCATTCCATAACTAAGATGAACCATTTTTTCGGCGAAGGGCAATCCCAATTTGCGCACAATTTCTTTCAATACTTTCATGTGGTGCAATTGCTCATCACCAATCACATAAATACTTTTATCTAAATTATTTTCCTCAAATTTTTGTTTGGCAAGCCCGATATCCTGGGTTATATAAACAGAGGTGCCGTCGCTTCTAAGCACAAGTTTTTCATCAAGATTTTTATCAGAAAGATCAATCCAAACACTTCCATCTTCTTTTTTAAATAAAATATTTTTTTCTAAACCTTCCTTTACAAAATCTTTCCCTAAAAGATAAGTGTTGCTTTCATAAAATGTCTGGTCAAAATCGCTTCCGATCCTTTTATAAGTTTTGTCGAAACCCTCATACACCCAGCCATTCATCTTTTTCCATAATTCCCTTACTTCAGGGTTTTCTTTTTCCCAGTCAAGCAACATTTTTTGTGTTTTCTTCATCACCGGCGCTTCTTTTTCCGCTTCCTCTTTTGTTTTTCCGGAATTGATTAACTCAGCGACTTCTTTTTTATATTCATCATTAAATTTTACATAATAATCGCCCACAAAATGATCTCCTTTTTCATTTTCAGAAGCTGGAGTTTTGCCATCAGCGAACATCTCCCAGGCTATCATGCTTTTGCAAATATGAATGCCACGGTCATTAACGATTGAAGATTTAATGATTTCATTCCCATTTGCTTTTAAGATTTCGGCTACGCTCCATCCTAAAAAATTATTTCTCAAATGCCCGAGATGCAATGGTTTATTGGTGTTAGGAGAAGAATATTCAACCATTACTTTTTTATGGTTTAATGGTTTTTTGCCGAAACATATTTCTTTATAATTTTTAAACAATAATGTAGTTAATGGGGCATCTGCAATTTCAAGATTTAAAAATCCTTTTATCACATTATACCCTGAAAAAAAATCAGGATGATCATGCAATAATTTTTCACCCAATTCTTTTCCTAAAACTTCAGGGGATTTTTTTAAAGATTTTACCAAAGCAAAAAGCACAATTGTATAATCACCTTTAAATTCAGATTTTGTTTCATTGATTTGAAAATCCTTTTCTGAAAATTGCTGTGCGTATAATTCAGACAGGCTTTTTATCGCTGCCGATTGTATGTAAGACGTGAATGCCATTTAGCGAAAATAAATTAAATGGATGGATGTTAGTTACAGTAAACTAACAAATAATAAAGATTTTTATTTTTTGTAAAAATGAACGGTGTAAAATCTTTTTTATTTATAATTTTCTACTGCTTTTTTTACGCTATTGTATTTTAGTAATAAAGCTTTAGCGGTGGCCTCATCTTTAATTCCGGTTTTCTCCATCAGCATTTGTGTTCCCCTGGTAACAATTTTTTGATTCGTGAGTTTCATGTTTACCATCTTATTGTCTTCCACACGCCCTAATTGTATCATAGCTGTTGTAGAAATCATATTTAAAACCATTTTTTGCGCGGTGCCACTTTTCATTCTTGTACTTCCTGTTACAAATTCCGGACCTACAACCACTTCTACCGGAAAATCCGCAACGCTGCTAATAGGCGATCCGGGATTGCAGGCTATACTGCCTGTAACAATATTATTTTCTTTGCATTTTTCCAACGCACTAATTACATACGGAGTGGTACCACTGGACGCAATGCCAATTACTATGTCAGCTTCATTTACTTTGAACGCCTGTAAGTCTTTCCAGCCCTGGGTTCTATCATCTTCGGCATTTTCTACAGGATCAACAATTGCTTTTTTGCCTCCGGCAATAATACCAACCACAAGCCCTTTGGGTACGCCAAAAGTAGGTACACATTCACTTGCATCAAGAATTCCTAAGCGCCCACTAGTTCCGGCTCCTATGTAAAATAATCTTCCTCCTTCTTTCATTTTTTTAGAAACAGCAGTTATCAATTTTGCAATTTGAGGCAAAGCTTTTTGAACAGCGGGTGCCACAAGATGGTCTTCGTTATTTAGTCCTTTTATAACTTCGGAAACGGTCATTTTTTCAAGGTGTCGGTAATTGGAAGGTTCCTCAGTAACTTTTCTAAAAGCCATTTTTTTTCGCAAAACTAATTTATTTTAAATATTGTTTTCTGCTTAGATACAATCTATTACATTGTTAAATATGATTTCACACTTGGCACAATTCTATTCTTACATTAATTTACACCGGTAATTTTTTCAATGTAAAGTTTTTATAAAATGAAACAACTGATTGCTGGGATTTTTATTTTTTTCTTTTCAATACAATTTGTAGGTGCCCAAAATTTTGATAAGAATTTGGATATATATGCCACTAAATTTTCACAGGAAAGAATCTATTTGCATTATGATAAAGCTTCTTACGCTCCCGGGGAAACCATATGGTTCAAGTTATATATGATGCAAACAATTTTTCCCGCCGATAGCAGTAAAACAGTTTATATTGACTGGACCGATGGAAGTGGAAAGCTATTGCTCCATACGGTTAGCCCGGTTCAGGAAGGGACTACTTTTGGGCAGTTTGAAATTCCTTCAAATTACAAATGGCAATACGTTCATGCTAAAGCATACACAAAATGGATGCTTAATTTCGACACCGCTTTTTTATATAATAAAGACTTAAGGATTATTTCAGATAGCGTGCATAAATCTTCTAAAAATATCATCAAGCCTGAACTTACTTTTTTCCCGGAAGGTGGAGATGCAATTGCCGGCGTGAATAATAAAATTGCCTTTAAAGCAAATGACCAATACGGAAGGCCGATAGATATAAAAGGTGAAATTAAAAATGGAAGCGGTGCTGTAGTTGATCAACTAAAAATTATTCATGATGGGATGGGTTATTTCTATATCAGGCCGAAAGGAGGTGAAAAATTTACGGTTAATTGGACAGACGAAAAAGGGGGTAAGCATATAAGTGAATTGCCTGCAATAAAAAATCAAGGTGTTTCATTTCAGGTTACAATACTAGGGGAGAACAGGAATTTTTCAGTAAACGTTTCTCCCGAAAGTTCTTCCAGTTTGAAATCGGTTCATGTTGTTGGAACTGAGTACCAGCAGCCGGTTTTTAATATTTCAAAAGAATTTAAAGATGGGGTAGCAGTGGGGATTATTCCTACAGGAGCTTTGCCTACCGGCATTTTAACTATCACTGTTTTTGATGAACAATGGAGGCCGCTGGCCGAACGGATAACCTTCGTAAACAATGAAGATTATAATTTTACGCCTGTAATGACGGTAAAACATTGGGGATTGAATAAGCGCGCCAGAAATGAAATTGAAATTGATGTCCCTGACAGCCTTTATGCTAATTTATCTGTTGCTGTTACAGATGGTGGAATTGACGAAGACAGCAGTAGTAATATTATTTCTCATTTTTTATTAACCGGTGAACTGAAAGGAAAAATTAATAATCCCGTTTATTATTTTACCAACAACAGTGATTCAATAATGCAGAAGCTCGACCTTGTAATGCTTACTCACGGCTGGCGCAGGTTTGATTGGGAAAAATTGGTGGCTGGGAAATTTCCTGAAATTAAATACAAAAGGGATACTTCTTTCTTATCCTTATCGGGTAAAATTTTTGGTGCTACCCAAACTCAACTTGAGTTAGCCGGCAGTATTGTGTTGATGGTTGAGGGGAAAAATTCCCCGATGAAAGTTTTTACGGTTCCGGTAAAACCAGATGGAAGTTTTACTGATCCAGATTTAGTTCTTTTTGACACTGCCAAAGTTTATTACCAAATGGGGAAAAATAATAGCCTTGGTGATGTGAGTGTCCAGTTTTTGGCCAATAAGCTGCCACCATTTTCGCAGAATGATAAAGCGAGTGGAATTTATTTTAACCATGCTGTTGATACCACAGGCGAAGATTATCATATTCATCTGAACGAAACGGCCGAACGGGAATTGAGATATTACGAGGGCAAAGTTTTAGCCACTGTAACTATAAAAGCCAATCCTAAATCAACGGTTCTGGAAATGGACAAAAGATATACTTCCGGATTATTTTCTGGTGGAGATGCTCATGAATTTGATTTGGTAAATGATCCTTTTGCAGGTACTTCCTTTGATATATTTCAATACCTGCAGGGTAAAGTTGCCGGGTTGCAAATTAATACTACAAGTAACCCTCCAACCCTTAGCTGGCGTGGAGGTACACCACAGTTATACATGGATCAAATTTCTTCTACTCCGGATATGATCTCAACTATTCCTGTTGCCGACGTAGCGTACATAAAAGTTTTCCCACCTCCATTTATGGGAGGGGCAGGAGGCGGAAGTGGTGGCGCTATTGCGATTTATACTCGAAAAGGAGGTGACCGAAAGGCTGATGATGGCAAAGGATTATCCAATAATTCTGTAAGTGGTTACACTCTAATTCGCGAGTTTTATTCGCCGGATTATGATTCTAACAACCAAGAAAATGAAAAGAAGGATTTGCGTTCTACTCTTTTTTGGGCTCCTACTGTTATTACCGCTCCGGGAAGAAATAAAGTAATCCTTAAATTTTATAATAACGATATTACCAATACTTTCCGTGTAATTATTGAGGGAATGACAAAGGATGGGCGGCTGGCACATGTAGAACAGGTGATGCAATAATGCGCCACTTTAAAAAGGCCGGTTACCAGGTAGAGGCCGTATTATTATTTACAGTAAAGTAAACGAACAAATAATGGAGATTTTTATTTTAAAAGTGAGGTTGCTTTCCCTGCTTTAGCGGCAATATTTTGCCAGTAAAAATGCCTAAAAAACTCGGGGGAAACTGATTGTTTTATTTTGATTGCCGTTTCCATATTATCTGCAAAAGCCTGCCAATCGGTGTTTTCAGATAAAAGTAATTTGCCGTTACAAATATTTTCCTCAACTCCAATAGCCCCTTTAAAAGTTGAAACAGCGTTTGAATTATAACCCAATGCTTCTACTAGTTTTGTTTTGATACCGCCGCCATCAGTTACCGGATTAATAAATACATCCACACCTTTAAAGTATTCAGTAATGTCTTCTACAAACCCTGCATAAATAATATTTTCTTCCGAATAATTTTTTAATTCATTCATTTCTTCGGGAAGGCCTTTTCCACAAATAATTATTTTGTAAGGAATTTCTTTTTTGATAAATAAGGGATTTATTTTTTCAACAATATTTTTTACTGCCACAAGATTGGGGAGGTAATTTAATGTTCCGTTGAAAAGAAACAAATGAACCTCCTCACTTAGCGAATACCTTTTTAATAAATTTAATTTTGCTTCTTTTTTTTCGGTATCTGCGGGCACAGAATTCCATGAAATTCCATAAGTAATTACTGTAGATTTTTCATAAGGGATTTTGTATTGGCTGTAAAAGAAATCCCTATCCTGTTGTGTAATGCAAAAGGTAAAGTCTGCATTGCGGTGAACCCATTTTTCGTAATGCCACAGGAATTTCCACCACCACTTTCCTAACGTATTAAACCTCTCTGACTCTATATTGTGCGAATGGACAATCACTTTGATATTGCAAAATTTTTTTAGTAAAAGCGCCATCCAGCCATAATAAGGATGCTCGACTAATACATGAGAAATATTATTTTGGATAATAATTTTTTTCATTAAACGAAAATTGAAAATATTGATATACCGTAAACTACTATTTTCTAAATGATTAAAAACTTTGTACGGAGCCAGCGCCGGATTGTTATCTTTTATCGTAAAACAAAAAAGAGTTTCTTCTTTTGAAAAATATTCATTGAAGAGTGCAATTCCCTTTTGGCCACCTAATTTAGGTGGAAGAATTTTATAAGTAACAATACTCAGTACATTTGCCATTCAAAAAAAATTATTAAAGCAAAATAATATTATTTTGCCGGGAGTATTTTTTAAATATTTTACTTAGATGAACCGAACATGATTCCAAGGTATCACACATAGACATGAAAAAGCAAAATGCAATCATGGAGCTCCATCTGTCAATTAAAAAATAATAAAAATTTTTAGATGAAAATAATTTATTTTTTCTCAAGGTTTACTTTCATTTGTAATCTTTGTTTTTTAGCATTTGCTTTTTTCTCGAAATTACAATCTGTTAAACCACCCGTTGCCGGCCAGGGCGCTGTTGTAGCCTTCCCGTTCTTTAAAGATTTGATTATAATTTTGGGGTTTTTAGCCCTCATAATTAATTTAGTAATGTGCCTTGTTTATTTGATTATTTTCCTAAGAAGCAAAAAGCTTGTTTTACCAAAATGGCTTACTATTACGAATGGCGTATTTTTAATAGCCGAATCTTATTTTTTCTTTTTTTTATAATTATCAAAAATGAGAACAGAATATTTAACGATAGGCCGACAAGTTTCATGTTGGTTTCACCGTTTTTTGCAAGGCACTAAAAACGGTTAGAAGGTTTAGTTGTTTTGAAAGTTTAGAAGATCAGTAAACAAATAAATAGGCGGAATTCTTATTTCAGTGGTTAAATTTCTTTATCATTAACCTGGCTACAACTTTATCAATCGGCAGGTTTACATCTTCAACTGAAAATGTTTGCAGGTCAACAAAACGAAAATTTTCAGTTTTATTTTTTTGAGAATTTATTTTTTCTAAATCAATTTTATCTTTTGTTGAAACCAAATAATAAATGGAAATGATCTGATCGTTTGGGCCAAAAGCGCTTTTCTGATAGAAATCAGTTGTGTAAAAATGTTCACCTACTTCAATTGAAATATTCATTTCTTCTATGAATTCCCGTTTTAAGCAATCGCGGGTGCCTTCTCCAGTTTCTAATCCGCCACCAGGGAATTTAGTATAATAATCCCCTTTGATAAATTCATAACTTAAAAGAAGTTGATTGTTATCTTTTATCAAAATACCATAAACTCGTACGTTAAACATTAGTTGCCTGTTAATTCAATATCACCGGAAAATACAAATGTTGCAGGTCCTGAAAGCCAGATATTTTTATATTCTGTGTCGCTGATTTTATCATATTCCACACTTAAATTTCCACCTAATGTTTTAACATCAACATGGTTAAAGCCATTGTCGTTGTGAGCTGCCATTAAGGCCGAAGCGGTAACTCCTGTACCGCAGCTTAAAGTTTCATTTTCAACGCCCCGTTCGTAAGTGCGTACAAAAATATGGTCATCATCCAGCGTTTGAACAAAATTTACATTAATTCCTTTTTCTCCGAACTCTTTGCGGTTGCGGATTTTACGGCCTTCTTCTACCACATTAAAACCTTCAATTTTGCTCACAGATTTTACATAATGTGGCGAACCTGTGTCTAATGTATAATGATCTAATGAGAACTCAACGTTCTTTATATCATTCATTTTTAAACTGATTTTATTATTCAAATCTATTTTAGCAATATGAGGCCCGTCGGAAGCTAAAAATAAATATTCACTTTTTTTAATGCCCAGCATGGAAGCAAACTGAACAATGCACCTGCTCCCATTTCCACAAAGTGACCCAATGTTTCCATCGGCATTAAAATAAACCATTTCAAAGTCGAAACCGTTTTTATTATTTAAGAGCATTAAGCCATCAGCACCAATTCCAAAATGCCTTTCACACATTTTATTTACCTGGTGAACAGTTAATTCATTAGCTACATTTTCCCGGTTATCAATTAAAATAAAATCATTTCCTGCGCCCTGGTATTTATAAAATTTAATTTTCATTTTTACAATTTTTCAATAATAATTTCTAATGATTTTTCAATAAGTTTATCCATCAATTCCAAAGGGTATTTACTAAAATTTTTATGGATCCTGTTTGCAATAATAGCGCTCAAAGAAAGACAATTATGGTGTAACGCTTTTCCCAATCCGTAAATTGCAGAAGTCTCCATTTCAAAATTGGTAATTCGGTATTTTCCAAATTGAAAGCCAGTTAGCCGGTCAATCAAATGCGGGTTTGAAATTCCTAATCTTAAAATTCTTCCCTGCGGGCCATAAAACCCGGGGCAGGTAACGGTGATTCCCTGGTGGAAACCTTCTACAAAAAATTTTAATAAATACATGGATGCTGCCGAAATATAGGGGCCACCAAAACCGTTGTGCAGTTGTGTTTGAGTAACGAAAGAATGAATTAATTGCTTTTCTTCTTCATTACTTTCATGAAGATAGAAATTCATTAAATTGTCAAGGCCAAGCCCGTGGCTACTTGCAACAAAACTATCCACTGGTACATCGGCTTGTAAAGACCCGGAAGTACCAATACGAATAATGTTGAGTTGTTTTAATTGTTCATTGATAGTTCTTGTTTCGAAATCAATATTTACCAATGCATCCAGTTCATTCAAAACAATATCAATATTATCTGGCCCTATTCCGGTACTAACCACCGAAATTCTTTTGCTGCCTAAATAACCTGTGTGTGTAACGAATTCGCGATGTTGCCTTTCAACTTCAATTTTATCAAAATGTTTGCTTATTTCTTTTACCCGTGCAGGGTCGCCAACAGTAATAATATTTTGAGCGAGTTCATAGGGCTTAAGGTCAAGATGGTAAATTGCACCGCGTGGATTAATGATAAGTTCAGACTCAGCGATTCGCTGCATAAAGTTTTTGTTGTTGAATAATTGTACAAAATTACTTCATTACAATTGAATGAAATTTCTGATTCCTGAATAAAGCTGTCCTTAACAAAAATTACTTATTTTTGTGCGCTTTAAAAATAAAATGGTCCTGTGGCCGAGTGGCTTAGGCAAAGCTCTGCAAAAGCTTCTACAGCGGTTCGAATCCGCTCGGGACCTCAAAAGGGGATTATCAATGGGATAACCCCTTTTCTATTTTACCTTTCCGTACTGGTATTATATGATTTTAATTGTTTAGGACTATGCTGACATTTCATCAAAATAAAAAATCGTATAACAATGAGGTGATAGTTGAGATAGAAAATTTGTCACTTAGCACAGGAATCTATTGGATAATGGGAGAAAATGGTTCGGGGAAAAGTACACTTTTAAAATCTATAGCCGGCCTTGTGCCCTATGACGGAGATATTAGCTTCCAGGGAATTTTTATTAACAATAAGGACAGGCAATCATTTCGAAAAATAGTTAACTACGCAGAAGCAGAAATTAAACGTAGCCTTTTTTCAATCCTTCTTTCTATTTTTCTTTGGAATGATTTCTCCCGGCATGCAAATTTCAGAATGATTCATTCCCGGGTTTCTTCCCCCAGGTAAATGATCTCAAGTTTTTTATTATCACAGTTGTTGAGAATTTCCAGGAAATCTTTCTTTTTAGAAATATCTTTTGTCAATAATAGCTCAGGGTTTAAGATGATGATCTTTATCTTTTTTTCATTTATCCAATCCATGTCAGAAAGTACTTCTTCTAATGCATCCAAATTATTTCCAAAATATCCGGGAAGTGAAAGTTGTACTTTCAAAGTAGCATAAGATTGATCAATGGATTGGCAGCAACAACCATCTATAAATACATAACGTATATTATTTTCTACAAAAAACCCCTTATGAATTTTTAAAACAGCGCTCATAATTATTTTATTTGGGTAAAAGATTGATAATGATCATTTGTGTACCATGCACGTCCATCGCTTCCGGTTAAAATCCTTTCCGTACCCCGGTTTTGCCCCTGCACTTTTGGGTTCACATCCCATTCCTGGTATTGAATGGGATTACCGGTTTCATCTACCTGCGGCACTATTTTTTCCCTGTTTGTAAAAACCCTTCCACCCACGTATCCATCCATGGCGCGATGATTAGCATGTATATATTTTAGTACATCATAAACTTTCTGAGGTATTACAGTGCCGTTTTTATCGTCATTAGAATTAACGATTCCTGAATTACCTTCCTTGGGATCCTGACTTTGTGCGGAAGTGGAATTGATATTTGCATTGGAAAGACTGTTTGTTGAAAATATTTGTTTCCCGATATACAAACCGATAACCAATCCAATAATAATTCCCAAAATTAACTGGGTGTAATTCTTTTGCATCTTTCAAAGATAGTATTACCGGTGAATATTTTGGGATAGAACTAAACCATGCTCCTGTTCAATAAGAATTTAGAATCCATTTTCTTTCAGAAAGCCAATAAGAATTTTCCTGCGGAAGGTTTAGAAATCGGAAACTTTTTAATTATAACAAAGGCAAAAAACAGAATAGGAATCTACTTTAAAAGTACGTTTACTGGGATTTAAAAATGAAAGATATTGTTTTCAATACATCAAAATAACACAATGATTTGATACGATACCTATACGCTCTTTTCATTAAAGTGAATATATGTTTTAGCCATCCTAAGTTCCATAAGAGAGAAGCGGCTTTGATGAGCAGCCGGAACGCAACCCGGAAGATTTTAATAAGGTGATTGAGGCCATTAAAAGCAAGCAAATAAAACCGGCAAATTTTATAACTCAAAATGTTTTGTTTGAAAATATTACTTTCATTTTGCAAATATTATCAATGTTCTTTACTTTTAGCCTCACTTTGGGTATAATAAGTAAACTGTTGATTAATTGATGTGTCAAATTTAAATTGGGGCTACTTAATTTTTATTTGGCTGGGGCCGTAAACTATTATTTCTGCTTTTCCCTTAAATTCTGCTAAACGGCCTGTAATGCAAATATTTTTATCTGGATACATTTCTTCCGGAGGATCTTTAAAATTTTTTCGGGATTCTCCAAAGATCACAATTGTCAACAAACTATTGGGATACGCTGCGCCAATATTCAGGAACGTTGGCTGCTTTTCAGATTGTTCTAAATACCTTGTGCCATAAACTTTACTACACACAGTAACACTATCGCCGATGTGGAATGAAAGGCTGTCAATGCTAATGGTTTCCTGGCAAAATGAAATAGTTGAAAATAAAATTGCTGTAATTAAAAGAGTTATTTTTTTCATACGCTCAATAAATTTATTTTTTGCAAGCTAAGTAATATTTTATTTCAGCATTTTGGCAACTATCCAGTAAAGCAACAAATAACCTGGATTTTTATTTTGGTGAATGAAAAAGAAAGGGGAGGCTAAATCATGGTAACCAATCCCAAAAAAATTCCCCGCTGCAAACGGGGAATTGTACCACTAATAAATTACTCCAAAATTAGTTTGTTGGAGGCGTCACAGTATAACCAAGTGCTTTTACTATATAAAGTTGGTCATAGTAAACCAGGTCCTTGTCTATCTTGCCCTTTGTTACATGAGCTGTAAATTGAAAAGGGAATTTTATGTCTTTACCGTTTTGGGTACAACTGTAAGTACCCCATACAGAAACCCAATGGCCAGCCTGATCACCTGATTTTACATTAAAAGTTTCTTGTACAAAGCCCACCTTACGGTTTTGCTGATTGGTGACATTTTTTTTCCAGTCGTCCATAGTCTTTTGAAGGTCTGCTGAATCTTCGGCGCCCGGCCCGTAGCCCATATAATTACTTGTAAGCATGGAGGTTGCTTTATCCACATCGCCTGCCACCAGGAGGGTATTTAGATAATCGCTCACGGTTTTGATATCAGCCTCTGCATCTGGGTTTGCACCGACCATATCGCTGTATTTCATTTCCGATGATGTGGTTTGCGCCTTTGCAGATGGAACGCAAGTTGCCAAAATTAATGCCGCCATTAAAATGCCGTTTTTAATTGTTTTTTTCATTTTGGTTTAATTTAAATTGTTTGAAAAAGGGGCAGTAACAGAGGAGTAAATTGTAAATAGTAAATATAAAACTATTTATAATATAAAATTTTTATATTTTTTAAATTGTTTATTTCCTGCTATGCAAAATAAAAGGCATCTTCTCCATTTGCGTTAGGCTAGTTTAAATGGCCTGAATATATTGAATTCCTGAATAAAAAATAATATCAAACAGGCTCTCTTAATTAAATTTTAGTTGTCGGCTTTCCAACAATATAGGGCATACTGAATTTCCCATTTGTGATAGTTAATTTATCATTTTTATTGGTAGTATTTACTGCTTCGCCGTTAAAATTTCCTTCCACTACTTTAGCGGATACATCCAGTTTCGTTATGGTGAAATCGCCCGAACCTCCTGCGGATGGGTCCATACTGTAAATGTTAGTAGCTCCACCGTTTGAAGATTGCATAGCAAAAACCAAAACGGAATTTTGCGCCTGGTCGAAGGTGGTTAGTTGGTTGACGGTAATATTATCAGGGAAAACAATTGTAAAAAGAGAGGTATCAGAATTGGCAATTTTAATCCCGAGAGCAATTAGAAGATTAGAAGTGTCGCCGGCTAAAACCCTATCTGCTTTCCATGCTGAGCCATTAATATTAGCGTTGCAATAATATGTCGAATTAGAAGTATTGTTTGCAGGAGTATCATTTCCTTTTTTACAACTTTGAATTATTAATGAAGCAAGCAAAAACATTATTAATATTGATGCTGCATGGGTTAAAATTTTTATTTTCATATTGTTGTTTTTTTATGAAATAAATATTGGCAATGAACAGTAATCCGGATATTTCTCATTTTAATGCAACTAACCTAATATTATAAGGCGTTGCAGCGCTTTTCAAAAAGCTTTCTTAATTGAATAATTATAATCCGGTTTATTAAATATGATAATGAAATTCATGACTATTTTTTCAATAAATAATTTATCATAATTCCAAAGACGCGTGAATTAACTTTTAATGGCGGCAGGCCCGGATTTATGAGCCCGAGATCAAAGCAACCTTTCAATGCAAGATTTGGTTGAATTAGATATCCTGCCATAACATCAAGGCCAGCATCCAGCCGCCTTGAATCATCTAGATCGGGATCGTTGCCAAAATAAATTTTATAGGCCTTACCGCCCAAAGTATGTTTTCCTGACATAGCATACCCTATAAATGGGCCTGCCCCGAAAAAAAACTTATCACTTTTTTGATATAAAAAATCAAGCGGTAGCCTAAGTAATGAAACAAAATATTTAGTATGGTTGGCTTCTAAACCGGTCCTATAAGTGCCTCCATAAACATACAAGATGGATGGTTGAAAAGAAATTTTTTGGTTTATTATTTTTTTCGCAGCCACACCAATTTGATAGCCTACCAAAGGGCCACCTTTTAAGACTTCCCCATCATCTACAGCGTAAGCACCAGAAAAATTGATTCCTCCTTCAAGGCTAAATTTTAGTTGCTGTGCATGCAGGTAATGAACGGTAAAGAATAAACAAATGAATAACAATGATTTTTTCATAAAAAATATTTTTAAATGAAATAAAAAAAATTCTCTAAAGATTTCTTATAGGTAAAACAGAAGCAAGGAAAATTTCAGCAACAAAATTCAGGTAGTAAAATAAGAAAGGAAATACCTACTTCTAAGTATTTTTTTAAATAATCAGAGGAAAGTATTTGACCAATAAAAAGTTGGAACAAAGTTTTTAAAAATCATGCCAGGCCATGTTCTTTGGCAAATTTGAGCAGCGCAACCGGCGTATGAATATCAAGTTTTCTGGAAATATTTCGCCGGTGCGTGTTAATGGTAAATTCGCTCACAAATAATTTTACGCTGATTTCTTTGCTGGTGAGGCCGTTTCCTGCCATACGAATAATTTCTACTTCGCGCCGGGTAAGCTGGTATTTTTTTAAAAAATCATCTATAAAAAAATTGGAAACAGGCGCTTCCTCATTTATATCATCCTGAAACCATGTATTGCCTTCTGCAACGATTTCAATAACTTTTTCTATATGAAATGAAGAACTTTTTTTTAAAAGGTAGCCACTTGCACCCAATAATTTTATCTCGCGTATTAGTTCAGGCTGGCTATAGCTAGTGAGAATTATCACTTTTATTTTAGGAAATTGGGTACGAATTATTTTTAAAGTTTCGATGCCATCGAGATGTGGCATGTTTAAATCAAGCAAAACAATATCAGGAATATTTTTCTGTAAGCTATCAATTAGCTGCCTTCCGTTGTTGACTGTAGCTAATACTTTTAAGCCCTCTATTTTTTCCAACATTGACCGGATCCCTTCTAGAAATAAAGGATGGTCATCGGCGATAATGATACCTTTATGATTCAAAATAAAAATTCATTTTTTAATACTAATTGCTAAAAATGATCTGAAAGGCAATGATTAAAATAAGTAAATACCAGCCTGGATTCACGCAGGGAATTCTATAACGATTATGGTACCCCCTTCCTCATTGCCGTTAATTTCCATTGAGCCATGAAGATAATCAATTTTTGAACGAATTGAATTAAGCCCCAAACCATTTTCGGAAACGGGTTGTTTTATGCCACCACCATTGTCTTCAACCATCAATGAAATATGATCGGGGTGCTCTATCAGTTCCAGAATGGCATGTGTAGCATTGGCATGAGCGATAACATTGTGAAGAAGTTCCTGTGTGATCCTGTAAATATTTTTGAGAAAAGAAGGGGAATATTTTGCAGTGTTATCAAAACCAATGAGTATGGTTTCCAGTTTTATTTTTTCAGATAAATTAATAGTGTTGGCCATGTCTTTTAATGCAACTACAATTCCGAATTTTTCAATCATTAGGGGTGTAAGTTCATGGCTAAGCCCGCGCACAGCCGCTGATACAGAAGATACTATATCGTTTACTTTAGATAACTTTTTATCTGCCTGTTCATTCTTGTCTTTATTTTCAAGAAGGGAAGATATATTAATAGACGCGAGGGAAAGCATGGCACCCACATCATCGTGAAGTTTATCAGCTATCCTTTGCCTTTCATTTTCTTCTGCGTCCATCGAACTTTTCATTTGCGCAATCCGGTTTTGTTCTTCTATCTGGGTTATTTTATTCTGTTGCAATATTTCATTTTGCCTGTTGCGTATTTGCCTATGGCGTATGTTGAAAAGCAATAGCAATATGCTGATAGCAGAAAGCGCAATAATGGAAATGTAAAATATTTTTTCTCTTTTCATGTTGGCAACGCGCACCTGTTCTTCTTTTTGCAAATCTGTTACTTTTTGCTGCTCTTCTTTTACTCTATATTTTGTTTCTACCTCTTCAATTTCGCGATAGCGGTTCAGGTTGGTAAGCGAATCTTTGATTTCATAAAATGTTTGTAACGCACCAGCATAGCCGGGATAATCATGCTGCGCTTTTAATAATTCTGCATCATATTTATAATAAAAATAGCCAGATGCAGTAAATTCTTTTTTTTCAAAACGTAATTGCAGGCTATCTAAAATTTCTTTTGCTTTAACCAGGTTTCCCGTTAATACAAGAGTGTGTGCGTAATATAATTCCGGAGGTATAATATACAACCCTTGGGTATTACCTTTTTCCAAAGCAGTTTTAAAATATTGAAGCGCTTCTTTGTAATTTTTTTTATATTCCTGTATCAAACCAGCAGCAATAAAATAACTGATATAGGGAATTTTATTTTCGGGCATATTAAACTGGCGAAGGCTTTTGCTTAAATAATTTTCTGCATCATTAAAATCTCCATGGTAACTTTTTACGATTGACATTTCAGCATTGTAGTAAGGTGCCTGAACACTTTCAGGATTCGGTGCAATTACTAAATTAACGTGAGTTCGATATAAGAAGTATATAATTCATTTATTCAGATTAGTAAACAATTACAATTGTATTACAATGTAAATCAATAATATGTAAGCATATTTAGTATATTTATAGTGCAAACAATAAAAACTAAAAATATGCTTACATCAGGCCAAATTACAGAACTTTTCTTTCTTATTGATGAATATTGCC